>Ga0129313_1000222_pt1 | contig 55571 bp, 42 predicted proteins | sample O1105metagenome_FD_94436 | JGI IMG/M metagenome (GOLD analysis project Ga0129313, IMG submission 94436) | Orangutan group fecal microbial communities from fecal samples from Wisconsin, USA - O1105 metagenome | ecosystem: Host-associated > Mammals > Digestive system > Large intestine > Fecal...
GCGGATGTGCTGTAAATGACTTATATCGCAATGGAATCGGAGCTGATTATGGAAGACAAAAAAATTCAGGTAAAAATTCAAGAGGTAGATGTGCCGGCCATCGAGGTCCGGGATGTTGTCAAGATATATAAACTGTATGATAAGCCCAGGGATCGCATGAAGGAAGCTTTCGGCTTTGGGAAAAAACAGGTACACAAGCTACATTATGCCCTAAATGGTGTCAACATGAACATTTATAAGGGCGAAACGGTGGGCATTATTGGCACAAACGGCTCCGGCAAATCAACGATTCTGAAGATTATTACCGGTGTCCTGACACCTACCTCCGGTGAGGTCAGGGTGGACGGGCGTATCTCGGCGCTTCTGGAATTGGGCGCCGGATTCAATCAGGAGTACAACGGCATTGAAAATGTGTATCTAAACGGCACCATGATGGGTTTCTCTGAGAGGGAAATCGATGAAAAGCTTCCGGACATTTTGGAGTTTGCAGATATCGGAGATTATGTCTATCAGCCGGTTAAGACATATTCCAGCGGTATGTTTGTGCGACTGGCTTTTGCGGTGGCAATCAACATTGAACCTGAGATTCTCATTGTGGATGAAGCGCTTTCCGTAGGAGACGTATTTTTTCAGGCGAAGTGCTATCACAAGTTTGAAGAATTTAAGAAGATGGGCAAGACAATCGTCTTTGTCAGCCATGACCTGAGCAGTATCAGCAAATATTGTGACAGGGTATTTCTGTTGAACAAGGGAACACTTTTGGGAGAAGGCTCTCCAAAGGAGATGATAGATGCCTACAAGAGGGTTTTAGTGGGGCAGTATGAGGTGCCGGATAAGCAGGAAAATAATGACTTGTTGCAGGATCCGGAGTTGCGTAAAGCAACCGAATTGTACAGGAGAGAGGGAAAAGCCGGAGACGCAGAAGCTACAACACAGGAGAAAGACTTCAATACACAGGGGAAAAATCCCTCAACGCTGGAATACGGTACAAAGCAGGCAAAAATTACAGAGTACTATGTTACAGATGACCGTGGCATAAAAACAACAGCTGTTATTAAAGGGGGCGAATTCACACTACACATGAGGGTGAAGTTTGCTGAACATATTCCGGCGCCTATTTTTGCTTTTTCTTTAAAGAATGCCATAGGAACAGAGATAACAGGCACCAACTCCATGATAGAGAAGGCATTTCTGGAGAGCGGGGAGCCGGGGCAGATAAAGGATGTTACATTTACACAGAGGATGAATCTGCAGGGCGGCGAATATCTCATTTCCATGGGGGTGACGGGCTATAACGGGGACACTTTTGAGGTGTATCACAGGCTTTATGACGCTTTGAATATCACTGTTGTTTCGGATAAAGATACGGTGGGATATTACGATATGGAATCAGCGGTAACTGTTACGGATGCGAGGTAGTTTATGGTAGAAGAAATCGGCAAAGTAAAACTGGATTACAGCAGATATCCGGGAGAGGATTTCTATTGCGATGGAAAAGTGGAAGATGAAATTCTTGATATTGTAAAAAATCTTTCTCCCGTGGAATACGGGGGAGTGATTGAAGAACGGAAGAGCTGGCCGATTCTCTATCATCTGTCTCCACTCAGAGAGAATATTGTGGATTGGATTCCCATGAAAAAGAGCGATAGGGTTCTGGAGGTGGGAAGCGGCTGCGGAGCAATCACCGGAGCACTGTCTAGAAAGGCGGGAAGTGTAACCTGTGTGGATTTATCAAAGAAGCGCAGCCTGATTAATGCCTACCGTCACAGTGAGTGTGAAAATATAACCATTCATGTGGGGAATTTTAAAGACATAGAGCCCGATTTGCCCCGGGATTTCGATTATATCTGCCTGATTGGTGTCTTTGAATACGGACAGAGCTACATCGGAGGCGAGACGCCTTTTCATGACTTTTTGAAGACCCTTATGTCTCATCTGGCAAAAAGTGGCAGGATTGTCATAGCTATAGAAAATAAATATGGATTAAAGTATTTTGCGGGGTGTAAGGAGGATCACCTGGGCACCTGGTTTTCCGGCATCGAGAATTACGCTGACGGTGGCGGAGTGCGCACTTTCAGCAGAAGAGGGCTGGAAAAGATATTTAAAAGCTGTGGGGTGAAGGAGAGTAATTTTTATTATCCGTATCCGGATTATAAGTTTATGACTACGCTGTACAGTGACGCATATCTGCCGGGAAAGGGAGAACTTTCTAATAATCTCCGAAATTTTGACAGAGACAGAATGCTTTTGTTTGACGAGAAAAGTGCCTTTGACGGCATTGCGGAGGACGGACTGTTTCCTATATTTGCAAACTCCTTTGTGGCGGTTATCGGCGGTGGCTTTGATGTAAAATATGTAAAGTATTCCAACGACAGAGCGCCGGAGTTTACCATAAAGACCGAAATTGCCAGAAATGCAGCCGGCGAAATCAGTGTCAGAAAGTATCCTCTGGGAAATGCTGCAGCAGAGCATGTACGGGGCATGGCGGTAGCCTATGAGAATCTTCAGAAAAAATATAAGGGCGGGAATCTGGAAATCAACCGTTGCAAGCTGGTGGAAGAAGGCGGGGACCTCTTCGCTCAATTTGAATTTGTGCAGGGTACTTCCCTTTCGGAGTTGATGGACAGTTGTCTGGATAAGGGCGATTTGGAAGGCTTCCATAAGTATTTTAAGGAGTATGTGGAGCGCATCGGATATAACAGCGAATATCCGGTAGCTGATTTTGACTTGATTTTTGCAAACATTCTTGTGAATAAAGACAAGTGGACACTGATTGATTATGAGTGGACCTTCGGTAAACCCATTGATACCAGGGAACTGGCTTTCCGTGCCATTTATTGCTATCTGCTGGAGGATGAAAAGAGGAATAAATTAAATCTTGATTTGATATTAGAAGAGCTGCAGATTACGGAAGAAGATGCGGAAAATTTCAGAGAGCAGGAGAGAGATTTCCAGCGGTTTGTCACGGGAAAGCATATGTCCATGGCGCAGATGCGTGACTTAATCGGTTATCGTATGATGATTCCTCAGAAGTGGGTAGAAAAATACCATGATTCCGAGAGTGTGAACAAGGTTCAGATTTATGAGGACAGGGGCAGTGGGTTCAAAGAGGAGGAGTCTTACTTTGTCCCGGAGGCATATCAGGGCGAAAACCTGATTGAACTGGAACTTACGGTCAGCGGTGATGTGTTGAACTTGCGGATTGACCCTGCTTTTGACTGTTGCGTGGTAAGGATTGAGGAAATGACCTTCAACGGGGAGACGGTGCCCATTGACAAAAAGAAGGTGTTGGCGGTGAACGGAAGGATTGCCAGACCGTCTACTTTGATTTTCCCCACGACTGACCCTAATATCAATATTGCGCTCAGTGAGTTGACAAGGCAGCCGGAGAACACATTGTATGTGCGCATGGAAGTAGTTCGGCTTCCGATTGCTATGGCACAGGAGATGGCGAATGCGGTAAAAAAGATTATTTAGACAGAGAAAAGGAGTCCGATGTGGGCATAAAAAGTCTGGTAAAGCAGGTACTGACGGAAAAAGAGAATAAGACATACGATAGGCTGCTGGCGGACAGGAAGATGACCTACGGGGAATGGCTGGAAGAACAGGAAAAACTGTGGGCTGAAGAAAGAAAATTGTGGAGCCGCGACGGAGAAAGCAGCGGGAAAGTGTCGGAAAACAGGTCGGTGTTGTCCGAAGCCGATGCTGAGAATGGGGAATTTGTGTTGATTCTTGCCGCTGACGGCGAAACGGCCTCCTATGCAGAGCGTAATATACGGAGCTTTTTTCTGAAAAATCCCGAGGTGATGGTGCTGTATGGGGATGAAGATGTATTGACCACAGCCGGAGAATGCATGGCACCGTGGTTTAAGCCGGATTGGTCCCCGGATTTTCTGGACAGTTGCCTTTATTTTGGAAGCCTTGTGGCTGTGCGCCGACAGCGCTGGCAGATTATGAGAGAGTCTTATGAGCTTATTTACCCCGGGCATTGGCAGCATCTTTTCGGGGAGGAGAACCCGGAGCGGGTTTACCGGGTGAAAGATCTTACCGCCTATGAGAAATGGTTGCACGACTGTGTCAGCGCGGGATATGAGAGAAGCAGCTCTGTTGTAGGACACATCCCACAGATTCTGTTTCATGCGCGAAAGGAAGAACAGGTAAGGTTTCTGGAGGAATCCGATTATCTGAGGGCGCGAAGGCGGGAACTTTGCATCAGCTTTTTTCAAAATTTTGTGGACAGCGAAAACGCACAAAAGCCCGCTGTGTCGGTGGTAATTCCCTCTAAGGATCAACCGGATATATTGCGGCAATGCGTGGAGAGTATAAAGAAGGCAGGGGCAGGTATACCCTTGGAAATGATTATTGTGGACAACGGCAGCGAGCCTGAGAACAAGGCGCGAATTGAAGTAATGCTGGGGGATGAGGCTTCTGTGGGAATGGACGGCAGAGAGTTTCAAATCCGATATTTGTACGAACCCATGGAGTTCAATTTTTCCCGGATGTGCAATCTGGGAGCGGAAGCGTCAAAAGGAGAACTGCTGTTATTTTTAAATGACGATGTGGTGCTGGAAGACGGTTGTATCGCGGAGATGGCGGCAAGAGCGGCCAGAATTTATACCGGAGCAGTGGGAGTAAAGCTGCTGTATCCGGACACGGGACGAATCCAGCATGCAGGCATTACCAATCTGCCCATGGGTCCTGTGCATAAGTTGCAATCCATGCCTGATGACAGGGATTATTATGGAAGAACAAACCGCTGCTGTCGCAATTTCCTGGCGGTGACGGCCGCCTGCCTGATGGTGGAGAAGGAGAAGTTTGCGGAAGCGGGAGGTTTTTCGGAGGAATTGAGGGTAGCCTTTAATGATGTAGACTTTTGCTTCCGACTGCATGAACTCGGATATTACAATGTTTGTGTCAATGATATTTATGCGTATCATTATGAATCGCTGAGCAGAGGGGACGATGAATCGGCAGAAAAGCTGAAACGTCTGATTGGCGAGCGCAGGAAACTATATGAGCGGCACCCGGAATTGGAAGGAAGGGACCCTTACTATTCCGATTACTTGAACAGAGACGGATTGGATGTGCGAATCAGTCCTGCATTTCTGACGGCAGGAAACCGTCCTCAGAGTGTTACAGGCATTAGACCGCTTGGCGGGTTGGCGGGCTACAGGGAAGACAAGTGTCTGCTGGTGCGGGTGGAGGATGTGCGGGATGGCGAAATTGTGGGATGGAGCGTTGTAAGTGGAGATAATAACGCATGTTATGAAAGAAAATTTCTGCTGAGAAATATATCGGAGACGAAGACCTGTTCCAAGACGGACTGTCAATTGCCGTTGGGGAAACGTTCCGGAACAGAGCCTTCCGCTAAAGTATACGGAGTTGCTTTACAGGGACAGTACCGACCGGACTTGGAGGAGAATATGACGGATCAGACGAATGTCGGGCTGAGTGGTTTTTGGCTGGAACTGTTAGGGGAAGAGATACCGACGGGAAGCTATCAAATCGGAGTGGCAGCCCGAAATCGGGTGACAGGACTGAAACTGATAAACTGGAGCAACCGGACAGTGGAGTTTTGACCGAAAAATGGAAAGTCGCAGCAGCAACGTATTCGGGCCGAATACCGGGAGAATATGGCTCATGCGGGAAAGATATGGGTATAAACATGGAACAGACGGATTACAGAGAAGCATATGAGCAGGAGCATTTGAAGTGTGCGGAACTGGCAGGGAGAATTGCGGACCTGGAGGCAAAAAATGAGGAGCTTGAATGGAAACTGAACCGTATCAAGAAGAACCCTCTATGGAAAGCCAGCAAGCCTGCAAGGAATTGTATACATTGGGTGTTCAGACAGCGGGACAGGCTGAAGAACTGTGGCGGTCCCAGGGGTGTTCTCCACAAGCTTGACTATAAAAAGCGGGAACGGGAAGCCATGAAGCATTTCGGAACAGCAAGTTTCCCCGGTGAGGAACAGGCAGCGGCAGAGAGAAATACTGTTTTTCCGAATATGGTAAAAATCAGCATTCTTGTACCTCTTTGGAACAACCGACGGGAATTTCAGACCGAGATGCTGGATTCCGTCATGAATCAGACTTACGGGAACTGGGAGCTTTGTCTGGCGGACGGGTCTGACGCGGAGCACAGCTATATCGGCGACATCTGCAGGGAATACGCAAAAGAATCGGACGGAAGGATTGTATATAAGCACTTGGAGAAAAACGGAGGTATTGCAGGGAATACCAATGCCTGCCTTGCCATGGCCACCGGCGAGTATATCGGGCTGCTGGATCAGGATGATATTCTGCATCCCAGTGTTCTCTTCGAGTATGTAAAAGCAATCAATGAACAGGGAGCGGACTATCTGTACTGCGATGAAACTACCTTCAAAAGCGGCGATATCAATCATATGCTGACTATGCACTTTAAGCCGGATTTTGCGCCGGATAATCTCCGCGCAAATAATTACATTTGTCATTTTAGTGTGTTTAAGCGCACTCTGTTGGATGGGAACGAGTTGTTCCGCACCAAGTATGACGGCAGTCAGGACCATGATATGATACTCCGTCTCACGGATAATGCAAAGAAGATTGTGCATGTGCCCAGGCTGATGTACTACTGGAGATGTCATTCCGGCAGCGTGGCTTCCGGCATTGAGGCAAAGCCCTACGCCATTGAAGCTGCCAAGGGGGCTGTGGCGGAGCATCTGCGTAAACATGGGTATGACCATTTTAAAATTGAGAGTACAAGGGCCTTTGAAACGATTTTCCGCATCCGTTATCAGATTATCGGAACACCGAAGATTTCCATTGTGATAGCAAACAAGGACCATGCAGATGACTTGCGCCGCTGCATCACATCCATCGTGGAGAAATCCACCTACGATAATTATGAGATAGTCATTGTGGAAAACAACAGTACTACGAAAGAAATCAGAGACTATTACAGTGAACTGTTGGGGTTTGATTATGATACCGCGCTTGCGGAATGTCTGGCTTCTGCGGAGGAAAACAAGACTGTATGTGAAGGTGAAAATAGTGACTTGGGCGTCATAACGGCGGAAGCAGAGGGTCTGGCAGGTTTTAAGGTAAAATTGGTAATTTTTAAAGGTACATTTAATTATTCCGCGGTGAATAATCTGGGAGTAAAGTATGCTTCGGGTGAGTATATCCTGCTTCTGAATAATGACACGGAGGTCATAACCGTGAATTGGATGGAAGAACTTTTGATGTATGCCCAGAGAGAGGATATGGGGGCTGTGGGAGCCAAGCTGTATTATGGTGACAGAACCATTCAGCATGCAGGCGTTGTTATCGGTCTGGGAGCCCACCGGACAGCGGGACATACCCATTACAAACAGCACCGCCAGAATCTGGGATACATGGGAAGACTTTGCTATGCACAAAACGTAACAGCCGTTACGGGAGCCTGCCTCATGGTGAAAAAAAGTCTGTATGAGGAAGTGGGAGGACTGGACGAGGGATTTGCTGTTTCACTGAACGATGTTGATTTCTGCCTGAAACTCCGGGAAAAAGGTTTGTTAAATGTATTTACGCCTTTTGCGGAACTTTACCACTATGAATCTGTATCAAGAGGTCTGGATGACAATGGAGAGAAGGCGAAGCGTTACGACAGGGAGTCTGCCGCATTCCGCGATAAATGGAAAAAGCAGCTGGAGGCGGGAGATCCCTATTACAATCCGAACTTTTCACTGGACAGAAGTGATTTTTCGCTGAAGATTCAGCAATAGGAGAGGAATGACATGCTTTTTAATTCGGTGATGTTTATCACGATATTTCTGCCGTTGGCATTGGTGGGTTGGTTCCTGTTGCAAAAACTGAAAAACCCGGTTTATGCCAGGATTTTTCTTGTGGGTATGTCCTTTTGGTTTTACGGCTATTACAATATCAGCTATCTTTGGATTCTTCTTGCCAGTCTTTTCTTTAACTATTGTATCAGTGCCCTGCTGGAAAAATGCGGAGGACATAAAGGACGAAAATGGCTGGCAACAGGCGGAATTCTGGGAAATCTGGGATTGTTGTTTTATTTTAAATATTTCAATTTTTTTATTGATAACTGCAATTTCTTTTTGCATACGAATATTTCATTGGAAAAAATTGCGCTGCCTCTTGGAATCAGTTTCTTTACCTTTCAACAGATTTCATTTTTGATAGAAAGGTATCGGAGAGACGCTGCACACTATTCGTTTGTGGATTATGCTTTTTTTGTCAGCTTTTTTCCGCAGTTGGTAGCAGGCCCCATTGTATTGCACAGCGAGCTGATTCCTCAGCTGCAATCCGAAAAGGTAAGACGCTTTTCTGCGGAGGGCTTTTACGATGGGCTGACTCTGTTTATACTGGGGCTGGGGAAAAAAGTGTTGCTGGCTGATTCTCTTGCTGTTCTTGTAAATGCAGAGTATGCAAACATTGCCGCACTGGATTCAGTCAGTGCATGGATTGTGATTATATGGTACATGCTGGAGCTATATTTCGACTTTAGCGGTTACTGTGATATGGCCCGTGGAATTGCAAAAATGTTCGGATTTTGGTTGCCGGAAAATTTTGATTCACCTTTTCGGGCAGTCTCTGTCCGGGATTTCTGGCGCAGATGGCATATGACCTTATCACGTTTCCTGTCTCAGTATGTCTATATCCCGCTGGGAGGAAACAGGAAAGGAAAGATAAGACAGTGTCTAAATCTGTTGATTGTCTTTTTTGTCAGCGGATTATGGCATGGAGCAAACTGGACCTTTGTGGTATGGGGACTGATGCATGGTGGAGCTGCGGCCTTTGAAGCTCTGTTCCCCAAAGCAAGATTTCCACGGGAGTGGATGAACCGACTGGCAACCGCTTTGTTTGTCACGCTTTCTTTTTCCGTTTTCAGAAGTGATTCCCTGGAGATGGCAGCCCTGCTCTGGCAGAAGCTGTTTACAGCGGGAAATCAGGGTATGTTTCTGGGGATTTGTAATACGCTGAACTTCCCGGAGAATTATGCTGTATTGAAGCTGCTTGGAGAGGCGCCTCCTCAATTTGTAAATGCCGTTTACCTGTTCTGTATGTTCCTGCTGTCCGGATTGAGCATATATTTCCTGCAGGGCAGTAAGGCAGAACAGTGGATTGAGAAAAAAGGTCATACAACTACAGGTTTATTTTGCCTTGCAACTGTATTTACCTGGTCCTTTATCTCTCTTTCCCAAATCAGTGTATTCTTGTATTTTAATTTTTAAGAAAGGTTATTGCGGATTGCAAAGTTAGCTTATGGAAACAGCAAAAAAGAGAGGTGCACTCAAAAAGCTGGTGATTTTAATCTTAGCCGAGCTTTTACTTGTGGCGGCGGTGGTATGGGCATTTGACCCATTTTATCAGTATCATGCCCCTTTCGGAAGATTGCCGGCAGTTCTGACGGACAGAGATAATCAGGTGGTGGGAACCATTCGTAATTTCTGTTATGACAGTGTGCTTCTGGGATCTTCGGTGGCGGAAAATTTTGACAGTGATTATCTGGACATGGCATATGATTGCAGTACGCTGAAGGTTATCAGGGCCTCCGGCTCTGTGGCGGATTTGCTGTATTATCTGGAAATGGCCCAGGAGGAGCGGGGCGTTGAGCTGAAAAACATCTTTTGGTGTCTTGACAGCTTTGCCATGAGCGCCTCCGCAGAGGTTACATTATATGGGAGAGATACCCCCAGATATCTGCATACCGGAAGCGTATTGGATGATATACCTTATCTTTTTAATAGAGAAGTATTGTTGGAAAGGATTCCTTATATGCTGGCCTGCGGCTATCAGGGAAGGAATACCGGAGGCAGGGCTTATGACTGGTCACGAGATAAGGAGTTTAGCGCAGCAAAGGCCATGCAAGCATACGACAGGAGCGGAATAAATGTGGTATCGAATGTGGAGCAGAGGCCGGTAGGCGAAAAGGCAGAATTGATTGAGGAAAATATCAGTCTTCTGACCCGGCAGATTGCAGCGCACCCGGAAACACAATATTATTTCATCCTGCCGCCCTATTCCATGCTTTGGTGGGATTGTGCATATGTAAACGGAGAGCAGGAGGAGCGCTTTTATATTTTGGAACAGACACTTCCGGAGCTTTTGGCTTTTGAGAATGTTGAGGTTTATTTTTTTCAGTCTGAGGAGGAGATTGTCTGCAATTTGGATAACTATATGGATATGATTCATTATACACCGCAGGTCAATCAGCTTATGCTGGAAAGGATGGTTTCTGGCGAGAATAGAGTGACTTCCGAGAATCTGGAAACGGTGCTGGCCGCATTAAGGGATATGGCTCACCGCATCACGCAGGAGGAAATATACAGATATTATCCCGAGCAGCAATAGGAGAAAATCATGCTTTTTAATTCTTATATATTTATATTATTCTTTTTGCCGCTGACCCTTATACTGTATTACGGACTGAATTATAAGGGGCATACTAAGCTTGCCAAGATAGCATTGATTCTGATGTCAGTATGGTTTTATGCCTATTTTCATTGGAGCTATGTTTTCGTTTTGGCGGCAAGTGTGTTGATTAATTATACATTTGTGAGAGGAATGGAAAAGAGGCATGACAGCCCTGCCTCCTGCAGATTTATACTGATTTTGGGAATCACAGTAAATTTGGGGATTATTTTTTACTATAAGTATTTGGATTTTTTGCTGGGAAATATCAATCGGGGTTTCGGTACTTCTTTTCCTCTTCTGAATGTTTTAATGCCGCTGGGAATCAGCTTTTTTACTTTTCAGCAGATTTCTTATCTGGTGGATTCCTACCGCGGGGAGACAAGAGAATATGATTTTACGGATTATGCTTTGTTTGTAACCTTTTTTCCGCAACTTGTGGCAGGTCCCATCGTGACTCATGAAGAGATGATGCCTCAGTTTTCCAATCCGGAAAGAAAGAAATTCAGCCAAGAGGAAATGGCAAGGGGAATTTGGCTGTTTTCCGTGGGCCTGTTTAAGAAGGTTATTCTGGCAGATACCTTAGGGGCAGGAGCCGATTGGGGATTCGGAGTTCCGGAAAGTCTTTCCTGTACGGACACGATTATTGTTTCTTTGCTGTATACGTTTCAGATTTATTTTGATTTCAGCGGCTATTGCGACATGGCCTGCGGTATTGCGGCAATGTTTCACCTTAAGCTGCCTATCAATTTTAATTCACCCTATAAGGCAGTGTCTATTGCGGATTTTTGGAAAAGATGGCATATGTCCCTGACCAGATTTCTGACGAAATATGTGTATATTCCTTTGGGCGGAAACAGGAGAGGTAAGGGAAGAACCCTTGTGAACATTTTTCTGGTATTTTTAATCAGCGGATTATGGCATGGTGCGGACTGGACCTTTGTTTTATGGGGAGTTCTGCATGGTATTGCTCAGATTTTGTACAGGATATTTGCAAAAATATGGGACCGGGTGCCCCGGATATTGGCTTGGGCGGTCACCTTTTCCTTTGTGAATTTGACCTGGATTATCTTCCGGGCGGGTTCGTTGGAGGATTCCGTATTAATGCTTCAAAATATTTTTGGGGGGAAACCGGGAGGAGTCAGTGACGGGCTGCTTCAATGCTTTAATATAATTGAATTTACCTATTTGGAAGAACATATCGGATTCCTGGGAGAAATTGTAGGCAAGATACCGACGATTCATGTCTGGATGTTTCTGGCGGTGTCTTTTGGAGTGGTTTTACTGGGAAGAAACTGCTATGAGAAGAAATTTTTACCTACTCCGGTCAAGGCATGGGGATGTATTGTAATGCTGACCTGGGCGGTTTTGTCCTTATCCGGATTATCCAGATTTCTGTATTTTAATTTTTAGTAGGAGTAATCAAAGAAAGAGTGATAGGTTGATATGAAGGCAAGTAAATGGAATCGACTTGTTCTGGGGACAACGGTGGCAATTCTCCTGCTTGTTGCCGGAGTTACAGCACTGATTGATCCCTTCCTGCATTATCACGGACCGCTGGGCAGTCTCCAGTATCCGTTGAAGGATGAAAGATATCAAAATGACGGAATTCTGAGAAATTTCAGCTACGATGCAATTATTACCGGTACAAGCATGTGCCAGAATTTTAGAACCTCGGAATTTGACAGCCTGTGGGATACTTCCTCAGTCAAGGTGTGCTACTCGGGAGCAAGCTTTAAGGAGATTGATGAAAATGTCAGGCGGGCTTTGCTTTACAGAGATGATGTCAAGTATGTATTGAGAAGTTTGGACAGCAACAGGCTGAATTACCCTGCGGACAAGAATGAGTATGAGGGATATCCCACGTATCTTTACGATAACAATGTTTTTAATGATGTATACTATCTTCTGAATAAGGAAGTAATACCCAAGACCATTGCCGTAGTTAACTATACCGAAGCGGGACATACAACACCCACATGGGATGAGTACGGAAGTTGGAGCCAATATAAGGTCTTTGGAAAAGAGGAGGTTTTTCGTACCTGGAGCGTATTTGAAGAGCAGGAGGAGGAATACACACTTCGACAGGAGGATTTTGACCGCATCAGAGAAAATGTGCAAAAGAATATTATACAGACAGCGTTGGAAAATGAGGATGTAACATTTTATCTGTTTTTTCCGCCCTACAGCATCTGCTATTGGGACACGCTGGTTAGGACAAAGCAGCTTGACGCCCAACTAAGTGCGGAGCAATATGCGGTTGAATTACTGCTTGAGGTGGATAATATCCGTGTTTTTTCTTTCTCAGACCATGTTGACATAATCTCAAATCTGGATAACTATACGGATGCCCTGCATTACGGTGAATGGGTAAACTCCCATATATTGAGTTGGATGTATGAAGGTGAAGGGGAACTGACCCGGGATAATTATAAGACTTATTTTCAGAAAATCCAAAAGTTTTATTCGGAGTATGATTTTTCATTTGTGGAGAAATAAACGGTGGCAGAATCCGGGATAATGTGGTAAAATAAGCAAGAAATATGTGAATACGCCCTGCCGGGCAGAAATGAGGTAGCGAGAGATGAGTTTTATGGATGAATTCAATTTCTGGTTGGAAGATGATTATTTTGATCAGGATACGAAAAACGAACTGTTGGCGATTCGCAATAATCAGGGTGAAATAGAGGATCGCTTTTATAAAGAGCTGGAGTTCGGTACAGGCGGCCTGCGCGGTGTAATCGGCGCGGGAACAAACCGCATGAACATCTATACCGTCCGTAAGGCAACTCAGGGCCTTGCAAACTTTATCTTAAAACAGGGTACTCAGGGTAAGGGCGTTGCAATTGCCTATGATTCCAGAAGAATGTCCCCTGAGTTTGCGGATGTTGCGGGATTATGTCTGGCAGCAAACGGTATCAAGGCTTATGTGTTTGATTCTCTGAGACCTACTCCCGAACTTTCTTTTGCTCTGCGCACACTGGGATGTACCGCCGGAATTGTCGTGACTGCAAGCCACAATCCGCCGGAGTACAACGGTTACAAGGTATACTGGGAGGATGGCGCCCAGGTTACCGCACCCAAGGATACTCAGATTATTGATGAGGTTAAGGCAATCAAGGACTTCCATGAATGTAAGACCATGGATAAGGAAGCTGCTGTCAAGGCAGGACTGTACAGCAAAATCGGCAGTGAAATTGATGACAAGTATATGGTTGAACTGAAGAAGCAGATTATCCATCCCGATGTCATTCGGGAAATGGCTGAGGACATCAAGATTGTATACACCCCTCTCTGCGGAACGGGTAATCTGCCAGTGAGAAGAGTACTTTCCGAGCTTGGCTTTAAGAATGTATATGTGGTTCCCGAGCAGGAGAACCCCGATCCTAGTTTTACAACCCTCGATTATCCCAATCCCGAGGATCCCAAGGCATTCACCTATGCTCTTCGCCTGGCGAAGGAGAAGGATGCGGATATCGTCCTGGCAACCGATCCCGATGCAGACCGTCTCGGCGTTTATGCTAAGGATACAAAGACCGGAGAGTATGTTCCGTTTACGGGAAATATGTCCGGCATGCTGATTGCGGAGTACATTTTGAGAGAGAAGACCGCTACGGGTACCATGCCCGCCAATCCCGCGCTGGTGACAACCATCGTTACCACCAACATGACAAGACCTATTACCGCAGCTTACAATGTCAAGCTGATTGAGGTACTGACGGGATTTAAGTTCATTGGTGAACAGATTAAGCTGTTTGAGCAGACCGGAAGCAACAATTATGTATTCGGTCTGGAGGAAAGCTATGGCTGTCTTGCGGGAACCCATGCGAGAGACAAGGATGCCATCGTGGCTGTGATGTGTTTATGCGAGGTGGCTGCATACTGTAAGAAGCACGGAAAGACTCTCTGGGATATGATGTTGGATATCTATGAGAAATACGGATATTATAAAGAGAGTCAGTATACCATCACCATGAAGGGCATTGACGGTGCGAGACAAATTGCCGAGATTATGGATAAGCTTCGTCAGAATCCGCCCAAGGCTTTCGGCGCAAGAAAAGTGTTGAAGTTCAGAGATTATCAGGCCGACAGAATACTGGATATGGAGAGTGGAGCGGAGACAAAGACCGGACTTCCCAAGTCAAATGTGCTTTACTTTGAACTGCCCGATGATGAATGGTGCTGTGCACGTCCTTCGGGAACCGAGCCCAAGATTAAGTTTTACATGGGTGTGAAGGGGAGCAGCCTTGAGGATGCCAAGGCGAGACTGGAGCAGTTGACCGAGGATTTGAAGGCTGAACTGTAAGTATAAACAAAATATAGTAGAATGCAGATTCCCTGCCTGATTTGTGAGGGCGGTGCCCCGGGGCCCGCTGTGAGCAGAACCCGGCAGGGATTCCTGTTGTTATCAACTCTGCCCGCGGCAGAACGAGAAGGAAAATGGGAAAAATCAAGTTTGCCAATCTGAAAAAAACAATATATTATCTGAGACGAAACGGGATAAAAAGTACTCTGAATGCGGTAAAAGAGCGCCTTGACGGTGAGAAGCAGCCGGATTACTGCCGGGAGCCTGTCTCGCGGGAGACGTTACAGATGCAGAGAGAACAGACGGAAGCCGGATTCTCACAGGTTTTGTTCAGCATTGTAGTTCCGACCTACCGTACACCGGAAACATTTTTGCGGGAAATGCTGAAATCGGTCATAAGTCAGAGCTATACCCGATGGGAGCTGATAGTGGCGGATGCTTCGGAGGATGACTGCGTAAAATCGGTTGTGGAGACTTACAGGGATGCCCGCATCAGGTATCATCGTCTGAGCGGCAACAACGGAATTGCCGAGAATACAAATGAAGGAATTTCCCTGACGGTGGGAGACTACGTGGCACTTCTGGACCATGACGATGTGCTGACTGAGAATGCGCTTTTTGAGGCGGCAGCTTTAATCGAGGAGAGCAGAAAGCACGGAACAACCCTACAGATGCTGTATTCTGACGAGGATAAATGCAATGTGGATATGACAATTTTTTATGAGCCGCATTTCAAAGAAAAGTTTAATCTTGATTTACTTTTGAGCAACAATTATATTTGTCATCTGCTGGTGATAAAACGTGAATTGATGCAGAGCCTAATGCTTCGCAGAGAGTATGACGGAGCCCAGGACTTTGACCTTGTACTGCGGGCGGCGGAGAGACTCATGGGAAATGAGAATGAAATCGCTCATATTCCCATGGTGCTGTATCACTGGAGGTGCCATTCCTCCTCCACCGCAGAAAACCCCCGGAGCAAGATGTATGCCTATGAGGCGGGAAGGAGAGCGGTACAGGACTTTGCGGACAGAATGGGATGGAAAGCCCGGGCTACAGATACGGAGCATCTTGGCTTTTACCGCTTGGAATATGAGGAAAACCTGTTTGCGGTGCGGGAAGATATCGGCGCTGTGGGTGGCAGGTTGATTTCCCGGAACAAAATCGCGGGCGGCAGAATGAGCGAGGACGGCAAGATTTTTTACGACGGGCTTCCGGCTTCCTACAGCGGTTATATGCACCGTGCTGTATTGCAACAGGATGCGGAGGCTTTGGATATTCGTAATCTGGAACTGAGAAGTACATTGAGAGACCTCTTTTCGGAGGTGTTGGGAGTAGCGTATATTACGTTGCCGGGAACGGAAATCTTTGACGCGTCGAAACTGCCGGAGAACATGGACTATATCCGAGCCAGCCTTGAATTGTGCAAAGCTGTTCGGGAACGCGGCTACAGGCTTTTATATCTGCCGGAGCGTACACAAAACATATCTGAGGACTAACTGCCCGGTTTACGGAAAACGGCACTATTCGGACAGCAGCAACATTCGGACGGCGGCAACATCCGGACAGCGGATAGAGAGTTGTATATAGGAGAATTCATGGTAAAAGTAACAGTTGTTATCCCAAATTATAACGGCATAAAGTTTCTGGAGGGCTGTCTTGATTCTGTGCTGAATCAGGAGCCGGAAACACCGGAATACGAGGTCCTGGTGGTAGACAACGGTTCTGCGGACGAAAGTGTTGAATTCCTGCGGGAACGTTATCCGGGAGTGAAGGTGGAGACACTTTCCGAAAATACAGGCTTCTGCCATGCGGTGAACGTGGGGATACGGCTTTCGGCTTCACCGTATGTCATTCTTCTAAACAATGACACAAAAGTAAAAGAGGGATTTATTAGGAATCTGTACTGTTCCATCGAAAATCGACCGAAGGCATTCTCTGTCAGTGCTATGATGCTGATGTGGGACAAGCCTGAGCTGGTGGATGATGCGGGGGACAGATACTGTGCTTTAGGCTGGGCTTACGCCAGAGGGAAGGGGAAGCCGGCAAAGCTTTATGACCGGCCCTGTGAGATTTTTTCCTCCTGCGGTGGGGCTGCGATTTACAGAAAGTCTGTGTTTGACGAAATCGGATATTTTGATGAGACGCATTTTGCCTATCTGGAGGATTTGGACATCGGCTATCGGGCCAGAATCTACGGGTATCGCAATTATTATGAGCCTGCTGCCCGTGTGATTCATTATGGAAGCGCCTCCAGCGGGTCCCGGTACAATGAGTGGAAGACTTCGCTTGCATCAGCCAACAATATTTATGTAGTGGGCAAGAACATGCCTTTGTTGCAATGGATTTGGAATCTGCCTTTTCTGGTGCCGGGCTTTCTGGCAAAATTTGTTTTTTTCTGTGGAAAGAGGATGGGAAAAATCTATTTAGAAGGTTTCGCGAAGGGATTCAAAAGACTGTTTTCACGGGAAGGAAAGGCACTTAAGGTTCCTTTTCGCATGAGGCATTTATGGAATTATCTGGCAATTCAGGGACAACTGTATCTGAATCTTTTTCGATTTCTTAAGAAAACTTAAGAAATAGCTTCATAATTTCATAAGGTGTTCCTTTTATACTGTATTGTATCAACAGAAAACAGGCAGCTTAGGAGCGGCTTATGATAAAGGACAATCAGAAAGTATTTAACCGATTAATGGTAATTATCGATGCTGCCATCACGGTGGCATCTTTTATGGTGGCATACTTTTTCAAGTTCTATGTCCTGAACAACGGTCCCGGTCCCGGAGTGCTTCCGGCAGCAACATATCTGAATATTGCGCTTTTAATTATGCCCATCTACATGCTGATTTACTATTTCAGCGGTGTATATACTCCAAAGCGAACAGTTCGCCGGCGCTTTGAAATATTTGGAATAGTAAAGGCAAATACCGTCGGAATCATAACGTTGATTATTTTGCTCTATATGATTATCAGGGAGTTCAACGTCTCGCGTTCCGTCATGGCTTTTTTTTACGTTTTTAATATTTTTATTACTTCCTCGTTTCGGATTGTTCTCAGGAAAGGATTGAATTCCATCCGAAGCAAGGGCTACAATTTGAAACATATTCTTCTGGTTGGGTATTCCAGAGCCGCAGAGGAATATATTGACAGACTGAATGATAACCCCCAGTGGGGATATGCAGCAGTGGGAATTCTCGACAACCATATTCCTGCGGGAACGCTATACAGAGGTGTAAAGGTTTTGGGAAGCTTGGGCAATCTGGAAATTATTCTGCCTGAGAACAAGTTGGATGAGATAGCCATTACGCTTTCCCTGAAGGATTACGATTATCTGGAGGAAATTGTGGGGATTTGTGAAAAGTCAGGGGTTCATACCAAGTTTATTCCCGACTACAACAGTCTGATTCCCAGCAAACCTTATACAGAGGACCTGATGGGGCTACCTGTGATTAACATCCGTTATGTGCCTCTGACCAACACGGGAAACAGGATGATTAAAAGGGCCATGGATATTGCAGGTTCCATGTTCGGAATTGTGATTACCTCGCCTATTATGCTGCTTGCCGCAATTCTGGTGAAGCTGACCAGCCCGGGTCCTGTTATTTTCAAGCAGGAGCGTGTGGGACTGCACAACAGACCGTTTTATATGTATAAGTTCCGAAGTATGGAACAGCAGGCACCAATGGATGAAAAAAAGGCATGGACAGTAAAAAATGATCCGAGAGTTACCGGTGTCGGGAAGTTCTTAAGACGTACCAGTCTGGATGAACTTCCGCAACTTTTTAATATTCTGAAGGGAGACATGAGCCTGGTGGGACCGAGGCCGGAGAGACCTCAGTTTGTTGAAAAGTTCAAGGAAGAAATTCCCAGATATATGGTAAAGCATCAGGTACGGCCCGGACTGACCGGCTGGGCGCAGGTAAATGGTCTGAGGGGAGACACTTCCATTCGGAAGCGTATTGATTACGATATTTACTATATTGAAAACTGGACACTGGGTTTTGATATCAAAATTATTTTGATGACATTTTTTACAGGATTTATCAATAAAAACGCTTACTAATTAAGGAGAAAGTATTATGGCAACAAATCAGAAACGTACAAATGCATCAGGAAATTCCAAAAAGACGGGACGGAAAAGCAACAGCAAACGGAAAATAATTATTTTCGGATTTGAGATTGTAATTATCCTTGCCATGATAGCTGTGTTGTATTTTGTAATGAATACCTCAAAAGAAGGTCCCAAGGTGACGGTGCTTGACCCGGAGCAGTTGGCAATTCCCGAGGAAATCAAGCAGGCCAAGGAAGAGGACCCCGACAATAAGATGCGGGGATATATGAACATAGCCCTGTTCGGTGTGGATGCAGAGACCGAGAGCCAGCTCTACAAGGGAAGCCGAAGCGACAGTATCATGATTGCCAGCATCAACATGGACACAGGCGATATCAAGTTGGTCAGCGTTTACCGTGATACCTACCTGAATATCGGTACGGATGAATACAGAAAATGTAATGCTGCATATTCTTTCGGCGGTGTGGAGCAGGCAATCAAGATGTTGAATATGAATCTTGATATGGATATTGAGAGTTTCGTGACTGTAGGTTATAAGGGCTTAAGCGAAGTGATTGACGGCTTGGGAGGTGTCTACATCGATGTGGATTCCGAGGAGTTAAAGCATATCAACAATTACCAGATTGGTATTGCGAAGGTGTTGAAGTGTGATTATACTCCCGTGAAGGATTCCGGTTACCAGCTTCTGAACGGTTTGCAGGCAACGGCATACTGCCGTATCCGTTACACCGCAGGCGATGACTTCAAGCGTACCGCAAGACAGCGTGAGGTTATCAAGGCAATAGAGGAACAGGCAAAGAAGACAGACCTTGCAACACTGACAAAAGTATTTAACAATTCTATTGATGATATCTATACCAACCTGGATACCAACGATATTCTGGATTTGCTTGGAAATATTACAAACTACCGTATCGTTGATGAGGGTGGTTTCCCCGAGGAGAGTATGCGTACTGTGGCAAATGTGGGAGCAAAGGGAAGCAGTGTCATTCCTTTGGACTTGGAGTCCAACGTAGTATGGCTCCATCAGTTCCTGTTTGACGAACAGGATTACACGGTGACGGACAGCGTGCGAGAGTACGGAGCAAAAATAGCTGCCGATACTAATCCATATATTAACAAATAAGCAGGATGCGCAAAGGGGAGCTTCAATGCTTCCCTTTTTGCTTGTAAAGTCGGGTTTATTCCGCTATAATGAATGTTGAATTGCAAAAAAAGGGAAGGTGAGTGCATTGAAGATTGACGTGATAATTCCCCTGTATAAGCCCGGCAGGGAATTGTTTCAACTGCTGGACAGATTGAAAGCCCAGACGATTCCTGTTCAGAAGGTTATTCTCATGAATACGGAGGAAAAGTACTTTGAGGAGTTGGTATACGGGACAAAATTCTCAAAAGAATATCCGAATACAGAGATTCATCATCTTTCCAAAAGAGAATTTGACCACGGCGGTACAAGGCATAGGGGCGTTCAGTACTCCGATGCCGACATTTTTGTGACCATGACACAGGATGCTATGCCGGCGGACGAATACCTGATAGAAAAACTGACGGCAGATCTGAAAGGCAATGTGGCGGTGGCCTATGCCAGACAGCTTCCGGCGGCAGATTGCAGGGAAACTGAAAAGATTTCCAGATATTTTAACTATCCGGGCAAATCCCGGACAAAGACAGCGGCGGATTTGCCGACCATGGGTATCAAGACATTCTTCTGTTCCAATGTCTGCGCAGCCTACAGAAGAGATATCTATGAGGAATCCGGCGGGTTTATACGACATACCATATTTAATGAAGACATGATATACGCGGCGGGCGTTATCAAGGCGGGTTACGGGATTGCATATGAGGCTGAAGCGAGAGTAATACATTCGCATAATTATACCAACATGCAGCAGTTCAGGAGAAATTTTGATCTCGGTGTTTCCCAGGCAGACCACCCGGAGGTGTTTCGGGATGTGCCTTCCGAGGCGGAGGGGAAGAGGCTTGTGAAGGAGACCTGGGGATATCTGAAAAAGAGCAACAAAATATACAAATTCCCGGGATTTTGTGTACAGTGCTGTTTTAAATATGCGGGATATATTCTGGGGAAAAATTACAAGAAGTTGCCCCGAAAATGGATTCTTTCCATTACCACTAACAAAGAGTACTGGAACTAGTACGAGGAGGTTATCAATATGTGCGGAATTGTAGGTTATATCGGAAATGAGCAGGCAGCCCCCATTATTCTGGACGGACTGTCCAAGCTGGAGTACAGAGGATATGATTCGGCGGGGATGGCTGTGTTTGACGGAAAAAAAATTGTCACCCGCAAAGCAATCGGACGTCTTAAGGTGTTGGAGAATCTGACGAGAGGCGGAGAGACCATGCCCGGCATGGCGGGAATCGGTCATACCAGATGGGCAACACACGGTGCTCCCAGCGACAGAAATGCCCATCCCCATACCAATACTGCGGGAACAATCGCTGTGGTTCATAACGGTATTATTGAAAACTATATTCAATTGAAAAAAAAGCTGTTGGATAAGGGATATCAGTTTGTATCGGAGACCGATACAGAGGTGCTTGCACACCTGTTGGATTATTACTATAAGGGAAATCCCCTTGAAGCGGTTACAAAGGTGCTTCACCGTGTGGAAGGCTCCTATGCACTGGGAATCATGTTCGCAGATTATCCCGATGAGATCTATGCAGCGAGAAAAGACAGTCCGTTGATTGTCGGCAGGAACGAGGAGGGCTGCTTTATTGCTTCCGACGTCCCCGCTATTTTGAAATATACCAGAAATGTTTACTATATGGATAATCAGGAGGTGGCTGTCCTTCGCGGAGACGGGCTCCGCTTTTTCTCCGTGGATGAGGAGGAACTGTTCAAGGAGCCCGTTACCATTGACTGGGATGCAGACGCGGCAGAAAAGGCCGGATATGAGCATTTCATGCTGAAAGAAATGTATGAACAGCCAAAGACCATAACCGATACCATTTCACCCAGAATCCGGAACAACGATATTGTAATTGAAGAACTGAACATGAGCGATGAGGAACTGCGGGCGGTGAAGAAAATCCACATCGTTGCCTGTGGCTCCGCATATCACACAGGTGTCACCGGAAAGTATGTGCTGGAGGGCCTTGCCAGAATTCCGGTGGAGGTGGATGTAGCCAGCGAATTCCGTTACCGCGACCCGATTCTGGAGGAGGGCAGCATGGTCATTGTCATCAGCCAGTCGGGAGAGACGGCAGACACCCTTGCTGCACTCCGTGAATCCAAGGAAAGAGGATTTAAGGTGCTGGGAATTGTCAATGTGGTGGGAAGCTCCATTGCCAGAGAAGCGGATGCATGCCTATATACCTGGGCAGGACCGGAAATTGCCGTGGCAACCACAAAGGCATACAGCGCACAGCTGGTTGCACTTTATATGCTTGCCATGAAGTTTGCAAAGGTGAGAGGAACCATTGATGAAGAAAAGTTCGGACAGCTGCTGGCAGACTTGAGATGTCTGCCCGATCAGATTGAACTGCTTCTGGGGCAGAAGCAGAAGATACAGCATTTTGCCAATCGATATCTGGGCGCCCGGGATATCTTCTTTATCGGAAGAGGAATCGACTACGCCATTTCGCTGGAGGGCTCCCTGAAGTTGAAAGAAATTTCCTATATTCATTCGGAGGCATATGCTGCAGGTGAATTGAAGCACGGAACCATCTCATTGATTGAGGACGGTACTCTGGTGGTGGCTCTTTCCACACAGCCCGCGCTCTATCAGAAGACGATCAGCAATATTGTGGAGGTAAAAGCGAGAGGTGCCTTCGTCATGGCAGTGACAAACGAGGAGAACAAGGCGATTGAAAAGGCCTCCGACTATGTAGTTTATATCCCGGAGACCAATCCTTACTTTGCCAACTCTCTTGCCATTATCCCACTGCAGCTGTTTGCATACTATGTTGCTGTGGGCAGGGGCTGTGACGTGGATAAGCCCAGAAATCTGGCGAAGTCTGTTACGGTAGAGTAAGGCGGAACAACAGGACAATTCTTCCCAGATTTTTCATATATAAAACACAATTCCGTCACAATTGACAGATATACTAGGGTACATAAAGATGAAAGAAACAAGAAACAGTTTTCAATAGAAAAGAGGTAATCGTTATGTACGAAAATGAAATTTATTCGGGAGACAACAAGGCGGACAATAACGGAGCAAGTCCTTACTTCGACTACACAGCCCGTCCGACGGAGGAGCTTAACCGGGAAAGCGGCAGCACCGGTAAAAAGAAAGAAAAGAGGAAAAAGGAGCCCGGAAGGAAGCCGGGAGCTTTTAAGAAGATAATGCTCAGTGTCAGCATGGGACTGTGCTTCGGTCTGTTTGCCGGTGTAGGTTTCTATGGTGTGCAGCTCGCCACAGGACAGCTTGTCCGGACAAACGGCAGTACGGATGTTATTACGGAGCTTCCGGAGGGTATCGTGACTTATCCTGTGGATGGAGAGTCGGAGGAAACAGCCACCAGATATGTCACCTATGTGCAGGATGATGTCTCCGATATGGTGGAGGAGGTAATGCCCGCCATGGTGTCCATCGTGAGCAACTATGTTACCACAGGTATGAACTTCTGGGGGCAGACTTACAGCCAGCAGGCGACGGGAAGCGGTTCCGGTATCATTGTCGGTGAGACGGATGATGAACTGTTGATTGTGACAAACAATCATGTGGTGGAGGACTCCACAGGTTTGCAAGTAACCTTCATTGATGAGAGTACAGCGGAAGCTGTTATCAAGGGGACAGATGCGGATATGGACTTGGCCGTGATTGCGGTTCCTATTACAAGCTTGTCCGAGGATACCCAGAATGCCATCACCATTGCGAAGCTGGGGGACAGCGATAACCTGAAATTGGGGGAGCCCGTAGTGGCTATCGGCAATGCGCTGGGATACGGACAGTCCGTGACAAACGGAATTGTCAGTGCCCTGAACCGTGAGATGACCACAGAGGACGGCTCTACAGGAACCTATATTCAGACCAATGCGGCAATCAATCACGGAAATTCCGGCGGTGCACTGTTGAACATTAACGGTGAGGTCATCGGCATCAATGCCGCAAGAATTGACGGCAGCAGTGTGGAAGGTATGGGCTATGCCATTCCTATCAGCTCCGCGAGTCCCATCATTGCGGAACTGATGGAACGTCAGACCAGAACTGAAAAGATTGCTGAGGACGAGATGGGCTACCTGGGTATTTATATGCAGGCTGTAACCGATGAATATGCAAGCCTGTTTGATATGCCCAAGGGAGTTTTTGTCAAGGAAGTAACCGAAGGAAGTGCAGCGGAGGCAGCGGGTATCCTGAAGGGAGACATTATCGTCAAATTCGACGGACAGAGAATTACCAGTGCTACGGATTTACAGCAGACCCTGCAGTATTACAAGGCAGGAGAAAACACGATTGTCACCGTGAAACGTTCCGTGAATGGTGAATATCAGGCCATGGATTTGGAGATTACACTGGGTAAGAGACCTGCAAACAAATAAATGAGAAGGATAGCATCCCGGTCGAAGCTTATTGCTTCGCACCGGGATGTTTGGCAATTTAGAAAAAGTTCACTTGTATAGCTACGGTTTTTCAAGTATACTCATATCAGATTCATAAACGTATGAGTGACAGCGGAAGGCAGATGTCTCGTATCGGTTCAGGCCTTTTCAGAGAGCAGGGAGAAACATGGCATGTATGCGTCCTGTATTTTTGAAGAATGGTGTATTTGCGGTACGTCCTTCATAGCTGCGGAAATGAGGAGAAAATGTCTGATTTATATGATGAAAACAATAAGGACACGGATAAAGATAAAGAAACCGGTGCTGTTGAGCCGGGAGAAGGAGAGAAGGTTACGGACTTGACCGAAGGTCATTCCGATGCTTCCAAGACTCAGAACGCGGGAAAGAGTGACAACAGTGAATATGAGGATGTCTGCTTTATCTGCCGCAGACCGGAGAGCAAAGCGGGCAAGATGTTTAAGATGCCCAACAATATCTGTGTGTGTGACGACTGTATGCACAAAACCATGGACGCAGTCAGCCAGTTTGATTATCAGGGAATGTTGAATAATCCCCAGTTCCAGCGGGAAATGGATGAAATAACCAGACAGGGAGGGTTTCCCAACATCAGCTTCGTCAATCTGGCGGATTTGCAGGGAGACGGCGGGATTCCCAACAAACAGAAGCTGAAAAAGAAGAAGAAAAAAGAAGGTGAGGAGCCTGTTTTGAATATTCGGGATATCCCCGCACCTCACAAGATAAAGGCAAGTTTGGATGAGTATGTGGTGGGTCAGGAGTATGCCAAGAAGGTGATTTCCGTGGCGGTGTACAATCATTACAAGCGTGTGGCTACAAACACTATGGACAATATTGAAATTGAAAAGTCCAACATGCTGATGATAGGGCCTACCGGCTGCGGTAAAACCTATCTGGTAAAGACTCTTGCCAGACTGCTGGATGTACCGCTGGCAATCGCGGATGCCACTTCTCTGACGGAAGCGGGCTATATCGGAGACGATATTGAGTCTGTTGTGTCCAAGCTGCTGGCAGCGGCAGACAATGATGTGGAAAAGGCGGAACGTGGCATTATCTTTATCGATGAGATAGACAAGATTGCCAAGAAAAAGAATAACAACACAAGAGATGTCAGCGGTGAGAGCGTTCAGCAGGGAATGCTGAAGCTGCTGGAGGGTGCGGAGGTTGAGGTGCCTGTGGGTGCCAACAGCAAGAATGCCATGGTTCCTCTTGCAACCGTGAACACCAGAAATATTCTGTTCATCTGCGGCGGAGCTTTCCCTGATTTGGAGGACATTATCAGGGAGCGTCTGACTAAGACGGCATCCATCGGTTTCAACTCCGAATTGAAGGACAAGTATGATAAGGATAAAAATATCCTGTCCAAAGTGACGGTGGAGGATATCAGGAAGTTTGGCATGATTCCCGAGTTTATCGGACGTCTGCCCATCATCTTTACTTTGCAGGGGCTCTCCAAAGATATGATGGTAAAGGTTTTAAAGGAGCCTAAGAATGCAATTTTGAAGCAGTATCAGAAGCTCTTGGAGCTGGATGAGGTAAAACTGGAGTTTACCGACGACGCGCTGGAGGCTATCGCGGAAAAGGCTATGGAGAGGGATACCGGAGCAAGAGCCCTTCGTTCCATCATTGAGGAATTCATGTTGGATATCATGTATGAAATCCCAAAGGATGATAATATCGGACGGGTTACCATCACCCGGGAATATATTGAAGGAACCGGCGGTCCCATCATAGATATTCGCAGCAACCAGATTTCGGAGCTGGCAGAGAAGCCGAATGCACTTCCGGCGAAGGATGAGTAATCTCGCGAGGTAAAGACATTGATCAGGACATTTGAGACGCACAAAATCCGTAAGACAAGAGAACTGTCCTCCTGTCTTTGGAATTTTCACACGGTTACAGCGGAAGGAAACGGGCCAAGCATACCGGTAGCGGTTCCGAGTTGTTGGGAAACTTATCCCGAGACGGTGAACTACCGGGGAAAGGGTTCTTATTCCAGAGCGTTTGAGGCCGGGGGAAATATCAGACTGGAGTTCAAGGGAGTCAGCCATACTGCAACTGTCTGCGTGGATGGGAAGCGGGTGACGACTCATTATAATGCGTATACACCCTTTGATGTGGTGTTGAAGGATTTGGAGCAGGGGACACATGAACTGGAGGTAGTGGCGGACAACTCCTTCGGATCGGATTCTGCTCTGCATATTCCGAATGATTATCAGTCCTACGGCGGTATTTCCAGAGGTGTCATACTGGAGGAACTTGGCGAAATATATATTAAGTGGGTGCACTTTACACCGATTTGGAAAGGAAGCTGGCACTCAACTGTACAGATGTGCCTCTGTAATCTGTCTGACAGACCATATAACGGAGTGGTAAAATTGTCTTTGGACGGCGAAGAATTTTTTGCCTGTCCGGTGCAGCTTGACGGAGGAGAAACAGGACTTGTGGAAACAGAGGATATTTCCTTTGCACAGGTGGAAAGCTGGGCACCGGAAACGCCGGTGCTCTATTCTCTCAGTGCAGTGCTCTGTGGCGTTGACGGCGCTCCGGTGGATGACCTGATTGACAGAGTGGGGTTTCGCCGGGTTAGCGTGGAGGGAAAAGATATTCTGTTGAACGGGAAAAAGCTTTTTATTAAAGGCTTCTGCCGTCATGAAGACCACCCTCAGTTTGGCTGTGCATTGCCCTTTGAAGCTATACAGTATGATTTGATGGTGGCAAAGGATCTGGGGGCAAACTCAATCCGTACATCCCACTATCCCAACGATGAATTGTTTCTGGATTTGTGTGACGAACAGGGCATATTGGTATGGGAGGAAAGCCATGCCAGGGGACTCTCCGAAGAAGACATGCACAATCCCCATTTTGAACAGCAGTGTGAAGACTGTATCCGGGAGATGATTACAGCGCACTACAACCACCCTTCTGTCTATATCTGGGGTATTCTGAACGAGTGTGCCAGCCATACAGAGTACGGAAAATCCTGCTATGCGGCACAGTATAGCTTAATCAGGGAACTGGATCCTTGCAGACCCCGTTCTTCCGCCAGCTGTCAATTCAAGACAGATATCTGTTTCGGACTGCCGGAGATAGTTTCGTATAATATTTATCCGAAGTGGTATCATGATACACCTGTGAAGGATTATCTGGAGGATTTGTATCAATGGGTACAGACAGATACGGAAGGAAAGGGAAAGCCGTTTTTGATTACGGAGACAGGTGCAGGAGCCATCTACGGATACAGGACCCCGGCAAAGGTGAAGTGGTCCGAGGAATATCAGGCGGAGGCGCTGGAACAACAGATTACAGCGGTGTTTGAGCAGGAAGGCTGCAGCGGTATCTATATTTGGCAGTTTTGCGATGTGAGAGTCTGCGACAGTTGGTTTTCCATACGCCCCAGGACCATGAATAATAAGGGAATTGTGGATGAATACAGAAGACCCAAACTGTCTTATGAGGTAGTGAAACGTCTGTATGGCAGTAGGGGAAATTACAGGGAATGATGTAAAATGTTGCCGCACAGAGGCTTTTGTGATAGAATGGGTGCTGAATGACGGAGCAATTTCGAGTCTTGCTAGAATTATTTGAAGAGGATGGAATATCACGGTGTCGGGGCAAACGGAAGGAAAAAGAAATGCCAATATGGATTTGCTGAGAATGATATCCATGATGATGGTGACAATGCTTCATGCATTGACTAAAAGCGACCTGTTGCCTTTTATGGGAAGAGAGATTCCTGCTAATGGATGGATTGCATGGGGGTTTGAGGCACTTTCCGTCTCTGCAGTCAATATTTTCATGCTGCTTTCAGGATATTTTTTAATTTCTTCGAAATTTAAAATTGGACGTTTGGTGGAGATCATTCTTCAGACAACGTTTTACTCGGCAGGTATTTTTGCCCTTTTTTTGATTCTTGGAAAGTTTCCTTTGGAGGACATGAATGTATACAATCTTCTTCATTATTTCCTTCCAATTCACATGGAGACATATTGGTTTATTTCGGCATATGTCATCATTTATCTGTTATTGCCATTAATTAAGAGCGGAGTGCATGCCATGTCGGAAAAGCAACTCCAAGGGGTTATTTTGTGGATGCTGATCTTTGAATGTGTGGTGAAGAGCATTTTGCCGGTCCGGTTGGCAATGGATAAGAGCGGGTATTCTTTTCTTTGGTATTTGACCCTCTTTTTGGTGGGTGCACGAATTAGACTCTATGGATTTAAGGTGGTAAAAACTGCCAAGCGCGGATGGTTTGTTTTTATTGCCAGTACGTTTCTGATTCTGGCAGAGATATATACTGTGTGTCAGATTCAATTACGAACGGGGCGGCTGAAGGAAATGACCACAGTTTCTCTTGATTATAATCACATTTTAGTTTTCTTTTCGGCGATTGGAATATTTGCGGCGTTTTTGCATGCTAAACCTTTGGGAGAGAAGTTTGGAAGACTGGTTTGTTTGCTTTCTCCCTATTGTTTAGGAGTCTATCTCTTGCAAGAAAGTCCTATGATGAGATACTTGTGGCAAGATTGGTTTGGCTTGAGGGAAGTCATGGAACAACCGGTTCCTGTTTTTGTGCTTCGAGTGCTGGGCGCCGTAGTTGCTATGTTTGTGCTTGGCATTTGCGTGGACGGGCTTCGGTCCGTTCTTTTTCGCGGCGTTACTCATTTTGTATGTAGAAAGGATAGAGTATAATGTTGGATTTAAGCGTGATAGTTCCTGTTTATAATATGGCGAAAGACGGCAATCTTGATTACTGCATGAATTCTTTAGTGCGGCAAACATTGCAGAGTATGGAAATCATAGCCGTTGACGATGCATCTACGGATGATTCGTTGAAGATTCTTCAAGAATTTGAGAAAAGATATCCCGGAAGAGTTAGGGTGGTTGCGTCCCCGGAGAACAGAAAACAAGGAGGTGCAAGAAATCTGGGATTGCTGGAAGCGCAAGGCCGGTATATAGGTTTTATGGATGCAGACGACTGGGTGGTTGAAGACCTTTACGAACGAATGGTGGAACTCGCAAAGCGTACGGGAGCAGATGTTGTCGGAACGGACATGTGCAGAGTCTATGAGCATACCATGATTCCTACGCAGAGGGAGGAGTGTAACCTGCCCAGTCAGACAGGGATATTGGACCATGAAAAAAGAAAAGAGTATTTGTTGCACCCGGGACCGCTTGGCACAAAGATTTATGCACGAGAGATTTTCTTTGACAAGGAATTTAGATTTCCCGAGCAGATATCCTATGAGGACAATGCGACTTTTCTTGAAATAGGAATGAGGATGAAGCATTTTGAACACATATCGGAGGCGAATGTGTTTTACTATCAGCATGGTGATTCTACGACACATTTCGTTGACTTGAAAAAGTGCCAAGACCGAATGGAGGCAATGCGCATTATGCTGAAATATGCGAAGGAAAACGGCGCATTGGAAGAGTTTCGGGATGTGGTAGAGTTTCACTTCAGTATACTTTTTTACCGGAATACTCTGTTTTCTTACATGCAGAGTAATCTAAAGAAAGATATGAGCTTTGTCAGAAAGTTGGGAGAGGAAATGATGGAGACGTTTCCTGATTTTCGCCAAAATTCATACTACAATCAAAATGTTAATGATTATGAACAAAAATTAATCAATCTACATTTGAAATCCACGATTGTGTTTATGATTTTTTTCAAATTAAAAATGTTATCCAGAAAGATTAGGAGTAAGAAAGCAAAACAATAAGGAGGAAAACGATAGAATGAAAAAGACAATCGTTGCCATCGGTGCACATTTAGATGATATTGAGCTGGCTGCGGGAGGAACTTTGGCGAAGGCAATTCGTGACGGACATGATGTTCACATGATTGTCATGAGCCAATCCGGCTATACCGATTATAATGGAAAAGTCATGAGAACCAATGAGACCGCTATGCAGGAAGGAAGAAACGCGGCCAGGGTTTTGGGATGTAAAGAACTGGAGATTTTGGATTTTAGCAATAAGGACATTGCCTATGATTCCAGAGCGGTAGAGGCAATAGAAAAACGGCTCAATATTATTAAGCCGGACATCATTTTTACGCATTGGCCTTTTGACACGCATCAGGCCCATGTTGCAGTCGGAAAGTCTACCATTTCCGCCGCAAGACGTTATAATACGATTTATTTTTATGAACCCATTTCTCCCTCAGGAAGATCCTATGTGGGCTTTCGACCTCAGCTGTATGTTGACATCACAGAGGTAATTGACAGAAAGATTGCGGCATTGGATGAACATGTGACGGAGAGAAATAAATATGGCGATTATTGGATTCGCGGTGTGGAGGCAAGAGCGGCATTTCGCGGATATGAAATGGGAAGAATGTACGGAGAGGCATTCGAAGTATTGAGAGAGGAATTGGTGCTGTGAGTATGAGTGAATTGAAGGAGTTCTTTTGCATAGATGCATCAAAATACGATGAGACAAAACAGTTTCATGTGGTACGCCCTGCCAGTCTTTCAAATCCGCAAGACAATGCAGTAATGTTTGTGACAGAAGGATTCCTGAAATATTGGGAAGCAGTGTTGACCGTAAAGGAATGCATTGTAATCTGGCCGGAGAATCACCCTGTTCCGGAAGAACTTGCAAAAAGGCACGCGGTGATTCTTTCAAAAGAACCGCGTTACGGATTTGCCAAGTTTTTTTATGAAAACCATGTGACTTACAATGCCATGCCGAAGCCTTACCAGGTGAAAAATGGTGCTATGATTTGCGAGGGGGCCGAGATTGGAGAGGGAACGATCATTTTTCCGGGAGCTTATGTGGATGGCGACGTGAAGATCGGAAAGAACTGCTATATTGCATCCGGCGTTCGGATTGTCGGCAATGTGCAGATTGGTGACGACTGTATCATCCGGGAAAATTCGGTGATTGGTTCTGACGGCCTGACAACGCGTAGAGATGAAGAAGGAAAGATTATTACAATCCCACAGTTTGGAGGCGTTGTCATAGAAAACAATGTGCAGATTGGTGCAAACAGTGTTGTTTGTAAGGGCGCCATAGACAATACAATTATCGGAAGCGGAAGCCGAATTGATAATTGCTCCTTTATTTCCCATAACGTCAGGATGGGAAGAGATACGATTGTTGTTGGGGAGGTCCTGATGATGGGAAGTTCTTCCACGGGGGAAAGAGCCTATCTCTCAGGAAATGTTGTGGTTCGAGATGGTGTATCTATCGGAGAGGATGCGTTTGTGGGTATGGGGGCCGTTGTGACAAAGAATGTGCCTGCCGGCGTTACAGTAAAAGGCAATCCGGCAAGATAAACTGGTTTGCCACTTGTGGTAGTGAATACCCACGGACATCGCGACCGCATTTTAGGAAATGTCTATTTTGAAGCATGAACAAAAAATTATCGAAATGTTAGTGCAATCATAGGATATTGATATTTCACTTACCAATCCGGTACTTGAGATATCCGAGCATATGAAAACGACCACACAGGAGCATTTCTACTCTTGTATGGTCGTTATTTCTTTTGTCACCGCTTGAAGATGTCATTCAAAAACTGTTTTTCTTACAATCCCTAAGTAAACACCATAAAAGGTTGTCCTTTTTATAAGGTTCTTTTCTGAAAGAAATAGTCTTGACAACGGGAAAGATTATGGTATGATATTCGTATGAACGATGGTTCATATGAATGAATCATACAACGTAAATGCAAATAAGTTGCAACCATACCATAAAAATGGCGAACATAAAATGAATACAGGAGGGTAAAAATATGAAGAAAACTTACAAAATCGAGGTTGACTGTGCAAATTGCGCATTGAAGATGGAAGAGGCAGCCGGGAAAGTAGAGGGTGTACAGGAAGTAACCGTGAATTTCATGACACAGAAGATGAAGGTGGAATTTGCGGAGGGTGCTGACGAAAAGGCTGTTATGACATCTGTTTTGAAGGCTTGCAAAAAGGTGGAGAGCGACTGCGAAATCTTTCTGGACTGAAACGGACAACGAAGGGACACTACGGAAGACAGATTGTAGTGCTGAGCGCTTGAGATTTGTATCCCTGACAGCTTGTATGCCAAGGCACACTCTTACGCGGAAAGGTTCCTACAGATGGTCGGAAAGGTATGGAGATAGATATGACAAAAAAACAGAAAAAGGTTTTATACCGGATTATTATAGCTGCGGTTCTCGTGATTGCATTTTACTTCATTCCCGTAGAAGGATATCTGCGTTTTGCACTTTATCTGATTCCTTACTTAATCATCGGATATGACATTTTGCGCAAGGCTGCGCTGGGCATCATTCACGGAGAAATTTTTGACGAAAATTTCCTGATGGCAGTAGCTACGGTAGGTGCCATGCTGCTTGGGGTATATAACGAGACCCGGGGTATGGAAGGCGAATTTTCGGAGGGCGTCGCCGTTATGCTGTTTTACCAAATCGGAGAGCTGTTCCAGTCGGTAGCGGTGGGAAAGAGCCGAAAAAATATTACGGCATTAATGGATATCAGACCGGACTATGCCAACATTGAAAATGAGAATGGCAGCCTGGAGCAGGTTGACCCGGAGGACGTGGAGCCGGGTACTGTCATCGTGGTGCAGCCCGGCGAGAAGATTCCCATCGACGGAGTGGTGGTGGAGGGCAGTTCTACTCTGAACACCTCTGCACTGACAGGAGAGAGCGTGCCCAGAGATATCAAAGCCGGTGAGGAGGTTATCAGCGGATGCGTCAATATTACCGGGCTTTTAAGAATCCGAACTACAAAGGAATTCGGGGAGTCTACCGTTTCCAAGATACTGGATTTGGTGGAAAACTCCGGCATGAAAAAATCGAAATCGGAGAATTTTATTACTAAATTTGCCAGGTACTATACTCCTGCTGTTTGTTACGGTGCACTGGCACTGGCAATTGTCCCTTCCGTGGTAAATCTGATAATGGGCAATCCTGCAAACTGGAGCACCTGGATTATTCGTGCCCTGACCTTTCTGGTAATCAGTTGTCCCTGTGCCCTGGTTATCTCCATACCTCTGAGCTTTTTCGGAGGTATCGGCGGAGCAAGCTCCTGCGGCATTCTGATAAAGGGGTCCAATTATCTGGAGGCTCTGGCACAGACGAAATACGTGGTGTTCGACAAGACGGGAACTTTGACCAAAGGTGTGTTTGAGGTGACTGAGATTCTTACGTCGGCTGCTTTTGAGGATTACATTTCAAAGGAAACAGCTATGGCGGGCAAAACAGGATTGGAATCGGCAAGACAGAAACTCCTGGAATATGCCGTTTATGCGGAGAGCTATTCCAACCATCCCATCTCTAAGAGCCTGAAGGAAGCTTACGGGCAGGAAATTGATAAGACGAAGGTATCCGATGTGGAGGAAATCGGCGGACACGGTGTGACGGCGCTGGTGGAAGGCGTAAAAGTGGCGGCAGGAAATGCCAGGCTGATGAAAAAGCTGGGATTGCCGTACGAAGAGAATACCGGTGTGGGTACCGTGGTGTATTTGGCGGTAAACGGTTCCTACGCGGGATATATTCTGATTTCAGATGTGGTTAAGGAACAGTCGGCGCAGGCTATTGCGTCGCTGAAAGCAGCCGGAGTGAAAAAGACAGTGATGCTCACCGGAGACAGTGATGCAGTAGCCCAGCATGTTGCAGAGAGGCTGGGACTGGACGAAGTGAAGAGTGAACTGCTGCCGGGAGACAAGGTGGATGCGGTGGAGGCTCTGCTGACCGAAAAAGGCGCAAAGGAAAATCTTGCTTTTGTGGGAGACGGTATCAACGATGCGCCTGTACTTTCCAGGGCTGACATCGGAGTTGCCATGGGAGCTCTGGGGTCTGACGCGGCCATTGAAGCGGCGGACATTGTGCTCATGGACGATAACCCCATGAAGCTTGCTATGGCAATGCAAATTTCCAGAAAATGTCTCTGCATCGTCTATGAAAATATTGTATTTGCTCTTGGAGTAAAGGCAGTCTGCCTGATACTCGGGGCCGTAGGTATTGCCGGAATGTGGCTTGCCATTTTTGCGGATGTAGGTGTCATGGTGCTGGCTGTGCTGAACGCAATTCGATGTCTGAGAATAAAAACAAAATAGGTGTCACCCTTTGGCACAAAACCGAATACTAATAAGTTAAGAGAAAAGGCTGAAAAAAACATGAGTGAATATTTAATCATATGGATTCCCTTCCTGGGGACGGCGCTCGGCGCCGCAATGGTCTTTTTTATGAGGAAGGAAATGAATTCGAGACTGGAGAAGCTGCTTCTGGGATTTGCTTCCGGTGTGATGATAGCGGCTTCCGTGTGGTCTCTTCTGATTCCTGCCATTGAGATGGCGGAAGAACAGGGAAATGCGACATGGCTCCCGGCTTCAGTGGGCTTCCTGCTGGGCATGGGGTTTCTTCTGCTGCTCGACAGTCTGGTACCTCATATTCATATCGACAGTGAGAAGCCTGAGGGCGTTAAGACCAGCTTGAAAAAGACAACTATGCTTGTCTTTGCAGTGACGCTGCATAACCTGCCGGAAGGCATGGCTGTGGGTGTGACGGTTGCGGCAGCTATGCTTTCGGAAGATTCCGGAATTGCCATGGCGGGAGCGCTTGCACTTGCCATCGGAATTTCTATTCAAAACTTCCCTGAAGGAGCAATTATCTCAATGCCATTGCGCAGTGCCGGAGCATCCAGGGGAAAAGCCTTCCTGTACGGTGTACTTTCAGGTATCGTGGAGCCAATCGGCGCCTTTATCACGATTATGCTGGCGTCCCGAGTGGTGCCGATTTTACCTTATCTGCTTGCATTTGCGGCGGGGGCTATGGTATATGTAGTAGTGGAGGAGCTGATTCCCGAATCACAATCCGGCGAACATACGAATATTGGAACTGTAGGTGTGGCTTTAGGGTTTGTTTTGATGATGGTGCTGGATGTAGCGTTGGGCTAAAAAGGTGCAAAGACATTCTGATAAGATGACACAATGTACTATCTTATTAGAATGTCTGTATGTATCTGTTTGCCCGGCGCATTTCAGATGGATGTTTTGGGACAGGCATTTACAGAATATAGTTGAGCTGCTTTCCGGAGAATGTGGTTCATCATGTGAAAGGCAAGGACATAAGGATGAGATTGGTGATTATACGGCACGGAGACCCGGATTATTCCATAGATTCTCTTACGGAAAAGGGCTGGAGAGAGGCAAAACTGCTCTCGGAACGCATCTGTAAACTGGATGTAAAGGAATTTTATGTATCACCCCTGGGGCGGGCAAAGGACACCGCCTCACTGACTCTGAAAAGGATGGGCAGAACTGCGGTGGAATGTGACTGGCTGAAAGAGTTTCCTCCGCAGATTAACCGGCCGGATGTGAAAGACAGGAAAATCATAGCCTGGGACTGGCTACCGGAGGATTGGACTGCGGATGCCAGGTATTTTGACCGAAAACTGTGGTGTGAGACGGAGATTATGAGGGAAGGCAGGGTGGATGAGGTGTACCGATATGTGACGGACAACTTTGATGCGCTGCTGGCAGAGCATGGCTATGCCCGGGAAGGTGAAATGTACCGGGTGGAGAGGGCAAATCGTGACACTCTCGTGTTTTTCTGCCACTTTGGTCTGGAATGTGTACTTTTGTCCCATCTGATGAACGTCTCTCCCATGATTCTCTGGCACAATACCTGTGCGGCTCCAACAGCGGTGACTACCGTTTATACAGAGGAGCGCCGCCGGGGAAAGGCTTCCTTCCGCGTGAACAGCTTTGGCGATATTTCCCACCTCTATGTGGGCGGGGAGGAACCGGCCTTTGCCGCGCGCTTTTGCGAGACCTTTGACAGTGACGAAAGGCATGATTGATAAATAAAGAATAAAAGGAATCCCCGGGCATTATGCCATTGGCAGAAATGCCACGGGGAATTTTTATATTTTGTAGATTCATAGGTGTATCTTACGGGCCCGTAGGTGCATCTTAGAGTTTCAGGCTTGAAGGGGGAAAGGAATCTGATACAATGTAGATAGGCAGAAAGCCAAGCGACGTTGAGGGCAGAAGGTGGCTTCGACATGGTATAGGAACATCCCGCGATAAATACAAAAGAGTGCCGGGAATACGAAAAGAGTGCCGGGAATACAGTACTGCGAAATGAGATAAGGAGAAGAGCATGAAGCTGACGATGCACAGGATTGCCGATGGGTGCGAGGAAGTTATTATCCGATATCGGGAAATGACACCGCGGATAGAAGCTATTGCAGCAATGGTACAGGGGACGGAACAAAAGTTAATGGGACAAGCGGAAAGGGAAAAGGTATTGTTTTCGCCGGAGGAGATTCTTTATCTGGAAAGCGTGGACGGAGTAACTTGGGCTTATCTGCCGGATAAGGTGTGCCGATTGGGCGAAGGTCTGGGGGAACTTGCGGCGCTCTATGCAGACAGAGGCTTTTTTCGCTGTTCCAAGTCCATGGCATTAAACATCCAAAAAATCGAACGCCTGAAAAGTGAACCGGGATGCCGTATTCGCGCCACCATGGAAAACGGGGAACAGGTGATGATATCCCGAAAATATGCGGGTCAGCTGAGACAAATCTTAAAAGGAGGGGCTGAAAATGACGAAGAGTAAGTTTGTCAAGGGATTTAAAAAATATTTTTCCGTGGAAATCGCCATAGAGTATAAGGCTTGTTTGTACTTTTATGCCATTGTGTTTTTCTACTGCGTTTGCCGGGCACTTCAGGGAAACTTTCAAGCCAGTGTGCTGCATATGTGTGAAATCATTCTTACCACATATCTCATGGGCTATCTGCAGGTTTATCTTTTGCAAAATTTTGATGAGGCGGAAACACTTGGAAAACGGGAGGTACTATATATCCTGATTTGTACGACAATCTACACGGGAGCGTCCTATCTGTTCGGATGGTTTGGCAGGAGCCTGATACCAACTCTGGTTTTCTTTGGGTTTATCGGGTTTGCATACTGGTGCGTCTACCTGATAAACAAGATAAAGCGCAATATAGATACAGAAAATTTAAATGATATGCTGGATAAATATAAGAAAGCCGGAAATTTTATGCGGGTGGTCTCCGATGTTGCAGAGACAAGAACGGAGAAAGCGGGAACAGAAGCGGAAAAGGCAGGAGCAGAAGCGGGAACGGGAGCGGACAAAACAGGAGCAGAAGCGGAGGAAGCAGGAATGGAAGCAGATAAAGCAGGAGCAGAAGCGGGAATGGAAGAGGACAAAGTGGGAACAGAAGCGGATAAAGCGGGAACGGAAGTGGGCAAAGCAGGAGCAGAAGCGGGAACGGAAGCGAACAAAGCGGGAACAGAAGCGGATAAAGCGGGAACGGAAGCGGGCAAAGCAGGAGCAGAAGCGGGAACGGAAGCGAACAAAGCGGGAACAGAAGCGATGAAGCGGAGAGGAGAAGGTTCAAATGAGCAGTAATGCAATAGAAATCAAACAACTGACGAAAAGTTACGGTAAACATCGGGGAGTAGAAGAGGTATCTTTGAATGTTGCGGAAGGAGACATATTCGGTTTTCTCGGACCAAACGGAGCGGGTAAGTCCACCACCATTCGAAGCATGCTGGGGATGCTACGCTTTGAACAGGGAGAAATTATTCTTCTGGGAATGGACAGCAGGAAGCAGCAGAAAGAGATTTTGAAATATACTGGCTATATGCCATCGGAAGCTGCTTTTTACCCGGGAATGCGGGCAAGGGATGTGATTCGGTTTGCAGCGGAGGCCAGAGAGGTAGAATGTAGCGAAGAGGCCAACAGACTCTGCGAACTTTTGGAGGTGGACGGCGCAAAAAAAGTCGAGGAACTGTCGTTGGGAAACCGAAAGAAAGTCAGTATTGTCTGTGCCATGCAGCATTGCCCGAGACTGCTGATTCTGGATGAGCCAACCTCGGGACTGGACCCGCTGATGCAGGAAGCCTTTTTTAAACTGCTTCTGGAATACAACAGTCGCGGTACTACCGTCTTTTTATCTTCCCATGTGCTTTCTGAAGTACAGCGTTATTGCAAAAACGCGGCAATTATCCGTCAGGGAAGAATCATCAGGACAGATACGGTGGAAAATCTGTCGAAATCAAACCTGCGGCGTGTAAAACTTTGGGAAGACGGGCAGGAGCAGGAGTTTACTTACACCGGAAGCATGAAGGAGCTGATAGGACAGCTGGCGGGCAGGAATATCGAGGATTTATTGATTCAGGAACCTACGCTGGATGAACTTTTCATGCACTATTACGAGAAGGAGGGAGACTGACATGACACTGTTGAAACATGAATTAAAAAGAAATATGAAATCTTTGCTAATCTGGGCGCTGAGCATCGGAATCCTATGTGGCGGTTGTCTGCTCCTGTATAACACTCTGGAGGATTCCATAGCGGAGATGGCGGATGCTTACTCTGCAATGGGAGCCTTCTCCACGGCTTTGGGCATGGATAAGATGAATATCGGTACCATGGAAGGATTCTATGCTACGGAAATCGGACTGATGTTTGCTCTGGGAGGTGCCATGTTTGCAGCCATGACGGGGGCAGCGATGATTTCAAAGGAGGAAGAAGGCCATACTTCTGAGTTTATAAATACTCTGCCTTGGGGAAGAGGCTATATTGCAGGCTGGAAGTATGGGGCGCTTGTTGTATTGCTTCTGTTGTTTCAGGTTATCTGTCTTCTCTTTATCGTTATTGGCTTTGCGGGGGCGGGAGAGTGGCCCCCGGTCAAAGAATTTGTCCTGTATCATGGGGCTCAGCTTCTGATGCAGTTGGAAATAGGAAGTGTCTGTTTCCTGATTTCAGCCCTGTCAAAGCGGAGGCAAATTGGCGGGGCATTGGGCTTCGCCATGCTGCTGTATGTGCTGGACCTTCTGTGCAGGGTGTTGCCTGACCTGGAAAATCTCAAATATGTCACTCCTTATTATTTCTCCAATGCCGCGGATATCTTTACCTCCGGGGAGATCCATATGGGAATGGCTTTTATTTCTCTGGGGGTGACGGTTGTCAGCGTGGCAGTAGCGGTGACGGTTTACGAAAAACGGGATTTGGTTGCCTGACAGGTAGTCAATTTGATGACTAAGTAAATGACAACCCGGATGTGGAAGCAAATGGCAATCATGATGAGGAAGCAAATAGCAATCAGGATGTGGCTGAGCAGCTTGGCAGTGAGGTGGGAAAGTTTAAGCTGTATACGCAGTCTTTCAATAAAAACAGTAAAGGGTCGACAGTCGTCATGATTGTCGGCTTTTTTTCTCCTCGTTGAAATGTATTTTTGTTAGGAGATTTTTCGTTGGGGGTATGGGAAGGGAAAACCATGTCGTGATACCCCGCCGCAAAGAGCCGGCGGGGTATGGAAAGAGAAAACCGCGCCGTGATACCCCGCCGCAAAGAGCCGGCGGGGTATGGAAAGAGAAAACCGCGCCGTGATACCCCGCCGCAAAGGGGCGGCGGGGTATGGGAAGGGAAAACCATGTCGTGATACCCCGCCGCAAAGGGGAGGCGGGGTATGGAAAAAGAAAACCATGCTGAGATACCCCGGCGCAAAGAGCCGGCGGGGTATGGAAAGAGAAAACCGCGCCGTGATACCCCGCCGCAAAGGGGCGGCGGGGTATGGAAAGAGAAAACCGCGCCGTGATACCCCGCCGCAAAGAGCCGACGGGGTATGGAAAGAGAAAACTACGCTGCGATACCCCGGCGCAAAGGGGCGGCGGGGTATGGGAAGGGAAAACAGTGCTACGATACCCCGGCGCAAAGGGGCGGCGGGGTATGGGAAGGGAAAACCATGTCGTGATACCCCGCCGCAAAGGGGAGGCGGGGTATGGAAAAAGAAAACCATGCTGAGATACCCCGCCGCCAAGACTTAACACATGAATTTTCCATAAGATTTTTTATGAAAGTTATTGACACATGTTTCCCGGTATGTTATTTTGTGTTTACGGACGACATGTCGAGCGCCGACATATCGAGAGAAAACATGTCGATAAAAAATATATTAAGCAAAAACAAGCTGAACAAAAACATGTTGAGCAAAAATAGAGACGGGAGGAGAGAACTTGGAAGAGAACTTACAAAAAAAGTACATTCCCATGACAGAGACAACGTACTATACGCTTCTCTCCGTCACAGTTCCGAGGCATGGCTATGCCATTATGCAGTATGTCAGCGGACTGACCAAGGGGCGGATTGTGTTGGGAACCGGTACTCTCTATACCATGGTGGGACGGCTGGTGGCGGACGGTATTATTGTCACGGTGCCAAACGACGAGGGAAAGAAGGCTTATCAGATTACGGATACGGGTCTTGAACTTCTGGAGCTTGAAACGGCGAGGCTGAAGAAACAGCTGGCGGACGGAGAGAGCGTTTTGGGGCAGGAGGGAACGGAGTATGAATGAGGACGATATGAGAAAGGAAGAAATAAATCAGCGTAAAATAGGCAGGGAGAAGAAGAGAAAGATCAAGATAATGGTCAGCTATCAGAAGGAACGCGGATGGCTGGAAGAAATGGCTCTGCAGGGGTGGTTCCTGGAAAATATTTCACTGGGTATCGTTTACACCTTCGTGAAGGGTGAGCCGAAGCGCATGCTGTATGATATCGACCGGTTCAGCCTGCCGAAAAAACCGACGCTGGAGGAGATACGGCACAAGGAAATGTTCCTGGAGATGGCACAGGAACTGGGCTGGCGTGAGGTGACACACGGTGAAGATATGACTTATTATTTTGCCAGGGAGTATGAGGAGGGCGGCGTCAATGAGCTGCACAATGACCCCGAATCCAGAAGGTTTTTAGCGGCAAAGTTCCGCAGATTTCTTTCCAACTATGCAAAACAGCAGGTGTTTTGGGCGGCGGTGATTGTCCTTGTGAATATCTTTGAGAAGCTGGCGCAGATTTGGACAAGGGAGGATTTTTCGCTGGCATGGTTTGACTGGTTTACTCTGATTTATGTGATCATCTGCAACTTCTTTGCGGTGTATCTCTGGAAGCTGGGAATCCGGACGGAGAAGGAATTGTCCATGAGCAGGCAGGAGTGGGAAGACAGCGTGAACCCCGACAACCACAAAACTGTAAGAAAATTGATTTGGACCAACAGAGGGTTGAACAAATTCCTGCGCAGTCAGGAGGAGCAAGGCTGGCTGCTGACCTCGGTGACTCCCACGAAGTATTCCTTTGAAAAGAATCCGGGAGGAAATCAGATATATACCATGGACAGCAAGAGCCTGACCAACAGGAGAAGGAAGTCCGCAAATCAGGGCAAATTCGAGGACGGTAAGGACTGGACCGGAATTAACAACGATTGGGAGATTGCAAGCGTACACGATGCGGAGGAGAAGGGATGGAATTTCGTCTGTGCACTGGAGAACAGAGCCATTATTTACCGGGGAGAAGCCGGAGAGGTACAGCCTTTAAATGATGCCAAATATGACAATAGTCTCCGGTGGATTTCCCTGATTGGGGAGTATGGATTTTATCTGTTATGCTGCGGTATACTGGGCGGCATTGTGGGAGTTATCGTATCGTTTCTATCAAATTAGTTCAATAAATAATAAGTTTCTGATACATGAACGCAGGATGATTGCTCCGAGTACAAGGCGGTGGAATGAGGCGTATCGGTGGTTGTGTTGATTGGTGACAATGCAGTAATCGGATAATCAGTCAAGTGAATGCGTCAGTTAATTTATATTCGTTGTACCGGGGTACATAAAAACAACAGAGCGCTTAAGGAATAGTACGGCGCGGAAAGGTATGGTTATTCAAGATGAAACTGGAAGTGAAGAACATTCACAAAAGCTTTGGAGAAAAAGAGGTTCTCCACGGCATCAGCTTTTCCGTGGAGAGCGGAAAGGCATTGGGACTGCTGGGGCGAAACGGCGCAGGCAAGACCACCACTATCCGTATTCTCATGGATGTATTTCATGCAAACAGCGGAGAGATACTGATGGACGGGAAAAAATTTGTCCCCTCTGATTTTCAGATCGGCTATCTGCCGGAGGAGAGAGGTCTGTACCCCAAGCGTACAGTCAGCGATCAGATGGTGTATCTCGCAAATCTGCGGGGATTGAACAGCAAAGATGCCAGAGTCAACACAAAAAAATGGCTGACACGGCTTGAGGTAGCCGAGTATGAGAACAGAAAGTTGGAGACACTCTCCAAGGGTAATCAACAGAAGGTACAGTTGGCGGCAACACTGGTTGCCAATCCCGACATCGTCATTCTGGATGAGCCCTTCAGCGGGCTTGACCCGGTGAACTCTCAGATTCTGAAGGACGTGGTAAATGAGCTGATTGCGGAGGGAAAGCTTGTAATTTTCTCCAGTCATCAGATGAGTTATGTGGAGGAGTTCTGTGACAATATCGCCATCATCAATCAGGGTGAGGTGGTGCTGGACGGAAGATTGAAGGAAATCAAGAGAGAATACGGCAGAAACCGCCTGATGCTGGCAGCTGTAAATTACAGTACGGAGCAGCTGGCGGAGAAAGTAGACAGGGAGTTTTCGGGGCTGATAACCGTCTCCGACCGGAAGAAGGAATTTCTGGTTCTGGAACTGGCGGAGGGACGCAACGGAAAAGATGTGTTGGAGCGCCTTGCAGAATCTGATATAGAGGTGGAGCGTTTCGGAAGCTATGAGCCGTCCCTGAACGATATTTTTGTGGCAAAGGTTGGCGAGGAGGAGAATCATGCGTAAATTCGGTATTGTACTTAAGTATGAATTAAGAGAATATTTCACAAGTAAGGGCTTTATGATGCTTACCTTTGTGATTGCGTTTCTTGGAGCGGTGCTGCTCTTTCTGCCAAGATTTATCGACATGTCCGACTTTACGGGTGTGCAGGTTGTAGGGAAGGAAGAGGAACAGGAGGAAACGTCTGAGGGGGATGTGACAAAGTTTGCCTACATAGATTTGACGAAGACAGGTGTATTGCAGGAGGAACTGCTGCAGCAGATGATTCCGGGTATTGACTGGCACAGGATGAACAGCATTGAGGAATTGAAGCAGGGCGTTGAGGAAGATTACGATGCCGGATTCGCGGTGACCGGCCCTACGGAGTATGATTATTATGTGTTCAACAAATCCATGACGGACAGCAACACTGCCATGTTTGATGAAATCATGAAGCAGATGTACCGTGTGAACTACTGCGCGGCCAACGGATTGGATTTGAATGAGATTGCAGAGATGTACAATGTGCCCATCACGGTGAATGAGCAGATTCTGAACAAGGATTCGGGAAGCAATTACTGGTATTGCTATGTGTTGGTAATCATCGTATTCATGCTCATTGTTTATTACGGACAGATGATAGCGGTTTCCGTGACAAATGAGAAGAGCAATCGTGCAATTGAGGTGTTGGTGACAAGTACTACACCCAACAGCCTGTTGTTCGGTAAAGTTATCGCAGGGGCCATCGGCGGACTGTTCCAGATGGGCTTTATCCTGGGAGCTGTTCTGATATCCTACAGCGTAAACAGAGAGCAGTGGGGAGGTATGCTGGATATGTTCCTTCATATTCCTGCAGAGGTGCTGCTGGCATTCGCATTCTTCGGATTGGGCGGCTATCTGTTCTATGCCTTCCTCTACGGTGCCATGGGAGCATTGGTCAGCAAGACAGAAGATATCAGCAAGACAATCAGCGGACTTATGCTTGTTATCATGGTGGTATATTTCTTCTCACTGATGCAGCTGATGAATGTGGACGGCCCGATTATCAAGGTACTGTCCTTCCTGCCTATCAGTTCCTACAGCACCATGTTTGCCCGAATTGCCATGGGAACCGTGGCACCATGGGAGATTATTATCTCCTTCCTGATTCTGGCGGCCTCCATCTTCGGTGCGGGAGTGCTGGGGGCAAAGATTTACCGTATGGGTACTTTGAGATACGGTAATCCCATCAGTCTGACGAAGGCATTGAAGGATTTAAAGAAAAGCGAATAATATCGGCAACGATATCGGCAAGGCATCTGCTCATTTGGCAGATGCCTTGTTTTGTGTTACAATCATTTTCAGAAGCGGTCTGAACGGGGAGAGTAACGATGAAGATGAAATTACGGAAAAGGACAGCCGTAGCGGCAGCATTGAGCTTGTGCCTGTGCTGCACTGCCTGCGGTACCTCGGAGGAGGCGGTACCGTCTGTGCCCGAGGAGAATAAACTTGTGGTTTACACCTCCCATAAGGAGGAAGTATACGCACCAATTATCAAGGAGTTTGAGGAGAGAACCGGTATCTGGGTGGAACTGCATACCGGCGGTACTTCGGAACTTCTGGAGGAGATAGCAGCCGGAAACGGAGAGTTTACCTGCGATATCATGTTCGGGGGAGGAATTGAAAGCTACAGCGCCTACAAAGATTGCCTGGAGCCTTACATATGCAGCAGGAATGGCAGCATCAAGGAGCAATACCGGAGTGTGGACGGCAGCTACACGGCATTTACGGAATTGCCCATTGTGTTTATCTATAACAACAAGCTGGTGGACAGCAGTCAGGCTCCGACAAACTGGCAGGAGTTGTTTTATGAGTCTTGGCAGGGAAATATCGCCTTTGGGGACCCGCAGAAATCAGGCAGCAGTTACACGATGCTGGTAACTTTGATTCAGGTCATGGGAATGGAGCCGGAAGTGACTCTGAGGCAGTTTGCGAGAGCTCTGGACTACAATGTGTCTGCCGGTTCCGGGCAGGCAGTGGAGGAGGTCTCAAGCGGTGTCAGGGCCATAGGACTCACTCTGGAGGAGACGGCTTTAAAAGCCATCGACAATGGGGCGGACATCTCTGTTGTGTATCCCAGAGACGGAACCAGCACATTGCCGGACGGGTGCGCTATTGTTGAGGGAGCGGAGCACGAAGAAAACGCAAGATGCTTTATTGAATTCATTGTGGGAGATGACGTGCAGCAGCTGGCGGTAGAAAGGCTGCACAGAAGGTCTGTACTGGAAAATATGCAGGAGACAGGGGACAACGGCATGAAGGTACTGGATTTTGATGTGGAGTGGGCTGGGGAGCACAGAGAGGAAATCCTGAAAATCTGGACGGATATCATGACAGAGCAGGGCAGGTAGCGGACATGGGAAAAGGAAGGAAGAGAACATTCAGGCAGGAACTGCTGATGTGTATGCTTACGGCGTCTGTCCTGCCGTTGGCAGTGTGCAGTTTATTCTTGATTCAGCTGTTTCAGATGAAAATCTCCAGGGATTACCGTGTGATGGATATGGAACTTGCAGAGGAGGTCAACGGGCGGCTGGAGCTGCTGTTTTCGGAATTTGAGGAACTGACCGGGAAATTCTGCGGTGACGGCGAAATCGCGGAAGCCCTGCGGCAATCCGATTCCGGGAATTCGGGTGAGGTATACAGGACGCTCTACCGGGAGACGAAGGAACTGAGAGATTATGCCTGGTTTGAACTGTACGGCATGGATGGCACCTGCCGGTACTCTACGGGTACGGGAACCTATCAGAGGAGAATGGAGCCTTACTGGGGCATTTTGAGAAAAGCGGCGGAGGAAGAGGGACGGCTTGTGGTACTGCGGGCGGATGATCCCTCAGGCGATGCCGTTTTGCAGGCGGCCAGGCTGATAGGTGATGCACAGGGAAATGCAGGATTTTTTGTGATAAATATGGGACTTCAGGAGTTTGAGACGGCATTGAAAGGGACCTACGGCGGGCAGGACGGCATCTGTATTCTGGACAGCTTTCTGGAGACGGTGTATGACGCGGGAAGCGCAGCCGGCGAAAACCTTGGGGAGGTACTCAGGGAGAGGCTTCTGCGGAACGAGCCGATTCAGGCAGATTGTAACGGAAACAGTATCTATCTGGATAAATCGGAGAAGATGGGTCTGTATACAGTGCTGCTGAGACCTCAGGTTTTTACCGCGAATACGGTGAATTCCATGTACAGTGTACTTTTTATCATGATTGCGGTGTTATTTGCAGTCTGTACATTGTTGGTGATTAATCTGAGCAACCGTCTTTCCAGACCCATTCATGTGCTGAACCGGACCATGCATGAGGTACAGGTTGGCAATCTGGACACCCGGATGCAGGAGGACTGGCCCACCACGGAGTTTGCGGAGATGTCCGGGAATTTCAATTTCATGACTGCCGACTTAAAGAAATACATGGAAAATCAGGTGGAGCAGCAAAAACAGATGAATGAGATTCAGATAGCCATGATGCAGGCCCAGCTGAATCCCCACTTCCTGTACAACACCCTCGACACGGTAAAATGGGTAGCGAAAGCCAACCATGTGCCGGAGATTGTGACGTTGGTTTCCAAGCTGGCCAAAATATTGAGAGCCGCTATTTCCAAAGAGCAGTTTACTACCCTGCGCGGGGAGATGGAGCTGGTGGAAAGCTATGCGGAAATACAGCGAATCCGCTTTGACGGAAGATTTGAGTGTGTCTGCAGCTATGATGAGAAGCTGGCGGACTGCGAACTGCCCAAGCTGGTGATTCAGCCCATTGTGGAAAATGCGGTAATTCATGGGCTGTCGGAGTGTGAAGACGGACATATTCAGGTGGATGCCTTTGCCGGAGGGACGGACCGGGATTCCGTGCTGGTGGTGGAGGTAAGAGATGACGGCTGCGGTATCGGACAGGAAGTCATTGACAGGTTGAACAACGGGGGATTGCAAGAACGGACAGGGCATATCGGTCTAGGAAATGTAGACAAAATTATCCGGCTGAATTACGGGGAAGCCTACGGCGTGAAAATATGCAGACCGAAGCAGGGAGGTACTCTTGTCACCCTGACATTCCCTTTGAGGAAGGAGAGAACGGCGGATGCTGAAAATACTGGTGGTAGATGATGAGATGTTCGTGAGGCGCGGTATTGTTATGGAGACGGACTGGGCGGCCATGGACTGTGCCGTGGTGGCAGAGGCTTCCAATGGGGAGGAAGCACTGGAGGCAGTACACAAGTATCGCCCTGATCTGATTATCAGTGACATCCGCATGCCGCGGATGGACGGCATTGAGCTGCTGAAAACCCTGAGACAGGAGGGAAATGAGGTGAGGGTCATCTTTCTGACGGCATACAGTGAGTTTGAGTATGCCAAGCAGGCCCTGCGTTACTTTGCCTTTGACTATCTGCTGAAGCCCTTTGAGGACGGCGAACTGGAGGAGTGTGTGCTTCGGGCAAAGAAGGAAATAGAGGAGCAGCGGGACGACAGAAAGAATCAGGAGCAGCAGACAGTGCTGGCGGCGCCGGAGGAACAGGGTGACAAGAGCCGATATATCAGGGAAGCGCTGAACTATATAGCGGAACATTACGGAGACAGCGACATCAGTATCGCAACCGTCTCTGCTGCGGTAGGTATCAGCGAGGGTCATCTGAGTCATCTGTTTAAGAAGGAGACGGATTATACGGTAGCGGCTTACATCACTAGATACCGTATGCGGGCAGCCATGAAGCTGTTGGAGGATTGCCGTAACCGTGTCAGTGAGGTGGCGGAGCAGGTGGGATACAGGGATATCACTTATTTTTCCAGCACCTTTAAAAAAATTGTAGGCATGACCCCTTCCGAGTACCAGAATCGGAGGGAATAACCGATTCCCATTGTACAAAATACATACAAAGCATGAAAATCCTGCTATTCTTTTGTGAAGAATAACAGGATTTTTAAAATGATAACAGTTTTGTCGAGTTCATTTTGTTCAGCCCCAACGATATAATATTCTTACAAGGTGTACGAAACATACAAGTACATATTAAGGAGGGTAAAGTATGAAAAAGAAATTAGTATCACTTGTTTTGGCCGGAACCATGTTGGCCATGACACTGTCCGGCTGTGGCGCAAGCGAGTCCCAGTCATCTTCTGAACCTGCTTCGGCGGTTACAGGCGGCGAGACAAAGACAGACAATGAAAAGCCTGAGACGGAAGCACCCAAGGAAGAGGAAAATCTTTCCGAGATTGAGAAGATTATCAAAGAGGCAGAGGGAATGACTCTGGAGGAACTGGCGAAAAAGGCGATTGAGGAATCCAACGGTAAGACCTTTTACGGTGTAGGAAACTCCAGCCGAGGCAAGACTGCACTTCCTCTTTTCATTGAGTATCTGCAGACCATTGACCCGAATTATACCATGGAGTATGAGTGGCAGCAGCCCAAGAACAACAAGATTTTTGAACAGTTGACCGCAGATTCCCTGAAGGAGACAGGTACTTTTGCAATGACCCTGATTCAGGACGGAAACCAGATTGAGTCCAAGATGGTTCAGCCCGGCATCTTAAAGACCTTCATTCCCAAGGAGTGGGCTGAGGCCAATGGAACTACCGCTGATGATTATGAAGGCTTCCTGCCTTTACAGACCCTGAATAAGGTATTTATGTATAACTGCACAGGTAACACAACCTACGACAATTGCTGGGACTTTGTTGCTGAGGGCAATCACTCTCTGTACATGGACATTGATTCCGAAATCGTAGGAAAGAACTTCCTTTACATGCTGACAGAGGATAAGTATGCAGCATGGCTGAAGGAGGCATTTGAGGCTCTGGATGACGCGGATAAGGCATATTTCCAGCCTGTCATTGATGAGATGAAGACCGAAGCAGAGGATTTAGGCTTGGGTGCAGACGGTGCTTATTCACTGGCTTGGATTAAGCTCTGGGTGGAAAGCTACAATGCTCAGACAGATGACGGACCCATCTGCAACACTCTCGTAACCGATTCCGCAACGGATCAGAGCGGACTGCTGGTATACTCCAAACTCCGTTCCGTAGAGGAATCCGCAGGGGTGTCTCTGAACAATATCAAGGTTGCCGCATATGAAGACGGTTATGTCGGTATCGGCGGATACGGCTACTGCCATTATCTGTTCCTGACAGACAACAGCCCTCTGCCTTGGACTGCATGTGCGTTCATCGCATACATGACCTGTACAGAGGACGGCTTCAGCGCATGGGGCAAGGATATGGGCGGTTACTCCTCCAATCCCGAAGTGGCAGCATCTATCGAGACGACTTATCAGCACAGCAGAGGCGGCTACAACGAAGCAGGCGAGAATGTATTCGAGTGCAAGAATGACCGTGGCTATGACTGGTGGACCACAGACGGTGAGTTGGTTCTGGAAGATCCTGAATACTGCGCATCTGTAGCCTTTACCGTAGGAAGCTGGATTGAACTCTTGACCAAATACAGTGCTCAATAACGGCAACTGTCAGGTGGGGTGTCGTACAGACGATGTGCGGCACCCCGCTTTTTCAGGAAAGGAGTAGCTTATGAATAGCAAGCATATGGCGAATAAGGTAAAGACGTACCTTTCCAAACCCCAGAACATCATCCTTCTGTTGTTTGGTATTGTCCTTACCTTCTCCACGGTAGCACCCATAGTGGCTATCGTGAAAGACACCCTGATTATTCATCCGGGTACCATTGACGCTCATCTGACCGGAAAGGCTTCCGGCTATACGATAGTCAATTATGTGGATCTTTTTACCAGCAAGCTGGCAAAGACAAACCTCTGGAAACCACTGTGGAATACACTGCTTCTGGCGGTGCTCACCTGCACGATTTCCATCCTGTACGGCGGCTTTTTTGCATTTCTGGTAACCAGAACCAACCTGAAATTTAAGAAATATCTCAGTTCCATTTTTATTTTTCCGTATATCATGCCCCAGTGGACGCTGGCTGTCGTATGGCAGAACGTATTTAACAGCAACGCTGTGGTGGGAACCTCCAACGGACTGCTGGCGTCCCTGTTCGGGATTGAAATGCCCAAGTGGTGGTGCCAGGGGTTGTTCCCCAGCGCAGTGGTACTGGGACTGCATTACGCTCCCTTTGCATATATATTGATCGGCGGTATTTTCCGAAATATGGATGCAAACCTGGAGGAGGCGGCAACCATCCTGGATACACCCAAGTGGAAAACCATGTTCCGCGTGACACTTCCCATGATAAAGCCGGCAATTCTCTCCACAATCCTGCTGGTATTCGGAAGTGCCATGGGAAGCTACCCGGTTCCCCATTATCTGGGACTGACAACTCTTTCCACCAAGTATATCTCCCTGAATTCCAAGTACACCGGAGAGGCCAGTATTCTGGCAATTATCATGATGATTTTCGGTGTGGCGATTCTTACCATGAATCAGGTAAGCTTAAAGAGCCGGAAAAATTACACTACGGTCACCGGAAAATCAGGACAATTGTCCAAAATTAATCTGGGTAAAATCGGAAAATATGCGATTGCCGTTATCATGGTAATTCTGACCTTCTTTACCAGTATCTTCCCGATTTTCTCCTTTGCGTTGGAGACCTTCCTTCCAAACCCCGGAGACTACAGCTTCCTCTACACCGGAGATATGAGTAATCTGACCTCAAAGTGGTGGATAACAAATGAGAATATATCGGAGAACGGCATGTACGGTCAGAAGGGTATCCTCTACAACGAGACAATCTGGCATGCCTTTGCGGGAACGCTTCTGGTTGCGGTGTGCTGTGCACTGCTGGCAGGAACCATAGGAACGCTGATAGGTTACGCAGTGGCAAAGAACCGCCGGAGTAAGTGGGCTGCCTATGTGAACGGCGTGGCATTCCTACCCTATTTGATGCCTTCCATCGCCGTGGGCGCTGCATTTTTCATCCTGTTCTCCAATGAGAGAATCAACCTGTTCAATACCTATACACTGTTGATTATCGCAGGTACCGTGAAATACATTCCTTTTGCGAGCCGAAGTGCACTGAACTCCATGCTGCAACTGTCCAACGAGATAGAGGAGGCTGCAATCATACAGAATGTACCATGGTTCAAGAGAATGTTCCGCATCATTGTACCGATTCAGAAGTCGTCCATCATCAGCGGATATATGTTACCGTTTATGACATGCTTAAGAGAGCTGTCCCTGTTTCTGTTGCTTTGTACCCAGGGCTTTATCCTCTCCACAACGCTGGATTACTTCGACGAGATGGGCCTGTATGCATTCTCCAGTGCCATCAACCTGATTCTGATTGTGACTATTTTGATTTTCAACACTCTGGTGAACAAGCTGACCGGCGCCAGTCTGGATGAAGGAATCGGAAGCAATTAGAGGAAAAAAGAAAGGTGAGGTATTATTATGTCAGAGATTACATTGAGAAATATAACAAAACGTTGGGGAAAATATTATGCGGTAGACCATCTGGATCTGGATATCGCGGACAATTCCTTTATCACTCTCCTGGGGCCCTCCGGCTGCGGAAAGACTACCATCCTTCGTATGATTGCCGGATTGGAGACTCCCACTACAGGACAGATTAAAATCGGCGACAGAGTGGTATTTGACAGCGAAGCCGGAATCAATGTTCCTCCCAATAAGAGAAAGGTGGGCTTCCTGTTCCAGAACTATGCACTGTGGCCCAACATGACTGTCTACCAGAATATCTCCTTCGGTCTCAGCAACATTAAGGAACCCATGGCGGTGGTTGACGAGAATGCAAGGACGACAGGGGAGTTAATCAAGGCACTCAGAAGCGGCAAAAAAATCGTAGAGCTGGTGGATGACTGCCGCGATAAGAGCGGCAAGGTGGATACGGATAAGGTGTATTTGAAGTTCATTGATGCCTATACCCTTTCTGTCTATACCGCAAAAACGCTGTACGGATTCAAGATTCATGAGGCCGCTGACCCGGAAGTTGCCGCAAAGGCAAAGGCGGAGGAACTCATGGGGAAACTGGAGGGCATCAGGGCATCCTATGCTGCCAGAGGGCGGAGCCTGAACGAGAATTGTGAGGTAACCGAAGGCGGCAAGGTAGTCATGGAGACAAGAAAGCTCACGAAGGAAGAAATTGACAAGTCCGTGAGACGCGTGTCCAGAATTGTTAAAATCGGTATGTTCATGAACCGTTATCCCGCAGAACTTTCCGGCGGACAGCAGCAGCGTGTGGCTATTGCAAGGACCCTGGCTCCCGAGCCGGATGTGTTGTTCATGGATGAGCCGCTGTCCAACCTGGATGCAAAATTGCGTCTGGAGATGAGATATGAGTTGCAGCGTCTGCATGTGGAGACGGGCAGTACCTTCGTGTACGTGACTCATGACCAGATGGAGGCAATGACTCTGGCTACCAGAATCTGTCTGATTAACAACGGCGTACTACAGCAGTATGCAGCACCTCTGGAGGTGTACAATCGTCCCAATAATCTGTTTGTAGCGGACTTTGTGGGAAATCCCTCCATCAACTTTATTGATGCAAAGGGAAAACAGGGAGCGGACGGTAAGCTGGAACTGACTGCGCTGGAAGGTGTCAGGCTGAAATTTGTTCCGAAACAGCCTATTGACATTGCAAAATGGCAGACAGACAGAGATCAGGCTGCAGCAGACGCGGCAGCAGCCATTGAGGAAAGCCTGAAAGACAAGAAAGCTGTTGAAAAGAGCAACAAGGATGAAAAGTTTAAATACCATGTGGCTATGGTGGAAGAAAATGATTACAGCATGGAAGAGGAGCCTGTTATCACCAATGAGGACTTTGTCATCGGTGTGCGTCCCGAGTTCCTGAAGCTGGGCAAAGAAGGCGCATTGAAGACCACCGTATACGGAGCGATGCCCACCGGTATGGAATCCACCGTGAAACTGCGCATCGGCAACTTCCTGTTGACGGGTGTCATTTTCGGCGGTGTCACATTTGATATCGGTACAGAGATGAGTATGGATATACAGGGTGATGATATTCTGCTCTTTGACAGAACCTCCGGAAAATGCATTACTGCCGGAAGTATCGAACTGGCATAAAAAAAGCCTCCCTTTGCGTATACTCTAACGTGAACGATTGCACATTGGCAGAGTATATGCAAAAGGGAGGCTTTATTATGCCCGTAAACTGCAGGGAAAAAATTCTTTCCAACGATTATTATGATGTGATTATGGATTTCCCGTATCAGCTGTTGGAAGATTCCACGGAAGATTTATGTTACGCTGATATTGACGGGATTTTTAATGTGGTCTATTTCAATAGAGCAATTCTGGTAAATGCTCAGGAATATTTTTTTTCCTATAGGAGTATTCCGAAATTGTATGGGCTGATGCAAGAGGGAAGCGTGGCGGGAGGATTCGACCCCGGTAATCTGATTGCAAGCGGCATAACTCAGATACAGAGACCGCCGCTTTCGTTATCCGGCAGGGGAGTGGTTATCTGCATCATTGACACCGGGATTGATTACACAAATCCGGTGTTCAGGAGAGAGGATGGTTCCAGCCGCATTCTGGCCATCTGGGATCAGACGGTTCAGACGGGGGAGCCGCCCCAAGGTTTTCAATACGGTACGGAGTACAAAACAGAAGAAATAGACAGGGCGTTGCAGTCGGATGCGCCCTTTTCGGTAGTGCCCAGCAGAGATGAAAACGGACACGGCACCGCATTGGCATCGGTAGCCGTCGGCAGCAGGATAAACGGTGGACTTGGCTTTGTCGGTGCTGCGCCCGATGCGGATATTGTGGTGGTAAAACTGAAGGAATGTAAACAATATCTCCGGGATTTTTATCTGGTTCCAAGGGGGGTCCCTGCCTATCAGGAAAATGATATTATGCTGGCGGTTCAGTATGCGGATACCTTTGCGGAGCCCTTTGCCAGACCGACGGTTATCTGTCTGGGTCTCGGAACCAACTACGGTGACCATTCCGGCAGTTCGCCGCTGGCAAGGTACCTGTCCAATATTGCCGTGAAGAGAAGCCGCGCTGTGGTTGTGTCGGGAGGAAACGAGGGAAATGCCGCACATCACTATCAGGGTAATCTCAACAATCGGGGCAATGCCGGAGAAAACAGCAGGGTTACGGAGGTGCGGGTGGAATCGGGAAACAATGGATTTTTCCTTGAACTTTGGGGAAGTCTTCCGGACATCTTTACCATTTCCGTGCGCACGCCGGGAGGAGAACCTATTCCTTCCGTGCGGCTGGGAATCCGAGGCAGTATCACATACAGCTTTGTGTATGAACGCTCCAGAGTAACCATTGCAGGATATTTGGTGGAACCTGCCTCAGGGGAGGAATTAATCTGGATACGGGTTCAGGACCCGACGCCGGGTATCTGGACCTTCCGCGTGGAAGCCGTAGGAGAAATCCACAATGGGGAATATCATATGTGGCTTCCTATTACAGGGTTTATGAGTGCACCGGCTTACTTTCTGGAGCCCTCACCTTATGTGACGCTTACAGAACCCTCTCTGGCAGGCAATATCATCAGCGTGTCCACCTATAATGCGGAGAATAACAGTTTTTACATCAATTCCGGCAGAGGCTTTTCCAGAAACGGAGCTATCCATCCGGATTTTGCTGCCCCCGGAGTGAATGTGTCTACCGTGAGGGGCAGGGAAACCGGCAGCTCTCTGGCAGCGGCCATCACTGCCGGAGCCGTTGCCCAGTTCATGCAATGGGCGGTGGTGGAGCGGAACAATCCGGTTGTAGAGAGTCAGGAGATTAAAAATTACTTTATACGCGGCGCAGCCAGGAGCTTTGACATGACCTATCCCAACAGGGAGTGGGGGTATGGGAGATTGAACATGGTGGGAACCTTTGATGCGCTGGTGGGGGTGTGAAAAGAAGCCGATCAAGCCATTCAGCAGGGAGACCGGGAGGTTATCGTGGATTATCCGGTAGTAATTATAAAATATAGTGCATAATTTGCAGATATCTGCTATAATAAGTATAGGAAGAAAGTACCAAACAAAAGAGGAGGCATTTTATGAAGTATAAAGTGTTGATGAGCGGGAATAACAGAACAATTATGAACGAGTTCTTCACTTATATGGACTTCAGCTTTGAGTGTATGAGCTGTTCGGACAGATATGATGATATTGTGAATCATATAAAATATGTAAAGCCGGATGTGTTTGTGTATTGTCTCCGCGGAGAAAAGCCGGATGATATCAAGAAATATTGTAATGTCGAGAGAAAGCTGGAGGAGAAAGAAATACCTATCGTGGTCATCGGGGATGATGAGGACTGTGAATTGTTTGAGAGAATTGCGATTTTCAGCAAGGCAACAGTTTTGAGAAAACCGATCTCTTCCCAAAATATTGAGGCCGAAGTGCTTAAGCTGTTGGGAGGGAAGCAGGAGCAGGAAACCTTTGATGTAGAAGATCCTATTGCGGCAGCGATGAAACTTCTGGACCGGATGGAGATATCTGTTCCGGCTGAGCCGCCTGCCAGAAAACATATTCTTGTGGTGGACGATGACAGCAGTGTGTTAAAGCTGATTAAGGGTCATCTCTCCGGACAATATGACGTGGCAACGGCTATTAGCGGTAAGGTGGCAATGAAATTTCTGGAGACAAAGCAAACAGATTTGATTTTGCTGGATTATGAGATGCCGGAAGAAAACGGAGTGGATATACTGAACAAAATCCGAAGCAACGAAAA
>Ga0129313_1000223_pt1 | contig 55562 bp, 50 predicted proteins | sample O1105metagenome_FD_94436 | JGI IMG/M metagenome (GOLD analysis project Ga0129313, IMG submission 94436) | Orangutan group fecal microbial communities from fecal samples from Wisconsin, USA - O1105 metagenome | ecosystem: Host-associated > Mammals > Digestive system > Large intestine > Fecal...
CACTTAGAGGCATCTATCAGCTGTACCTTTCCCTGATGGCGGGCTGGCTTTTCCTTCATTACCAGCCAAATATAGGTGGCAATCCCTGTATTATAAAAAGTATTATTAGGCAGCTGCACAATGGCATCCAGCCAATCATTTTCAATCAAATAACGGCGAATCTCCGAAGGACCGCTGCCAGCATCACCATTAAACAAGGAAGAACCATTCTGGATAATAGCCATCTGCCCATCATCCTTTAGCTTGGCCAGACCATTCAGCATAAACAACAGCTGTCCATCCCCCTTGGCTGGCAATCCCGGGGCAAATCTTCCTGCCGTGCCTTTCTTAAATTCAGCTGTAACCTCTTTTTCCTCCCGCTTCCAAGGAATACCAAAAGGAGGATTGCTAATAATATAATCAAATTTGTAACCACTGAATTTATCATCTGACAGGGTATCACCAAACTGCATATTGTTTGGATCTCCCCCACGAATCAGCATATCTGCCTTGGCAATACCAAAGGTAAAGGGATTGAACTCCTGGCCAAATACCGTTACATCTGCTTCCTCATCCAGCTGTTTCAATCTCTCCTCCATGCAGGTAAGCATCTGTGAGGTGCCCATAGTCATATCATAAACCGTCTTGGAGAGGCCTCCCACAAAGGCAGACTCATCTCCCGCCACCAGCAAGTCACTCATAAGATAAATAATATCCCGACTGGTAAAATGTGCTCCCGCTTCCTCATTATAGGATTCCGAAAATCTCCGCACCAGATTCTCAAACACATAGCCCATATCCACGGCACTGATTTTCTCTGGGGAAAAATCACCTTTTTCACTGCAAAAATCAGCAATAACCTGATAGAGAAGCCCTGCCTCCTCCATATGGCGAATCTGGGACTCAAAATCCATACGAGCCAGAATGTCCTGAATATTATCAGAAAATCCATTTAGATAAGCCCGAAAATTATCCACAATATTCTCCGGATCCGCCAACAATGTCTTGAAGGTAAAGTGACTGGTATTATAAAACTGATAGCCGGAAGCCCGCCGCAGAAAGCCATCCTTCACTGCCAGCTTGGCCACCTTTTGATAGGTGTCCAACACCGCCTGATGGGTAGGCAGAAGACAATCATGTACCCGCTTGATAACCGTCATAGGCAGAATCACCAAGCCATATTCATGGGGCTTATATGGCCCCACCAAATCATCTGCCACCGACCAGATAAGCGCCGCTGTATCATTTGAATTTTTACCAACACTTGTTATTAACTCATCACTCTTTGCCATCTTCTTCTCCCCTGTAATCAATATTTATATATATTATAACCTCTGCCCAGCCAAAAGAAAATGCCCCTCCCTTTCTTCCCATAAAAAAAAGAAGCACCCGTTCAAATGCTTCTCTTACAAATTAGCTAGAATGCTTTAGCATAAAATGACTCAACGATATCCCTGTCTGACGTTGGACTTGAAACCCTGTACAAAAAATCCGCATTTTCCTTTCCACACAATTTGATAGCATAATCATATTTGCTGATTGGAATCTTCTTAACACCGAAAAACATGTCATCTTCATTATGAAAATGGAGAAAAATATTTTTATCTGATTTTCTTTTTCCTTCTATTGTACACATATCAATGCATCTCCTTCCATCTATCTTCAAGGAAACTTTTGTTATCTATTACCCATTGTACAACAGCTTCTTCATCTTTCTTGCTTTTTAACCTGCCAGCAAGAATGCACCCATTGAAAGCTATCGATATAGACTGTCCATTTTTTACAGCATGGACATGAGGAATATTATGTCCGCTTTCTCTGCTTCTGATTTCTATTCTTGCACCATTTATTATGGCATATGTTGGCATATTTCATCACCTCCTACATTATATCATATAAATATATTAAAAAAAAGAGCCCTCTGACAATGCCAGAGGGCTCAAATTTAGGTCTAGAATTATTTGTTGAAAATATTCTTCAGGGCCTGCTTGTTAACATCACGGTTCAACTGAGCCAGATAAGTGGTCAGCTTGATGTTCTTAGGGCAAACCTCAACGCAGTTCTGGGAGTTACCGCAACCGGTAATACCGCCCTTGCCCATCAGAGCATTCAGGCGCTTCTCCTTGTCGAACTTTCCAAGTGGATGCAGGTTGAACAGGTATGCCTGAACGGATGGAGATGCACCAATAAAGTCAGACTGTGGGCCAACATTAGGGCAAGCCTCCAGGCAACATCCGCAGGTCATGCAGTGAGAAATCTCATATGCAGTGGTAGCGGTATAAGGATTCTGAATAGGAGCATCCTTAACCTCCCAAGTACCATCAACCTCAACCCATGCCTGTACACGCTTCAAGCTCTCGAACATTACGGAGCGGTCAATCAGCAGGTCACGGATTACAGGGAAGGTTCTAGCTGGAGCCAGATGGATTGGCTGCTCCAACTCATCAATCAGAGCACAGCAAGCCTGACGAGCCTTGCCGTTGATAACCATCATGCAAGCACCGCAAACCTTCTCCAAGCAGTTGCATTCCCAAGTTACAGGAGCAACCTTCTTGCCGTCCTTGGTTACAGGATTCTTCTGAATCTCCATAAGGGAGGCAACAACATTAAGAGCAGGACGATAAGGAATCTCAAATTCCTGAGTATAAGGTGCGCTGGTAGGGCTGTCCTGACGCTCAATGATAAAAGTAACTGTTTTCTTCTGTTCTGCCATTCTACTTTGTCCTCCTCTTATTCCTTCTTCGCAACAGCATAGTTACGAGGACGAGCCTTGATGAGAGAATGCTCGAACTCCTCATATTTTACGATTGGCTCTTCAGTTGCAGGATCATAGTTAATAACTGTGGTCTTCATGAATCTGGAGTCGTCACGCTTGAAGAATACCAGCTCGTCATCAGCATCATGACCGCGGCCATCAGCTGCGAACTTGATGTTTTCAACGCCTACCAGCTTCTCCTTCTGCTCAGCAGTCATAGCATCATAATCGCTCTTCAGAACGATCTTAGCATGAGCACCACGGGACTCGTCACGGCAACGAGCAGCCTTGGTAATAGCCATTGCATAAAGAATCATATTGCGGAGCTGGCGAACAAACATAGCCTCCTGGTTAGCCCAGTTGCCGTGGTCAGTCAGACCAATATTGTCCCAACGCTTCAGAATCTTCTTCAGCTCTACGAGACACTTATCCAAACCATTGTTATCACGCTCGATGGATACATAGTCATACATGATATCGCCCATCTCCTGATGCAGCTTATGAGCATTCTCAGGACCATTCATCTGGCGAATCTTGTCATACTCAGCCTGAACCTCCTGACGAGCTGCTTCCAGCTCAGCATCGGTCAGAGCCACGCCCTGCTTGCCTTCCTTGCAGTACTTCATAGCCTCAGGGCCAGATACAGTACCGGAATATGCAGCAGACAGCAGAGAGTTAGCACCCAGACGGTTTGCACCGTGGTACTGATGGTCACACTCACCGGAAGCCATCAGGCCAGGAATAGTGGTGAAATGCTTTCTATCTACATAGATACCGCCCATGGAATAATGAACGGAAGGGAAAATCTCCATAGGAACCTTACGAGGATCCTTACCTACGAACTCAGTGTAGATCTCGATGATGCCGCCCAGCTTGCGCTCCAGATAATCTGCAGGAATATGGGACAGATCCAGATATACACGACGCTCGTTGTTGATACCCAGATGCATGTGGTCGCAAACCTTGAAAATAGCACGGGATGCAACGTCACGAGGAACTAGGTTACCATATGCAGGGTACATTTCCTCCAGGAAATACCAAGGCTTGCCATCCTTGTAAACCCATACACGGCCACCCTCACCACGGCATGCCTCAGACATCAGACGGTTCTTGTCGGAGCCTGGGATAGCGGTAGGATGAATCTGAATGAACTCAGGATTACCAATAGCAGCGCCCTGCTGATATACAGCAGATACTGCGGAACCATTACAAATAGTGGAAGCGGTGCAACGGCCAAATACCTGGCCAGGGCCGCCAGTTGCCAGAATAACAACATCAGCAGGGAAAGCCTTAATCTCCATGGAGTTCATGCTCTGAGCTACGATACCACGGCAGATGCCATCCTTGTTCTTAATGATTTTGATGAATTCCCAGAACTCATACTTGGTTACGCCGCCCTTAACTTCCCAGCGACGAACCTGCTCGTCCAGAGCATACAGCAGCTGCTGACCAGTAGTGGAACCAGCAAAGCAAGTACGCTTATTCTTCTGACCACCGAAGTTACGCAGGTCAAGAACACCCTCTGGAGTACGAGTGAAAGGTACACCCATACGATCGAACATCTTAATGAGCTTTGGAGCTGCCTCAACCATGCCCTTTACAGCCAGCTGGTCAGCCAGGAAGTCACCACCATATACGGTATCATCAAAATGCTCATAAATGGAGTCATGCTCACCCTTGGTGTCCATGCAGGCATTGATACCGCCCTGAGCACAGAGGGAGTGAGAACGCTTTACTGGGCAGTAAGAGAACAGGTCTACTTCGCCGCCAGCTTCACAAATTTTAAGGGTAGCCATCAAACCAGAAAGACCGCCACCAACTACAATAATCTTATTTTTAGCCACGTAGTTTCTCTCCTTATACAATATTTTTAACTACGAAAATGTCCTGCTTATGCCAAGTAGGAGAACATGAAAGCCAGAGTCAGCAGGCACATCAAAGCGCAAAGACCCATAGCCATCTTGTCCACTACACGCTGAGCGCGAGGACCCTTTGCAATACCCCAAGTCATGCAGAAGGTAGTGATACCATTGCAGAAATGGAAGATTGCAGCAAACATACCCAGGGCATACAGTACAAATACAGCTGGGTTAGAGAGTACACCCTGAACCAGTGCATAGCTGATGTGCTCGCCCATAATACCCTTCATGTAGATACGGAGATAGCCAACATGCCAGATGAGGAAAGCTACCAGATACCAAGCAGTATAGCGCTGGAGAGCAAACTTCCAGTTACGGGAGTAGCCATAGCCGCCAGTGTTGTTCTTTGCATCCAGGGCAATAACAATACCATAGATACCGTGGAACAGAATAGGCACAGCATAGAGGCAGATCTCAATAGCCAGGAAGATTGGTGCTGGAATCAGCTCCATCATTTCCAAACCCTGGTTGAATACCTCTGGACCACCCATAGCTGAAGCATTTGTCAGCAAATGCTCAATCAGCACGCCGCCCAGTAACAGCAGACCGCAAAGGGAATGTAAACGGCGCAGATAAAAAGATACGTTAATCATTCTAGACCTCCTAAATATATTCTTTCCTATGGAAAGTAATTGTACGCCTTGGAGGAATAATCAGTTAGGTTCTGACAGAGCCTCCGGTGCGCAATTATAATCTACGATATGGAGCCTGACCCATTTCGTAGAAATTATTGCCTTCAGAATCGATTACAACGATTGCAGGGAAATCTACAACCTCCAGAGCTGCCAAAGCCTCAGGGCCAAGCTCAGGATAAGCAATAACAGTGTACTTCTTTACGGACTTAGCAATCAGAGCAGCAGCGCCGCCTACAGCAGCAAAATAAGTAACACCGTTCTTCTTCATGGACTCAATAACCTCTGGAGCACGGGAACCCTTACCGATCATACCCTTGATACCCTGTTCCAGCATGGTAGGAGTATAAGCATCCATACGGCCAGCAGTAGTAGGACCACAGGAGCCGATTGGATCGCCTGGCTTTGCAGGAGTAGGGCCAAGATAGTAAACAATCTGGTTGTTCCAATCAATTGGCAGCTTCTCGCCACGAGCCAGAGCCTCAGTCATAACCTTGTGAGCAGCATCACGGGCACTGTAGATAGTACCGGTAATCAATACGCTGTCGCCAGCACGCAGAGTGCGGGACTTTTCCTCTGTCAGAGGGGTAGTTAAACGAATAGTTTCAGCCATTATCAAGACCTCCTAAATCACAGTACACGGACAGCATGACGGCAAGCATGGCAGCAGATAGTTACTGCAACAGGCAGGCCGGCGATATGGGTAGGACCCCACTCGATATTTACAGCCAGAGCAGAAGTAGTGCCGCCCAGCTGAGGTCCGATACCAGTCTTGTTAATCATCTCCAGAAGCTCATTCTCCAGATTTGCATAATCAGGATGCTCATTACGAACGGTAATGTTACGCATCAGAGCACGCTTGGACAGATATGCAGCCTGATCCATAGTACCGCCGATACCTACACCAACAACCATTGGTGGGCATGGATTGCAGCTTGCATGCTGAATAATGTCCAGAACAGCTTTCTTAACACCCTCTACGCCATCAGCAGGTACCAGCATCTTGATGCCGCCCTTGTTCTCGGAACCAAAGCCCTTGCAGGTCAGCTCGATTCTCAGCTGATCACCAGGAACAATCTTGGTATAGATAATAGCAGGAGTATTGTTCTGGGTATTTACGCGGTTGAACAAAGGCTCTGCTACAACAGACTTACGAAGATATCCCTCGGTATAGCCCTTAGCAACACCTGCATTGATGGCCTCAGTAAGATCGCCACCCTCCAGATGCAGATCCTGACCTACCTCCAAGAAAATGATGGTCATACCGGTATCCTGACAGATTGGACGATCCTCTGCACGAGCAATCTCAGAGTTTTTGATAATCTGATCAAGAACAACCTGGCCTACAGGAGATTCTTCAGTCTCTCTGCCTTTTTTCAATGCCTCATACACATCTTTTGGCAAATAATAGGCAGCTTCCTTGCACATCTGCGCTACTTCAGCAGTAATCTGCTCTACATTAATTGTACGCAAATTAAACCCTCCCCAAAAATATATAATAAATTACATTCGCTATTTAATAATAGCATATTTTCAAATTGCTTTCAAGCCAATAACCGCAAGGGTTTTGGCTATTTACAATATGAATGCGGTTCACCTTTTTACACACTTAGTTCCACTTATAATTCTTAATTCATCTTATGAATTTTTTAACTTGCGTTCATAGGACTATGTACATATTTTTATTTATTGTTGTAAATGATAATGATAAATTTCTGGTTCCTGACCTTCAAACAACTCCAAAACCATGAAGGATTGGCCTTTGCCATCTCGGGGGTATGATAAACTACCTGGATTAATCAGCAAAATACCATTAATTTTTTTTATGAAAGCCACATGAGTATGACCAAAAACTCCAATATTGGCTCCCTTTTCCCGCACCGCCAGCAAAAAATTAGCTGGATTGCTCTTTACCCCATAGAGATGGCCATGAGTTAAAAATATTTTGCTGCCAGCTGCTGTTACCAGTTCCTCATCCTCGGCTCCACGATAGCCCCAATCACAGTTTCCTGCTACATTAACCACTTCTGCATCATAGGCCATACGTAAATATTCTGCATCATTGATTAAATCTCCTGCATGAAGCCAAAAATCTATTTCTCCCGCCGCCTTTACCGCCTGGTCAATAGCATTGGTATTGCCGTGGGAATCACTAATTATGCCAATACGCATAGCAAACCTCCCTAAAAAGCTTAATTTGCCAAATATTTTTTCAGAAGCTCCGCCATTTTGGCAATAGCCTCTCCTCTATGGCTAATGGCCTGCTTTTCCTCCAAGGTCATTTCCGCCATAGTCTTTGCTCCTACATAAAAATAAGGATCATAGCCAAAGCCATTCTGACCTCTAGCTTCCAAATGAATCTCACCGGAACAGCTTCCCTCAGCAAATAACTTATGACCATCTGTATCTACAAAGGTCAAAGCACATTTATAGGCCGCTGGAGAGTCAGCCAATTCCAATCTCCGCAATTCAGACTGCAGCTTGGCATTATTTTCTTCATCGGTGGCATTTTCCCCAGCATAGCGGGCAGAATAAATACCCGGTGCTCCATCAAGAGCCTCCACCTCCAGGCCGGAATCATCCGCCAAGCAGGCCAGACCTGTTTTCTCGCAATAATATTTTGCCTTTAGCAGAGAATTAGCCTGAAAGCTATCCCCATCCTCCACAGGCTCTGGATATTTTTCTGGCAGCTCCTTCAGGGATATCAGCTCCACATCCAAATTCTTAAAGGCATTGATCATTTCCCGTACCTTGCCCTGATTGCCAGTGGCTATTACAATTCTTTTTGCCATATCTGCCATCCTTTACTTCTATATAATTTATTCCCGACCTACACGCCAAACCAGCACACCGCCCAGCACATCCTTTTCATAGGAAATCAGCTCATCAGTACCCTTGGCTGCCAATTCCAATAGCTTGGTCAATTCCTGAGGAGTAAAAGGCCGGCCCTCCCCAGTACCCTGTATCTCTACATAATTTCCCTCTCCGGTTCTTACTACATTCATATCCACTACCCCAGTGGAATCCTCCTCGTAGCAAACATCCAGCAAAGGTACACCCTCTGGAGAAATACCTACACTTATGGCTGCCAAAAAATCCTTCACTGGGAAAGGCTTTTTGCCATCATAAATAGTTTCACAGGCTTCCACCAAAGCGATAAAGGCACCAGTTATAGAGGCAGTTCTTGTGCCCCCATCAGCCTGAATAACATCGCAATCAATAGTAATAGTGCGCTCTCCCAGAGCCTTCAAATCCATTACAGAGCGCAAACTGCGGCCAATAAGCCGCTGAATTTCCTGGGTACGGCCACTCTGCTTGCCTCTGGTAGATTCCCTGGGAGTTCTGGTGGAGGTAGCACTTGGCAAAAGGGAATATTCTGCTTTCAGCCACCCTTCTCCAGTACCACGGAGAAACACTGGCACCCTTTCTTCCACAGTGGCAGCGCAGATAACCTTGGTGTTGCCCATTTCTATTAAGACAGAAGCCGCAGGCCCCTGCTGAAAATGTCTATGTATCTTATAACGGCGCAGCTGCTCCGGCTCCCGGCCATCCGGTCTGCCTTCCCGCTTTTTCTTATGTCCTTTTTTATGCTCCATATATACCTCATTCCTTTTGTTCAAAACTCTAATAGTATAGCATATGGAAAAAATTCTACCAACAAAAATTTATTTTTGTATACATTATAACACCTATATTGTGCAAAGAAAACGCAAAAATAAAAGCCAGGCTGTCTCCAACCTGGCTTCTGCCTCATATTTATTGACTTACAATCACATTGTGACTTACGTTAAGGATATCGCATTTATCCTTCAACTCTTTAGTTAATTCCTCCAAGGCTGACATATTCTTGCATCTTACGGTAATAGCACAATCATGACCATCCTGAATCTCAGACCAGGAAGTAACTCTCTCATCTCCCTGAACGAAATTCTGAAAAGGCACATTCCCAGCCAGCTGGCTGGCGGATTCAATATTTACAAATGATTCAATCATTTTTATCCCTCCTTTGTGGAACATGGGCATATTATATATCATGATTGTTTCTTTGTAAATAGTTTTTGAACAGTTTCTGCAAAGTTTTCATGAATTTTTCTGAAAATATGGGCACATTGTATACAAAACATTCCAAAAGTTACTCATTTTACCAATTGAAAAGCACCCTGGAAACGGGGTGGAATCCAGAGTGCAATTCATTGTTAGGGTTATAGAGAGTTTTTATAGAAATGCTTTTGACTGGTTAGTCAAAGCAAACCTTACGTGGATTGAGAATATTATTTGGATCGAAGGCCTTCTTAATTCCCTGCATAACAGCTACAGCAGCTGGATCCAGAGATTCCTTCAAATATGGCTTCTTGGCAAAGCCAATACCATGCTCACCAGAAACCTGGCCTTCCATAGCACGAGCCTTGGCATACATCTTTTCCATGGTAGCCTCCAGAACTCTATGCCATTCATCTTCATCCAAATCATCCCGCAGGATATATACATGGAGGTTGCCATCACCAGCATGGCCGAAGCTCTTAATGCGGACGTGCATCTCCTCCTGCAAAGCATGAACAAATTCTACAAATTCATTTACACGATTGCGAGGTACAACTACGTCTACCTCATCCATCATGGTAGTGGAGCCGTTGATAGCCTGCAGGAAGGAGCCTCTGGTTTTCCAAATAGCGTCTGCCCGCTCGTCAGTATCAGCAATCAGCACATCACAAGCCCCCTGCTCCAGACAAATCTGGGCTACACCATCATAAGCCTTGGCAATATCCTCTGCTGTATCACCATCAAATTTCAACAGCAAATAAGCATCTGCCTGATTATCAGGGAAGCTCTGGCCTAGGAACTGCTCGGCATCCATGATAACCTCCCGCTCCATGAACTCAATAGCGGTAGGAATAGCCTTGGACTTAACAATCAATGGTACAGTACCAATAGCCTGAGCCAGGCTAGGGAATGGCACCAGCAGGCTGACAGCCTTCTGAGGCAGAGGCAGCAGCTTCAAAATAGCCTTGGTAATAAAGGCCAAGGTGCCCTCAGAACCAATAATCAAATCCTTCAAATCATAGCCAGAGCTGTTCTTTACAACTTTGCCGCCCAGCTCCAAAATAGTGCCGTCAGCCAGGACAACTTCCAAACCACGAACGAAGTCACGAGTTACACCGTATTTTACAGCTCTCATACCGCCGGCATTGGTGCTGATATTACCGCCAATGGTAGCGGTTTTCTCACCTGGATCTGGTGGATAGAACAATCCCTTTGGCTCTACATACTGATAGATTTCCATCAGCAATACGCCTGGCTCCAGAGTCAGAGTCAAATTCTCCTCGTCCAGCTCCAAAAAGTGATTCATGAGAGTGGTATCCATCATAATACCATGCTCCACAGCTACAGAGGCACCAACCAAGCCAGTACCTGCGCCACGAGGCGTTACAGCAATATGCTCCTGGTTAGCATATTTCAACACCTTGGAAATTTCCTCAGCTGATGTAGCCCGTACTACCAAATCAGGGTAGGATGGAGTAGCACTTAGCTCATCATGGCTGTATTCCTCATTTACTTCATCAGCCCAGAGAATACGCTCTCTAGGAATAATCTTTGCGATTTCTTCCAAATCTGCTTCTGTCAGTTTCTTGTACTCGCTCATGCCAATGCCCCTCCCTGCTTAATCTTCTCAATCAGCTGTGGAATAATCTCATAAATATCTCCCACCAGAGCATAATTTGCTACCTTGAAGATAGGAGCCTCAGGATCGGAATTAATAGCCACAACCTGCTCAGAGTTATTCATGCCAGCCACAAACTGGATAGCACCGGATACACCACAGGTAATAATCAGCTTCGGACGAACGGTACGGCCAGAAAGACCAATCTGATGAGCAGCTTCCATCCAGCCTGTCTCTACCAGTGGTCTGGTGCAGGCTACATCGCCCCCTAGAGCCTCTGCCAGCTGGCGAACCATAGCAATATCCTCTGGCTTCTTAAGGCCACGGCCTGCTACCACCAGCACCTCAGCGCTCTCAATGGTCTTTTCCTTTTCCTTCTTGATAATGCCCAGCACTTCCATACGAGCTTTCAGCTTAGCCGCAGGAACCTCCAAAGGAATAACCTCACCCTTGGTTTCCTCAGAACGCTCTGGGGCATTCATAACCTTATATCTTACAGTAGCCAGCTGAGGACGGGTATTGGTGGTAAGAATCTCCGCCATAATATTACCGCCAAAAGCAGGACGAATCTGAACCAAATCTGTATTATCATGCATATCCAAAATGGTGCAGTCAGCAGTAAGACCAGTCTTGAAGCGGGCTGCAATTCTTGGTGCCAGCTGACGTCCCACAGAGGTAGCACCTACCAAAATAGCAGATGGCTTTACCTTGTTAATATAAGCCTCAAAAGCTGCGGTATAGCTTTCAATCTTGAAATCCATCAGCTCAGGAGTATCTACTACATAAACCTTATCTACACCATAGTGCAGCAGCTCGTGAGCCTTGTCCCCAATACCACTGCCCAGGAACAAAGCCTGTACAGGGTGGCCAATCTTGTCAGCCAGCTCTCTGGCCTTGCCCAAAAGCTCCAAGGTTACAGGATGAATATCACCCTCTACATGGTCTACATAGACGGTAATACCTTTCCAAAGGCTCTTGTCTACCTGTGGACCTGCTTCTTCTTCAACAAATTCCATAGCCCCAGGCTGGCCCTTCTTTACACAGAGCTTGCACAGCTTACAGCCAGCATTTATTTCCAGCTTGCCATTGTTGTCCTCCAAAGCCTTGAATGGGCAAAGGGCAACCATAGCAGCAATATCAGTTACTTTGTCCTGATGAACTATCAGTTTTCCCATTTCGCATTATCTCCTTTTCTGGTTATTCAATACACACAATTCCTATCACACCTGCTTAGGAAATAAACTTCAACTGCTTCAGCTTGTCAAAGAGCTTGTCTGACAGCTCCTGACCGCTGCCCTCCCAGGTTTCCTGTTCCTTGTCAGAAACCGGTGGGAAAATCCTCTGAACCTGAGTTGCAGAACCAGAAAGTCCATAATGCTTCTTGTCCTGATCCTCCATATCCTTTAAGCCATATACAGCAATTTCCTTCTTCTCAGTTGCCTTCTTCAGCTTGTAGGATGGAAGTCTAGGCTGGTTGATATCCTTCTTGACGGTAATAAGGCATGGGAACTGAACCTTCAGCTGCTCAAACTCATTGGCCATCTCCATATCAACAAAAATATTATTATCTTCAACTTTGTCTATTTTGGCTACATTACATACACAAGGAATATCCAATGCCTCAGAAACCTCTGGGCCAACCTGGGCAGTATCACCGTCTGTGGTCTGCAAACCGCAGATAATCACATCGAACTTGCCCATTTTCTTGATACCCTGTGCCAAGGTATAGCTGGTAGCCAGTACATCAGCACCACCAAAAGCTCTATCAGACAGGAGCGCACCCTCATCGGCTCCCATAGCAAAAGCTTCCTTAATAACAGCAGCTGCTGGTGGTGGTCCCATAGTAATAACACTTACCCGGCCTCCATACTGCTCCTTTAGCTTCATACCACATTCCAGTGCGTATAAATCGTAAGGATTCATCTTGCTGTCAGCACCATTACGCTTCAGTACACCAGTAACAGGATCTACTTCAACCTTATTGGAGCCTGGAACCTGCTTGATACAAACCAAAATTTCCATACTAACTTTCCCCCAATAGCATCGCTCTTTTAACACTTCTTCTATCCAACACCATCAGCTGCATTCCCCTTATGCAGTATAATCATGTTAAATGATAACATAATTATAGCATATATTGCAGCTGATGGCCTATTTGAATGCAATTTTTGCTTACAATTTTTCTGCTAACAAATCAGCAATATGCTTGGTCTGAATACCAGTCTCTGCCTTGTCCAAGCCGCCGCCAATCTGCATCATGCAGGCTGGGCAAGCTACAACAGCAGTGGCAGCACCAGTATCCTGAATATTCTTTACCTTCTCATTCAGCATAGGAATGGAAACTTCCTGATACTTCATACCGAAGGAACCAGCCATGCCGCAGCACTTATCGCAATTGTGCATTTCTACCAGCTCCACACCTGGAGTAGCATCAATCAAGGCTCTTGGCTCCTCATAAATTCCCAAGCCACGCTTCATATGGCAGGAATCATGGAAGGTAACCTTTTCGCCACCCTTGGCATGTACCAGACGACCGGTTTTCTTGTACTCCTCAGCCACAAAGCTGGAGAACTCACGAACCTTGCTGCAGAATGCGGCAGCTCTTACCTTCCACTCGGGATCATTCTCAAAGAGCTTCATATAAGTCTCATGGAGAGTCTCCGTACAGGTTGGGCAGGCAGAAATGATTACATCTGGCTGTACCTTTTCAAAGGCAGCAATATTCTTCTTAGCAGTTTCCTTGCCGGCCTCTCTATCGCCAATACCCAGGATTGGCTTACCGCAGCAGGCCTGCTCCATTGGGTAAACAACCTCCATATCCAAGCTCTGCAATACCTTTACTACATTCTCAGAAGTATCAGCAAAAACAAAGTCCATATTACAGCCACTGAAATATGCCACTCTCTTCTTTGGCTTGGATGGGTTCTTCTTGCTCAAGCGCTCCACTCTATCACGGAAGGATTCCTCAGCAATGGTTGGCAGGCTGCGGCCCTTGGTCAGCTCCTCCATAAAGAGAGGCAGATGACGGATAAACTTACCCTTCTTAAATGGTGCAGAACCGATGGAGCCAGCCTTCAGCAGAAGCTTGTGGAACATACCACGATCATTCAGCACCATATTAAACATGGTCTTATCCATGCCTGGAGCACCATATTTTTTAACATAACGAGCTCTCAGCTCATCAATCAAATCTGGAATAGGAATCTTGCCTGGGCAGATGCTGGCACACTTGCGACAGCCAATACACAAATCGCTGAACTGATGGAAGGTCTCTACACCGTTGAAGAGACCAGTCAGAATAGCACCAATACCACCAGAGTAGATATGGCCATAAACATGACCGCCAACCAGAGTCCAGATTGGGCAAACGTTCAAGCAGGAAGCACAGCGTACACACTGGAAAGCCTGCTGCAATACAGGATCCTTAGCAGCCTCCAGACGACCATTATCCAAAAGGATTACATACTGCTTGCGGTCAGTTTCCACATGTCTGCCATTTTCATCCTTATAAATAACCTTGGTAGGACCATCCACCATGGTCATATAGCTGGTCATGCGCTGGCAGGTACCATTTCTAGGCAGCAGCCGCAGAATGCTGGCAGCATCCTCAGTCTTAGGAATCAGCTTTTCATAACCAATCAGTACTACATGGATTCTTGGCAAGGTAGTTACCAGACGAGCATTACCCTCATTGGTTACCAAACCAATAGCTCCGTTCTCTGCAATACCAAAGTTGGCACCGGTTACACCCATATCAGCCTGAAGGAATTCCTGACGCAGAGTCTTTCTGGCCAGCTGAATCATATTAGGAATATCCTCGCCAGGTACCTCATGGTCAACTTCCTTCTCAAACATCTTGGCACACTGATAACGATTCAAATGAATAGCTGGCATAACCATATGAGATGGACGCTGACCTGCCAGAGCAATCATCCACTCACCCAGGTCTGTTTCCTTTACGCGGATACCATTATCAGTAAAGCATTCATTCATATGAATTTCTTCGGAAGCCATGGATTTAGATTTTACTACCCGTTTTACATTGTTTTCCTTGCAAATATCAATGAGGATTTTCTTTACCTCATCTCCGTCCTTAGCACGGAAAACCTTAGTGCCACGCTTCTCCAAGCTTGCCTGAAATTCATCTGCTAATTCATCAATATGCTGTACAGCATCATGCTTCATCTGCCGGAGATTTTCACGGAGTCCTTCAATATCCTGATCCTTATAGGCATTCAGGCGGGAGCCTGGATACTGCTCTGCAAATTTGGAGAGAGCACCCTGCATAATATCATCCTGAAGCTTTTCCTGTATTTCCTTTTTCAGATTTCTGTCTGCCATGATTATCTCCCTCCTTCAACGTTTTCTACAGCAATAATCAACAGCTTGTTAGGGCCATGCACACCCAGACTGAGGACACGCTCAATATCTGCGGTACGGCTTGGACCGGTAACAAAGCCAAGATAGCCCTTATCGAAAACCTTGCCGATAATCTGACAGGCAACTGATACATCCTTAACAATGTAATTTGCATTGACGAAAACGATATTTACGAAAGGAAGCATGCTGGTAACTCTGGCTTCATAGGAATAGTTATCCACACAGAGACTGCCCGTCTCTGCCACACAGAACTCCGCCGTAGAGATACCTACATCTGCTGAATCTCTGTGGTCATAAATATCAAACTTATCAGTATAAATTTGAGTGCCCTCTTTACCGATTCTTTCATAAATATCATGCAGAGCAGGATTTTCCTCTCCTCCAACTGCGATAATTTCCTTTGGTGCATACTGAGCCAGCAGTTCCTTCAGCTTGGCTTCACCAGCAGCAAAGTCCTTTACCTTATAAACCTCTGCAGCGGCAGTCTGGGCATTGGTTGCAAATTCATCCCAGTAGTTGGCATTTACCAGGCCTTCCCCAAAGGCCTGCTTTGCCCAATCTCGGCATACCTTTTCCATATAAAACTCTCCTTTTACTCACACATTTCAATTGTACAAATCTATGCTCATATATCATTCGTACAATTCAAACTATCATTTCACGCCAAATTCTTTACAAATTTGTCTAATGCTAAAGAAAACCTGCAAAATTTGTACAATGAATTTTTTATACTTATATTAAATCATACACGACCAAACTTGTCAACAATAAATCCAAATAATCTTTAAAAAGTTATTTTTCCCTCTTGTTGTTGGAATTTATAAGAATTTTTTATTTTTTCTTGCGTATTTTATAATTGTTTTGTAAAATGTTGTTAATGCTAAAGATAAAATGCACTTCATGTTGTTGAACAAATTTGTTCATACAACCTTGTACATTCGTGCAATGAAAAAGAGAGGGATTTATTATGGCACTAATTAAAGGTAAAACATTGGTTGAGCAGACCACAGATAGAATCATTGACTATATTGCTCAGAACAAGATGCAACCAGGCCAGCAGCTGCCTACAGAGGCTGAGTTTACAGCAGAGCTTGGCGTTAGCCGAGGCACACTGCGGGATGCCTTCAAGGTTCTCATTGCTCGCAATATATTGGAAGCCCGCCAAGGCTCTGGCACATTTATCGCCAAGAACATGGGCATTCCAGATGATCCTTTGGGACTGACTTTTATTTATGATGACGAGCATCTAGCTACAGATATGCTGGATGTGAGACTGATTATAGAGCCAACTATTGCCTCTATTGCTGCCATCAATGTATCTCCAGAACAGAAGAAAGCTCTGCAGAAGGTTCATGCCGAATTGGAGGAAAAGGTCCACCACAATCTATCCTATGCTGATGAGGACGGTCGTTTTCACCAGCTGATTGCTGAGGCTAGCGGCAACAGCATAGTCAGCAATCTAACCCATATCTTATTTTCCTCCATTCATAAGAATATCCAGCTTACCCTGGATATTCAGAAGGAAAGCAACACTCTTTTCTACCATAAAAAGATATTGCAGGCCATCCTGGAAGGCAATGCTGTCAACGCAAAGATGTATATGACCATGCATCTTAGCCTGCTGAAGGATTTCATGCTGGATATTATGGAAAAAAAGAAAAAATCCTTAGAACAATAACCACTATACTTAGAAAGGACAATGACATATGTTTTTACTCGCCTTATCACCTATTCTCTGGCTGGTAGTTGCACTTAGCATTTTGAAAATGGCTGCCCACAAGGCTTGTGCTATTGCCTTGATTATATCCTTAGCTGTAGGCTGTGGCATCTACGGCATGGAAACTGTCAATGCAGCAACAGCAACCCTGGAAGGTGTTGCCTTAGCCTGCTGGCCTATTCTTTTGGTTATTATCGCTGCTATTTTTACCTATAACTTAACATTGCATACCAAGGCAATGGATACCATCAAAAAGATGCTTACCTCTGTCAGCAATGACCGCCGTGTTTTGGTTCTGCTGATTGGCTGGGGCTTTGGCGGCTTCCTGGAAGGCATGGCTGGCTTTGGTACTGCCGTAGCCATTCCTGCCGGCATCCTGGCTGGCATTGGCATCAACCCTGTTATGTCTGCAGTTGTCTGCCTTATTGCCAACTCTGTGCCTACTGCCTGGGGCTCCATCGGCATCCCTCTTATGACCTTGGCCAGCATTACAGGTATGGATCCAGTACAGCTGGCAGGCTATACCGCCCTGCAGCTGTCCCCTTTGACTATTCTCTGTCCTATCCTTATGGTTATCGTAACTGGTAAATCCATAGCTGCCCTGAAAGGCGTAGGCATCATGGCTCTCGTAGCCTCCCTTGCCTTCCTCATTCCTGAAATGATCCTTTCCTTTACTATGGGCCCAGAGCTGGCCGTAGTAGCTGGCTCTGTGGTATCTATGGCCGCTATTGTAGCTTGTGCTAAGATTCTGCCTGTAAAGGATGAAAAATATGCTATGGAAATAAAAGGAGATGGCAGCAGCGTGTCCACCTCCACAGGTATTACCGCCTGCCTGCCTTTTATCCTGATTTTCTTCCTGCTGCTGCTTACCTCCAAGCTGGTTCCAGGCATCAGCGAACCATTGAAGGCCATTAAGACCTCCGTTCTTATCTATAGCGGTGCAGGAGCTTCTCCATATACCTTTACCTGGGTGGCAACTCCTGGCGTGCTTATCTTCTTGGCTGCCTTTATTGGTGGCAAGGTGCAGGGAGCATCCTTTGGGGAAATGTTTGGCGTTTTAGGCAAAACCTTTGTTAATCTCCGCTTTACCATTGTCACCATTATCTGCGTTATTGCCACTGCCAAAGTTATGGGCTACAGCGGCATGACCTCTGAGATTGCTGATACAGCTGTTGCTGCCACTGGCACAGCCTACCCTACGGTAGCTGCCTTAATCGGTTCTGTAGGTACTTTCATTACCGGTTCTGCCACCTCCAGCTGCGTACTGTTTGGCAAGCTGCAGACAGATGCTGCCATTGCTATAGGTGCTACACCAGCAGCCCAGGCATGGATTACCGCAGCTAATGCTGCCGGTGCCTGCGCTGGCAAAATGGTTTCTCCTCAGAGTATTGCCATTGCCGTTGCTGCTATCGGCGTACAGGGAGTAGAAAGCGAGCTGATGAAAGCCGCTGTAAAATTCTACATTCCTTTCGTTATAGCTCTTGGTGCGATTGTCTACTTTGGGCAAGCCTTTGTAGGCTAAAATCTTACTAAAGAATCATATACACAGGCTGGCAGCCATTGGCTGCCAGCTTTTTGTATCTCAGCTATAACCTTATGGAATGAAAAGCCAAGAATCATAACTCTTGCTTTAAATACCTTTTTCATATATAATAGCATGGGGTGTTTTTTATAGCTTTCTATTCTACTGCATAAGACACCCCATTATCATTTATAAGTCCAAAAATAAAGGAGGCATCACATTGTTTGATTCTACAACCCTAGCCATAACAATTTTTATTGTGGCTTACGCGCTGATTATTTCCGAGAAGGTACATCGTACCATAGTAGGTATTTTTGGTGCTATGTTAATGATTATGTTTGGTATTCTTTCTCAGGAAACAGCCATTCATCACATTGACTTCAACACCCTGGGCCTGTTAATGGGTATGATGATTATCGTAAATATTACCGCCGAAACCGGCCTGTTTAACTTCCTGGCTATCTGGGCTGCCCAGAAGGTCAAGGCACAGCCTATGAAGCTGCTGTTGGCTTTAGCAACTCTTACAGCTGTCTGCTCTGCCCTGCTGGATAATGTTACCACCGTACTGCTGACTGTACCTGTTACTTTTAGCATCACTTCCCAGTTGAAGGTGGATGTAAAGCCATTCCTGATGGCTCAGATTCTGGCCTCCAACATTGGCGGTACTGCCACACTGGTAGGGGATCCACCAAATATTATGATTGGTTCTGCTGTAGGTCTCAGCTTTATGGATTTCATTATGAATCTGGCTGTTCCTGCTATCATTATTTTCGTGGTAACTACCTTTATTTTGGAGTTCCTCTATGGCAAAGGCTTGCATACCACACCAGAGCTTCAGGCCAAGGTTATGAGCCTAAAGCCTGCCAAGCAGATTAGTGATCCTGCCCTGCTGAAGCGTTGTCTCTTCGTTCTGACTCTCACCATGAGCTTGTTTGTAGCTCACGGCGCTTTGGGACTGGAATCCGCTACTGCGGCCATGTTTGGCGCAGGACTCTTGCTGCTGTTGACCTTTACTAGAGATGAGGAAAAGATTGCCAAGGTTCTGAGCAAAATTGAATGGCTAGCCATCTTCTTCTTTGCAGGCCTGTTCATTCTGGTTGGTGCTCTGGTGGAAACTGGTGTTATCAAGATGCTGGCTGCTGAAGCTATGGCCATTACACAAGGCTCTGTAGAGTCCACCGCCATTCTGATTCTCTGGATGAGTGCTATTGCTTCTGCCTTTGTAGACAATATCCCATTTGTAGCTACCATGATTCCTTTGATTAAGGATATGGGTGCTATGGGTATTACCAATTTGGATCCACTGTGGTGGTCTTTGGCTCTAGGTGCTTGCCTAGGTGGCAACGGTACCCTGATTGGTGCCAGTGCCAATGTAGTAGTAGCTTCTCTGGCAGCTCAGCATGGACAGCAGATTTCCTTCCTGGGCTTTATGAAGGTAGCTTTCCCATGCATGATTCTTTCCATTATCATGTCTACTGCTTACGTATATCTTAGATATCTTATGTAATTACATAAAATCAATGCATCACCCTTGGCGGTTATGGCGGTTAGACTGCTATAGCCGCCTTTTGATTCTGCCAATAATTTTTAATTCAGCCAGGGAGGGAAATTTATGATTCGCCAAATGACCACCATAGGAATTGCTGGAGACAAGGAAAAAAAGCAGCAGCACGAAATCCCCCTTTTCCCCTGCAGCGTATATATCAGCGATTGGCAAAAAGGGGCTGTTGAGGGCTGTCACTGGCATTGGCATAAGGATTTGGAATTAATGTATGTGATTTCTGGTCAGGTAGTGGCACAATGCAATGGTCAAAGCGCTGTTCTAGGACAGGGAAATGGAATTTTTTTCAATACCAAATCCCTTCATAGATACCAGATGCATGGCAAGGAACCATGTCATATCTGCTACATTATTTTTCAACCAGATTTAATCAGTGGCGGTATCGGCACCATCTACCATCAAAAATACATTGCTCCCTTAATCAGCGACCAAACCTTTCCCTGTCAATTTCTCTATGAACAGCAAGAAGTAGACAAACAAATCCTACAAGAAATAAAGCTGGCCTGTCAGGCCGCCGAAACAGCCCAGCCAGGCTATGAATACGATATTCGCTATCATATCGGCAAAGCCCTGCTGCAGCTCCTATTGGAATATAAGCCCTTGGCCTACAAGGCTGCCAAAAAGCCTCTTCGCATGGAAAGAATGCAGACTATGCTAGATTTTCTTCACTGGCATTTCAACGAGGAAATCACTCTGCAGCAGATTGCCAATAGTGCCGGCGTCAGCGGCCGAGAGGCTCAGCGCTGCTTTAAGGCCATCCTAGATATGTCGCCTATGGAATACCTCCATAGCTACCGGCTGCAGGTGGCAGAAGAATTGCTTATCAGCTCTACTGATTCCATTCTGGATGTTGGCATGAACTGTGGCTTTATGAATCCCAGCCATTTTATCAAATCCTTTAAAAACTATTGTGGCTGTACTCCTAGAGTATTCCGCCAACGCAATACGGAGCAGTCCTAAATAGAGGATACCACGTTACAACCCCTATAACCTCACGGCACCTATAGAACTCTGGGACAGCGTACAACTCGTTATACTGTATACATATTCCTAATCGTTGACTTTCCCTGCTGACAGTGATATTCTACGTTTGTCAACAGGATATGGCAATACAGACTATGGCGTCTGAGCATGATGTGCGCGTTTCATGCTCAGGCGTTTTTGTTTTATTAGTCAGGATGTGCGCCTGGTTAAGGCAGGGCTTTGTATCACAGCTGCACAGCTGCTGCTCAGGCTTCATCATAGAATAGCTAAAGGGATACCCCTAGTTCCCCTTTGACAGTAATCCTACTGTTTTAGCTATCAAATAAATATATCTCCTTTAGCAAAAGCAGTCCTTCTCATCTCCGGAGGACTGCTTTTTCCTGCCACAATATAACCATGACAGGATAGCCAATTTTCCATGCAACTTCTATGCTGGTTCATAGTAATAAAATAACGTAAAAATAATGGGCACAGAAGGTCAGGTCCTATTTCAACCTGCCAACTGTGCCCCTTTTTGAGCTTAATAATAATTAAATTGTAGGACTAAGATGGCTGAGATTTACCTCCTCGCCCTTCTTTTCCTTCTCAACTACCAGCTCCTGATACTCAAAGCACTCATGAGCAATATCCTTGTTCAGTACCAGCAAACACAGAAGATTTGGAATTGCCATCAGACCATTCATAGTATCAGAGAAATTCCATACAAAGTCCAAAGTCTGAGTTGCACCTACGAAAGCAATTAGGCTGAACAGAACACGATAGCCCATCAGCACGGAACGCTTGCTAACTAGATATTCCAGAGCCTTTTCGCCATAATATTCCCAACCAAGAATAGTGGAAAAGGCAAAGAGAGCCAGAGCAATGGATACGATATACTTGGCAGCCTCACCAAAAACAGTGGAAAAAGCCAAAATCGTCAGGTTAGCACCGGAAACTGCCTTGCCAGTAGCAGGATCAATAGTACCCAGCATACCAGAAGAAGCAATTACCAAACCAGTCAAAGCACAGATAATCATAGTATCAAAGAAGGTACCAGTCATATTTACATAGCCCTGACGGGAAGCATGGTCAGTCTTGGCAGCAGCGGCTGCAATAGGAGCAGAGCCAAGACCTGCCTCATTGGAGAATACACCACGAGCTACGCCCCAACGCATAGCACTCAGCATGGAAGCAATAATGGAACCACCAACACCACCGGCTACTGCCTCTGGTGCAAAAGCCATGCGGAAAATCTCAGCAATACCAGCTGGCAGAGCAGCCGCATTGGCAACAATAACAATCATGGAAACTACGAAATAGAAAGCAGCCATAGCTGGTACGACTACGCTGGATACAGCACCAATACTGCGAATACCTCTAACCAGTACAGCCAAGCAGCACAAAGTAAGAATCACGCCGATAACAGTGGTATCCACTCCCAAAGCTGCATTAAAGGAAGAGGAAATGGAATTGGCCTGAGTCATATTGCCAATACCGAAGGAAGCACATACGGCAAAGAAAGCAAACAGTGCAGCCAGGCCTCGGCCAATAACCTTGTTGCCAAAGCCATACTTCATGGCGTACATTGGGCCGCCAGCCATCTCACCAACACTATTGGTCTTGCGATACTTAACAGCCAGTACAGACTCGCCATACTTGGTAGAAAGACCAAAGGCAGCGGAAATCCACATCCATACCAGAGCACCAGGACCACCTAATACCATAGCGGTGGAAACACCTACGATATTACCAGTACCAACAGTAGCTGACAAAGCAGTCATCAGAGATTGGAAAGGACTGATATCCCCCTGAGTATCTGACTTCTTGCTAAGAATCATCTTGATTGCATAAGGTAGATTCCTCCAAGGCAGGAACTTTAACCTAATGGTAAGAAAAATTCCTGTACCCACCAAAAAGGCAAGCATAATCGGTCCCCAGACAAAATCATTTACTTCTGCCATAAGCTTTGCGAAATCCATAAAGCATACCTCCTACATTTCCTAATATTTTATACATTCCGTAGGAATAAATTGAAGAATATTATTTCAAAAACTTAATTCTGGCTAAAAAAAACCTCCGCCGCCTTATGCGACGGAGACCACTATGTCCCAGAATATTTAGTTTCGGAATGTATTTCCTTTTGATGTATATTTTATATCATAAATAGCTTATGGCTGTCAACAAAAAAACTTATGAATACAAAAAACATTTTGTTTGACTATTGTATACAATATTTTATTTAGCTTCTCCACCGTCCTTTCCTTCTTTTCCCAAGATAATCATTAATAATCAAAACCATACTCCATATAAAAAACAACCCCTGAATTAAATCAGAGGTTGTAATTTTTTAAGTAAATTCGTGCTATGCACTAATAATTTTTAGAAGCTAAAATCCTTTCCCTGCTTACGGCGGTCATAGAATTCAGCAATAGCCGTAAAGAGAGCATCACTGGAAGAGTTCAGACCAGTCTCACAGGAATCCTGTACCACGCCGATAATAAAGCCTACACCAACAGCCTGCATAGCAATATCATTGCTAATGCCAAAGAGAGAACAAGCCATAGGAATCAACAGCAAAGATCCGCCAGCCACACCAGAAGCACCACAAGCACCTATGGCAGACAGTACAGACAGAAGAATTGCGGTAGGTATATCCACAGCAATACCCAGAGTATAAGCTACAGACATGGCCATAACCGTAATGGTAATAGCAGCACCCTCCATGTTAATGGTGGCTCCCAAAGGAATGGACACAGAATAGAAATCTTCATCCAAGCCCATATCCTTACACAACTCCATATTAACTGGAATATTGGCTGCGGAGCTTCTAGTAAAGAAGGCAGTAACACCACTGATTTTCAAACATTTCCACACCAATGGATATGGATTGCGACGCAGGAAGAAGAAGGTAATCAATGGGTTTACAATCAAGGCCATAGCAAACATACAGCCAACCAAAACTACCAAAAGACGACCATAATCTACGAAAATCTCCAGACCGTTCTCAGATACAGCAGAGAAAACCAAGCCCATAATACCAAAAGGTGCCAACTGAATAATCCAGAAAACAGCCTTGGACACAACCGCAGCCAAATCTGCTACCATATCACAGGTTCCCTTGGAAGCCAGCTTCTTGAAGCCAAGACCAAAAATAATGGCCCAGCAGAGAATACTGAGATAATTACCGTTCATCAAAGCATTTACAGGGTTGGCCACCACATTAGTAATAATGGTGGTAAGAATCTGCCCAATACCATCTGGTGCTGCATCTGTAGCCGCATCAGTCAGCTTCATAGTAACAGGGAACAGCTGACAGGCCATTACTGCAGTCACAGAAGCAAAGAAGGTGCCAAAAATATAAATCATAATTACATTTTTGAAGCGAGCACCAATATTACCGGAGGCATTGGCCAAGGCACTAATAACCAAAACAAATACCAATATAGGGGCAATACCCTTCAATAAGCCTACAAATACCTTACCAAAGATAGGCAAAACCGTATTGCCAGGCACGGAAAGGGCAAAGGCAATACCTATAATCATACCGATAATAATTCGGAGAATCAGGCTGATGCCCTGCCACTTGGCTAAAGCATTACTCATCATAACAAATAACTCCTTTAATAGAAAATTTAATTAACAATGCACAATTATAGCCTGTCCATGAACATAATTCAAGATTTTTCTACCACCAGTAGACAAAGAGTAATATTTCCTTGTACAGTGTACAATACTCCCTTTTGTCCATAAAGCTGTAGTATCATCATAATCCCCAGTTATTTTACAAAAGAAAAACATGATGACAGATTACCACAGACATCTAAGCCTGTCTAATACTGTCATCATGTTAATTGGACTTAACTCTATATGGATTGATTATTTTACAACCACATTAACCAGCTTGTCTGGTACGCAAATCATCTTCACAATGGTTTTGCCCTCAGTCAGCTCCTGCACTCTGGCATTAGCCTTAGCGGCAGTTTCCATTTCCTCACGGCTGATACCGGTGGCAATCATAATGCGATCCCGAACCTTGCCGTTAATCTGCAATACAATCTCTACCTCAGCCTGAACGGTAGCTTCTTCCTCATACTTAGGCCACTGCTGCTGATGAATGCTGCCCTGAGCTACCAGAATGCTCCACAGCTCCTCAGTAATATGAGGTGCAAATGGTGCCAGCATCTTCAGGAGATTCAAGCTAACCTCTCTTACCAAGCCGCCATTAATGGTCTTGCTGTCCTGGAATGCATAGAAAGCATTTACCAGCTCCATAATAGAGCTGATAGCAGTGTTGAACATGAAGCGGTCACGAATATCCTCAGTTACCTTCTTGATAGTGGTGTGAAGAACCCGGCGCAGCTCCTTTTCCTCAGCAGTAAGAGCGGTAACATCGTAATCATCACTGGAGGATTTAATCTTGTCCTCGAAGATTTCCATAATACGCCATACGCGTCTCAGGAAACGATAAGCACCAGCAACACCATCATCGCTCCAATCCAGATCACGGTCTACAGGAGCAGCAAAGAGAATAAAGAGGCGGGCTGTATCAGCACCATACTGGCCGATAATCTCCTCCGGGGAAACTACATTGCCCTTGGACTTAGACATCTTGCCGCCGTCCTTCAATACCATACCCTGAGTCAACAGATTGGTAAATGGCTCTGCAAAATCCACCATGCCTGCATCCCGCAGTACCTTGGTAAAGAAGCGGGAATAGAGCAGATGAAGAATAGCATGCTCAATACCGCCAATATACTGGTCTACAGGTGCCCAGTAATTTACCTTGTCTTTGGCAAATGGCATCTTGTCATTGTGTGGATCTGTATAGCGGAGATAATACCAGGAAGAGCAAATAAAGGTATCCATAGTATCAGTCTCACGGCGGGCAGGCTTGCCGCACTTTGGACAGGTGCAGTTTACAAAGGACTCACTCTGAGCCAATGGAGATACAGAACCCTGCTCGAACTTTACATCCTCTGGCAGCATTACAGGAAGCTGATCCTCTGGAACAAGCTGTTCACCGCAGTCATCACAATAAATAACTGGAATAGGTGCACCCCAATAACGCTGACGGGAAATCAACCAGTCACGGAGACGATAGTTGACACGGCGCTTACCAAAGCCCTCAGCCTCAGCCTTGTCCATAATGCCCTTCATAGCAGCCTTAATGTCCATGCCGGAGAACTCAGCAGAATTTACCAACACGCCAGCCTTGTCCACATAGGCCTCAGTCATTTCCTCCAGCTTCAGCTCTTTGTCCTTTGGCTGGAGAGTAATAATAACATTCAGCTTGTACTTCTCAGCAAACATCCAGTCACGCTGATCCTCAGAAGGAACACCAATAACCGCACCAGTACCGTACTCAGCCAGTACATAATTAGTAACCCAGATTTCTACCTTGTTGCCGTTAAATGGGTTTACCGCATAAAGGCCGGTAAAGATACCTTCCTTTTCAGACTCAGAGGAGGTACGCTCCAACTCAGACTGATTCTGAGCTTTATGACAGAAATCCTTAATTTCCTGAGCTTTTGGATTGTTCTGGCAAATCTTTTCAATCAAAGGATGCTCTGCTGCCAGGGCCAGGAAGGTAATACCATATACAGTATCAGGACGAGTGGTATAAGCAGCAATCTTCTCTCCCAGCTCTGGAACCTCCAGATTGAACTCCAAACCTTCACTGCGGCCAATCCAGTTCTCCTGCATGGTCTTTACTCTATCAGGCCAGCCCTTCAAGAGGTCCAAATCCTTCAGCAGTACATCAGCATAATCCGTAATCTTCAGGAACCACTGGGACAAATCCTTCTTGATAACCTGAGAATCACAGCGCCAGCACTTGCCCTCAATAACCTGCTCATTGGCCAATACTGTACCGCAGGTTTCACACCAGTTTACATAGGCCTTTTTCTTGTAAGCCAGACCACGCTTGTAGAACAGCTGGAAAAGCCACTGAGTCCAACGATAATAATCAGGGCTGCAGGTAGCTACGGAGCGATCCCAGTCATAGGACAGGCCCATCTCACGCTGCTGACGCTTCATATTATCCATATTGGAATAGGTCCAGTCAGATGGCTTTACACCATGCTTAATAGCAGCATTCTCTGCTGGCATACCAAAGGCATCAAAGCCCATTGGATGAATGACATTAAAGCCTTCCATTGTCTTGTAGCGAGCCAAAACATCACCAATGGAATAATTCCGCACATGGCCCATATGCAAATTGCCAGATGGATATGGGAACATTTCCAAGGTATAATACTTTGGCTTCTTTGGGTCCATCTCGGTCTTATAAACATTCTCAGCCAGCCATTTGGACTGCCATTTCTTTTCTATACTCTGGGGTGAATACTTCTCCACAACACAGCCTCCTAAAATATCAATTGCCCTGGCTGAGTATTCCAACCAGGGCGCAAATTCGTATAATCAACCAAATGTTATTATATTATATTTCCAAGCCAATAGTCAACACAAAGTCCATTAATAGAGCCACATCATTGGCAAATCTACAAATTCACTTAATGAGCCTCAACATTACTTGGCACGGGATATCATATAACCATGATCCATAGGGCCGCTGCCCTTGCCCAAATCCAGCATAGCCCCCAAGGCTCCAGAGATATATTCCTTAGCCAGCTTCACTGCTTCCGCCATAGTATGTCCCTTGGCCAGATTGGAAGCTATTGCTGAGGACAGGGTACAGCCTGTACCGTGGGTGTTGGGATTAGCAATTCTCTTACCAGCAAACCACGTAGCCTGATTACCACTATACAAAAGGTCATTGGCATCGTTAATGCTATGTCCACCCTTGCAAAGCACAGCGCAAGCATACTGACGGCTGATTTCCTCCGCTGCCCTTTCCATATCCTCCGCTGTCTCAATACTGCTTCCCAGTAACACCTCGGCCTCTGGAATATTTGGCGTCAACACATCGGCCAAAGGAAACAGCTCCTGCTTCAACACCGCTACAGCATCCTCTGCAATCAATCTAGCTCCGCTGGTGGCCACCATAACAGGGTCAATAACGATATTTTTCGGCTGATACTGCCGAAGCTTTACTGCTATCATCCTGATTAGCTCCTTGTCAGAAACCATGCCTATTTTCACTGCATCGGGAAAAATATCTGTAAAAATACTATCCAGCTGCTGACCTAGAAACTCCGGGGTAACATTCATAATAGCTGATACGCCAGTGGTATTCTGAGCCGTCAGGGCAGTAATTGCACTCATGCCATATACTCCATTGGCCAGCATGGTCTTTAAATCCGCCTGAATCCCGGCCCCACCACTGCAATCACTGCCTGCTATAGTCAAAACTGCTTTCATAATACAAACCATTCCTTTACACAAAAAATCTCTCCCTCTTATTATACAACAAAAGGGAGAGATGCACAGCTATTCTAATTTACCATTGTTCCCCAGGATATTTCATATTCCAGGCCTTGCGCAATCTGGTCATAATCTCCATGACATCAGCAGAATAGGACAGCTTCAAGCCAGATACATCCCCGGTCAGTACTGCCTGCTCCATATCCTGCAGCTCATAGCCCAGTGCCTCTGGGGTGCTGCCTGCCTCTATCTCAGTTCTGACACCAGTTTCTGCATCTACAATCACCGCCTTGTCAGCACGAGGATATTCCATAATCTCAATATAGGCCTTTTCACAGCTAATCATAGCCCGCTTTGGCTGTTTGGAATGCATGGACAAAGCCACAGTAGCCATCTGGCCCAAACCGTTTTTCAGCAGAATGGTAGCCATTTCGTCAGAGCCAGTTGGGGAAGCCTGCCACTGGCTCACAATATCCTCTGGCTTTTCATCCATAAAGCTGCGGACAATGGACAGAGCATAGACGCCAATATCCAGCATAGCTCCTCCTGCCAGATTCATATTGAAGAATCTATTCTCCATATTGTATTCCTTGAAGCTGCCAAAATTCATGGTAATCATCTGCACCTTGCCCAGCTGACCACTTTGCACAATCTCCCACAGCTTCTTGTAAATAGGCATATGCCAAATGGTCATGGCCTCACCAATAATCAGCCCCTTGACCTGTGCCAGAGCCTGCATTTCATTTAGCTCACGGCTGTTCAGAGTAATGGATTTTTCCACGAAGATATGCTTGCCATGCTCCAAAGCCTTCTTCATAAATTCATAATGGGTATTGTGTGGTGTAGTTATGTAGATAATGTCCACAGCTTCATCCAGAAACATATCATCAATGGTGTCATAGACCTTCTCTACGCCGTATTTCTCTGCAAAGGCTACTGCCTTATCATGGGTACGATTACCTACCGCATAAAGCCGCCGCCCCATCTTATCCAGAGCTGCCGCCATCTGATTGGCAATTACACCAGTTCCTAATACTGCCCAGTTCAAATTCTTTTCTGACATAAATTACCTCCAAAATTTTAATATACCCATAAGTCTTCTATAACTAAAGGAAAGCCTATTTTTTTGCCACAAAATTCCAAAACATAATAGCTTTCACTTTCTGGCATAACTACAGTCAAATGGTCATCGTCCATAGCGGTATTATGATACCGCCAAAATTCATTCTGAATGCGGATGAAATCCCATTTTATCGTCTTTAGCACCTTGCCATTCCGTACCTGCTTGCTGGTGCCCTGAACATGACCTTCATCACTGCGCTGAATAGCACCGCTGATGCTTTCATCATCCACATAAACCTCATAGCCAGCACCAAATTCCGAATCCGGCACTGTGTAAACCCAAACATCCTTGGCCTCTGCCTGAGAAAATCCCCAAAAGCCACCACAAGCCATTGCCATAAAAGCCACCAGAAAAATCCTCATAAATCTGCTTTTCATACCCCCACCCCCCAGCACAAACCACAATATCTATTTATATTATACACCAACTACGCAAATCTATCATCATGCCATTTCACCATTGTCTTGATAATAACAGTGCCACAAGGCTTCCCTGCCGCCTAATATAGACAAAGACAAAGATAAAGATAAAGATTTTCATTCTGTTAACTCTTCTCAGTATGATAGTATACGTACTGAAAAATCTTCTAAGAATGGCAGTATACATATTAAGGCCTATCTTCACTGCTGTACTTGAAAAGATTAATCTATTTTGATGTTTTTCATTAATTGCTTCTGCATACTCCCCTTGCCTGTGATATGTTACAGAAGTATCATAAGGATGTAGCCAAAAGCACTACTAACAACAACATCGAAAGGAGGATGTGCCATGTCTCCAAGCCAAGTTCTGCACACATAGTACAACCATAAATTCAATTGCCTAACATCTTTTACTATGTTATAATTAAATTAGAAACATATTTTCTTATGTGAAAGTAGGATTATACTACATTTCTTTTCTTTTGAATAATCTAATGGTTGTGCTTATTGAACATCAGACCACTATTAATCCCAATATGCCCTTGCGTTTTCTCAGTTATGTTGATGAACTGTACAAGCGTTATACCAGCACCTCCCATAAAAAGATTTATGGCGATGATTTAATCAAGATTCCTGCACCGGAGTTTTATGTATTCTACGATGGAAACGATACATCCTTTGAGCAGCAAACCTTGAAACTAAGCGATGCCTTTGAAACTCAGTCAGATAAATTGGAACTTACTGTCCATGTATATAATCTGGCGGATGGCATGAATGATGCGTTGAAAAGAAAATGCCTGCCTATAGGAGAATACAGCATATTCTCCAATGCTTATAAGCATTTCCGTCAACAGAAAATGGAAATTGACCATGCTGTCGATGCAGCCATTAAATATTGTCTGAAGAATAATGTCATGGTTGACTATCTAAAAAACAACCAAAAGGAGGTTATAGATATGTTCGGATTTGAGTGGAATGAAAAAGAGGAACGGGAAGCACTCCTTGAGATTGGCGAGGAACGAGGAGAAGCTCGGGGCAGATTGGAAGGTAAATTAGAAGGCAAAATCGAATCTATAAAGGAATTGATGCGCAATCTAAACTGGTCCCCCGAGAAGGCTATGACTGCTCTAGGCATTGCTCCTTCGGAATTTAGCCGTTACCTTACTATGTTATAACAATGTGTCCGCTGTACCTCAGCGGGATGCTGTACTAATTCCAGGGATTATAACTAGATACACCGTGCTGGACGCACCACTATAAAAGGCAACAGATGTAAAAATCTGTTGCTTTTTTGTTCGAAAAATATTCTGCTTTTACTTTTGCATACTGCCGTCCCAGCGCTGGAATAGATTGGTTTTTACCCCCAGGTTATCGCAAATCTTGCCTACCAACATATTGACCAAATCCATAATAGTATCTGGACGATGGTAGAAGCCAGGGCTGGCAGGTATAATGGTTGCGCCCATACGGCTTAACTTCAACAGGTTTTCCAAATGTCCTGCATGCATAGGTGCTTCCCTAGGCACTATAACCAGCTTCCGCCCCTCTTTAAGCATTACATCTGCTGCTCTGGTCAAAAGGTTTTCGGTAATACCGTTAGCCAGACAGCCACATGTGTTCATGGAGCATGGTGCTATAACCATAGCATCTGCCTGAAAGGAACCACTGGCAATAGCCGCCCCTACATTATGCACATTATAGATTTTGTCTGCCACCAGAGCAATATCCTCCAAGGTAGTATCACACTCGTACTGTATTACTCCCAATCCGCTGTCAGATATAACCACATGAACCTGATGGCCTGCATTTTTCAGTACCTCTATCAGCTTCAATCCATAGATACTGCCACTAGCCCCGGTAATTCCCACTATTATTTTCATGGCCTTGCCCCCCTAATTTTCTTCTTATACACACGCCGGATTTATCCAGCTGATTACTGCCCTGTTACTTCACCTCAAAGGCATTTCGAATATGATTAATATTGGCACTACCCCCGGGCCTTGCCAATACCTCTACTATGTCAAACCTATAATGCAGGCCAGATAGCCTGTGCTGGTTGATATACCATTTGGCGGATTGAATAATATGCTGCTTCTTGCGAAAATTCACCGCCTCACAAGGACGGCCATAGCGCAGACTGCGCCGGGTCTTAACCTCCACAAAGGCCACTACATCTCCCTGCCTAGCCACAATGTCCAGCTCTCCCATAGGACAGCTATAATTCCGCTGCAGCACTGTATATCCATGAGCCGACAGATAGCTGGCTGCCATAGTCTCACCCTGACGTCCCAAACTGATATTATCCACAGTAAAAATCTCCCACTCTAGAGCAGCTTCATAGGAGATTCCATAACTGCTTTTTCCTTATCTCCATGCCGCCGCTTGTCTATTCTATATACATAGGCCAAAATCTCCGCCACAGTTGTATACAGCTCTGTTGGTATTTCCTTGTCCAGCTCCAGAGCCATCAACATATTCACCAGAGATTTGTTTTGGTATACCGGCACCTGTCCCTTGCGGGCTGCCTCCATAATATTTTCCGCCACATGGCCCCTGCCCTTGGCCACCAGCTTTGGAGCCTTATTGTTTTCCACATCATATTTCAGGGCAACAGCCTTCTTCTCTGCAGTAGGATCCAGCTCTGGCTCCTGATGAGGAGTTCTTCTATCCTTTAGCAATTAATTCACCGTCCCTACACGCAAATCATTCAAATGAATAGATGTATCATAAAGGGCCTTGCGAATATCTGGCAGGTATTCACCAAAATCCTTTACTATTTCGTTATCCGAAAAATTAATGCGTAAATTCAGATTATTGCCCTCAAATAGCTGACAAACAATGTCTACAGCGCCAATATTATCCGTTAACACACATACCCGGAACCAAGTATCCTTTCGCTTACGGCCACATTCATCCTCATGCTCTGGTTCATCATAAAGATTGATATAGGCAGGATAGCTATGTCCCCCCTCTCCAATATAGAGAGGCATCACAAAGCTAATGGATTTTTGCCCATCGGCCTGATAGCTGCCCTCACTACTAATGGAACTTTTCAAAGAAGATACAACAGTCTTGATTTCCTTATTGGCATTCTTAAAATCCTTTGCCTTCAAATCCTTTAGACTACCCAAATCTGCCAACTGCAAAAAGGCCCATAGCTTAGGCAACCCCTCCATGCCAGGCTGTTGTCCAGCCTGCTGAATGGCTGCTGGTACATTGCTTTGCACCATTTTGAGCAGTAGATTCAGCTGCTTGGCATCCTGCTGTGAAAGCTGCGTCTGACTGCTATTGACAAAATTCTTTAGTAAGGCCATATCCTTGACAGTTAAATTGCTATCCTTCAGCAAAAGCTCTGCCAGATTGCGGAAGGAATCCACCACCTGCTGATTGTTAGGCAGCTGGGGAATTTCCTGCTGTGCCGTCTGGGTTGGCTGCCGTACCACCCCTGTTTCCTGACTGTAGCCATAACGGCTGAATATCTGCTTGAACAGGGGATTGTTCTCCAATTCTGCTGCCTGATGGAGCACCTTGGGAGATACACCTGCCTGCTGATTCTGCTGAATATTCTCTCCAACAGGCTGAGAGCCAGTCTTGGTGGCTGTTTCACTGCTAACATTGGTCTGGGAAGCCTTGGCTCCACCTATGGCAGATTCTGCTGTACTGGCAGTATTCATCTGCGTATTTTGGCCAGCAATATTGCTGGCTGGCTGTCCCTGAGATGGCTGACCATTAACCGTGGCCTGAGCCTGACTGCCTGTATTAATCGTAACCTGAGCTTGACTGCCTGTATTGTTGTAGGCATTTACGGCCTGTCTAGCTAGAAGCCCCTTGTCGCCCCCTGCTATACCATTCTGATTGGCCTGAGAGCTGTTGCTGGCAGACAACCTAGGAAATAGCAAATCCACCAGCTGTTTAACAGTTCCCTCCTGAGCATTGGACTGACTAACAGCTCCGTTGCCGTTACTTGCTGTCTGACTAATAACTCCATTGTCACTACTTACTGTCTGACTGGCAGTATTTTGCCATAACTTGTCTGTAATTTGAGAGGCTGTCCCCCCCTCTGGTGTCTGCCCCATCTGCTGTCCTGCCAGCATTTGCAGCAGTGCCTCCAGCTTCTGTGGCATATTGCCAGTATTGCCATTATTCAACACCTGAAAGGCCAGCTTGGTGAGCTGTACCAGCTCCAAATCCGCTGTATTTCCACCCAAAGTATTATTAGCCAGCAGGGTTTTCACATTGGCCATCATAGTCTGCAAGGCATCGCTTAGCTGTCCTGCTGTTGTTTCACCACTGACCTGCCCTGCTACAGCATTGGCCTCTGCCATATTGCCCAGCTGCTGAAAAATCCGCCCCAGAGAGGTTAGCTGCTCTACAGAGTATCTTTCACTAGCCATAGCACTGCCCAGCCCCTCCCCCAGAGAGCTATCCAAGGAAAAGGCCTTGGTGACAACATTATTTATCATCTCCCGCAGCTGTTGTGGGAGTCCATTATCATTACCTAATTTAGCAGTAGAAATTTTTTCCAAGACAGCTGACATATTATCCACTGAATTGGTAAATTTCACATCTGTCTGCTTGGCAAAGCCAGAGCTGGAGCCTCCATCCCTGCTGACAGCAATTTTGTCCGTTTTTGTCTCTGAGCTGCGGGACGCAGGCTGTATAGACGGCGCCGCCGGATTTACATTGGTAGCCATAATGGATTCCCCCTCAAACATCAATTACTTCATCTACATTGCCATTTAGCCTTGATAGTTCGTATAGGCTCAAAGGTCATTCTATGAATAGGACAGGGGCCGTATTTTTCCACAGCAGCAATATGCTCTGCTGTACCATAGCCCTTGTGACTGCCAAAGCCATATTCGGGATATTGGCGGTCATACTCCTCCATCAGCCTGTCTCTGCTGACCTTGGCAATAATAGAGGCTGCAGCAATAGAAGCGGATTTGGCATCTCCCTTAATTAAGGAAAGCTGTGGCAAAGGCAGACTTTTGAGTTTTACTGCATCTATCAGCACATAATCCGCTGGCTGGGACAGCTGCTGCACCGCCTGACACATGCCCTCCATAGTTGCCTGCAAGATATTAATACGATCTATTTCTTCTGAGGATACAAAAATCTGCTTTACTGCCAAGGCCTTGGCCATAATCTCATCATATAGCTCGTCTCTTACCTTGGCACTAAGCTTCTTGGAATCGTTCAGACGAGGCAGTAACAAATGATCTGGCAGGATAACGGCCGCGACAGATACTGGACCTGCCAAAGGCCCCCGCCCAGCCTCGTCTACACCTGCCACAGCTCTATAGCCCTGACAAGCAGCCTGCTCCTCATACTGATACATAGCCTGCAACCTAGCTTCCTCTGCCAGCTTTTTGGCCTGTCTTTTCTGATAGCTTTCCGCCAACTTTCTAGCTGAGGCTCTGGCATCCTGCTGGAGAGCTGTCAAAAGCTCTGATGCTGGATTTTCTGCCAGCAGTGCCTCCAGCTCCTTTATTTTCAATTTGCTTATATCCATATATTTCACCAATCTGCCTAGCTTATCTGACTAATATTACTCTGCCTCGGAAGCCTCAGAGCCTTCTGGTGGCATATCCAGACTAACAGTCCCCAGCTTGCCGCTGCGGAAATCTGTCATCACAATGCGTTGAGCCTTTTCCGTATCCACCAGACCACCCTTGACCAGACAGCCCCGCTTCCGGCCAATCAACTCCAACAGCTCATGAGGCTCTGTAGGCAGTTCTCCTGTCAGCTTATAACGCTCCTGCAATCTCTCTGGGTACATGGAGGCCATAGTCTGTAGGAATACACCAGTTATCAGCTCTCTATCCACTACCTCATCGTTGATAGCCCCTGTAAAGGCCAGCTTCAAGCCAGCAGTCATATCCTCAAACTTTGGCCACAAAATACCTGGGGTGTCCAAAAGCTCCAGATTTCCTCCCAGACGAATCCACTGCTTGGCTCTGGTAACACCGGGCTTATCGGCGGTCTTAGCCTTGTTGGAACCTGCCAGACGATTAATCAAGGAGGATTTGCCTACATTAGGGATACCCAATATCATTACTCTGGCTGCTCTGGCCTTGGCTCCCTTGGATACCAGCTTATCCGTCATAGGGCGAGCCAGCTCCTCTGTCATGGCCACCAGCTGCTTGATGCCCCTACCCTGAGGTGCATCCACTGCTACGGCAGGAATCCCCTGTTTTTTGAAATACTCCACCCATTGCTTGGTTACGGCTCTATCTGCCAAATCAGATTTGTTCAAAGCCACCAGCCTCGGCTTGCCAGCAATAATCTCCTGCAGCATAGGATTGGCACTGCTATAAGGAATACGGGCATCTAATAACTCAATAACCACATCCACCAACTTCAGATTGTTGACAATAATATCCTTGGCTTTCTTCATATGCCCCGGAAACCACTGTACATTTGGTATTACCTGCTCTGTCACTGCCTGTCCCGGTGGCTGTTGTCTCAAAGCTCTATAGTCTTTCATAAAAATAAATTCTCCTATCTAATTATCTATCCTTTTAATGGCCTCCACTACATCACTTAATGTATTGAAGGAAAGCCACCTCGTTCTATCTATAAGAAAATAAGTTCCCTAAAATTATATCATAAAAAAACCGGGGCTACAACACCCCGGCTAAAAATATGCAACTCAATATTAATCAGCCTTAGGCTGTTCAGGCTCTTTTTCCTGCTTGCGGCAGATAATTTTGTCAATACGATATCTATCCAAGGACTCTATTTCGAATACAAAATTCTCCCACTGAATGGTTTCCCCCTTTTTAGGGATATAGCCAAAGAGAGCTGTAACAAAACCACCCATAGTCTGATAGTGATCCTGCTCCTCCTCTGGCAGTTCCTCAATGCCGAATTTTTCCTTGAAATCGTCAATGGAGCACAGTCCCTCAATATTCCAGGCATTATCCTCCCTGGAGGTAATCTGAGCAGATTCAGGCTCGTTAACATTGTTGGTTTCCCCTATCAGCTCCAGCAGAATATCCTGCAAAGTAATAAAGCCGATAACCCCGCCATATTCATCCAATACAGCCGCCTCATGAATACCTGTTACCTGAAATTTCTCCAAGATACGGAAACTTTCCATAGAGCGGGGAATGTACACAGGCTTGCGGATAAACTGTGCTAAATCCAGTGGCTTATTATCCAAAGCTGCATTAAAGATGTCCTTGATATAAATAACGCCACAGAAATTATCCAGACTTTCCTTGCCTACAGGGATAATAGCCTCAGAGGTGGCTCGTATCAAGGCCAGGTTTTGCTCCAGGCTATCCTCCAAATCTATCCACAGCATTTGGGTACGGGGAGTCATTAAAGAATAGGCTGTCTGATCTCCCATATGAAAAACCCGGTCTACCAGATTCTGCTCCTTTTTCTCAAAGGTGCCATCCTCAGTGGCCTGCTCTATCAAATCCTTAACCTCATCCTCGGTAACAGTATCATCAATTTTGGTGTTCATACCAAGAGTTACCAGCAAAATGCGGGCTGAATTGGACAGCAGAGATACTGCTGGCTTGGTGATAAATATCAATCTTCTTAGATGCTTCTGGCACTGTATCAGCGTTTCCTCTGGATTCTCCATAGCGATTCTGGTAGGCAGAAACTCGCCTAACATCAAGGTTAGATAGGTTATCAGCAGGATGCTTATCAACAGGGACAGTTCCTGGGAATAGGGCATCAAATATAGATATTTGTGAATACAAGGTGCTAGAATCACACTGGTGCATACACCAATCAAAATACTAACAAAGGTAATGCCAAGCTGAATGACTGCCAAGGCCCGCTCTGGGTTTTCCAGAAGCTTCAGGGCTTTCTTGGCCTCCTCGTTGCCATCATCCTGCATTTTTTCCAGCTTGCTTTTGTGACTTTCATTAATAGAGGTTTCTGCTAAAGCAAAAAACACATTCACCAAAATCAAAAAACCGATTACAAACAACCATAACGGATAGGGGGTATCCAAAATTTCCACTTCCTCTGCAAAAATATAACACTTTTTACTAATAATAACCCATAGATTTCATGGGTATAGTATTTTTATTATATTAAATTATGAAGTCTAATGCAAGCCTTGGCTTATCTGCCCCATAAAGTGCTTTAAAATACTGTCTTTTGCAAACATGATAATCTTTTACTGCAAAGAATTTCAATTTGCTTAATATATTAGTCAACAACTAAAGAGAATAATGTATACATAGTTGCAAAATATTGTAATTGTGTAAATTTATAGTATAATTAAATCGCTGTGTGATATATGTGATATATAAATAATGTATATCGCATATAAAAATTTGTATTCATTGGAGGTATACTAAATTGGCTACTTATGTTGAAGAAATTATTGCAAAGGTTCAGGCTGAGAATCCTGGTGAAACTGAGTTCCATAATACTGTAAAGGAAGTTCTGACTTCTATTGCTCCTGTACTGGATAAGAATCCTAAGTATCAGCAACAGGCTATTCTGGAGCGCATTGTTGAGCCTGAGCGCGTTGTTATGTTCCGTGTTCCTTGGACTGACGATGCTGGCAAGGTACATGTAAACAAGGGTTATCGTGTACAGTTTAACAGTGCCATTGGCCCATACAAAGGTGGCCTCCGCCTCCATCCATCTGTAAACCTCAGCATTATCAAGTTCCTGGGCTTTGAGCAGATTTTCAAAAACGCTCTGACTACCCTGCCTATCGGCGGTGGTAAGGGTGGCTCCAACTTTGATCCAAAGGGCAAGTCCGATGCTGAAATCATGCGCTTCTGCCAGAGCTTTATGACTGAGCTTTGCCGTCATATTGGCCTGAACACTGACGTACCTGCCGGTGATATCGGTGTTGGCGGCCGTGAGATTGGTTATCTCTATGGTCAGTACAAGCGCATCCGCAATGCTTATGATGCTGGTGTTCTTACCGGCAAGGGCCTGAACTACGGCGGCAGCCTGGCACGTACCGAGGCTACTGGTTATGGTCTCCTCTACTTCACCAAGCTGATGCTGGCTGATGCTGGTATTGATTACAAGGATCAGACTGTAGTTGTTTCCGGCTCCGGTAATGTTGCTACCTATGCTATTCAGAAGGCTCAGGAATTTGGTGCCAAAGTTGTGGCTTGCTCCGATTCCAACGGCTATATCTATGACAAGGATGGCATTGACCTGAACATTGTTAAGGAGATTAAGGAAGTTCGCCGTGGCCGTATCAAGGAGTATGTAGATGCTAAGCCATCTGCTGAATACCATGAGGGTTGCAAGGGTATCTGGACTATTCCTTGCGATATTGCTCTGCCATGTGCTACCCAGCAGGAGCTGGATCTGGATGCTGCCAAGGCTCTGGTTGCTAATGGCGTTAAGGCTGTAGGCGAAGGTGCTAACATGCCATGTACTCTGGATGCTATCGAGTACATCCAGAACAGCAAGGTTCTCTTTGCTCCTGCCAAGGCTGCTAATGCTGGCGGTGTTGCTGTTTCCGCTCTGGAGATGGCTCAGAACTCCATGCGTTATAGCTGGACCTTTGAAGAGGTTGATAACAAGCTTAAGACCATTATGGCTGATATCTATGAGAACTCCAAGCGCTGTGCCAAGGAGTATGGCCATGAGGGCAATCTGCTGGTAGGCTGCAATATTGCGGGCTTCCTGAAGGTTGCTGATGCTATGCTGGCTCAGGGCGTTTGCTAATAATTTGACCTGAAACTCTATACCCCTGCCTTTATTTTTGCTTGTCAAATAGTATTGGCAGGGGTATAATTAGTTGTAGTCGGGATGTAGCACAGCTTGGTAGCGCGCTTCGTTCGGGACGAAGAGGCCGCAGGTTCAAATCCTGTCATCCCGACCAGATAGAAATTTAGCACCGCAAAGCGGTGCTTTTTTCATAGTAAAATATTGCAAGTTTTCCTGTGAAAGTGTATAGTAAAAAGGTATAACGATTTTTGAAGTATTATGATTTGAGGCGAACTTTATGACACAATTTTCCACTCGCAATATTAGCATGATGATGGATTTGTACGAAATGACTATGGCTAATGGTTATTTTGCCAACAGTGACACCCAGCCTAGAGTAATTTTTGACATTTTCTATCGCAAAAATCCTGATGGCGGTGGCTTTGCTATTTTTGCCGGCTTGGAGCAGATTCTGGAATACATTGAAAATATGCATTTCACAGAGCAGGATATTGAATATTTTGCCTCTTTGAAGCTTTTTTCTCAGGAATTTCTGGATTATCTAAAGGATTTCCGTTTTACTGGTGATATATATGCTTTCCCAGAGGGAACTATTATGTATCCTAATGAGCCTTGCGTAACTGTAGTAGCACCCCTGATAGATGCCCAGTTGGTGGAAACTGCCCTGCTGGCTCTGGTCAACCATCAGTCCCTGATTGCTACCAAAACCAGCCGTATTGTCAGGGCCGCTGGCAATAGAGCTGTATCGGACTTTGGTGCCCGCCGTGCTCATAATATGGATGCTGCGGTCTATGGTGCCAGAGCTGCCTATATTGCCGGTGCCGCTGGTACAGCTACCGTTCTGGCTGGCCAGAAGTTCAACATTCCTGTTGGAGGGACTATGGCCCATAGCTGGGTAATGTACTACAAGGACGAATACGAAGCCTTTAAGAAATATGCCCAGGTATATCCTGATGCCACTGTTCTGCTGGTGGATACCTATGATGTTATCCGCTCTGGTATTCCTGCTGCTATTCGAGTAGCCAAGGAGGTTCTGGAGCCTATGGGTAAACGTCTGAAGGGCATCCGCATTGATTCCGGTGACTTGGCCTATCTGTCTAAGCGGGTACGGAAAATGCTGGATGAAGCTGGTCTGGAGGACTGCAAGATTGTGGTATCCAATAGTCTGGATGAATATACCATCACTTCCATTCTCAATCAGGGCGGGCAGATTGATGCCTTTGGTGTTGGAGAGCGGTTGATTACCGCAAAAAGTGATCCTGTCTTTGGTGCAGTGTACAAGATTTCTGCTGTGGAAAAGGATGGCAGCTATGAGCCTCGTATCAAGGTCTCTGAGACTGTAGAGAAGATTACCAATCCTGGCTTCAAGCGAGTATATCGCATCTACGGTGAGGAAGGCTATGCTGTAGCTGATTTGATTACCAGCTTTGAGGAAGAGGTTAATATGGATGAGCCTTATCGCTATGTAGATCCAGAAAAGCCTTGGAAAAACCGCTTCTTCGAAAACTGCACCTGCAAGGAGCTGCAGCAGCTGGTTATTAAGAATGGCAAAAGAACCCAGCCTCCACGGAGTCTGGAGGAGATTCGCAGCTATGTAAAGGAACAGCTTGCTTCCGAAATCTGGCAGGAGGAGCAGCGCTTTGAGAACCCTCATAAACACTATCTGGATATGAGTCCTGATTATTATGATATGAAAATGTCCCTGCTCCATAATCTTCGTGGCTAAAACAAATTAAACATTGATATTTAAACAGCTGTCCAGCTTCTTTTAAGAGCTGGGCAGTTATTTTTTATCAAAAAAAGAGCCACCCCAGAAGGATGGCTTGAAATTACATATACAAATTTACTATTATTTTGATCCCAGCATAGCCAGCATAGTACCAGCTGCTACAGCTGTACCGATAACACCTGCCACATTAGGGCCCATTGCATGCATCAGCAGGAAGTTGGAAGGATTTGCCTTCTGACCTACAATCTGAGATACACGAGCAGCCATAGGAACGGCAGATACACCAGCGGAACCAATCAAAGGATTAATCTTCCAGCCGGAGAGACGGCACATAACCTTGCCCAGCAAAACACCAGCAGCAGTACCACCAGCGAAGGCCACCAGACCAAGACCGATAATCTCCAAAGTCTGAATGGTCAGGAAGTGCTCAGCACTCATGGTCATACCAGTACCAGTTGCCAGGAAGATGGTAACAATGTTACACAGAGCGTTCTGAGAAGTATCAGACAAGCGCTCAGTTACGCCGGACTCACGGAACAGATTACCCAGCATCAGCATGCTGATCAAAGCAGCTACAGGCGGTAACAATAAGGAAATCAAGATTGCGGCCGCGATTGGGAAAACTACCTTCTCAAAATGAGTAACCTTGCGGAGCTGATCCATCTTGATCTCCCGCTCCTTCTGGCTAGTACAGAGCTTCATAATAGGTGGCTGAATCAATGGTACCAAGGACATATAAGAATATGCCGCTACAGCAATAGCTCCCAGAAGATTTGGAGCCATCTTGGATGCCATGTAGATAGCAGTAGGGCCATCAGCACCGCCGATGATACCAATGGCAGATGCCTCCTGAGCAGTAAAGCCCAAGCACATAGCACCAGCCAAGGAAATAAATACACCGAACTGAGCAGCTGCGCCCATGAACAGGGTATTTGGATTAGCCAAAAGCGGGCCAAAGTCCGTCATAGCACCTACACCAAGGAAAATCAATGGTGGGAAAATCTCGTACTTAATACCATAATTGATTACCTGCATAACACCAGGCTCCTCCAGGAAGCCGGTAGCAGGAAAGTTAGCCATAATACAACCAAATGCAATAGGAGCCAGAAGCAGTGGCTCGTACTCCTTGCCAATAGCCATGTACAGCAGGACAATACCTACAATGATCATTGCCAGATTACCTAAGGTAAAAGAAGCAAAGCCACTGTCCAGCCATACGGACTGCAAGGAAATCGCAAACGCATCAAAAATTTCCATTAATTAATGCACCCCTTGTGTCAAAGATTATTAAAATTTTCTCAGGGCAATCACCTTGGCAGAGTCAGTCCAATTCTGGCGTGCCGCTGGACGAATTGCCTTGATACGGGAAAACCCTATTCCCATTGCGGCCAATGCCCCTGCGATTACTGCTACTGTGTCCTTGTTTACACCATTTGTTACTGCCATAATAATTGCCTCCTCATTCGTCTAAAAAATAAACATTACTTGTTATTTCTCAAACCATCAATACGAGCTGCCCCAGTCCAGCTGTTTCTCGCTGCAGGACGAATAGCTCTGATTTGAGAAAAACCAATACCATAGGCTGCCAATGCACCAGCAATAGCCGCCACAGTCTCTCCGCTTACACCTGCTGCCACCACTGGAGCTGGCGCTGCTGCCTTTGCAGGAGCCGCCTTCCTTGGTGCTGCCTTTGGTGCAGCTGCTGGAGCCTTCTTTTCCTTGGTTGGATCAATAAAATGAATCAACCGGATAAAAAGGTTCAGGAGAGCCAATACCGCAAATACAATTGTCATATTGATTAACATTATGACAGCTGGATTTGTCATCTCATTTTCCATATAGACACCGCCTTAACTTATAGTAAAAAACATCCGCTGTTATTAGCATCTCCCTTGTTCCACGCCGATGCTCCACAGCTTTCTAACAATACCTTTGTATATTATAACAGAAAATTAACACATATAAAAGTAGGATATAAGAATAATTTTCATAACTTTTTTCTATAATGTCTGAAAATTATGAAGAAAAGCTGCCAGCTTCTTGACATACAAGCTGCGGAAAGCTTCATACTCCCCTAAGCCCTTGGTAGAATAGCGAACTTCCAAACCGGCCTGACTAAGGCGGTTTTTCCAGGAATCTTCCTGTTCCCCGGCTAAATCATAGGTAGCGTGGTTGCCGCCAGCCAGAAGCAAAGGCCGCAGATATACTTTTTGACAGCCTTTGGCCAGCAATCTATCAATTACATCTTGCTGATTAGGATAATCCTCTGGCTCTACCACGCCAATATGAACAGGCCATTTCTGCTGATCCGCAAAGCTCTGCAGATACTCATATACTGGATTATGATAATGAGGGGAACCGTGGCCCATCAACACCAACTCTTCTCCAGCTGTCAAATCCTCCAGCTGGAAAAAAGCCTGAATATCCTCTGCTATGAAAGCAAATTCCTCTGGAGAAGCTGCGGTCAGCACTGGTTCCATAAAGCCCAGTCCCTGAAATGCTGTCTCATACTCCTTCAGGACAGGCATGATTTTCTTTTGCCATTCCTCTCCCGGAGTCAAATGGGTAGGCATTACCGCTACCCTTTTATAGTTCTGAGCCTTTAACTCCTCCAACACCCCTGTCAAATTAGGATAAATATATCCCTCCTTGGCCATTTTGCGACGGAGAAAATCACTGGTCCAAGCCTCATAAATATCATAGTCCTGACCAAAACTGCGGCTCAAACCCTCCAGCAAACTGTCAATGCAGCGCTCTTTTACCTGGGCATCGCCTACGCCAAAGCCTACAACCACAATTGCCTGCTTCATTATTTGCCACCCTGCTCGGTTACTACTACATTAGCGATTTTCTGACAGATAACCTCCAGCTGAGCCTGATCTGGACCCTCAGCCATAACGCGAATTAATGGCTCTGTACCGGAAGGACGAACCAAAATACGGCCATCTGCTCCCAGCTCTTCCTCTCCAGCCTTGATAGCTGCTGCAATATTCGGATTCTGCTCCCAGCCCTCCTTGGACTTTACTACAACATTAACCAAAAGCTGTGGATAGCTAATCATCAGCTCATTCAGCTCAGAAGCCTTTTTGCCGCTTCTCTTAATGGAGCTAAGAGTCTGCAAAGCTGTAACAGGGCCATCACCAGTGGTGCTGAAATCAGAGAAGATAATATGTCCAGACTGCTCGCCGCCTAAATTGTAGCCGTTGGCCAGCATATTTTCCAGCACATATCTGTCTCCTACCTTGGTAATCTCAGCCCGGCCATTTAGCTCCTTTACAGCCTTATGGAAGCCAATATTAGCCATAACAGTGGTAACAACAGTGTTATTCTTCAAGGTGCCATTGGCAATCATTTCCTTGGCACACATTACCAGCATATGATCTCCGTCGATTACATTGCCCTTTTCATCTACGCAGAGGCAACGGTCAGCATCACCATCATGGGCAATACCGAAATCTGCTCCCAACTCTACAACCTTCTTCTGGAGAACCTCCAAATGAGTGGAGCCGCAGTTGTCGTTAATATTTATGCCATTTGGCTTGTCATTAATAACAGTAACATCTGCTCCCAAGGATTTCAAAATTGCAGGCATAGCCTCATAGGCTGCACCATTGGCGCAGTCCAGCACAATCTTCATGCCCTCAAAGCGCTCCTTGGTGGTGGAAAGAACAAATTCAATGTATTCCTCCAGCATATCATGACGGTATTCCACAGTACCCATCTGGGCACCAGAAGCACGATAAAGATTATCATCATGCTGAATAGCCCGCACAATGTTCTCCAGCTCATCCTCTACTGCATCTGGCAGTTTGTAGCCGTTGCCACCAAAGAATTTAATGCCGTTATCATGGAATGGATTGTGAGAAGCAGAAATAACAATACCTGCCTGAGCCTTATGCTTCTTGGTGAGAAAAGCAATAGCCGGCGTAGGAATAATACCTGCAGATATGGCCTTGCCTCCAGCAGAGCAGATACCTGCCATCAGGGCAGATTCAAACATCTGACCAGAAATACGGGTATCCCTGCCAATCAGAATTACCGGCTGTTCATCACCACAGGACTCACCAAAATACAAGGTTGCCGCCCGGCCCATACGATAAGCCAGCTCCGGTGTCAGCTCCAAATTGGCTTCGCCACGAACGCCATCAGTTCCAAACAATCTTGACATAAATTCAAAACCTCCCAAAACCCAAATCTAAAATTAAACCTTCCAGTTTTATTTACATTAACCTATATATTATGCCCTTTTTCCCGCAAAAATGCAAGGGCGCTGTTCATTCCATCCAGAGCCGCACTCATAATACCTCCGGCATAGCCTGCTCCCTCACCCATAGGGTAAAGTCCCGGAGTGCTAAGGGACTGATAGCTTCCTTTATCTCTGATAATACGGCAAGGAGCTGAGGAGCGGGTTTCTACACCAGTCATTACCGCGCCCTTGTCGGCAAAGCCCTTTATCTTTCTTTCCCAGAAAGGCAGCGCCGCCTCCATCATCTGAGTAACAAAGCCTGGGAGACATTGGTGCAAATCCACCGCCTTTACACCAGGCTGATAGCTAGGTGTAGTCAGGAAATCCCTTGAACCACTTTGGCCCGTCAAAAAATCTCCCACCGTCTGAACCGGGGCATAATAATTTTTACCTGCCAGCTCATAGGCCAGCCTTTCCCACTGCCTCTGGAATTGAATACCTCCCAGCACATGATCCGCAAAATCCCCTGTATTTACCGTAACCAAAATGGCTGCATTGGCAACACCGCTATCCCGGTGATAATTACTCATGCCATTAGTTACTACGCCGCCATTTTCCGAGGCCGCAGCCACCACCTGACCACCAGGACACATACAGAAGGAATACGCTCCTCTACCGGTACTGCGGTCATTGTAGGTAAGGGCATAATCAGCCACAGGCAGCAGTGGATTCCCTGCATCCTCCCCATATTGGGCCATGTCAATCCATTCCTGGGGATGCTCAATACGGACTCCAATGGCAAAGGCCTTGGCTTCCATAGCCACACCCTTTTCCCACAGCATTTCATAGGTATCTCTAGCAGAATGGCCAATCCCCATAAAAACAGCGCTGGCTGGAATGCTATCCTGATTATTTACCTCTACAGCCTGAATTTCTCCGGCAGCTCCCGTCCTTATGCCGGTTACTCTGGATTCAAAGCGGATTTCGCCTCCTAAACGGATAATCTCCAAGCGGATATTTTTTACCACCTGCCGCAAAAGGTCTGTGCCAATATGTGGCTTGTGGAGATATTTTATCTCGGGAGGAGCACCAGCGGTAACAAAATCCTCCAACACCTGGCTCATAAGAGGATCATTTACTCTGGTGGTTAGCTTGCCATCAGAAAAGGTGCCTGCGCCACCCTCCCCAAATTGCACATTAGAAACTTCGTCAAAGGCTCCCCCCTGCCAAAATTTTTCTATATCTCTATGTCTACTATCTACATCTCTGCCCCGCTCCAGCACTAGAGGCCTATAGCCATGACGAGCCAAGGTAAGAGCCGCAAACATACCTGCTGGGCCAAAGCCTACTACCACAGGGGGCTTTTCTTCCCCTGCCAATGGCGGTACTGTCAGCTTTTCCTGTATTTGGGCCTTGGCAGGCTGAATGTTCTTATCATTTTTAAACCGGGCCAAAACCTTCTTTTCATTGCCCTCTAGGGCCACATCCAGCATATACACAAAGCGGATTGGGGCACCATGAAATCTTCTGGCATCAATAGCCTTACGCACAATTAGCACCTCACGAATATCCTGAGGTGCTAAATTTAAACGCTTGGCAGCCAATTCCTGCAAAGAACTCTTATCGTTAAAAGCAACGTTGAAATTCAATATACGAATCACTGTCAATCTCCTATATTCTATTTACTCTTTATCACAATATGCAAGGTTACCTTTTTGACGGTGGAGGCGATTCCCTCTGGCAGGGACAGCTCCACATCCTTGTCTAGGGTGGCGGTTACACCATGCAGAGATATTGGGATGGTTTCAACATTTTTTATATCCGCCAATGTTTTATTGGCACCAGCCAGCTCTACCTGATTAGGCTGTACTGTAACCTCTCCCAGTACATATCCCTCTGGCAGAATACCAGTAACTGCTGGCTTTACCGGCACTATCTTTTTGCCTTCTCCCGGCACCAGCTGAACTGTAACATCCAGCTCTCCAGGCAATACGGCCAGATTGTTAATATTCTCTCCATCGGCTGTAACTGCTGTCAACTTTACCCGCATGGTAAAGTCTGAATTGTTGTCCGCCAGCTTGATTTTACCAGAAGCCTTGACTATGGAATCTACCAAATGCCTTGGGCCATAGACATTGACATATTGCTGGGCTGGCTTTATCTCCCCCAGCTCCATGCCCTGAGCTGCCTTGCCGTTAACCACAATATCCACAGGCACACCGTGGGCAATCAACGCCTCCATAGTTACATGAACTGTATCATCAGACATGCCCAGCAGCTCGAAGCCCTGGGGAATTACTGTCCTGATTTTTTCGTCATATTCACCCTCAGTATCTCCTGACAGATCAATAACGGCTTTGAAATCTGATTCATGGGCTGCCGCCATCAGGGATCTAGGTGCCCTTACCTTTAAGGTAACCTCCCTGACACCCATATTTACATCATAGCCCTCTGGAGCATTAACTATTTCCACCGGCACCGTATAACGGCCATTAACCGAAGGATTTTCCTCATTCATAACATAGCCCCACATAATAATGGAAGCTATTAAGGCCAATATTTTTACTGGAAGGTTTTTCCGAAATAAGTTCTGCAAATTTATCATCACTTGTTTTTCCTCCAGGAATCAATAGCATTGCGAATATCCTGTACCTTGATAGCGGTATCTACCTTGGTAAACAAAGGACGCAGTCTGCTCCTTAACTGATCAGGAGTCAGTCGCCTGCTAATACGGCCATTTTCGGCAATGGACACAATACCAGTTTCCTCGCTGACTACAACCACCACAGCATCACATTGCTCTGACAGGCCAAGAGCAGCTCTATGACGGGTGCCCAGTTCTGTACTAAGGCCTCTATTCTCCGTCAGAGGCAGTAGACAGCCTGCGGCTATCATGCGGTTGCCTCGTATAACCGCTGCTCCATCATGCAATGGAGTATTGGGAATAAAAACATTCATCATGAAAGGAGCTGTAACCAGTCCATCAATTCTAATGCCAGTATCAATAATCTCATTGATGCCAATATCCCGCTCCAAAACCAGCAGGGCACCGATTTTCTTGGCAGCCATACTGAATACGGCCTTGTCAATTTCATTAACCAGATTGTCAGCCTCCTCTGCGTTCAGATGAACAGCAGAACCTAAAAACCTTCCCTGACCTATACGCTCCAAGGCTCTGCGCAGCTCTGGCTGAAAAACAATAGGCAAAGCCATAAATAAGAGATATATGCTTTTGGAGAGCAGCCAATAAATAGCATGAAGCTCCAGAATATATGCCGCCAATGCAACACCCATCATGACAAAAAGTCCCTTGGCCAAGGTAATGGCTCTGGTATCCTTCAGCATTTCATAGGATTTGTACAAAATAACAGCAACCAGCAGAATATCCACTATATCCCGAATGCCTACAGTGGATAAAAGGCCATGATATTGCAACGGTACAGACAGATCAAATGGCATATACATACTCCCCAACATAAACTACACATTATTCCTAATAATACTTTACTCTATTTCACCAAAAATCTCTACATTTTCCGCAAAAAATTCTTCTGTATTATTTTATTCGCTAAAAAAATGTTAAATCCTGCATGAACACAAAAAATATAGAGCTTTTTTGTGAATTTTCCATGAAAAAAGAGGCTGAAGAGCCTAAAATCTCTCCAACCTCTCTATCTGTTACCGTAAATTATTAATATTATTAATACTGACCGGCTACATCAATAAAGCCATAAACATCCTCAGCCTTGCCAGTGTGCAGATCATCAATGTAGTCATACAGCTTCTGGGCAAATTCACCAATCTTGCCGCCGCTGATAACACGATCCTGCCCCTTATAGCCCAATACGCTAACAGGGGAAATAACAGCTGCTGTACCGGAGCCAAATACCTCCTCCAGCTTGCCGTTCTCATAATCCTCAATCAGCTCGTCAATGGAAATACGGCGTTCCTCAGTAGGAATACCCCACTCCTTGCAAACCCGGAGAACAGTACGGCGGGTAATGCCGTCCAGAATAGTGCCATCCAGCTCTGGAGTAACAACCTTGCCATCAATCTTGAAGAGGATGTTCATGGAACCAACCTCGCCAATGTACTTGTGCTCAATACCATCAGTCCACAGAGTCTGATCATAGCCCTTTTCATGAGCAATCAAGCCACCGTGGAGAGAAGCTGCATAGTTAGCAGGAGTCTTGGCTGCGCCTAAGCCACCCTTTGGTGCTCTTACATAGGTATCCTCCACCATGATCTTTACTGGAGCAAAGCCGTTGGCATAGTATGCACCAACTGGGGAAAGGATAATCATCATCTTGTAGTACTGGCCTACGCTTACACCCAGATATGGATCTGTGGAGAAAATGAATGGACGAATGTAGAGGCTCTGACCAGGGCCATCAGGAATCCAATCCTTCTCCAGGTCAATCAGCTTCATCAAAGCATCATAAACCAGCTTTTCATCAACCTCTGGAATATCCAGAATCTTGGCAGAACGATTCAGGCGGGCAATATGATCCTTGGCACGGAATACAACAGCCTTGCCTCCTTCATAGCGATATGCCTTGCAGCCCTCAAAAATAGCCTGGCCATAATGGAGGGTAGCATTGGCAGGGCTCAGTGGAACATCCTGATAAGGAACGATTCTGGCATCATGCCATCCCTCCTCAGGGTTGTAGTCCATCTCAAACATATAATCAGTAAATACACGGCCGAAACCTACCTTGCTGACATCTGCAGGTTTTTCTTTCAGGGTATCTGCCTGTACAAATCGAATATCTGCCATAAAAATACATCTCCTAACAAATTACATTTTTTGTTGTAACATTGTAACATTACTGTGTAACGGTTTTATTGTATGCTTTTTAAGAAAATAAATCAAGAGAAAAAAGAAATTTCTATTTTCTCAATTCCTTGGCCACCTCTGGCAGCTTGTCAATAATATCATGGGCCAACAGGCAATTGCCCAGAGTGCCATAGGCCAAATCCCCTGCCCGGCCATGAATGTAGACACCAGCCAAAGGTGACTTGTCCGGTACAGTCTGGCGATATAAACCGGCAATGGTGCCAGCCAGTACATCGCCGCAGCCTGCGGTAGCCATACCTGGATTGCCTGTATTGGCCACATAGGCCATGCCATCAGGATAAACCACAATTGTGGTTTCGCTTTTAATAACCATAATAGCCTTATATTCCTTGGCCGCATCCCGAGCCAACTCCAAAAGCTCCTCCTTCAGCTCTGGCACGGTAATTCCCAACAGGGTAGCCATTTCCCCCATATGAGGAGTAAGCACTGGTGGATAGCTGCAGTCCGCCAGCAAATCCCCCTGCTCCCTAAAGGCATAAATACCATCAGCATCCAGCACCACTGGCTTTTTTACCTTGCTAACCAAGGCTCGTACCAGTTCTCCTGTGGTGGCCTGCCGCCCCAAGCCTGGGCCAATTAACAGCAAATCATAATCAGCAGACTTCTGCAAAAGCTCTGCCAGATTGTCCAAAGTCAGATACCCACAGCCCTTGTCCTCCAAAGGCAAGGTCATAACCTCTGTTAGCTTCACCTCTAGTATATCATTAAGGCTGGCTGGACAGGCCAATGTTACAATCCCTGCTCCTATGCGTAGAGCTGCCAAGGAAGCTAGTGAGGCCGCTCCTGTCATACCTCTGGAGCCTGCTACCACCATAATCCTGCCACAGCTTCCCTTGTGACAGTCCGTTGCTCTAGGCACCAGCCACTGCTTCACATCCTGCACCTGCAGCAGTTCCTGCTGAATATGGCTGTCATTTAGCAATTTGCTAGGAATACCTATGCCATCTGTTAACAAATGTCCGCAATGAACAGAGCCGGGAGCAAATAGCATGCCCCATTTAGGCTCTCCCAGAGTAAGGGTAGCATCAGCCTGAATGGCTACAGAATCTACCTGGCCATTTTCTGCATTAACCCCGCTGGGCACATCAATGGACAGGATTGGCACACCAGCATTATTAACAATATTAATCAGCTTGGCGGAGCTTTCCCGCAGCTGACCGTGAAAACCAGTCCCCAACAGGCCGTCTAATACTCCATCAGCGGTTTTTAGCACAGCCATAAGCTTATCCCAATCCCGCTGCTCCTGCAACTGGAAAACCTGAATCCCCATATTGCAGATTACATTGAAATTCACCGCTGCGGACTGGCTCATTCTATCCTGACTGCCTAGAACAAAAACCTTAGGCCGTCCCCCGCCATTGGCAATATGTCTGGCTGCTGCAAAGGCATCGCCGCCGTTATTGCCCACTCCTGCTATAATGCAGATGCGCTTATTGGCTACCCCCTGCAAAAGGGAACTGAGAGCGCTATATATTTCTCTAGCCGCATTCTCCATAAGCACAATTTCTGGTATGCCCATTTCCTCAATGGCTCTCTTGTCAATCTGTCTCATTTCAGCTACTGTGGTCAGCTTCATGATTTTTCCTCCCCCTTACCCTGCTCCTGGCCCTCCATAACACATTGAGCTGTGGCATAGGCCATAGAATGACTAATACTAATATAACAGCTTGTCATGCCTTTTTCTTTGGCTATTTCCCCGAATCTGCCAGTTAGCCTGGCCTTGGGACAGCCTAGCTGGTCATTAATGATTTCCAGCTCTGTAAGACTTCCCTCCCGCAGTCCGGTGCCCAAGGCCTTCATAATGGCTTCCTTGGCCGCAAATCGCCCCGCAAAAGAGGCAGCCATGCCAGCCTTGCGGCTGCGGCAGTATTCAGCTTCGGCAGGAGTAAATACCCGCTTCACAAAAGCCTCTCCCTTAATGGCCTTGGACACTCTGTCTATTTCCACTATATCTGTTCCTATACCTATAATCATATCCTCACCTACCAAAAAGAGCCTAGGCAATGCCCAGGCTCTAACTGCTGCAGCAGTCCCTATAGCTTATCTAGTTACGAGCCACCTGATATTCAGATTTATCCACATGTACAGATCTTTCAATCAATACCTCAACACGACGGTTCTGCGCCCTGCCCTCCGGAGTGGAATTATCTGCAATAGGCTTATACTCGCTTCTGCCCATAGCACTGAATCTAGCTGGATTCATTCTGCCATCCTGAGCAATGATATACTTCATAAAATTAATAGCTCTGGCTGAGCTTAGCTCCCAGTTAGAAGGATAACCGGCACTGTGAATAGGCACATTATCTGTATGGCCTGTTACCAGAATCCTCTGAGGAATTGGTGCCACCAAAGCGGCAATTACAGGGCCGATTTTCTGTACACCGGCAGTCAGCTCTGCTGATCCAGATGGAAACAGCGCTTTCTCCTCAATACGTATCATCAAGCCATCCTCTGTCATCTGGGTGGAAATTTCATCCTGCAAATTATTCTGCTCGATATAGGCATCCATTTGTCTCTTAACAGCCTCCATCTGGCTGTTTTCTGCCAAATATGCTTGCATACCTCCATCCTCAGCAGAGGTCAAATCCCGGGAGCTGTTCATAGCCGGGCCTGCTCCCTCAAAAAAGGAAGGTCCACCCATGTTAAAGGCTGAACTAAAGGCCTGAGCCATCTGTGAAAGCTTGGTTTCATCAGTCTGAGAAATAGCAAATAGACAAATAAACAATGCCAAGAGCAAGGTCATCAAATCAGAATAAGGCAACAGCCATGCCTCACTGGCTTCCTCCTCATGGGGAGCCGGTCTTTTCTTTCTTGCCATAGCTTATTCCTCCTTCAGGGTTTCGCGTACAGACTGAGGAATAAATACCATCAGCTTGGCCTCAATAGCAGAAGGAGAATCACCAGCCTGCAGGGAAAGAATACCCTCAATAATCATACGCTTCTGACCAATTTCCTGCTCGGAGAGAATCTTCAGCTTGTTGCACAAAGGCAGCCACAATACATAGCCTGTAAAAATACCCAGAATGGTAGCAACGAAAGCTGCGGCAATGGAATGTCCCAACTTCTCAATATCGTTCAGATTACCCAGAGCAGCAATCAGACCTACTACGGCACCAAGTACACCCAGAGTTGGGGCGTAGGTACCTGCCTGAGAAAACATAGAACGGTTTTCTGCATGGCGGGCCTGCATAATGGCCAGCTCTGCATCCAATACATCACTAACAAATTCCTGCTCCAAACCATCAACTACCATGCTAAGGCCGTTGCGGAAGAATGGATCGTCAATCTCCTGAATCCTGCTCTCCAGAGCCAGCAGACCTTCACGACGAGCCAGCTGGGAAAGTTCCACAAAGGTCTGGCGCAATTCCACAGGTGACTGGAGGTTATTCTTGAAAAAGGTCTTTTTAAATAATGTAGGAAAGTTCTTCAGCTGATCCATGCGGAAGCCGATAAACAAACAGGAAAAGGTACCGCCTATGATAATCAAAAAAGCCGCTGGATTATTCATAGCTGACAAAGGTGCACCCTTCAAAATCATACCTACAAAGATGGATATCAAGCCTAATACCAGGCCAATGACTGTAGCTAATTCCAAAATAAATCCCCCTATTCTATGTTTTTTGCCCTTACACCACAAGGCAAAATTCTGGTACTACATAATTAACTTCATTATACAAAATTTCCCCGTGAAAAACAAACACTTCCTTATTTTTCTCTGCTAATAAGTTGATTTTCAGACTATTGTACTAAATATAAATTTACCCTTAATTATATGTATACTATTCTCATCCCTAAGATACAATTAATTTTGCGTAACCAGAGCAGGATGTAAATAATTTTTCTTTATAATATCATAAAAAATCTTAACTATTTCTCTTGCATATGATATAATAATAGCTAAATAATTCGAATTTATTATAACGTATTTTTGCATTGGAGTGATACAATCTATGGAGTTACGGCAATTAGAATATTTTCAGATGGCTAGCCGTCTGAAAAACATTACCCGAGCTGCCGAGCGCCTCAATGTTTCCCAGCCGAATATTACAGTTGCTATCAAGAAACTGGAATCTGAATTGGGAATCAAGCTTTTTGACCGCAGTCAGAAGCAGCTATCCCTTACTCCGGAGGGACATATTTTTCTTAATCGCATAGAGCTGGCTCTCCGCAGTATTAATGATGCCGTTCTGGAGGTTAATGATTACAAGCAGCTGCAAAAGGGAACTATCAAAATCGGTATTCCTTCCATGATTGGTGCCTATCTGTTCCCGAAGATTTTCTCCAGCTTCCAGCATCTCTACCCTCATTTGGATATTTACCTTTATGAGGAAGGCTCTATGGCCATTCGTGAAAAGCTGGAACGGGACGAGCTGGATTTTGGTATCGTTATTATTTCTGATGCCTCTGCCAGCCTGCAGCTTTTGCCTATGTCCAGAAATCAGATTATGGCCTGCATACCTGAGAAGCATCCTTTGGCAGCCCACCAGTCCATTTCTATTAATGACATTGCCAACGCGGATTTGATTATGCTGAAAGAGGGTTCTTTCCTGCGTCAGCTGGTGTTGAGCAAAATAAAAAGAGCTAATATTGCGCCGGAAATTGTATTGGAATCCAATCAGATCGAAACCGTCAAGGGACTGATTGCTTCCAATGTGGGTATTGCCTTCCTTTTGGACTTTATTGCCAAGGGAGCACCTGGCATCAAGGCTGTACCTTTTGATGAGCCTCTTTATGTTGATTTAGGTCTGGCCTGGAAGAAGGACAGATATATCAGCAATGCAGCTCAGTCCTTTATTGATTTTTGTCGTACTACTATGCAGAATGGCTAAAACTTTTGAGGAAATTCTTTACAAAAGTTCCTCATTCTGCTACACTACAAACTGAAAATAATCAATTTTAGACACCAACGCAGGTGACAGAGAAGCTAGGAGGATCTACTACATTCCCTGGCTCTGTGTTGCCTGTTTTTATTTATCCGCTATAAGGAGGAGAATTTATGGCAAATATAAATGACAACTATCTCAAGCTGGCTGGCAGCTATCTTTTTCGGGAAACCGCCCATCGTAGAGCTGCTTTTATAGAGGCCCATCCAGAGGCCGACGTGATTTCTCTGGGCATTGGTGATGTTACCCTGCCTTTGCCCCAGGCTTGTATTCAGGCTATGC
>Ga0129313_1000224_pt1 | contig 55317 bp, 47 predicted proteins | sample O1105metagenome_FD_94436 | JGI IMG/M metagenome (GOLD analysis project Ga0129313, IMG submission 94436) | Orangutan group fecal microbial communities from fecal samples from Wisconsin, USA - O1105 metagenome | ecosystem: Host-associated > Mammals > Digestive system > Large intestine > Fecal...
CCTGAAAACAAGTTTCAAAGTAGGTGAAGACTTTCGCCTTCGTGATGGCGACCCGGATCGGGCTCGAACCGACGACCCCCAGCGTGACAGGCTGGTGCTCTAACCAACTGAGCTACCGGGCCATACCGGAGCAACTGCTGCTGCTCCTTAATGGAGCGGCCGACGAGGCTCGAACTCGCTACCTCCACCTTGGCAAGGTGGCGCTCTACCAGATGAGCTACGGCCGCATATTGGAAACCCTGCGGGGTTTCCTGACTGGTGCCTCCGATCGGAATCGAACCAATGACACGGGGATTTTCAGTCCCCTGCTCTACCGACTGAGCTACAGAGGCGCACCGGACGATGATTATTATACCTGAAATTTCGATTTTGTAAAGGGGTAAATGCAAACTTTTTTAAAAAAATTGCGAAATTTTCAAAACCGGACGATGCAGCGCACAAAATAAGAATGACTTTTTTGACTCAAAAGGATGAGCCGGGGGATCGAAAAGAATATTTGACTTTAAAAACAACCTATGGTTTAATAAAAGAAACAAAAACAGGCGCTTTTGCTTTTCTGCTGTGGGGCATACCTATATATAGAAAAAGTGAAAGCGCTTTATAAATGACGCCAAAGGCATCGTTTATAGTATTTCCCGGGAGGATCAGCATGGCAAAGAAACAGGAATATGGCAACGAGAGCATTACGTCCCTGAAGGGCGCCGACCGTGTGCGCAAGCGTCCGGCGGTGATCTTTGGCTCCGACGGTGTGGAGGGCTGCGCCCACTCTATTTTTGAGATCGTATCCAACTCCATCGACGAGGCACGGGACGGACACGGCGACACCATCAACGTTACCCGCTGCAGGGACGGCAGCGTTATGGTAGAGGACTTTGGTCGCGGTATGCCGGTGGACTGGAACAAGGGCGAGGAGCGGTACAACTGGGAGCTGCTGTTCTGCGAGATGTACGCCGGCGGCAAGTACGGCGAGGGCGAGGACAACTACGAGTTCAGTCTGGGTCTCAACGGTCTGGGTCTGTGCGCCACCCAGTACGCCTCTGCATGGATGACCGCCGACATCTACCGGGACGGCTTCCACTACCATCTGGATTTCAAAAAAGGCGAGAACGTGGGAGGCTTGCAGAAGGAGCCCTACAAGGGACGCCGCACCGGCAGCATCATCCACTGGAAGCCCGACGATGAGGTGTTTACCGACATCGACGTTCCCGGCAGCTACTATAAGGATACCCTCCGCCGGCAGGCGGTGGTAAACGCAGGGCTGACCCTGAACTTTATCGACGAAAAGGAAAAGGACCCTGCCACCGGCAAGCCCTGGAAGGAAAGCTGGTGCTATGAGCACGGCATTGCAGACTATGTGGCGGAGCAGGCAGGGCAGGACAGCCTGACCCCGGTGTTCAGCTGCGAAAGCGAGGCAACGGGACGGGACCGGGAGGACCAGCCGGACTACAAGGTGCGGATGAGCGCCGCCTTCTGCTTTTCTAATAAGGTGCAGCTGCTGGAGTACTACCACAACTCCTCCTGGCTGGAGCACGGCGGCAGCCCGGAACACGCAGTGCGCACCGCCTTTGTGTACCAGATCAACAAGTACCTGAAGGACAAGAACCTCTATAAAAAGGGCGAGAGCGCCATCAGCTTTCAGGACGTGCAGGACTGTCTGGTGTATGTGTCCTCCAGCTTCTCCACCCGCACCAGCTACGAGAACCAGACCAAGAAGGCGATCACCAACAAGTTTGTGTCTCAGGCAATGACCGACTTTTTAAAGCACTATCTGGAAGTGTATTTTCTGGAAAAGCCCGAGGAGGCACAGAAGATCTGCCAGCAGGTGCTGGTGAACAAGCAGAGCCGGGAGCACGCCGAAAAGACCCGCCAGAGCATCAAAAAGACCCTGTCCACCCAGATCGATCTTGCCAACCGGGTGCAGAAGTTCGTGGACTGCCGCACCAAGGACGCCTCCCGCCGGGAACTCTACATCGTGGAGGGCGACTCGGCTATGGGCGCTGTCAAGCAGAGCCGGGACAGCGATTATCAGGCGATCATGCCCATCCGGGGCAAGATCCTCAACTGCCTGAAGGCGGACTATGCCCGGATCTTCAAGTCCGATGTCATCGTGGACCTTGTAAAGGTCATGGGCTGCGGAGTGGAGCTGGGTGGCAAGCACAACAAGGAGCTTGCCACCTTCAATCTGGACAACCTCCGGTATAACAAGATCGTCATCTGTACCGATGCGGACGTGGACGGCTACCAGATCCGCACCCTTGTGCTGACCATGCTGTACCGGCTTACCCCCACCCTCATCAATGAGGGCTATGTGTATATCGCAGAGTCCCCCCTGTACGAGATCACCACCAAGGATCACACCTATTTTGCCTACACCGAACCGGAAAAGGCGGCATTCCTGCAGGAGATCGGGGACAAAAAGTACACCATCCAGCGGTCCAAAGGTCTGGGTGAGAACGACCCGGAGATGATGTGGCTCACCACCATGAACCCGGAGAGCCGCCGCCTGATCAAGGTGCAGCCTGCAGACGTGGAGGAGACCGCCCGGGTCTTTGACCTGCTGCTGGGCGACAATCTGGCAGGACGTAAGGAGCACATCGCCCAGCACGGGGCAGAATATCTGGATGATCTGGATGTGAGCTGATGAACGGACTCCCCCAGTCTGCTTCGCAGACAGCCCCCTCGGAGAGGGAGCCTCTGGCGAAGAGATGAAGCTTTATGCCCTGCCAAAGCCTCCCTCATAGAGGGAGGTGGCATTGCGTCAGCAATGACGGAAGGAGTTTGTTCCCGATAAAGAGGATTTACAATGGCAAAAAAATCGACCAAGAAAACCATAAAGCCCGTCCGCCCGCAGCTGGGAGACGGGGTGGAGATCCTGAACGCCGGCAGCGTGCTGGAGGATCCCATTACCCGGACGCTGGAAGTAAACTATATGCCCTACGCCATGAGCGTCATCGTCAGCCGTGCGCTGCCGGAGATCGACGGCTTTAAACCGGCGCACCGGAAGCTGCTGTACACCATGTATGAGATGGGGCTGCTGAAGGGGGCACGGACCAAGTCTGCCAACATCGTGGGCAGCACCATGCACCTGAACCCCCACGGCGATGCCGCCATCTACGACACCATGGTGCGCATGGGCAGGGGCAACGAGAGCCTGCTGATGCCCTTTGTGGACAGCAAGGGCAACTTTGGCAAGGCGTACAGCCGGGATATGTCCTGCGCTGCCGCCCGTTACACCGAGGCAAAACTGGAGCCGGTGTGCGAGGAGCTGTTTCGGGACATCGACCGGGAGACCGTGGACTTTGTGCCCAACTACGACGGCACCACCACCGAGCCTACCCTGCTGCCGGTGACCTTCCCCACCATCCTGGCAAACAACACCTTGGGCATCGCCGTGGGCATGGCGTGCAACATCTGCTCCTTCAATCTGGCAGAGCTGTGCGATACCACCATCGCCCTGATGAAGGACGAGCATCACGACATTGCCACCACCATGCCCGCCCCGGACTTTGTGGGCGGAGGACAGATCCTCTACGATGAGGAGCAGATGCGGCAGATCTACGAAAACGGACGGGGCAGCGTAAAAGTCCGTGCCCGGTACAATCTGGTGCCCGGGGAGAACATGATCGAGATCACCCAGATCCCGCCCACCACCACGGTGGAGGCGATCATGGACAAGATCGCCGAGCTGGTAAAGACCGGCAAGGTAAAGGAGATCAGCGACATGCGGGACGAGACCGACCTGAACGGTCTCAAGCTGACCTTGGACCTGAAGCGGGGCGTGGACGCCGAAAAGCTCATGTCCAAGCTGTTTAAGACGACCCCGCTGGAGGACAGCTTCAGCGCCAACTTTAACATTCTGGTGTCCGGGCAGCCCCGGGTCATGGGAGTCCGGGAGATCCTGCGGGAGTGGACCGCCTTCCGGATGGAGTGCGTGCGCCGCCGCACCTACTACGACCTCCACGGCAAGGAAAAGCGGCTGCACCTGCTGCAGGGTCTTGCCGCCATCCTGCTGGACATCGACAAGGCGATCCGGATCATCCGCACCACCGAAGAAGAAGAGGAAGTGGTGCCCAACCTGATGATCGGCTTTGGCATCGACCAGGTGCAGGCGGACTACGTGGCAGAGATCAAGCTGCGGCACCTGAACCGGGAATATATCCTCAAGCGCACCAGCGAGATCCAGCAGCTGGAAACGGACATTGCGGACCTGCAGGACATTCTTGCCAAGCCCGCCCGGATCCGCCGCATCATCATCAAGGAGCTGACAGAGGTATCCAAAAAGTACGCCAAGCCTCGGCGCACCGAGATCCTCTACGACCTGCCGGAGGAGGACAGCGGGACAGAGGAGCAGACCGTGCCGGACTACCCGGTGACGGTGTTCTACACCCGGGAGGGCTACCTGAAAAAGATCCCGCCCCAGAGCCTGCGCACCGCCGGTGCCCACAAGCTGAAGGAGGGGGACGAGATCATCCAGCAGGTGGAGACCCGGAACAATCTGGAAGCGCTGTTCTTTACCGACAGGCAGCAGGTGTACAAGGTGCGTCTGGCAGAGCTGGAGGACGGCAAGGTGGCGCAGATGGGCATTTATGTGCCCGGACGGCTGGGCATGGAAGAAGGGGAAAACATCCTGTCCATGGTCATCACCGGGGACTACAGCGGTCATATGCTGTTCTTCTTTGCCGGGGGCAAGTGCGCCCGGATCCCCCTTGCCTCCTACGCCACCAAGCAGAACCGCCGGAAGCTGCTGAAGGCATATTCCGACAAGGAGCCTCTTGCCACCCTGCTGTTCCTGCCGGAGGACACCGAGATCGCCATCCGCACCAGTGCGGGACGGATGCTGCTGGTGGGCACGGCACAGATCCCTGCCAAGACCACCCGGGACAGTCAGGGCGTGGCAGTGGTGACCCTGAAAAAGAACCAGACCATCGCCTCGGTGGTGCCGGCGGATACCCTGGAGCTGGCAAACCCCCACCGGTACCGGGTGCGGACCCTGCCTGCCACCGGCGCACTGATCCGTGCCGAGGACGAGGGGGAGCAGATGAGCCTGCTGTAAAAAGCTTTTATGGAAAAATGGCTCCGCTGCGCTCTGCCATTCTTAGCGGAAGTTGATTTTAAGGGTCGCAAATTGGAAAAATCTGCGGATTTTTCCAATTTGCCTTTTCACAAGAAAGACCGCAACGGCAAACAGCATCTTGCTGCTGTCGGCTTGCAGCCGTCGCACAGCGGAAAAATGCATTTTCCGGCAGCGACCCCACCTGTGAAAATGTGTTTGGAGCGGTCCGCAGACCGCGACAAACACGAAAATAAAAATGGAATTTCCGCTGTTATTGTCAGAGCGAAGCGGAGACAATTCTAAATCGTTTACCTTGAAAAGAGGAAGCTGCAATGCAAAACATCGACCTGATCTGCGTGGGAAAACTGAACGCAAAATACTTTGCAGAGGGGGTGGCGGAGTACCAGAAACGACTTGCCGCCTTTGCCTCCTTCCGCATCATCGAGCTGCCGGAGGAGAAGATCGAGGAGAAGAACGCCTCCGAGGCAGTGGTAAAAAAAGCGCTGGACAAGGAGGGCAGAGCCATCCTTGCCAGTGTCCGCAAGGGTGCCGCCATCGTGGCAATGTGCATCGAGGGCAAACAGATCTCCTCCGAGGAGCTGGCGCAGTTTCTGGCAGACCGTGCCGGCAGCGGGGCAGGGGATGTGGCGTTTGTCATCGGCTCCTCCCACGGGCTGTCCGATGAGGTAAAAAAGGCGGCGGCGCTCAAGTTCAGCATGGGGCGCATCACCATGCCCCATCAGCTGGCACGGCTGGTGCTGACCGAGCAGATCTACCGTGCCTGCACCATCAACGCCGGCATGAAGTACCACAAATGACACCGGAAAGGGACACTGCCCTTTACAACCCGGGCAAAACATGATAAAGTAGAGGTACTGCGCTGCAAAAAAGCGCAGCACCGCCCGGCGGTGGGGAAAGCCGCCGGCAGAAACTACAACACGACACGGCAAACCAGCCGCGGACGGAAAGGATGTACTTACAATGGAACAGAGCGAAAAGACCCTTGACATGATCGTCAATCTCTGCAAGAACCGTGGTTATGTGTTCCCCGGTTCCGAGATCTACGGCGGTCTCGCCAACAGCTGGGACTACGGTCCTCTGGGCGTGGAGTTCAAGAACAACGTCAAAAAGGCATGGCTGAAAAAGTTCGTGCAGGAAAGCCCCTACAATGTGGGTCTGGATGCAGCCATTATCATGAACCCTCAGACCTGGGTGACCACCGGTCACGTTTCCAGCTTCTCGGACCCCCTGCTGGACTGCCGTGCCTGCAAGGCACGTCACCGTGCGGACAAGCTCATCGGGGAGGAGCACCCGGAAGTCAACGTGGACGCCATGAGCTTTGACGAGATGGATGCTTTTATTGCAGAGCACCAGGACATCGTCTGCCCCGTCTGCGGCAAGCACGACTTTACCCCCATCCGTAAGTTCAACCTGATGTTCAAGACTGCCATCGGCGTCACCGAGGACAGCTCTTCCACCTGCTACCTGCGTCCCGAGACTGCACAGGGCATCTTTGTGAACTTTGCCAACATCCAGCGCACCACCCGCCGCAAGCTGCCCTTTGGCGTGTGCCAGGTGGGCAAGGCATTCCGCAACGAGATCACCCCGGGCAACTTTACCTTCCGCACCCGTGAGTTTGAGCAGATGGAGTGCGAGTTCTTCTGCAAGCCCGGCACCGATCTGGACTGGTTTGCTTACTGGAAGGACTACTGCGAGAACTGGCTGCTGAGCCTGGGCATCAAGAAGGAGCACCTGCGTCTGCGGGATCACGAGCCTGCAGAGCTTGCCTTCTACAGCCGTGCCACCACCGATATCGAGTACGCCTTCCCGTTCACCGACTGGGGCGAGCTGTGGGGCATTGCAGACCGTACCAACTACGATCTGACCCGCCATCAGGAGGCTTCCGGCAAGAGCCTGGAGTACTTTGACAGCGAGACCAACGAGCACTACATCCCCTACGTCATCGAGCCTTCTCTGGGCTGTGACCGTGTGGCTCTCGCCTTCCTGTGCGAGGCATACGACGAGGAGCATCTGGTGGACAGCAAGGGCAAGGAGGACGTGCGCACCGTGCTGCATCTCCATCCGGCTCTGGCTCCCTACAAGTGCGCTGTGCTGCCCCTGAGCAAGAAGCTGGGCGAAAAGGCAATGGAGATCCGCAACCAGCTCAGCAAGTACTTTATGGTGGACTACGACGACACCGGTTCCATCGGCAAGCGTTACCGCCGTGAGGACGAGATCGGCACTCCCTTCTGCATCACCGTGGACTTTGACACCGTGGGCGACGAGGCAAAGGGCATTGCTGCCGACAACTGCGTCACCGTCCGTGACCGTGACACCATGGAGCAGGTCCGTATGCCCATCAGCGAGCTGAAGAGCTACATCGAGAGCAAGATCGAGTTCTGATCGCTTTTTCAGGAGCCATTCCCGCCGGGAGTGGCTCCTTTTGCTTGTGCAGGAGCCGGGATTGCGGTATACTGGGACAAGAAAAGATAAATTTACACCACAGGAGGCTTTACCGTGGAAAACTTCAACGAACTGCTGCAGAAATACGCCGACTTCATCGTCCGGGTGGGCGTGAACCCTCAGCCCGGTCAGGTGCTGATCATCAACTGCCCGCTGGATGGTGCGCCGCTGGCACGGCTGTGCGTCCGCAGCGCCTACGAGGCAGGGGCACGGGATGTGCAGGTGAACTGGACCGATGACCAGACCACCCGTATCCGGATGGAGCTGGGCAGCGAGGAGGCACTGACCGACCACAAGGGCTGGCAGCTGCGCCGGTATCTGGATTACGCCGAGAGCGAGGGCAGCGTCTGCGTGCTGCACCTCATCGCCGACGACCCGGAGCTGTTTGCCGGGCTGGACGGGGCAAAGATCAGCCGGGTGAACAACTCCAACCGCAGCTTTATGAAGCCCTGGCGGGAGTACACCATGAACGACCGGGTCCAGTGGTCCATTGCCGCCCTGCCGGCAAAGCCCTGGGCTGCCAAGATGTTCCCGGAGCTGGATGCAGACGCCGCTGTGGAAGCGCTGTGGAAGCTGATCTTTGACGTCTGCCGGGTCAGCGGCGGCGACCCCGTAGGGGAGTGGAGGCAGCATCTGGCACGGCTGGATGAGCTGGGGGCAAAGATGAACGCTCTGGATCTGGAAAGCGTCCACTTCTGCAGCGGCAACGGCACCGACCTTACCGTGGGGCTTGCAGAGCAGGCAGTGTGGGAGAGCGCCGGCAGCAAGAATGAGCGGGGGGTGCCTTTCCTGCCCAACATCCCCACCGAAGAGGTGTTCACCGCCCCCCACAAGGACCGGGTGGACGGCATCGTCTACGGCACCAAGCCTTATGTGTTCAACGGGCAGCTCATCAAGGGCTTCCACGTGACCTTTAAGGACGGCAAGGTGGTGGAGCACGGCGCAGAGGAGGGAGCAGAGCTGCTGGGTCAGCTGCTGGACACCGACGAGGGCGCACGGCACATCGGTGAGGTGGCGCTGGTGCCTGCATCCAGCCCCATCAACCGCAGCGGCAAGCTGTTCTACAACACCCTCTTTGACGAGAACGCCGCCTGCCACATCGCCTTTGGCGACAGCTACCCCGGCACCACCGTGGGAGGCACCAGCCTGTCCAAGGAGGAGCTGGCAGCCCGGGGCATGAACCATTCTTCTCTCCACGAGGACGTGATGGTGGGTGCCGAGGATACCCACATCACCGGAAAATGCCGGGACGGCAGGACGGTGGAGCTGTTCCAGAACGGTGTCTGGGTGCTGTAAAATCCCGCAAAAACGAAAAAATCCGGAAAAACGCTTGCATAAATCGCAAGAGTATGCTATATTCTAGTAGTACGAAATAGTTAACCTGAAACGTGGGCCGCAAGGTCCGCGTTTCTTGTTTGTCTGGAGGTTTTTATGGCGAAGCAGTCTGGCGGCAACACCGCCCAGAGAGTAGAAGCGCTTGTCCGCCCCACGGTGGAGGGCATGGGTCTGCGCCTGTGGGATGTGGTTTTTGAGAAGGAAGGACCGGACTGGTATCTTCGCATCCTCATCGACCGGGACGGTACGATGGACACCGATACCTGTGCCGATGTGTCCCACGCACTGGACCCCATTCTGGATGAGGCGGACCCCATCGACCAGAGCTACTATCTGGAAGTGGGCAGCCCCGGTCTGGGACGGAAACTGACCCGTCCGGAGCACTACGAGCTGCTCAAGGGGCAGAAGATCCGGGCAAAGCTCATCCGTCCCGGTGCAGACGGCAGCCGGGAGCTTGCCGGCATCCTTGCCGGACGGCAGGGCAGCACCGTGACGCTGGACACCGATAAGGGTGCCGTGAGCTTTGAGGTGAACGCCGCATCCAGCGTACAGCTGTGCGATGACGAAGATCTGTTTGACTGATCCTTATACAAATAGAGAGAAAATTACAGGAGGAACCCGAAAAATGGCAGCAGCGAACAACGAATTTTTTGAAGCTCTCTCCATGCTGGAGCACGAGCGTGGGATCACCGCCGAGTACCTGATCGACAAGATCAAGGCTGCGATCGTGATCGCCGTAAAGAAGAACTACGAAGTGGAAGATGACAACGTGATGGTGGAGATCGACCCCGCCACCGGCAGCTTCAATGTGGCACTGGTGCAGGACATCGTGGCAGACGAGGACTGGTACGATGAGCACACTCAGATCGGCGAGACCGAGGCACAGCATATCCGCAAGTCCTACAAGGCAGGCGACCGTCTGGTGACCCCCCTCAAGACTAAGGAGTTTGGTCGTATTGCCGCCCAGACCGCAAAGCACGTGATCCGTCAGGGCATCCGGGAGGCAGAGCGGAGCCAACAGCTCAGCGAGATCCAGTCCCGTGCCCACGACATCGTGCAGGCAACGGTCACCCGTGTGGACCCGGAAAAGGGCATCGTGGCGGTGGATCTGGGCAAGGGCGGCGAGGCGATCCTGCCCCGCAACGAGCAGGTGCCCGGCGAGGTGTACACCGAGGGTCAGACCCTGCAGGTCTACGTGGTGGACGTGGTCAGCGGCGAGCGTGGCGCCCGTGTCATGATCAGCCGCACCCACCCGGGTCTGGTAAAGCGTCTGTTTGAGCTGGAAGTGCCGGAGATCTTTGACGGCACCGTGGAGGTCAAGGCGATCAGCCGTGAGGCAGGCGCCCGCACCAAGATGGCAGTCTGGTCCAAGGACCCCAACGTGAACCCTGTTTCCGCCTGCATCGGCGAGCACGGCAGCCGTGTTGCCGCCGTGGTGGAAAAGCTGGGCGGTGAGAAGATCGACATCGTCAAGTGGAGCGAGGATATCTCTGAGTTCATCTCCGCAGCCCTCAGCCCCGCCAAGGTGGTCAAGGTGGAGCTGCTGCCCGGGGACACCCGTTCCTGCCGTGTTACCGTGCCGGATCAGCAGCTGAGTCTTGCCATTGGCAACAAGGGTCAGAACGCCCGCCTGTGCGCACGCCTCACCGGCTACAACATCGATATCCGCCCCGAGAGCGGCTATTACGGTGAGGAAGAGCCCAAGAAGGAGAGCGAGACTGCTGCCGAGTGATCCCGGCACAGCCTGCCAAAGGAGGGAATACCGGATGGCACAAAAAAAGATCCCGGCACGGCAGTGTATCGGCTGCATGACCAGCCGCCCCAAAAAGGAGCTGGTGCGTGTGGTGCGTGCACCCAGCGGAGAGATCAGCATTGATCTGGTGGGCAAAAAGCCCGGTCGCGGCGCATACCTCTGCCCGGACCCCGCCTGCCTTGCCAAGGCAAAAAAGAAAAAGGCGCTGGAGCGCTGCTTTGAGCAGCCGGTTCCCGCCGAGGTATACGATGCTTTGGAAGCCCAGCTTACCGAAGCGGCAAAGGAGGCGGCAGCCCGTGGCGAAAAAGAATAATACCCCCGCAAAGCCCAAGCTCCAGCCGGAGGAAGCGCTGTTTCAGGCAGTGAGCCTGTGCCGGAAGGCAGGGGCACTGACCATGGGCTTTGACCCGGTGGAAGAGGCGTGTGTCAAGGGCAAGGCATGGCTGGTGATGGTGGCATCCGACATCAGCCCCAAGACCCTGCAGCGCCTGAATTATGCAGTGGGAGATCTGGTGGACGTGATCACCATGCCCCTGACCCAGGATAAGCTTGCTGATATCAGCCGCAAGCCTGTGGCTGTTTATGCGGTCACCGACCGCAACCTCGCAAAGCTCTGCTTTGACCGTCTGTCGGACTGCGGAGCAATCCAAAATGAGGAGGAAATGACCGAATGATCGTAAAATATAAGGTAAGTGATTTTGCAAAAGACCTGAACCTGTCTGCAAAGAAGGTTCTGGATGAGCTGGCTGCCATGGGCAGCACCGGCAAGAAGAACAGCTCCAATCTGGAGGAGAACGAGCTGAACTACCTGCTGGAGAAGTTCAGCAGGGATAGCAGCGTGGCAGACCTGAACGAGTTTTTGAACAGTGCCAAGGCACCCAAGGAGGAGCCTAAGCCCGCTGAGAAGAAGCCGGTGGAGAAGAAGGCAGATAAGAAGCCCGAGGCTCCCAAGGCAGAAAAGAAGGAAGAGCAGGCAAAGCCCAAGGCAAACGCCAACAACAAAAAGCCGGAGCAGCACAAGAAGCGGGAGGAAAAGACCGTTTCCTTCAGCGAGCTGGCACGGCAGACCGGCGCAAAGGCGACTGCCGCCCCCGCACAGTCCGTGTCTGTGCGCCGGGAGGACAATCAGGTCACCGTGGATACCCGCACTGTGGATATGAACGTGGACCGCTTTGACGCCCGCTACGATGACCTTGCCTCCACCAAGAACACCGAGAACCGCCGCAAGCCCACCCCCCAGGGCAACAAGCAGAAGTTCACCCAGCGTGGTCAGCGGCAGCGTCAGCAGTTCCAGAAGGGCAAGCGGGAGACCGAGTTTGAGCGTCTGCAGCGGATCCAGCTGGAAAAGGCACGCAACGCCCAGCTGAAGGTGATGATCCCCGATGAGATCACCGTGGGCGAGCTTGCCACCCGTCTGAAGCAGCAGGCGGGCAAGGTCATTGCCAAGTTCATGCAGATGGGCGAGATGCACGCCATCAACGACGTCATCGACTTTGACACCGCCGCCCTGCTGGCAGAAGAGTTCCACGCCAAGGTGGAGCACGAGGTCCATGTGACCATCGAGGAGCGTCTGTTCACCCAGGAAGAGGATGCCCAGGAGGATCTGGTGGAGCGTCCCCCGGTGGTCTGTGTCATGGGTCACGTGGACCACGGCAAGACCAGTATTCTGGACGCCATCCGCAAGACCAACGTCACCGCAGGGGAAGCCGGCGGCATCACTCAGGCGATCGGCGCTTATCAGGTCAAGATCAACGACAGCCTCATCACCTTCCTGGATACCCCGGGTCACGAGGCGTTTACCTCCATGCGTGCCCGTGGTGCCAACATGACCGACATCGCCATTCTGGTGGTGGCAGCAGACGACGGCATCATGCCCCAGACCATTGAGTCCATCAACCACGCCAAGGCTGCAAACGTCAAGGTCATCGTGGCGATCAACAAGATGGATAAGCCCACCGCCAACCCCGAGCGGGTCAAGGAGAGCCTGACCAAGTACGGTCTGATCGCTGAGGACTGGGGCGGAGATGTGGCTTGCATCCCCGTGTCCGCCCTCACCGGCATGGGCATCAACGACCTGCTGGAGCGGGTGGCTCTGGAAGCAGAGGTCATGGAACTGAAGGCTAACCCCAACCGCCGTGCCAAGGGCGCTGTGGTGGAGGCACGTCTGGATAAGGGTCAGGGACCCATCGCCACCATTCTGGTGCAGAACGGTACCCTCCACTCCGGCGACGTCATCATTGCCGGCACCGCCGTGGGTCGTGTGCGTACCATGCGCAACGACAAGGGCGTGCTGCTGAGCGATGCCGGTCCCTCCACCCCTGTGGAGATCACCGGTCTTACCGCTGTGCCGGAGGCAGGCGACCTGTTTGAGGCAGTCGAGGACGAGCGTCTGGCACGTGAGCTTGCCGAGCAGCGCATCACCGCCGCCAAGGAAAAGCAGTTCTCCTCCTTCCAGAAGGTGACGCTGGATAACCTGTTCACCCAGATGGCAGAGAACGACATGAAGGAACTGGCGATCATCGTCAAGGCTGACGTGCAGGGCTCCGCCGAGGCTGTGAAGCAGAGCCTGGAAAAGATCTCCAACGACGAGGTCCGTGTCCGGGTCATCCACGCAGGCGTAGGCGCCATCAGCAAGTCTGACGTGGACCTTGCCGATGCTTCCAACGCCATCATCATCGGCTTCAACGTCCGCCCCGACAACGTGGCAAAGGAAGAAGCTGCCGCCACCAAGGTGGAGATGCGGATGTACCGTGTCATCTACGATGCCATCAACGATGTCACCGATGCTATGAAGGGTATGCTGGCTCCCAAGTTCCGTGAGGTGGCTCTGGGCGAGCTGCAGGTCCGTCAGGTGTACAAGATCTCCAACGTGGGCACCGTTGCAGGCTGCCGTGTTACCAGCGGCAAGATCACCCGTGACAGCAAGGTCCGTGTGGTCCGTGACGGCATCGTCATCACCGAGGACGAGATCGCATCCCTGAAGCGTTTCAAGGACGATGCAAAGGAAGTTGCCGAGGGTTACGAATGCGGTGTCACCCTTGCCAAGTTTGCCGATGTGAAGGAAGGCGACGTGTACGAAGCCTTTAAGATGGAAGAATACCGCGACTAAGAAAAACGAATATATAACAGCTTCCCGGCAGAAAAGGCTTCCCCCGGACGGGGGAAGCTGTCGAACGAAGTGAGACTGATGAGGGCGTATCTTTCGCAGGTGTGGAACGTGCGCCCTCATCCGTCGTTTTGGCAGGCAATGCCGCCGTTCACGGAACGAGGCGATGCTTTGGGAAGACTGCCGGACAGAATTTGGAGTGAACTATGTCTCAGAAAAATATGGGTCGTCTGGCGCAGGATATGAAGCGCGAGGTCATTGCCATCATCGGACGGCTGAAGGACCCCCGTCTGGAGGGCGGTCTGCTGACCGTCACCCGTCTGGACGTGACGCCGGATCTGGATGTGGCAAAGGTGTACGTCAGCGTCATGGGACGGGAGGACGGCGCAAAGCCCGCCATTGAGGCGCTGAACCGTGCCTCCGGTCATGTGCGCACCGAGGTGAGCAAAAAGATGCACATCCGCAAGGCTCCCCGCTTTATCTTTGTGGAGGACGACGGTGCGGCATACGCCGCCCACATCAACGAGCTGCTGCGTTCCCTGAACGTCAGCGGGGATCAGCAGCCGGAAGCCGCCGAGACCGAGGAATAAACACTGACCCTTCTGCGGAAAGGATGGACCATGGCATGACAGAACAGTTGAATGTTCAGCAAATGGCGCAGCGTCTGCGGTCTTCGGACAACATTTTGATCCTGTGCCACAAAAACCCGGATGGTGACACCATCGGCACCGGCAGCGCCCTGTACTACGCCCTGAAAGAACTGGACAAGAATGCGGCGGTGCTCTGCTCCGATGCGATCCCCTCCCGCTATGCCTTTACCAACGCACGGCAGTTCCGGGGAGAGTTTGAGCCGGAGACCGTCGTGGCGGTGGACGTGGCAAGCGTGCAGCTGTTTGGGGAGAACAACGACCTGCCCCGGTACAGCCGCCACGTGGACCTGTGCATCGACCACCACGCAGGCAACAGCGGCTTTGCGGATTTTACGCTGGTGGACAGCACCGCTGCGGCGGCGGCAGAGCTGCTGTATCAGGTCATCGTGGCAATGGATGTGCCGGTGACCCCCCACATTGCAGACTGCCTGTACACCGGCGTCGCCACCGACACCGGCTGCTTCCGGTTCTCTTCCACCACTGCCAACACCCACCTTACGGCGGCAAAGCTCATTGAGGCGGGCTGCCATGTGGAAGAGCTGAACACCCTGCTGTTCGACACCAAGCCCCGTGCCCGGATGGAGGCGGAGCGCATCGCCCGGAACCATCTGGAGTACCATCTGGAGGGTCGCTGCGCCCTGATCTACCTGACCCGGGACGAGATCCAGCAGAGCGGTGTGGACCCGGCGGATCTGGAGGAACTGACCAGCCTGCCGGTGAGTATCGAGGGGGTCAAGGTGGGCATCACCCTGCGTCAGCAGCCCGGGGGCAGCTACCGCATCAGCGTCCGCACCGCAAAAGGGGTGGACGCCTGCGCCATCGCCCGGCGGCTGGGGGGCGGCGGACACAACCGTGCCGCCGGCTGCGAGCTGCTGGGGAATCTGGAAAATGCCAAGAATGCGATCCTTGCCGAGGTGGCGGCAGAGTTGGACGCATCGCAGGAGGAAGCATGATGCAGGGGATCCTGATCGTAGATAAGCCCATGGACTGGACCAGTTTTGACGTGGTGGCAAAGCTCCGGGGGGTGCTGGGCACCCGGAAACTGGGGCACAGCGGCACGCTGGACCCCATGGCAACGGGGGTGCTGCCGGTGTTCTGCGGCGGCGCCAGCAAGGCGGTGGACCTGCAGCTGGACCACGACAAGAGCTACCGTGCCACCCTGCGGCTGGGGGCACGCACCGACACCGGGGACATCACCGGCAGGGTACTGGAGACCGCCCCGGTGACTGCCGGAGAGCAGGAGCTGCTGGCGGTGCTGCCCCGGTTCGTGGGCCGACAGATGCAGGTGCCGCCCATGTACTCGGCGGTCAAGATCAACGGACAGCCCCTGTACAAGATGGCACGGGAAGGCATCACCGTGGAGCGCAAGCCCCGCCCCATCGAGATCTACAGCATCACCTACGGGGGCAGCCCGGCAGAAAACGAGTACCTGCTGGAGGTAAAATGCTCCAAGGGCACCTACATCCGCACCCTGCTGGAGGACATTGCCGCCGCCATGGGGCAGAAGGGCACCATGAGCGCTCTGCGCCGCACCAGTGCCGGGGTGTACACCGAGGCAGACGCCCACACGCTGGACCAGATCCTTGCCGCCAAAGAGCAGGGAGCCGCCGCACTGGAAGCACTGATGCTGCCGGTGGAAAGCGTGTTTGCCTCCCTGCCGTTGCTGGTGGTGGACCCCCGGGTGGAGCAGCACCTGTACAACGGCTGCCCCACCAGCCGCTACCCGGCGGCAGAGGGACGCTACCGGGTGCGCAATGCCGCCGGACAGTTTCTGGGGCTGGCAAAGGTCACCGACGGGGTGCTCCGGGTGGAAAAACTCTTTGTGGAACGCAATTGAGCAGTAAAGGAAACAAGACCCATGCAGATCATTTCTCAGTTTGCTCCTCTGCCGCTGGCACGACCGGAAAAAGGCACCGCCGTGGCAATGGGCTACTTTGACGGCATCCATATGGGACACCGTGCCGTCATCAACGGTGCGGTGCAGTGGGCAAAGGCTCACGACGCCGCCCCGGCAGTGTTCACCTTCAGACTGCCGGTGGAAAATAAGATGAAGGGCAAGCGGCTGCTGTCCACCGAGGACAAGCACGCCCTCATTGCCAGTCTGGGGGTGGAGTACTACCTGACCCCGGACTTTGAGGAGATCAAGGCAATGACCCCGGAGCAGTTCGTGCTGGGCATCGTAAAGGACTGCCACGCCCGGGCGCTGTTCTGCGGCGAGAACTTTACCTTTGGTGCCAGGGCGGCAGGGACCCCGGAGCTGCTGCGGCAGCTGTGCGCCCCGCTGGGGGTGGAAGTGGTGGTGGTGCCCATGGCACAGTTTGAGGAAAAGACGGTATCCTCCACCCGCATCCGCACCGCACTGGAGGGGGGAGACATTCCGGCGGCAAACGCCATGCTGGGTATGCCCTACGCCATCCGCTTTGCGGTGCAGCACGGGGCAGGGCTGGGGCACACACTGGGGGTGCCCACCATCAACCAGCTGTATCCTCAGGGTTTCCAGATGCCCCGGCAGGGCATCTACATCACCCGCACCTGCATCGACGGGGTGTGGTACCCCTCTGCCACCGGTCTGGGCAGCCGCCCCACTGTCAACGATGACGACACCAAGGTGACCTGCGAGACCTTTATCCCCGGCTTTAAAGGGGACCTCTACGGCACCGACCCGGTGGTGGAGTTCCACGCTTACCTGAGTCCCAGCAAAAAGTTTGAGGACCTGGACCAGCTGCGGGACTGCATCAACAACGCCGCCCGCCGGGCACAGGAATACTTCCGCTAAAAACAGCAAAGGCTGCTGCACGCAATGTGCAGCAGCCTTTTTGTTTGCCGGACGGACCCTCTCCGTCACGGCTGACGCCGTGCCACCTCTCCCGAGGGGAGAGGCTTTGGCAGTACGGCAAAGCTTCTGGTTTTGCCAAGGGCTCTCCCTTTGGGAGAGCTGTCACCGCAGGTGACTGAGAGGGCGCACCGCTAGATAGTGCTAACGGTTACTCACCCCTCATCCGTCTGCTCCCGCTGGTCGCAGCCACCTTCCACCCCAAGGGGGGAAGGCTTTACAGGAAACCACCGGGTTACTGCGAAGAGGGCGAGGACGCCATCCACCGCACTGCAAAAAAAGCTCTCCCCTCGGGAGAGCTGTCGAGCGGATGCGAGACTGAGAGGGTTTTGTGGCGGCGATTGCCCGCTGTCCTTGGATGCTGTTGCTATCGGTTCACACTAAAGGCTTCCCCCGGTCGGGGGAAGCTGTCACCGCAGGTGACTGATGAGGGCGCACCGCTAGATGGTGCTAACGGTTACTCACCCCTCATCCGTCTGCTCCCTGCGGTCGCAGCCACCTTCCACCCCAAGGGGGGAAGGCTTTACAGGAAACCGCCGGGTTACTGCGAAGAGGGCGAAGACGCCATCCACCGCACCGCAAAAAAGCTCTCCCCTCGGGAGAGCTGTCGAGCGGATGCGAGACTGAGAGGGTTTTCCTACCAGCGCAGCGGAGAGGGTCCGCCGCCCCGGTTTATAAACCGCCAATATTCCCTATGACCCCCATGAATTTTGGCGGTTTACGGACAGGATCGGTAGAAAAGTACGCACAAACTGGTAAACCGCCAAAATTGGCGGTTTACGGATTGCGGCGCAGCTACGTTAAAAAAAGCCGTAAAACGCCAAAAATAAAAGTAGTAATAATGTTATACTGTTTTATAGACCGCCAACCGGGGGGAATTTTGGCGGTTTACCGAATTCTGGCGGTTTACCGGTACTGCTCCAGATACTCCGCCACCGAGCGGCTCATCTCCCGGGCAAAGTCCGAGTCGTATTTGCGGTTGCAGAAGGCGGAGCACCACTGCTCAAAGGCAGCTCTGCCGCCCTTGTAGCCAAAGCAGTCCCGCAGCTCCGCCCCGTCCATGGAGCGGTAGCCGTTCTGGTGGACGATGTGCTCCATGGCGCAGCGCCGGGGCTTTTCCCGGTCCTTCTGCTGCTGGGTGGGGTAGCCTGCCACCAGCATGACGGCGGGGAAAACGTAGTCCGGCAGATGGAGCAGCTGCCGCTGGGTGGCGCAGTTTTCCATAATGTCTCCGATGTAGCAGGAGCCGATGCCAAGGCTCTGGGCTGCCACCACTGCATTCTGGGCGGCAATGGCGGCGTCGGTGACCGCCAGCATCAGGTCCCCCACACCGGGCTTGCGGGGGGTGCAGCCTGCCTCAAGGTAGGCGTCGTACCACTTTTTGCAGTCGGCGCAGAACACCAGCACCAGCGGGGCGGCGGCGATAAAGGGCTGGTGGTCGCAGCTTTCTGCCAGCGCCTGCTTCAGTGCCGGGTCGGTGATGTCCAGAATGGTGTACAGCTGCTGGCAGCCAGCGGTGGGTGCCTGGGCAGCGGCTTCCAGAATAGCCTGCTTTGCCTCAGGGGGGATGGGGCGGTCCTCATAGACCCGCACCGACTTGCGGTCGTACAGGCTCTGGAGGATGGGATTGGTTTCTGTCATGGATGTTACCTCTCATTCATAGTCGATGGGCAGGGTGGGCAGACCGTTCAGCTCCAGCCCGGCGGTGTGCCCGGCAATGTACTGGTAATAGCCCTGCGCGGCGATCATGGCGCCGTTGTCTCCGCAGAACTTCAGCTCCGGCAGGTAGACCTTTGCTCCCAGCTTTTGTGCCCCGTCGTTCACCAGCTGCCGCAGCCGTCCGTTGGCGGCAACGCCACCGGCAAGACATACCTGCTTTGCCCCGGTGTCGGCGGCGGCAAGCAGCAGCTTTTCTGCCAGAATGCCTGCGATGCGCTCCTGAAAGCTGGCGGCAAGGTCCGGAACATTCACTTCCTCGCCCTTCATCTGCGCCTTGTTCACCTCGTTGAGGACGGCAGTCTTTAAGCCGGAAAAGCTCACGTTGTATCTGCCCTCCACATGGGGCACCGGCAGCCGGTATGCCTTGGGGTCGCCGGTCTTGGCGGCGTTTGCCACACTGGGTCCGCCGGGATAGGGCAGACCAAGGGTCCGTGCCACCTTGTCAAACGCCTCGCCGGCGGCGTCGTCCACCGTGTGTCCCAAAACGTGGTAGTGGGTGTAGTCCTGCACCTCCACGATGTGGCTGTGTCCGCCGGACGCCACAAGGCAGAGGAAGGGGGGCTTCAGCTCCGGGTGGGTCAGGTACAGGGCGGCAATGTGCCCCCGCAGATGGTGCACCGGTACAAGGGGCTTGTTGGCGGAGTAGGCAAGCCCCTTGGCAAAGTTGACCCCCACCAGCACAGCGCCGATAAGCCCGGGGGCAAAGGTGACTGCCACGGCGTCCACATCCTCCATGGTCTTGCCTGCATCCAGCAGCGCCTTTTTGACCGTGGCGCTGATGAACTCGCAGTGGCGGCGGCTGGCGATCTCCGGTACCACGCCGCCGTACAGCGCCTGTTCCTTGACGCTGGTGGAAATAACATTGCTCAGCAGATGCCGCCCGTCCTCTACCAGGGCGGCGGCGGTCTCGTCGCAGGTGGATTCAATGCCTAAAATGATCATATCAGTGTGCCTCCAGCCAGTTTTTGCCTGCGTGGACGTCGGTGCTCAGGGGTACGGCGTATGCCACGCAGCCTTCCATCTCCTCCCGCAGGATCCGGGCGGCGTATTCCGCCTCTGCCTCCGGTGCCTCCACGATGAGTTCGTCGTGGACCGTAAGGATCAGGCGGCTGTCCAGCTTTTCAGCACGCAGCCGCTTCCACACCCGCACCATGGCAAGCTTGATCACATCGGCGGCGGTGCCCTGAATGGGGGTGTTCCGTGCCATCCGCTCCCCGCTGGACCGGACGTTGAAGTTGGAGCTGGCAAGCTCCGGCAGGGCACGGCGTCGTCCGAAGAGGGTGGACACATAGCCCTGCTCCTTAGCGTCTGCAATGGTCTTGTCCATATAGCCGCTGACCTTGGGGAAGGCGTCCAGATAGTTCTTTAAAAAGGCGTCTGCCTCCTTCACCGTGACCCCGATGTCCTTGGACAGGCTGTAGGCGCCTTTGCCGTACATGATGCCAAAGTTGATCGCCTTGGCAGAGGAGCGCAGCCGGGGGGTCACCTCGCTCTGGGGGATGCCGTAGATCTTGGCGGCGGTGCTGCGGTGGATGTCCTCCCCGTTCAAAAAAGCCTGCTGCATATGCTCATCCCCGGTGATGTGTGCCAGGATCCGCAGCTCGATCTGGCTGTAGTCCGCATCCACCAGCACGCAGCCGGGCTTGGCGATAAAGTAGGCGCGGAGCTGGCTGCCCAGCTCGGTGCGGATGGGGATATTCTGCAGGTTGGGGTTGTCGGAGGAGAGCCGCCCGGTCCGTGCCTCGGTCTGGTTGAAGGTGGAATGGATCCGTCCGTCCTCCCCGATGACCTTCAGCAGACCCTCCACATAGGTGGAGTTGAGCTTCTGGTAGGCGCGGTATTCCAGCACGTCCTCCACCAGCGGGTAGTCCCGGAGGCTTTCCAGAGTCTCCGCATCGGTGGACCAGCCCCGCTGGGTCTTTTTGCCGTGGGGCAGACCCATGGTATCAAAGAGCATCTCTCCCAGCTGCTTAGGGCTGTTGGGGTTAAAGCTGTCGCTGCCGGTCTCCATGTGGATCCGATCCAGCACCTGCGCCAGCTCCTGCCGCAGCTTTTCGCCAAACTGTTCGATGCCTGCCCGGTCCACCAGCACGCCGATGCGGGTCATGTCCGCCAGCACCTGCGCCAGAGGAAACTCGATGTCGTTGTAGAGCCGGTCCTCGTCCCGGGCGGTGATCTCTGCCTTCATCCTGGCAAAGAGGTCTGCCAGCCGTCCGGCGTCGGGGTAGTCGGCGCAGGTAAAGGCGGCGGCGGAACGGTAGCTTGCCGCAAGCTCCGCCACCTGATATTTGGAGGCAGAGGCGTCCAGCAGATAGGCGGCAAGCTTGCCGTCCCAGACGATGCTGCTGCCCCAGCCCCCGGCAGCCATAGCCATGGCGTAGAGGGGAGCAGCGTTGAACACATCCAGCGTCACGGCGGCATCGTCCAGCAGCCGCACCAGCTCCCCCTGCTCCAGCGGGTAGATGGTGGTGCCCTGCACGGCGTACCAGCTCTCCGGCTGCAGTTCCACATTGCGGCTGCCCTGTTTGCCCATGACGGCGGGACGGCTTGCCACCAGATAGTGTCCCTCGGCAGTCAGGGGCAGGCAAGCAATCTCTGCCTCCGGCAGCTCCACCGCCTCTTCCTCCGGGGCGGCAGGGGCGACCCCTTCCAGCCCGAACCGGGGGATCAGGGAATGGATCTCCAGTTCCTGCAAAAGCCGCACGGCGGCAGCCTTGTCTCCCTCGCCTACGGCGTAGGCGCCCTCGGCGGTGTCGATGGGTGCGTCGGTGCGGATGGTGCCCAGGGTGTGGCTCAGCTGCGCCATGGCACGGTCCTCCAAAAGGTGCTCCCGCTGCTTGGGCTTGATGAGCTTGTCCTCGATGTGCTGGTAGACCCCCTCCATGGAGCCAAAGTTCTGCACAAGGCTCAGGGCGGTCTTTTCGCCGATGCCCCGCACACCGGGGATGTTGTCGGAGGTGTCGCCCATCAGGCTCTTGACCTCGATGAGCTGCCTGGGGGCGATGCCGTACTTCTCCCGGATGGCGTCCACGTCCATGGTGACGGTCTTGCTGCGTCCCATGACGGTGGAGGCAAGGAGCACCGTGGTGCTTTCGCTGACCAGCTGCAGGCTGTCCCGGTCTCCGGTGGCAAGGAAGCAGTCGTCCCGGCGGGCGGCGCAGGCGGCGGCAAGGGTGCCCAGAATGTCGTCTGCCTCCCAGCCCTCGGCGGTGACCGTGCGGTAGCCAAGATCTGCCAGCAGCTGCTTGAGCACCGGCATCTGCTGTGCCAGCTCCGGGGGCATCCCGTGGCGGTTTGCCTTGTAGCCCTCGTACATCTGGTGGCGGAAGGTGGGTGCCTTCAGGTCAAATGCCACCGCCACCTCGTCGGGCTGGCACTCCTTCAGCAGGGAGAGCAGGATGTTCAAAAAGCCGTAGATGGCATTGGTATATTGTCCGTCCTTGGTGGTCAGCAGTTTGATGCCAAAAAATGCACGGTTGGCGATGCTGTTGCCGTCAATGACCAGTAAACGCATGGCATGTTGTCCTCCGTTCCATAATATCACACCCTATAGTATAGCACAAAACCGGGGACAGCGGGGAGGTTTTGCGCAAAAAGGCAGGGGCGGGAGATAAAAAGAGGGCTGGTGCCCGGCGGCATCAGCCCTTTGGTGTATGGACGGTTCAGACCTCCACCATCCGGAAGGTACTGCCCCGGCGGATGCAGTCCAGCAGCAGATGGTATGCCGGGGGCACCTCCCCGATGACGTTTACCTTTTCGTCAGCGGGAAAGTCCTGCCGCATCAGCTGGATCTCGCCGGAATAGCGACCGTAGCCCACGTTATCCATGGTGACGCAGCCCCGGCGGCGGGGAACGCAGTTTTCCGGCTCCACGGTGGTGCCAAAGCAGGAGTAGAGCCGGGATTCCTGATACCGCACCAGCGTTTTGGGGGAGTCCGGGCGGCAGGTGAAGGTGCGGTCGTAGAGGGTCTGGTAACCCGGACGCAGCGCCACCGGCAGACAGATCTCTCCGGTGGTGCAGAAATGGTGGATGTATTCCTGTTCCCGGGCGCTGACCCCCGGGTCCCCGGCAAAGATGCCGTCCAGCCCGTAGCCCACCGCCAGATCCACAAAAGCGGCGGAGGGGGCGGCGGTGCGGTGATTCTCCAGCGTGGGCAGACCCCGGTACAAAGGTCCCCGCAGCAGCTCATCTCCGGGGATGAAACCGTAGACCTTCAGCCCCTCTGCCTGCAGGGCGGCGGTGCTGTCCCGGAGAAACTCCGGGTCCAGCCCGGTCTCCGGGCGAGGGTAGAAGTTGTGCATGGCAATAACGGTGCCGCCGCCTGCTGCCAGCTGCCGTGCGGTCTCCGGGGTGGTGGTGGAGGCATTTACCGCAATGGGCATCTTTTGCGCCAGTGCGCACATCTGCTCCAGCGAGAAGCCGTAGTCCAGCCGCAGCCCCCACAGCTGCAGCTGCTGTGCCAGAGCCGCAAGGTCGGAGCAGCCAAACTGCCGCACCGTCTTTTCGGACACATCCGCAAGGATATGCCAGCCCTTTTCTGCCAGAAAATGACACATCTGCTGCACCCGGGCGCAGTAGTCGGCGTCAAATTCTTCGCTGATGTGCAGTGAGATAAAAACAGGCGCGCCGCCTGCCGCAAAAGCGGAAAGCGACGCACGCTGCTCCTCAAACTGGGTCAGATACACCGACCGTCCGAGAGTTTTAAGCATTTGCCACGTCCTCAACAGAGACCATTGCGTTGGTCACGATAAAGCCCATGATGTAGCAGATCACCAGACCCACTGCATAGCAGCCCACGGAGGCAGCCACACCGTGAGGACCGGCGGTCATGACGAACAAGGCAAGCAGACCGGAGGGACCCCATGCAGTAGCAGCCACCTGCATTGCCATGACAAAGGCACCGCCAAAGCCTGCGCCCAGACCGGCGCTGATAAAGGGCTTGCCCATAGGCAGGGTGACGCCGTAGATCAGGGGTTCGCCAATGCCCAAAAGACCTGCAGGCAGAGCGCCGGTGATGACGTTCTTGAGGCGGATGTTACCGCACTTCTTAGCCTTGCGGTAGATGGCAAGGGCAGCGCCCACCTGACCTGCGCCAGCCATGGCAAGGGCGGGGTACAGGGTAACGTAGCCAAAGGTCTCCAGCTGCACGGAGTACAGCGCCACCAGACCGTGGTGCATACCCATGGCGACCATGGGCAGGAACAGGGCGGTGGAGATGTAACCGGCAAGGATGCGGACGATCAGGATATCGCTCATGCACAGTTTTTCGACCACCCAGCACAGGGCAGTGGAAATGTAGCCGGTGGCAGGCATGATCAGCAGGATGTAGGGTACCAGGCAGAAGATCATGGTGATCAGCGGGGTGAACACGATGTCCAGAGACTCGGGCATCCAGCTGCGGACCCACTTTTCGATCTTTACCAGACACCATGCGCCCAGCACCACCGCCAGCACGCCGCCGCGACCGGCACGGAGGATGGAATCCAGCGGCACAGCGTCGTTGTACAGACCCAGAATGCCGGAGATCTTGTTGATGCCGTCCAGACCGGTGATCATGCCCAGCATACCGCCCAGAATGGGGGTGCCGCCAAACTTCTCTGCGGCACGGTAGCCCACCCATGCGGTGAGGTAGCCCAGGAAGCAGGTGTTCATGAGACCCAGCAGGGTGCTGATCAGTGCCAGAGCGGGGATGTCGGCGTAGCCCGGCACTACCTGTCCGATGAGGGAGTTGATGCCGGCGCACAGACCGGATGCCACAACACCGGGGATCAGGGGGATAAAGATGTCGCCAAAGGTCTTGAACAGCTCCTTGACGGGGCTCTGCTTCTGTCCTGCCTTTACGGCTGCCTTGTTTGCCTTCCAGTCGTTCTGGGTGGAAGTCTCGGCGTTGGCGGGGATGCCCATGTCACGGCAGATGTCCGCACACTTGCGGCACTTGCCGGGACCTACCACGATCTCCACGTAGTTGGTGCGGTCGTGGACCACACCCATCACGCCCTCGATGGTCTTGAGCCCCTCGTCATCTACCTTTGCATCCTCTTTGACCCGGATGCGCAGGCGGGTCATGCAGTTGGTGGCGGTGAGAACATTGTCCTTTCCGCCCACCTTTTCCAATGCGGCACGAACCAGTTCTTCGTTCGTCATAATGGATAGCCTCCTTTGCTGTGAATGAATATTGTATGCGGCGCTGTGCCGCAGGGAACCATAGAGATCAGCCCAGCCGGATGGCTTCCCGCACGTGTCCGTGGGAAGCTTCCAGTCGCCGGGCGGCTTCGGCGGCATCGCAGTCTGCCAGCAGCATGGTGATGGCGGTCTTTACGCTGCCCTTTGCCTCATCGATGGCGTGGCGTGCCACACTGCGCTCCACCCCGGTGGCGTCCATGACGATGTTCTCGGCACGGGTGTGGAGCTTTTCGTTGGTCTGCATCACGTCCACCATCAGGTTCTGGTACGCCTTGCCGATGCGCACCATGGAGGCGGTGGAGATCATGTTCAGGATCAGTTTCTGGGCGGTGCCGGATTTCAGCCGGGTGGAGCCGGTAAGCACCTCCGGACCGCAGTTCACCTCAATGGCAAGGTCTGCCGCCTTACCCACGGCACTGCCGGGGTTGCAGGCAATAGCGGCGGTGTGGCAGCCCACGCTGCGGGCGTAGTCCAGTCCCCCCAGCACATAGGGGGTCCGCCCGGAGGCGGCAATGCCCACCACAAAGTCTTTGGCGGTAAGGTGGTGGCTCTGCAGGTCCTGTACCGCCAGCTCCCGGCTGTCCTCGGCACCTTCCACCGCAACGATGAATGCTTTTTCACCGCCGGCAATAAGCCCTACCACCATGCCCTGCGGTACGCCGAAGGTGGGGGGACACTCGGCGGCGTCCAGCACCCCCAGACGTCCGGAGGTACCGGCGCCCATGTAGAACAGCCGTCCCCCTTGCTCAAACGCCTCCACCGCCCAGGCTGCCGCCTGAGCGATCTGGGGCAGGCACTTGGCGATCGCCAACGGTACCCGGGCGTCCTCCTCGTTCATGACCGTTACGATCTCCAGCTCACTCATCTGGTCCAGCTGCATGGTCCGGGGATTGCGGGTCTCGGTGGTCATGCCCTTTAAGTCTACTCCCATTTTGTATGTTACACCTCGATTCTGATCCGCAGCAGGTGCGGAACCTGTTGAATGTAACTAAACTATAAACTTTTCAGAACAAAATGTCTACATTTGGACGTGTTTGTGGTACAATGTTTCATAGCGGGAGCTCTTTTTGAAAATTTTTCCGCAGTTATTGAAAATTTTGTATACATTGCATAAACCGCCACAGAGATCAGAGAGGTGTTCCAGATGCAGAATGTTCTTTTACGGCTCCGGGAGGTCGCCCCTTCCCTCAGCAGTACCGAGCGGCAGATCGCCCGGTACATCCTTGCAAACCCCAACGAGACCACCCTGCTCACCATCCGGCAGCTGGCGCAGCGGACCTTTTCTTCCCCTTCCAGCGTGGTGCGGGTCTGCCGTGCCATCGGCTTTGGGGGCTACAAGGAGCTGCGCCACGCCCTGACGCGGGAGATCGCAGCGCTGGGAGAGACCGGCAGCCACCGGGAGCAGGACATCACCCCGCAGGACAGTCTGCAGGAGATCGTGGACAAGGTGACCCGGAACAACATCCAGTGCCTGCAGGACACCCGGCAGCTGCTGCTGTTGGACCAGCTGGAACAGTGCGTGGATCTGGTGGCGCAGGCACGGACGGTGCTGCTGTTTGGCATCGGGTCCTCCCTGTGCGTGGCAAAGGACACCTATTTAAAATTCCTGCGGCTGGACAAGCCCTGTGTGGTCAACGAGGACTCCCACTCCCAGCTGTTGCAGGCACGGAACGCCAAGCCGGAGGATGTAGCCATCGTGTTTTCCTACTCCGGGCAGACCGCCGAGATGATCCAGTGCATCCGGGAGATGAAGGCAAACGGGGTGCCGGTGATCGCCGTCACACGCTACTACCCCAGCGAGGTGGCGCAGCTGGCAGACCATGTGCTGTATGTGGCGGCAAACGAGTCGCTGTTCCGCAACGGTGCCATGTCCTCCCGGATGTCCCAGCTCAACGTCATGGACATCCTGTACACCGCCTATGCCAGCCGCAACTACGAGGACACCCTGCGCCGCCTGACCCGGACCCACATCACCAAGGATGGCGCAGAGCCCCGGTGACCCATGTCTGGCAATCTGTGCAAAAGCGGGGGAGGGTTTTTGTGCCTTTCACCAAAAAGCCCAAAGGTACTTGCTTTTTTGCCCAAGACAGGGTATGATAGACACAACAAATGCTGTTTGTTTCAAGAGATATGAGCGAAACGGACAAGGGCAGTTGCCTTTGATTCGGTTCGCTCTTTTTTTGTACAAACAAGGACGCCCGGGTCCCCATGGGTCAGGGAGGAACTGACAGGAGGAAAAGAACAATGTATGATGTAGCAATCATCGGCTGTGGTGTCATCGGTGCCGCCGCAGCCTACGCACTGTCCCGCTACGACAACAAGGTGGTCATCCTTGAGGCGGAGAACGACGTGGCAGACTGCACCACCAAGGCAAACAGCGCCATTCTCCATGCGGGCTACGACCCCGCCCCCGGCACCCGCATGGCAAAGCTGAATGTGCGGGGCGTGGAGCTGGCAAAGGAGATCTGCGCCAAGCTGGACGTTTCCTACAAGCAGTGCGGCTCTCTGGTGCTGGCACTGGACGAAAAGGAACTGCCCCACCTGCAGCACCTGTTTGAGAACGGCACTGCCAACGGTGTGCCGGGCATGAAGATCCTCTCCAGGGAAGAGACCCTTGCCATGGAGCCGGGTCTTTCCGATAAGGTCTGCGGTGCTCTGTGGGCACCCAGTGCCGCCATCGTGAACCCCTGGGAGTATGCCCTTGCCATGACCGAAGTGGCAGTCCGCAACGGCGTGGAGCTGCGCCGGAACTGCAAGGTCACCGATGCAGAGTTCATCGAAGGCGGCTACCGCCTCACCGTCCCCGGCGGCACCGTGGAGACCCGCTGCGTCATCAACGCTGCCGGCATCTGGGCAGACAAGGTCCACTCCATGGTGGAACCGGCAAACTTCCGCATCATCCCCACCCGGGGCGAGTACTACCTGCTGGACAAGAGCGAGGGCACCCGGGTGAGCCACGTGATCTTCCAGTGCCCCAACGAGCTGGGCAAGGGCGTGCTGGTGACCCCCACCGTCCACGGCAACCTGCTGGTGGGTCCCAACGCAGAGCCGGTGGAGGGCAACGATGTTTCCTGCACCAGCAGCGGTCTGGAATTTGTCAAGGCTACCGCACAGCGCAGCGTCCCCGGCATCAACTTTGGTGAGTCCATCCGCAGCTTTGCGGGCGTCCGTGCCAATCTGGACGTGGACGACTTCATCATCGGGGAGGAGCCGGAGGCACCGGGCTGGATCGACCTTGCAGGCATGAAGAGCCCCGGTCTGTCCGCCGCTCCCGCCGTGGCAGAAGAGGCGATCGCCATCCTGAAGGACCGGGGCATTCTGGGCGCAGAAAAGCCGGACTACAAGGACGGCCGCCGCCACATCCGGTTCAAGGAGCTTTCCGCTGAGGAAAAGGCAGCTCTGGTCAAGGAGCAGCCTGCCTACGGCAGAGTCATCTGCCGCTGCGAGACCATCACCGAGGGCGAGATCCTTGCAGCCCTCCACAGCGAGGTGCCCGCCAACACCATCGACGGGGTCAAGCGCCGTGCCGGTGCCGGCATGGGTCGCTGCCAGGGCGGCTTCTGCGGTCCCCGTGTGCTGGAACTCATCAGCCGGGAACTGGGCATGAGCCCCCTGGACATCCTGCAGGACAAGAACGGTTCCAACGTTCTGGTCAGCGAAACGAAGGTAGGAGGAAAGAACAATGGTTGATCTGGTGATTATCGGCGGCGGTCCTGCTGGTCTTGCAGCCGCTTGCAAAGCATGGGAAAGCGGTCTCCGGGACATCCTGATCCTGGAGCGTGACAAGGAACTGGGCGGCATCCTGAACCAGTGCATCCACAACGGCTTTGGTCTCCACCGGTTTGGCGAGCAGCTCACCGGTCCCGAGTACGCCGGACGGTTCATCGATATGCTCAAGAACACCGGCGTAAAGGTGCAGCTGGACACCATGGTGCTGGAAGTGACCCCGGACAAGAAGGTCCACTGCGTGTCCAAGGAATACGGCTACCAGATCATCGAGGCAAAGAGCATCGTTCTGGGCATGGGCTGCCGGGAGCGCACCCGTGGTGCCATCGGCACGCCGGGCACCCGCCCCGCCGGTGTCTACACCGCCGGTGCCGCACAGCGGTATGTGAACATGGAAGGCTACATGGTAGGCAAGCGGGTGCTGATCCTGGGCAGCGGCGACATCGGCTTGATCATGGCACGCCGCATGACTCTGGAGGGCGCAAAGGTGCTGGCATGCGTAGAGGTGATGCCCTACTCCGGCGGCTTGACCCGCAACATCGTCCAGTGCCTCAACGACTTTGATATCCCCCTGTACCTCTCCCACACCATCGTGGATATTCAGGGCAAGGACCGGGTGGAAAAGGCGATCGTGGCAGAAATTGGTCCCGACCGCAAGCCCATTCCCGGCACCGAGATGGAGTTTGACGTGGACACCATCCTGCTGAGCGTGGGTCTGATCCCGGAAAACGAGCTGACCAAGCAGGCAGGCATCGAGATGGACCCCCGCACCAAGGGCGCTGTGGTCTACGAGAACATGGAGACCAGCATCCCCGGCGTCTTTGCCTGCGGCAACGTGGTGCAGGTCCACGATCTGGTGGACTTTGTTTCCGGCGAAAGTGAGCTGGCAGGCGTGGCTGCGGCAAACTATGTCCAGAAGGGTCCCGTTGCTCCGGGTCGTGTGCTGAACGTGAAGCCCGGTGCAGACCTTGGCTACACCCTGCCCCAGCGCATCCGTCTGGAAGGGGTGGAAAAGAGCACCAACGTTTCCTTCCGTGTCCGCCGCATCTGCGGCAAGAGCACCATTCTGGTAAAGAGCGGGGATACGGTCATCGCCCGGTTCAAGCGGGACCGCCTTGCTCCCGGCGAGATGGAGCACATCGCCCTGCCCAGAGTTCTGCTGGACCGGGCACCGGTGGACGAAGTGACCATTGAGATCGAGGAGGCATGAGTCATATGAAAGAAGTAATTTGCACCTGCTGCCCTCAGGGCTGCCATCTGCAGGTGGATGAGGCAAACGACTACAAGGTCACCGGCAACGGCTGCCCCAACGGCATCGCCTACGGCAAAGAAGAGCTGACCCATCCCACCCGCATCATCACCAGCACCGTCCGTGCCGAGGGCGGCATCCACTCCCGCTGCCCCGTCAAGACCTCTCAGCCTGTGCCCAAGGGACAGATGGCACAGGTGGTGGCGGCGCTGGACAGCGTGGTGCTCCACACCCCCATCCATGTGGGAGATGTGGTGATCCGGAACGTCTGCGGCACCGGTGCGGATATCGTCACCTGCCGCAACATGGACTGATCGCCGGAGCTTTTTAGTGGAACTTCTTCCTTTCCATCAGAAGATAGACAGAAAGACCGGGGCACTCAGCTGCCCCGGTCTTTCTATGTGTGGGCAGTGATTAGTGGTCAGTGAACCCTCTCCGTCACGGCTTGCGCCGTGCCACCTCTCCCGAGGGGAGAGGTTTTGGCGGAGACTGCCAGCTTTGCCGCACAGCAAAAAAGCTCTCCCTTCGGGAGAGCTGTCGAGCGGATGCGAGACTGAGAGGGTTTTGTGGCAGCTTTTGCCCGCCGCCCTTGGATGCTGTTGCTATCGGTTCACACTAAAGGCTTCCCCCGGTCGGGGGAAGCTGTCACCGCAGGTGACTGATGAAGGCGCACCGGCAGATGGAGTTAATGGTTACTCACCCCTCATCCGTCTGCTCCCGCTGGTCGCAGCCACCTGTTCCCCTTCTGGCACTTCGTGCCACCTCCCCCGGAGCGGGGGAGTCTTTCCCCCAAGGGGTGAAGGCTTCAGCGGAGACCGGCAGCGGCATAGTTGAGGGCAGCATCCTCGCCCTCTCCGTCTTTGCTGCGCAAATCCACCTCTCCCGAGGGGAGAGGCTTTGGCAGTACGGCAAAGTCCTTGGTTTTGCCAAGGGCTCTCCCTTTGGGAGAGCTGTCACCAAAGGTGACTGAGAGGGTTTTGTGGCAGCGATTGCCCGCCGCCCTTTTCATGAACGCTCAATATTCCCCCTATGACCCACAGGATTTTTGAGCGTTCAAAGAAGCTTTGCGGAAAAATCCATCGTTTTCGCTGGATAAGTTTTTGAACGCTCAAAATGTTCGTTCATGAAACAGAACGTACATACGACAAAAATCCTTGAACGATCAAAAATAATAACTGGTAATAACTTTATGAACGATCAGAACTTTGGATTTTTGAGCGTTCATGACCGCAGGCGCACCGGCAGTGGACCCTCTCCGTCACGGCTTGCGCCGGGTCACTGCAAGGGGGCAGCATCCTCGCCCTCTCCGTCTTTGCTGCGCAAATCCACCTTGTTCCCCTTTTTGCCGCCGTTGGCGACATCTGCTCCCCACTTTGTCACTTGCAGTGACATTTCTCCCCGGAGCGGGGAGAATCTGTCCCCGACCGGGGGAAGTCGGTCGAGGGGAGAGGCTTTGGCAGTACGGCAAAGCCTCTGGTTTTGCCAAGGGCTCTCCCTTTGGGAGAGCTGTCACCGTAGGTGACTGAGAGGGCGAGGATGCTATCCACTATCCACCAGCCACTTTATAGACCGCCAATATTCCCTATGACCCACATGAATTTTGGCGTCCTAAAACCCAAAAGCGTAGAAAAGTACGCATGAATCTTTAGAACGCCAAAAATGGCGACGTATAAATATGGCGTGTCAACGCTCAAAAAGCCTTGAAACGCCAAAAATAAAAGTAGTAATAATGTTATATAGATTTTTAGGACGCCAACGGAGGGGAATTTTGGCGTCCTAAAAATATTTCTGGCGGTTTATGCCCCGGGGTCCTGCCGGGAGGGGAAGGCTCCCCTGAAAGGAGAGCTGTCACCGCAGGTGACTGATGAGGGCGCACCGATAGATGGTGCTGCCGGTTACTCACCCCTCATCCGTCTGCTCCCGTTGGTCGCAGCCACCTTCCACCCCAAGGGGGGAAGGCTTCGGTGGAAACTGCCAGCTTTGCCGCACAGCAAAAAAGCTCTCCCCTCGGGAGAGCTGTCGAGCGAATGCGAGACTGAGAGGGTTTGTGTGGCAGCGGACCCTCTCCGTCACGGCTTGCGCAAGGAGTATCAGCTGCACCAAAAAGATGCCCCGCCGGGCTTTGTAGAACCCGGCGGGGCATGATCATTGCTGCTGCATTCTAGGCGTATTATGCCTCGTGGTCTGCCCAGTCCTGACTGCGACCCACTGCCTTGTGCCAGCCCTTTACCAGCTTGTCCCGCTCGGCTGCTTCCATCTTAGGCTCAAAGAGCTGGTTGCAGCTCCACAGGTGGCTGATCTCCTCCCGGCTCTTCCAGACGCCGGTGGCAAGACCTGCCAGATAGGCGGCACCCAGAGCGGTGGTCTCCCGGATCGCCGGGCGCAGCACCTCTTTGTTCAGGATGTCGGACTGGAACTGCATCAGGAACTGGTCCCGGCTGGCACCGCCGTCCACCTTCAGGGTGTTGATGGTGATGCCGGTGTCCTTTTCCATTGCCCACATCAGGTCGGCGCTCTGGTAGGCGATGGACTCCTCCGCCGCCCGGATGATGTGGTTCTGGGTGGTGCCCCGGGTGATGCCCAGAATGGCACCCCGGGCGTACATATCCCAGTAGGGAGCGCCCAGACCGGTAAAGGCGGGCACGATGTACACACCGCCGTTGTCCGGCACCTTCTTGGCGTAATACTCGGAATCGCAGCTCTCCTGGATCATGTGCATGCCGTCCCGGATCCACTGGATCACAGCGCCGCCCACGAACACAGAGCCTTCCAGCGCATACTCCACCTCGCCGTTGAGGCTGATGGCAATGGTGGTCACCAGACCGTTCTTGCTCTGGTAGATCTCCTTGCCGGTGTTCATCAGCAGGAAACAGCCGGTGCCGTAGGTGTTTTTCACGTCACCGGGAGCAAAGCAGCCCTGCCCGAACAGCGCCGCCTGCTGGTCGCCGGCAATGCCTGCCACCGGCACATCCACGCCCTGAATGTTGGTGTAGCCGTAGATCTCGCTGGAATCCTTCACGCTGGGCAGGATGGAGCGGGGGATGTCCATTGCCTGCAGCAGGGTGTCGTCCCAGTCCAGGGTGCGGATATTGTACAGCATGGTGCGGCTGGCGTTGGTGCGGTCGGTAACATGGACCTTGCCGCCGGTGAGCTTCCACACCAGCCAGGTATCCACGGTGCCAAACAGCAGCTCCCCGGCTTCTGCCTTTTCCCGTGCCCCGGGCACGTTGTTCAGGATCCACTGGATCTTGGTGGCGGAGAAGTAGGCGTCGGGCACAAGACCGGTGTTCTCCCGGATGTAGTCCGCCATGCCGGGGGTCTTTAACAGCTCATCCACCAGAGAGGCGGTGCGGCGGCACTGCCAGACGATGGCGTTGTACACCGGACGACCGGTGTTCCTGTCCCATAGGATGGTGGTCTCCCGCTGGTTGGTGATGCCGATGCCGGCAATGTCCCGGGGGTCCACGCCGCTCTGGGCAATGACCTCGTTCATCACGCCGTACTGGCTGGACCAGATCTCCATGGGGTTGTGCTCCACCCAGCCCTGATGGGGGTAGATCTGCTCAAACTCCCGCTGCTGGACACAGAGGATATTCTGCTCGTTGTCAAACAGAATGGCACGGCTGCTGGTGGTACCCTGATCCAAAGAGAGGATGTACTTGGACTGGCTCATAGTAATTCTCCTTTTTCTGAAGATGGTCACAAAACAAAAAGAGAGCGCACCAAACAAAGCTGTCTTGCTTTGTCTGTCGCTCTCCTGCTCTGCGCAAACAATTTCTACGCTCATTGTACACTTTCTGCAGAGAAAAAACAAGCTCCCCGGAACATTTTGGGGACTGTGCACAAAGCCTTTGCGCCGGGATTGAACACTCTGCCGGAACACCGGGAACTTTTTGCGTCCTGCAGGGAGAAATCCCCGGCAGGATATGCTATAATAAAGAAAAACGGAAGAAAAGAGGAGCAGCAGATGAAGGCGTTTCAGTATGACGTCCGCCCCGGGCGCTACCGCCACTTCAAGGGCGGGGAATACGAGGTGCTGGGCATGGCACACCACAGCGAGACCGAAGAGGAGCTGGTGGTATACCGTCCCCTGTACAACGACAGCGGGCTGTGGGTGCGCCCCGCCGCCATGTGGTGCGAGACGGTGGAGCGGGACGGCAGGATCCAGCCCCGGTTTGCCCGGATCGAAGAATAAACGCAGCACTGTAAAAAGCATGGGAGGGAAGGTTTTATGAATACCATTCAACTGCCGGACGGTACCCGTGTCCCCAAGGTGGGGCAGGGCACCTGGTATCTGGGAGAGGACCCCGCAAAGCACCCGGGAGAGGTGGAGACCCTGCGGTGGGGAGCACAGAACGGGCTGTACCTCATCGACACCGCCGAGATGTACGGAGACGGTGCCAGCGAGGAGCTGGTAGGGGAGGCGATCCGTCCGCTGGACCGGGAAAAGCTGTTCCTTGTCAGCAAGGTCTACCCCTGGAATGCAGGCAAGCCGGACATCTTCAGCAGCTGTCAGGACAGTCTGGACCGGCTGGGCACCGACTATCTGGACCTGTACCTGCTGCACTGGCGGGGCAGCGTGCCCCTGCAGGAGACGGTGGCGTGCATGGAGGAGCTGAAGGCGGAGGGCAAGATCCGCCGCTGGGGCGTCTCCAACTTTGACACCGAGGATATGCAGGAGCTGCTGCGGCTGAAAAAGGGCGAAAACTGCGCCGTGGTGCAGGATCTGTACCATCTGGGCAGCCGGGGCGTGGAGTATGACCTGCTGCCCTTCCTGCGGCGGCAGGGCATCCCCCTGATGGCATACAGCCCCCTGGCACAGGCAGGGCGGCTGCGCAGCGGGCTGACCCGCAGCCCCGCCGTGGGCACCGTGGCAAAAAACCACGGCATCACCCCCCTGCAGGTACTGCTTGCCTTTGTGGTGGCACAGGAGGGGGTCTTTGCCATCCCCCGTGCCAGCCGGGTGGAGCATGTGCAGGCAAACTGCGCCGCCGCACAGGTGCAGCTGACCGAAGAGGAACTTGCCCTGCTGGACCGTGCCTTCCCGGCACCGGGACACAAGGTGGGGCTGGATATGATCTGAGGACCCAAAAACCTGCAGACGATCGGCAGCCGAAGAAACCGGATGCCGGGAAAGGACGGTACCTATGAGCGATCCTGCGTTAAGAGAGCTTTGGCAGCAGGTGGCAGAAGAGAAAAGCTGTGAAGCAAAACAGAAGGAGCTGACCGCCCAGCGAAATGCACTGGCGGACCGGCTGAAAAAGCTGGAAAGGTCCAAGCTGGCAGAACAGGCGGACGTGGACCGTCTGGAAGGACACAGCCTTGCCGCCTTTTTCTATCAGGTCATCGGGAAGATGGACGAAAAGCTGGACAAGGAGCGGCAGGAGGCATACGCAGCCCGTGTGAAGTACGATGCGGCACGCATGGACCTTGCCTCCGTTGACGCCGACCTGGAGCGGATCCGGAACCGGCTGGCGCAGCTGTCCGGCTGCCAGCGGCGGTATCAGACGGCGCTTTTGGAAAAGATCAAAACCATCAAGGTCTCGGCACATCCTGCCGCCCAGCAGGTCGCCAGGAGCGAAAGCCGTATTGCTGCGCTGAAAGTGCAGAAGCGGGAGCTGCTGGAGGCGATCGATGCCGGAACGACCGCCCTGCACACGGTCAACGAGGTTCTGGAGAACCTCAACAGTGCCGAGGGCTGGAGTACATGGGACGTGCTGGGCGGCGGTCTGGCAGCGGACCTTGCCAAGTATGGGGAGCTGGATGCAGCGCAGGAGAAGATCGAGCAGCTTCAGGTGGAGCTGCGGCGGTTCAAGACCGAGCTTGCCGATGTTGAGATCACCGCAGACCTTCAGATCACGGTGGACAGCTTTTTGAAATTTGCAGATTACTTCTTTGATGGACTCTTTGCGGACTGGGCGGTGCTGGACCACATCAATCAGGCGCAGAGCAGAGTGGAAAACACCAAAGGTCAAATCAAGCGGGTCCTTGCACTGCTGAAAAAGATGCGGCAGGATGTTGATATCCAGATCGCAGACGAAAAAGAAAAGCAGGAGCAGCTTGCCGTGGAGACCGAGCTGTAAGGTGGGGGTGGCTGCACATGAAGCAAAAAGTCACAAAGATGTTGGATATCACTGTTCATTCCATAGTACACCCCCTGCGGGCAGCCACAAAACGGCTGCCCGCTTTTTTTGTACCCCGGCTCCCGGCAGGGAAAACTGCCGGTCAGGACCAAAAAATATCTCGCCCCTGCCCGGTGCCACGCAAACGCCTTGCCCCGGTATGGCAGGGTTTTTTAAAGAAAAAACCTGCGGTGCGGCGCAGATCCCGCCACAAGGAGATGCAAAAACAGAAAACCGTTTCGTTAAATAATCTACTAGTGGCAAAGACCTTGTATCCAACAGAACCTTGTGGTATTCTGGACGGGTCTGGAACTGTGAGAAAAAAGAGGAGGAATTGGAAAATGATTCAGGTCCCGCACGAAGATTTTCGGCTGCATGTGGGCTGGCGCACCATCAAGACAGCGGTGACGGCGATGCTGGTGGCGATTGTCTACTGTCTGCTGGAGCGCAACCCGGCGTTTGCCTGCATCGGTGTCATTTTTGGGCTTGGCACCGATATGCAGGACTCCATCAAAAACGGTGGAAACCGTCTGTTTGGCACCCTCATCGGCGGTCTGCTGTCCATCGTGGTGTTCTGGGTATATCTGCGGTTTTACCCTCACGGCGGTCACAGCGTGCTGCTGGCATTGCTGCTGGGTGCAGCCATCGTGGTGCTGATCCTGCTGTGCCAGTATTTCTGGCCCGGCGGGGTGCAGCCCGGCGGCGTGGTGCTCTGCATCGTGCTGTTCAGCACCCCGGTGGAAACCTACGTTTCCTACTCCCTCAACCGCATCTTCGATACGGCGGTGGGCGTCATCGTGGCGCTGCTGGTCAACTATTTCCTGCCCCGGGAGCGGGTCGTGGCTTGCTGGGAGAAAGTCAAGGGGGTCTTCCGGTCCCGCGAACATTCCTGAACGATGCCGCATCCTACAAATAAAAAAACAAGGTGCAGCCTCCCCGCATTTATGCTATACTGGACCCGGCGGATCACAAGATCCTCCGGATGGTGAGAAGGAGCAAGAACGATGCGGAAACTGGACCTGAATGCGATCTACATTTCCGAGCGGGTGCAGGAGACCCTGCGCCCTGTTTCGGGCAGCACACTGACGGCGGTGGTGGCTCCCATGGGCTACGGCAAGACCACGGCGGTCAACTGGTTTTTGAACCAGCGCAGGCAGACGGAAGCGGCGGTCATCCTGCGGGTGAATATCTATTCCGACAATCGCTCCATCTTCTGGAAAAGTGTCCAGAATGCCTTTGGGGCAGCGGGGCTGACGGCGCTGGCAGACTGCGAGTATCCGGAGGATGCCAGCAGTGCGGCACAGCTGATGGACGACCTGTGCACGGTGCTGGCAGGGGACACGCCCTGCTACCTGTTTCTGGATGATTTCCACCTGCTAAAGGACGAAAAGACGGCAAAATTCCTGTGCGGGCTGGCAAACCGCCTGCCGGGGAACGTCCATCTGATCGTGGCAAGCCGGAACAACTTTGTGCCCAAGGAGGAGATCCTGCGGCTGGGGCACCGGCTGCACCGCATTGGCAAGGAGCAGCTGCGGCTCAACCATACGGAGCTTGCCCATTACGCCCACCGCTGCGGCGTGGACCTGACCGAGGCGCAGGTGGAAAGCCTGCTGCGCTCCTGCGAGGGCTGGTTCTCCGCCATCTACCTGAACCTTCACTCTCTGGCGGAGCGGGGCATCCTGCTGGGAGAGGATGCGGACATCTACTCCATGTTCACGGCGGCGATGCTGGAAGATCTGCCGCCCCAAAAGCGGGAGTTCCTTGCCATGATGGGGCTGGCGGATGAGTTCACGGTGGAAATGGCGCAGGTGGTGACCGGGATGCCGGAGGCAGAGGAGATCCTGCTGACCCTCACCGAGCAGAACGCCTTTGTGACCCGTCTGCCGGACGGGAGGACCTTCCGGTTCCATCACATGCTCAAGGAGTGCGCCGAGCGGCTGTTTGCCCGGCTGGCACCGGAAAAGCGGGACGCCTGCCGGCAGCGGTACGGAGCGTGGTATGAGGCAAAGGGACAGTATCTCCACGCCCTGACTGCCTACGAGGCGTGCAAAGACTACGATGCGGCGCTGCAGGTCATCGAACGGGATGCGGGGATCCTGCTGACCGCTCTTGACCCGGCGGAACTGCTGGAACGGCTGGGGCACTGCCCGGTGGAGACCCTCAAGCAGCATCCCTTTGCCATTCTGGTGCTGATGCGCTGTATGTTCAACTGGCGGCAGATCCCCAAAATGATGGAGCTGAAGCAGCTTTTGCTGACCACGGTGGCAGAGCACCCGGAGTGGTCCCGGGAAGAAAAAGGCAACCTGCTGGGAGAGTGCGACCTGATCCTGAGCTTTCTGATGTACAACGATATCTCTGCCATGAGCCGGCTGCACCGCAGCGCCAGTGCACAGATGTGCCGCCCGGCGATCAGTATCCAGAACAGCGGCGGGTGGACCTTTGGCTCACCCTCGGTACTGATGATGTTCCACCGTCAGCCCGGTCAGCTGGACCGGGAACTGGCGGAGATGGACGAGTGTATGCCCCACTATTATAAGATCACCAACGGGCACGGCATGGGGGCAGAGACCATCATGGGTGCCGAAGCATATCTGCAGCAGGGACGCTTTGACGATGCACAGATCCTGCTGGAGCGTGCCTATGCACAGATCGAGGGCAACGGTCAGACCAATATGACCCTCTGCTGTGATTTTCTGGCGTGGCGGCTGTCCCTTTGCGGGACCTGCACGCCCCGGGTCCCGCTGGAAGTGCGGCGGGAAGAGATGCTCCGGCAGCACAACATGGCATGGCGGAATCTCTTCAACGCCATCTGCGCCTATTACTACGCCCTGCGGGGGCAGACGGACAGCATCCCGGAGGTGTACGCCGCCCACCGCATGAATACCGTCAACACCCTGGCTCCCGGCAAGCCCATGATCGAACTGATCGAAAATCAGGTGTATCTGGCACAGGGAGAGTGGGTGCAGGTGCTGGCACGCAGCCCGGGGCTGCTGACCCAGTGTCAGGCGCTTCACTACGATCTGGTGGCACTGCATCTGCGGATCCAGATGGCGGCTGCCTGTGCCCGGCTGGGCAGACAGGACGAAGGGTGCAGCCTGCTGGAACAGGCTCTGGCACAGGCTGCCCCGGACGGCTTTGTGATCCCCTTTGCAGAAAACTTCCGGTACTTGGAACCTTTGCTGGAGGCGGAGCAGGAGGGGGCGTATGCCGACACGGTCCGGCGCATCCTTGCACTGGGCAGAGCCCGGGAGGAGCGCTGCCAGACATTGAACCGCAGCGAGGCGCTGCCGGAAGCTGCCGCCCGGCTGACAGAGCGGGAGCTTATTCTGGCAAGGCTCATTGCCGACCGCTGCACCAACAAGGAGATCGCTGCCAAGATGTTCCTCTCCGAGGGCACCGTGAAGCAGTACACAAACCAGCTCTATTCCAAGCTGGGCATTGGCGGCGGGGTGCGCACAAAGCGTGCCCAGCTGGCAGAATTGTTTGCAAAAAAATACTAACCTCAGGTTAATAGCTTTTTTCACCGACCCGTTGTACTCTTTCATTAGAGGATAACAGGTCGGTTTTTCTGTGCCCGGATGCAGGCTGAAAAAAGCAGTGCACAGGGCAGCGGAAAGACGGAAGGAGGAAGCTATTATGACAAATGAACTCCGACACACCCCCAAGCTGCGGCTGCTCAGCGCCTTTCTGGCAGCGGTCATGGTCTTGACCCTCTTCCCTGCGGCTGCATTTGCGGCGGACGGAATAGTCAGTGATCTGAGCGTTGCGGGAAAGTCGGTGACTGCGGACAATGCAGCAGACATTCTGGGAGATGGCACTGCAAAGTATGAAGGGTCTGTGCTGACCCTGAAGGGAGAGATCCCGGTGCCGCAAAACAAAGTCGGCATCATGCCGATCCGCTCGATCACCATTGATGGAAGGGGGACCCTGACCGGCACAGAAAAGACCGGGTATGGTATTTTCCCCCAGGCGGACAAGGCAGAGATCGCTGCCGGGGCGGATATCACACTGGAAAAATTCAATTACGGAACATCCGCCTATGGCGTGGATGTTTTGGGCGTCCTGACCATTCGGGATGGAAACTATGGCGTCGGCGGACAGGGTGCCACCATCAAAAGCGGCGGCAGGCTGATCATCCGGAATGTGGACAATGCAATTTCCGGCGGCGGTGTAAAAGTTTATGGCACACTGGAGATCGACGGTGCAGCCGCAGCCGTCAACGACGGCGGCGTCACTGTGTATGAGGGCGGCGTGGTGACCGTCACCGGGGCAGACAGCGGCTTGAACGGCGGGTCTGCGGTAAACGGCGGCAGCCTTTCGGTGAGTGCCAGGACCTGCATCGGCAACGGTGCTGTGACCTTTACCGGCGGAACCCTGAAACTGGATTCCACGGACCATGAGGCGATTGCCCTGAGCAAGCTGACTGTGAATGCAGCGGATTTCTGGTACCGCACGGCAAAGGACGGCGCATGGACCAAAGTGACAGGCGGCAGCTGGACGCAGCCTTCCGGCGTTGCATACTTTGAGATCACCACCGCAGACCCCACCGTCACACACTACACCGTCACCTTCGACCTCAACGGCGGCAATTCCTGGGGCACCCATGACTGGACCAGTCAGGCTGGCGGCAGGTGGAATGACGACCACGATCAGGTGAGCTTTACCACACAGACCGGAGACAAGGGCGAATGTCTGAACGTCCCGCTGATGAAGGGGATGGCTCCTGAGCGGAACGATTACGAGTTTGTCGGCTGGTACACCGCAGCCAGCGGCGGTGAGCCGGTGGAAAACCAGACCTATTATGCAAGTAATCAGCATCTGGAACCGATCACAGAGAATATCACCCTCTATGCCCACTGGCAGTGGAACGGCGAGGGTCCCGCCCCTGACCCGGATGGACCGGTGACCGACGGCGGAGATGGCTCCGGGTTCGGCACCGTGCTGACCGTGGCAGGCGGCGCTGCTGTGGTGGGAGCCGCAGGCTTTGGCGTCTACGAACTGGCAACCCGCACCATCCTGAAAGACCTGCTGCCCAAGGGTGCGGCGATCCCCGGGACCCGCGGCGAGCTGGCACTGCTGCTGTGGCAGAACGCCGGAAAGCCGGAACCCGCTGCACAGCCTGCCTTTGCGGACACGGCAGATGCGGAGATGGCAAATGCCGCCCAGTGGTGCACCGAACAGGGTCTGCTGACGGCAGAGGACGGCGCATTCCACCCGGAACAGAAGGTCACGAAGTACGGCGTGATCCGGGTCTGGAAGCATGCCGCAGCACAGCGGCAGTGATGGGCAGCTGAAACGGCTTGGGTCAAATACTTTTCCGTCTTTTTAAAACAGCGAGACCCATGTCCGGCACCCTGCGATGCGGACATGGGTCTTTTTCTTGGCTGCTTCACTGCAGGGGAAACGCCTTGCAGATCCAAACAGAAAAGGAGAAAAACGAGATGAAATGGAGAAAAACAGCGGCTGTGCTGAGTCTGCTGCTGGCGCTGAGCATCTGCCTTTCTGCCTGCGGAGGAGACACGGCGGACGCTTCCTCCGGCTCGGCGGCGGAGGAAGTGTCCGATTCGGTACAGGACACGGACACCGCCGCTGCCACCGGGCTGAGCGACGAACAGAGCGAAGTACTGGAGGACTGGCTGTGGTATGAGCGGGGGGACTATACCTCGGATAACTGGTATCAGATCTTTGCCGACGGCACGGTGGAGATGCACGGCGAATACGGCTCCACCGAGGACACCTACACCGCCTACCCCATGAAGGGGACGGTCTACAGCATGGAGGGCTTTGACATCGGTCCCGACGATGTGCCGTTTTTGAGCCTTCAGATGGAAGAAAACGTTTTTAACAGCGTGGAGATCATCGAGGAGGGCAGAGCGTTCCTTGTCGGAAATACAAGTTCTTTCCCCAGCTACTACATCCGCTCGGACTATACCGATGACATGGACCTGCACAACGCCTGTGTGCTGATGTACCGGCAGTGGCGGCTGGACGAAGAGCACCTGTACCTCAACTTCTACCCCAACCACGGCTTTATCCTGTATGCCCAGAAGGATCTGGGGGACGGCGTTTACGGCTTTGATGCCGACAGCGTGTACACCGGTCGGTGGATGGTGGAGGGGGATGCCGTAAGCCTTTTCTGGGATGACGGCACCGAAGATACCGCTGTACTGATCCCCAATGAGCATCCGGGAGATGTGGGGGAGGACGTCAGCACCCTGAGCCTCAATGGCACCGACCTGCTTTTCAACAACAGGTGGTGAAAAAATGAAAAAGACAATGGGCATCCTGCTGGCGGCACTTTTGCTCCTGCTGCTGGGGCGGACCCTCCGCCCGGCTCCGGCAAGGAAGCAGGACCCGCCGCAGGAGGACATTGCCGGCAGCGACTGGCGCACCTGGGGCATCATCGACGACTATGGCACTCTGGTGCAGGGCGGGGAGACCATCGCCTTCTGCGCCTGCGTCCATACGGAGGACACCGCCCTCTACTATGACACCGAAAGTCAGGTGCTGCTGGCAGAGCTGGTCTACCCGGCACCGGTGGAAAATGCGGAGCAGCGCTACCTGGGCATGGAGACCGCCGACCGAAACGGCGACGGCAGCGGCGATGTGCTGCTCCGCTTTTCGCAAAAAGAAGAAACACTGGAACTGCTGTTCTGCTGGGACCCGGACACCGGGACCTTCCGGCATGACTGAGAAACCATCCAAAAAGGAGACGATCTTATGAAGAACACCGCAAAACGCACTCTTGGTCTGTTTGCAGCTGCACTGCTGACCATGACCCTGGCACTCAGCGTCTACGCCTCCGGTCACAACCTGAGCTATACCGACAAAGGCGACCGGATGCACGTCAAGGACAAGACGGTCCACGTGCAGACCTACTACCCCTACGAGTATTATGTGCTGGATGTGCTGGACGACGCCCTTGTGGTGGCTAACCCCGAATGGGACGACTGCGGTTTTGCGGTCTGCCGCAGGGTCACCGACGAGTACATGGACTATACCGGCTCCGACGACGACTTTGTTCTGGATTACGCAGTGGGATATCTGGAGTATGACTTCCAGCAGCTCTACGGTGGTCAGTGGCCCGACACCTCCTGGGAGGTAGTGGACGAGAGCAGCGCCTCCAACCGCATCGCCACCATGCGGGGCTACATCTGGAACGATGAGATGGACGCCTATATGTGGACGGTGATCTACTGGGACAGCAACTACAACAACGTGATGGCAAAGACCTTTTTTGTCCCGGAGTACAACGGCTACGATAAGGCGGACAAGATGGGCAAAAAAGTCAGCAGCACTGTGGGATGCTGAGGGGAGTGTGCAGCATGAGAGACCCTGCCCTGCAGAAAAAGATGCCGGATGAGGAACTTTCCCGCCGCATTCTGTTTTATGGGCATCTGGCAAACCTCTGCGCCTATGGCTGCATTGCAGGTGCCGTGCTGGGGGTCCTGGCAGGCATCCTGCTGCAGAGTTTTACGGCAGGCTGCATCATAGTGATGCTTGTGATCGTTGCAGCGGTATTTTTGATCCAGCTGATCCATGCCATGCAAAGCGCCCTGATCCTCGGGCAGCTGGGAGACGGGTTCATGACCGCACTGCAGGAGGCATTTGGTCCCCAGCCGGAGCATCGGCAGTGGTCCATGAGTAATGAACTGGTGCGGCGCTCCGGGCTTTTCCCGGAGGAATGGGAATCTGCCAGTGCCCGGGGCAGCTACGAGGGCAGCTATCGGGGCATCCCCTTTGCCATGCACAACGCCTCCCTTATCCACGTCTGGGAGGAGCGGGACCCCCTGCCCGATGACCCTCACAATACCCGCACCCGCTCCAAAACCATCTTCAAGGGGCTGTTTCTGGTGTGCCGGATGCGCAGACCGATGACGCAGGAGCCCTTTGCTCCGTCCGGCGGGTCTGACCCGGCACCGGAAAGCTGGAAGCAGCAGCTGCAGAGGGCGGCAGAGGCGCGGGAACTGCGGATGAGCTTCCGTGGGGACCTGATGTTTGCCGCCCTTGCCACCGACCGGAAGATCATGGCAGTCTCCAAGGACATCGACCCCAAAGTCATTGACCAGTACCGCCGCAGCTTTCAGGATTCGGTGGACTGGATGAAGGATCTGATGGAAGCGGTGGCGCAGAACACAGAGCTTTTTTAAACAGGAGGAACCAAAAATGAAACGTATCGCACTTTTCCTTGCCGCCCTGCTGGCGTTTTCCCTGACCGGCTGCAGCAGCTCCGAAGCCCCAAGTGAGGCTCCGGACGCCGATAAGGCGGGGACCTATGAGGTCATCCCGCCGGAGGACGGCAGGGGAGACCTGATCCCGGCATCTTCGGATGTAGCGAGCATCCCGGTGCTGGTGGGCGGCGGTCTGCCCTTTACCGGCATGGAAAACCTGATAAACACAAACTACGAGGACGGCACCTACACCTATGAGGATATGACCCAGGACGGCACGGTGCTGGTGGTGGATATGGCGTTCCAGTCGCTGCGGACCAACGAGACGGTGGAGGAATACGCAGAATATGCCGCCCGGTTTGCCGCTCTGGATACCGGCGAGGGGGAGCCCTACGACATCACCTGCTTCCAGGATGAGGACTACACCCAGAATCTTTCCTACCCGGTGTACATCGTCTGGTACACCACCGGCTCCGGGGAGGACCAGCGGCAGTGGATGGTCTACACGGTGGATACGGAGGACTACACCTACCTGTACGCCTTTGGCACCATTGCCGATGAGGCAGACGATATGCAGGATGTGTTTTTCAACATCTGCGGGAACCTTGAACTGGTGGATTAAGGGGTGAGGCTATGACACTGGGAGGATCGGTCCTGCTGCTTGCCCTTGCCCTGACCGGGCTGTGCGGGCTGCCCCGGCTTTTGCCCCGGAAGCCCCGGCTGTGCCGGGGGCTCCGGGTCCTGTGCGGGGTGACGGCACTGCTCAGCGCAGTTTATAGTCTGCTGACGCTGCTGTTCGTTTGGGCAGCGGGACAAAAATTTTGAAGAACGGGAGAAAACGACCATGAAAAACAAAACTCATCTGCTGTCCCTTGCGGGCATCCTGCTGGCAGGCGGCATCCTGTGCACCGGCTGCGGCGGCGATGCCCCGGTCAGCAGTGTTCCGGCTGCCGTCAGCACCTCCTCCGCCGTGGAAGAGGTGGATGCCATGGACGGCTACGACTACATCAACGACTATGTGGGTCTGTGGGGCTACTACGACATAGAGCTCTGGCTCCGTGTCCATGAGGACAGCACCTTTGAATTTGTCAACTCGGCGGATGAGACCATCTATACCGGCACCGCAGATGCGGACCAGTACGGCATGGACCTTTTCTTTGACGATGGCAACCCCCAGATGCGGCTGGACCTTTCGGTCAGCGGCGACCTGCTGGAAGAAGGCTCCTCGGATGCGCTGCACCCGGTGGACGCCATCGTTTCCCGGGTGAGCTGCTTTGAGAAAAACGGGCTGGAGATCAATGCCGCCGTGGATTCCTCCGACCCCATCGGTCTGAACAGCGGCGTGAGCAGCTTTACCGGAAAGGGCAGCGGCTACAACACCGATGTGTGTTACTGGCAGGTGACAAAGTACGACGATGTGATCCACGACGGCATCCGGGAGATCCAGTTTGATGCGGTGTGCTACATCCCGGATTCCTCCATCCCCTACTTTGGGCAGACCTACGAGACCTACATATCCAGCGAACTCTACGACGCCTATACCGGCACCTGGCTCACGGCATCCACCGCCAGAGGGGATACGGGTCGGGCGGACAATCACTATTATCACACGGTGTACTGGAACGACAACGCCTATGATATTGAGTTCTTTTTCTCCACCGACTGGAACATGAGCAGCAACAGCGATGACAAGATCTTTACCAAGAGCTATGTGGTCTACCTGCCCGAGGACTACGATGGGCTGATTTTTGCCGCACAGGCGCAGCCGGACAACTATACCGATGCCATGGCGTTGGATAATTTGGAAAATGTCAGCCCCGAGGGCAATATCATGGATCTTTCCCCGCTGGACCCCTACGCCAGCCTGTACTTCAACATCTGCGGCTGAGCCGGACAGAGAAAGGAAGGTCGCTATGTCCTATGGAATGATCCTGGCAATTGTGGTGGTGCTTCTGCTGGGATGGCTGCACGGCAGCCGGAAGGAAGCCGCCCGGCAGGATGTGGACCGCCGCATCGTCCCGGCGGTGCTGGACGCCGCACTCCAGCAGGTGCAGTTTGCACCCAACGGCAGGATCACCTGCTTTGGAGAGTCGGGGCTTCCGCTGCCCCAGTACGACCGCATGACCGGCGGGGAACACGTCCGGGCAAGGTACCGGGGCTATGAGGTGGAGCTGTGCAGCATCGAACTGGACCGGGACGTCAGCTATACCGACCCGGACGACCCCACCGCAGTCAATGCACCCTCCTATGACACGGTCTACGCCGGGCTGTGGGGCATCTGCCGTTTTGGCACGCCGATGCCGGTGAACCTGACCTTTACCCCGAGAGGGAAACTGGGACAGCTGGTCCGGAGTGCATCGGTGCAGAACGCCGTGGAGGGCTTTGAACAGCAGTTCAAGCTGACGGCGGAGGATGGCACGGACTGGAAGGCATATCTGACAGAGGAAAAATGCCGGAAGCTGCTGGCTCTTGCGGGAACCGCCGAGGGCAGCTTCAGCGGGAGCCTGCACCGGGACGGCACCCTGTATTTTGCGGTAGAGAACAACAAGGGACTTTTCAAGGGCAGCGGCAGTGACGATGCCCTGCGGGAAAAATTTGCCCGGCAGCTGAAATGGTGCACCGATGTTATGGATGTGTTTGCACCCTGAATAGGAACCCCTTCTGCCGGAAGGCTATGCGTTGCGTGGACCCCCAAAAGTCCAAAAATGCAGTACCTCCTCTGCGCTTTTTGCGTGGGAGGTACTGCATTTTTGGTTGCGGTCGGACTTATTATAGGGGTGCCCCTTACCCCCGGGCGTCCTGCCGGGTGGTGCGGAAGTACTCCTTGGGGGTCATGCCGTATTCCTTTTTAAAGGCGCGGAAAAAGTGGTTGTAGCCTCCAAAGCCGCTGGTCTTGTACACCTCGGTAAGGGGCAGCCCCTGCTCGATGAGGGTGCAGCAGCGGTCCAGCCGAGCCTTTACGATGTACCGGTGCACCGTCTGCCCGGTCTGCCGTTTAAATTCCCGGGCAATGTGCTCCCGGGAAACAAAAAACTCCTTTTCCAGACGTTCCAGCGTCAGTTCCTCGGTAAGGTGCGCCTGAATGAACAGGAATACCTCGTCCAGCATCAGGTGGTGGCGGCTCCCGGCGGCGGTGTGGAACTCTGCATGGATGCAGGCACGCAGTGCCAGCACCACGAACATCTGCAAGATGCCGTGCTCAAACACCCCCGCCCCAAACTGGCTTTTTTCCTGCGGCAGCACCAGCATTTTCCGGGCAAGATTCTTCAGCAGCATGTAGAGCTGACTGTCCGGGCGCACCGCCACCTGCCGGAAGGGCACTACGTTGAAGCTCTTTTCCAGATCTGTCACATCGTCCGACAGCTCTGCCAGCATCTGGGAGGAAAGCTGCACCCGGATGATCTCCAGGGGACCGTAGGCACCGGGGTATTCCAGCCTGCCCCCCTCCCCGGGTTTGAAGATCAGCAGGTTCTGCTGCTTGGCAGGCAGGCTGACCGTGCTGCACCGGAGCACCCCGCTGCCCCGGATCACCAGAAACAGGTCGTAATAGTCTCCGGAGAAGAATTCCCGGACCGTGCTGGTCTCGAAAAAATAATGTGTCACTGTATATTTCACCAAAAATCCCTCCCGGAAACCGTCAGGTGTGACAGTTTGTTGTACACAACAGAAAAAGACAACTGTTACAATTGCATAATACATCAATTTACGCTAGTTTTCAATCATTTTTTGGATATGTATTGACGCAAAATTAACGTATAATGCAGAGGAAGAGCGGAGACTTAGGCAAAAAAGTCTCGCAATGCCGTCCGGTTTCAATAAAGGAGGAAAAATCAGATGGACGAAAAAAAGACTGTCCGCCCATTCTCAATGAAGGATAAGATCGGCTACACCCTTGGCGATCTTGGCTGCTGCTTCACCGAGCAGTACCGTGCCATGTACCTGTCGATCTTCTACACCCTGATCCTGCAGGTGAACCCCTTCCACGTGGGTATCCTGCTGCTGATCACCAAGATCTGGGACGCCGTCAACGACCCCATCATCGGTGCCCTCGTGGACTCCCGCAAGGCAACCAAGGGTGGCAAGTTCATCCCCTGGATCCGTGTGTTCTCTTTCCCCATGGCAGTGCTGTGCGTGCTGGGCTTTGTCAACGTGGGCAACATCAATTACGGTCTGCGTCTGGCATATATGTTCATCACCTACGTGCTGTACGAGGCACTGTACACCTGCGTCAACGTGCCCTTTGGCACCCTGTCCAGCGTCATGACCGATGACGTGAGCCAGCGCACCGCCCTGTCCCGCTACCGCAGCCTGGGCGGCACCATCTTCATGACCGTCATGGTCATGGTGGGACCCCTGTTCCTCTACGTGGACAACAAGCCCGTGGCTGGTCGCTTCCTGATGCTGGCATGTATCTGCGCCATGCTGGGTCTGCTGTGCCTCCAGATCACCTGTGTGTGGTGCAAGGAGCGTGTGGCAGTGCCTGAGCGTCCTCAGGGCGAAAAGCTCAACTACCTCCACGTCCTCAAGGAGATCTCCCACAACAAGGCGCTGCTGGGCGTCATGTTCTTCAGCCTCACCGGCATGATCGGTGCTTCCGTGGTCAACGGTCTGAACACCTACCTGTACAAGGACTTCTTTGGCAACGTGAAGATCCAGGCTGTCTCCGGTATGCTCAGCGTGCTGTACGCCGTGCTGTCCTTTGCCATCACTCAGCCCCTCGCCAACAAGTTTGGTAAGAAGGAATGGTGCTGCATGGGTGCCGGCTTTGCCGCTATCGTCTTTGGTGTGCTGTTCTTCTTCCCCATCCACAACCCCGTCGCCTTCATCGTCATCAACGGTATCTGCTATCTGGGTGCTTCCGGCATGCAGGTGCTGATCTGGGCAATGGTCAACGACGCCATCGACTACCACGAGCTGCAGACCGGCGAGCGCAATGAGGGTATCGTGTACTCCACCTACTCCTTCTTCCGCAAGCTTGCCAGCGCCATCTCCGGCAGCCTGTCCAGCTTCGTTCTGGGCATCATCGGCTACAACGTCACCGCCGGTGCCGTCCAGACCGCAGGGGTGGTCAACTCCATCTGGAAGAGCTACACCGGTATCTATTTCCTGGGCTACGGCGTTGCTGTGGCGATCCTGTTCTTCGTCTACCCCCTGAGCAAGAAGAAGACCGCCGAGATGCTGGAAGAGCTGAAGGCACGCCGCGCCGCTAAGGCAAAGGAGTGATTTGCAATGAAGATCCTGCAAGTTCAGTTTAAAAACCGCGCCGGTCACACCCTCCGGGGCATCGTGACCCTGCCGGACACCGAGGGCAAGGTACCCTTTGTGGTGCATCTCCACGGCTTTGCCGGCAGCTGCAGCGGCTACAAGTCCATGTACACCCACCTGTCCCGTGCACTGGCAGCACAGGGCATCGGCAGCGCCCGGTTCGACTTCTACGGCAACGGAGAGAGCGACGGCGAGTTTGAGGATATGAGCTTTGACGGTCTCCACACCGACACGGCGGATATCTTTGCATGGGCGGCAGAGCAGCCCTATGTGGACAGCGACAAGCTGTTCCTCTCCGGGCAGAGCATGGGCGGCTACATCGCCGCCTCCTGCGCCCCCAAGCTCCAGCCCCATGGTCTGGTGCTGCTGTGCCCCGGTGCCGGCATGTGGTTCGGCTGCGCACAGCGTGCCGACGGGGTGATGCAGACCGGCAAGGACTACGCAGACATGGAAGGTCTGTGCTACAAGATGTCCTTCAACTACCAGATGGCAAAGCATCCGGACCCCTTTACCGAGGCAGTGGGCTACAACGGTCCTGTGCTGATCCTCCGGGCAGACGATGACCGTCTGGTGGACGAAGGCACCTGCAGCCGCTATGCACAGGTCTACAAGGACCCGGAGGTGGGCACCATCGCCGGGGGCGGACACAACTTCGCCACCCTTACCGCCCGTGCAGAGGTGGAGGAAAAGACCGCCGCCTTTATCAAAGCACATCTGTAATTTTACCTGGCATATAGCAGGGAGGGTTTACTTATGAATGATCGTATTCTGCAGCCCATCGAGGTGGGCGGACAGCTCTTTAAAAACCGCATTATGTTCCCCCCGCTGACCACCGGCTACGAGCGCAACGGCATGATCAGCGAGCAGGACATGGGCTTCTACACCCGTCTGGCAAAGGGCGGCGTGGGCTACATCGTTCTGGGTGACGTGGCACCCATCAACAGCTTTTCGCCTACCCCCAAGCTCTTTGACGACAGCCAGATCCCGGCATTCAAGGCACTGGCAGACAGCGTCCACGCCTACGGCACCAAGCTGGGTGTCCAGATCTTCCACCCGGAATACGATGTGGACGCCATCAACAGCCTGTTTGCCCAGAAGAAGTTTGACGAGATGCGCCAGCGGCTGCATCACGACATGATGTTCTTTACCGATGAGGCAAGCGAGGAGATGCTGCTGTCCATCATCGACAAGATGTGCGCCTGCGCCGTCCGTGCCCAGAAGGCAGGGGTGGATGTGATCCAGATCCACGGCGACCGCCTCAACGGCTGCCTGTGCTCCACCCGCATGAACCACCGCACCGACAAGTTCGGCGGCAGTCTGGAGAACCGCTGCCGTTTTGCCCGGATGCTGACCCGTGCCATCCGCAAGGCAGTGCCGGATATGGTCATCGACTACAAGCTGTCCATCGTCACCCCCCAGCGGGGCAAGGGCGGCGTCGATCAGGCAGACGCCGTGCAGTTTGCTCAGTGGCTGGTGGAGGACGGCGTGGATATGTTCCACGTTGCTCAGGCAAACCACACCGGCAACATGGCAGATACCATCCCTCCCATGGGCGTCCAGCCCTACGGCTTCTTTGTGCAGATCGCCGGGGACATCAAAAAGGCGGTCAACGTGCCGGTCAGCGCCGTGGGTCGTATTCTGGATGCCGACATGGCAGAGCGGGTCATTGAGAGCGGCATGGCAGACATGGTGGCTATGGGTCGCCCCCTGCTGGCAGACCCGGACTGGGGCGTGAAGATCGCCGCCGGCAAGAGCTGCGACATCCGCCGCTGCATCAGCTGCAACAAGGGCTGCACCGACGCCATCCAGAACCGTCAGTTCCTGTCCTGCGTCCTCAACGCCGAGAACGGTTACGAGAACAGCCGCAGCATCCAGCCTGCAGACCACAAAAAGAAGGTGGCTGTGCTGGGCGGCGGCCCTGCCGGTCTGGAAGCTGCCCGTGTGGCGGCACTGCGGGGTCATGACGTGACCCTGTTTGAAAAGACCACCTCTCTGGGCGGTCAGCTGAACATCGCCTGCGTGCCTCCCCGCAAGGAGGAGATGCGCCGTGCCGCACAGGACCTGATCCACGCCGTCTGCAACGCCGGTGTCCACCTGTGCATGGCACAGACCCGCACCGCCCAGCAGCTGAAGGATGCCGGTTTTGATGCCGTCATCAACGCTGTGGGCGCTCACAGCGCCGCCCCCCGCATCCCCGGCATCGACAGCGTGAACGTGGCAGACGCCTGGAAGGTGCTGGCAGGTGAGCAGCAGGTCTACGGCACCGTTGCCGTCATCGGCGGCGGTATGGTAGGCTGCGAGACCGCCGAGTATCTGGCGGCACGGGGCTGCAAGGTGTCGGTCATCGAGATGATGGACAAGATCGCTGCAGGCGAGAGCACCACCATCCTGCCCACCCTGCTGGAGAACTACAAGACCTACGGCGTGGAGCAGTATCCCAGCCACAAGGTCAAGGAGTTCCGCATGGACGCCGTGGTCTGCGAGAACAAGGACGGTGCAGAGGTGACCATCCCCTGCGACTACATCGTGCTTGCCATGGGCGCACGGTCCAACCAGTTTGACGCCTCCGCTCTGGAAGAAGCCGGCATCCCGGTGTATTCCATCGGCGACGCCGCCGGCAAGGCAGCGGATATCTCCAACGCCATCCGCACCGGTTACGATACCGCCTGCCAGCTGTAAAACAAAAAATATAGTTCTATTTGTGGGTCAGAAACGTCTGCGGGCGTTTCTGACCCACTTTTTTTGCCTTCTCAGAGGGCTTTTTCGCACTTCCCAGTCAGCACGAATGAGGCTCCCCCTCCGGGGAAACGGGTGCTGCTCCTGCAATGGCAGCAGGCAGATATGGGTTGTTTTTTGGCTGCGGCGAGGACAGGTATATCACAATTTGCAAGAATCAAATCACAAAAGGCAACGTAAACGGTGAACGAAATGTGATATATTAGTGCCACGATAAGACGAAAAATAAACAGAACGGATTCATAATGACAAACAAAACTGTGCATTATGTCTTGTTTTTGCGCCTTTTTGGCAGGCGCTGGTAAAGAACCGGAAAAATTTTGGACCATTCAAGATCTTGAACCGATATCATTTCAGACAGAAAGGAGAATGCCGCAAACCATAGCCGAAGCCCAAAAGAACGTAGCAGGATCTGGAAAGGAGAAAGACCATGAAACGTATCCTCAAAACCACCGTTGCCTCCGCACTGGTGCTGTCCATGGCACTGAGCGGAGCAACCGCCGCTGTGGCTGCAGCCCCGGCAGCGGAAGAAAACTGCATCTCGGCATCTGCTGTTGCAGACTGGGCAGAGAATGTCAGGATCAAGCTGTTCAACAAGAGCATCTATGCCAAGTACGCCCCGGGCGTTACGGTCGAAAAGGACGAAAATTCGCCCACAGGCTACACGGTCACTTTTGTTTACAAGGAGCAGAAGAGCTACAGCTCAAAAGCTGGTCTGACCATCAATACGGCAGAGAACCCGCTGACCAAGGTGGAGCTGTACAGCGACTGCTTTATGCTGTTTGATCCTGCCAGTGGTAAGGCAGGCGCTATTGACGCTTCGCTGGCTGCTACGCCGTACAACTACAAGGCAGGTCTGGCTCCCGCAGGCGGCAACGGCGACACCACCTACTATGTGGAGATGGAAAAGTTTGCCGATGGTCGCTGGGGTGTGCAGATGCCGCTGTCCAGTGGTGCATTCGTTTATAACTTCCGTGTGACCGCTGAAAACGGCGACCAGATCGCCCGTCTGGACGATCCCAGCAACCCGACGATGATCAACGATGCCACCGGCATCCGCAGCCTGTCCAGCATGGTCTATGTGCCCTATGATGCCGACAAGCAGGGCACCAGCACCTGGGCAGACCGCTCTGTGGAACTGCCGCAGGCTGATGCAAGCAAGCGTGGTACCGTGCAGACCGTGTCTTACACGGGCGCAGACGGCACCGAGCATGGTCTGGCAGTGTATCTGCCGGCTGGCTACGATGCAGACCGCGCCGAGCCTTATAAGGTGCTGTACCTGTCCCATGGTACTTCCGGCGATATCTACGGCGATGAGCTGCGCTGGATGAATGAGGGCGCTGTGGCAAATATTCTGGATAACCTGATCGCAGAAGGCAAGACCGAGCCGTTTATTGTTGTTACCATGAACAATCAGCAGTACGGTCAGGGTGCAGGTCACTCCGGTGCCAACTGGAAGTATTCCGAGATCGAGACCGATCAGATCGATTACATCATGCCCTACGTTGAAAGCCACTACAACGTCAGCACCACCGCCGAAGGTCGTGCATACGCAGGTCTGTCCATGGGCGGTTCTACCACCAGCAATATGCTGATGCACCACACCGAGCTGTTTGGCTACTATGGCATCTGGAGTTACGCAAATGTGAATGGCTCTTTCGGCGGTGCCGAGGGCATCACCAGCCAGAGCGTGCGCGACCATCTGTCCTCTCTGACCGTGAAGCCCAAGATCATGCTGGCAGCAGGTAATTGGGACTTTGGTCTGGTACCCGTCAAGACCTTTGGCGAGAACCTGAACGAGCTGGGTCTGGATTACAGCTACCTGCAGGTGCCCGCAGCCCACGACTGGGAGTGCTGGCAGCTGACCTTTGCAAACGCTGCTGAGAACTTCCTGTGGAAGTAAGCTGTGCGCAGCTTGCATAAATGATGCAGAGTCGTCGCAAAACGATGCTCTGAAATAGGTCGTATAAAACCCGGAACTTTTTTGAGCCGCAGCGCTGCAGAAAAGTTCCGGGTTTTGCTGCCTTGTGCGATCTTTCCCCGCCGGTTAATCCCGGATATAGAAATCCAACGGCAGTTGTGGTACAATGAGGCATCCGGAGCACCATGCGGAGAGTGCTCACACTTTTTAGCATATGGAGGCTAACGTTATGAAAAAGAATCATCGGTCGCTTTTCTGCCTGTTTGCAGTGCTGCTGTTGAGCATCAGCATCCTGCCTTCCGCTTCGGCGCTGTTTTCGGACCGGATCTACTACTACGGCACCGTAGAGGAGATCGGCTGGAATGAGGACGGCTCTGTGGAGTCCATTCTGGTCTCCTCGGAGGAGCAGGAGGACTACCGGATGCTCATTACCCGCAGCACCAAGTGGAAGGACCACGACGGCAAGACCACCTCGGACCCCGCCACCCTCGCTGTAGGGGAGAAGATCTGCGTGGTCCACGACTCTGCCGTGATGATGTCCCTGCCGCCCCAGTCCACCGCCTACACCGTCATCCGGAACTTTGCAGAGGGAACGGACTTGAAAAAGGAAGCATGGGACGCCGCCTGCCCGGTAAAGCAGTTCTTTGCCAAGGCAAAAAAGAGCGTGGCGAACTGGTTCTACCAGACCATGCCCATTGCAGAATAAGGTTTTGCCCGACGGGCTGCTCCACAGAGCTTGCGGGGCAGCATCGTATCACGGTGTGCAGCCGGAGATAACCGCATAACAAAGCCCTGCTACTCGCATCCGAGCGGCAGGGCTTTTGCGTTGGGGGATCAAATTAGGGGGTCCGAGATGGGAAGCGTCAAAGCTCAATGATCTCGAATGTGGAGGTTTTGGACCAATGCTGCTGGTGGGGGTCTCCCGCGCACTGAGCAACAGCCCGCAGGGCTGATTGCTCCCCCTGCTGTGCAGGGTTGTGCTGTTCGACCCGCTCACACGCCGCAGATAAAAAGAAAGCCCCCCAGACAAGC
>Ga0129313_1000228_pt1 | contig 55093 bp, 51 predicted proteins | sample O1105metagenome_FD_94436 | JGI IMG/M metagenome (GOLD analysis project Ga0129313, IMG submission 94436) | Orangutan group fecal microbial communities from fecal samples from Wisconsin, USA - O1105 metagenome | ecosystem: Host-associated > Mammals > Digestive system > Large intestine > Fecal...
AAATAAAGGAAGGAACGCGTTCCTTTCTGGAAGCCATGACGGAAGTGCGGATAGAACCGGGCTGTGACATTGTTACCGTGGGACATGACAGTGAGGACGGCATGTACATTATTTTAAGCGGGACAGCAGACGTTTACAGTGCGGAAAACACCCTGATCAATACTCTTTCCGAAGGTGATTTTATCGGCGAACTGGGACTTATTAATGAGGACTGCAGGAAGGCTACCGTGCGGGCAAGGGATGAAGTGGTGTGCGCCAACATAGCCAAACCGCTTTTCGACAGACTGGCAGCCGAAAACCGTAAGATATACGGCACCTTTATGAATATGCTTTATAACAAAACCACGAAGCTGGTAACGGAGAGGGAAAGAATCCGGTCGGAGCTGGCAATCGCTACCCGGATCCAGACAGGATGCCTGGAAGATGATTTTTCCGTATTTGAACGGCTGCCGGATGTGAAACTCACGGCCCGCATGCGTCCGGCAAAGGAGGTTGGCGGTGATTTCTATGATATGTTTCTGATTGATGAAAACCATCTGTGTTTTCTGATTGCGGATGTATCGGGTAAAGGAGTACCGGCTGCTCTTTTTATGAGTATGGCAAAAACCCATATCAGAAACTATGCGACATTGGGGCTGCCCCTTTCCGAAGTGGCGTACCGTGCCAACAACCAGCTTTGCTATAAGAATGAAGAGTCCATGTTTGTAACGGTATTTATCTGTGTACTGGATCTTACCTCGGATACGGTGACATTTGTCAATGCAGGACACAATCTTCCTTTTCTGCAGAGCGGAAACTCGGATTTTGTCAAAATAAAGGCAAAAGCCAATATGGTTTTTGGCATGATGGAAGATATGCCATACAGAGAACAGACATTTACCCTGAAAAAGGGAGACTGTCTGTATCTGTATACGGACGGTGTGACAGAGGCATTAAATCCTTCCGGCGAATTTCTGGGTGACGGCAGACTGGAAGAGATGCTGAACCGGAACAGGGACAAGACCGGATCGGTAGATGATTTTACGGACACCATGTACCGGGAAGTAGACAGCTTTGCGGATGGAGAAATGCAGGCGGATGATATTACCATGGTGTTTGTGAGCAGGCAGTAAACAGGAAGGAATAGATTGCAGAGGGGTTGCATGAAAAAAACAGTCAGAATTATTGCAGAATGTTTCGTAGTCTTTGTGTGCGTTTTTTTGTTGACGGTGTGGAATCTTTTTTCCCCGCTGGATTATATTTTACGGGATGGGCTGTATCAGAGACCGAGAGGTGTTTCCGGTGATATTAAAATTATCGGGATTGATGAAAGAACACTGGAGAGACTGGGACCTGTCGGCACCTGGTCCCGCAGCTGCTATGCAGATTTGCTTGACAGGCTGAATGAGGATGAGGAAACCAGACCGCTCGTAATCGGGTTTGATATTATCTTTTCCGGAAATGTGGACGAAGAAGGAGATCAGGTATTTGCAGACAGGGCAGAAAAAGGCGGAAATGTGGTAACGGCGTCCCAGCTTTTATACAGTGAGAAAGCGGAGATGGATGAAAACGGAATCCCGTATTACAGGATTACAGGCGAAGTGCTGCCTTATGAGGCCTTGAGAAAAGCTGCAATAAGCGGTTATACAAATGTGGCGCAGGATTCGGATGGAACGGTCCGCCGCATTCTGGTGGAGCAGGATTACAAGGGCGAAAGCAGGATGATGTTCTCACAGGTAATTTATAACAGGTACTGTGATGAGAAAAAGATAGAGCCCGAAACGGTAAAACAGGACAAAACCGGAAGAACGCTGATAAATTATTCCGGAAAGCCCGGAGACTATGAATACATATCCTTTGTGGATGTGCTTGACGGAAAAATCGACACACGGATTTTTAAGGACTGTATTGTACTGGTAGGGGCATATGCAGCCGGGATGCAGGACAATTTTCATGTGCCGAACGGTCACAGCAGGCAGATGTTCGGAGTGGAAATTCATGCCAATATCCTGCAGGCATTTATGCAGGGAAGATTTTCCGTAAACGGAAATCCCTATATAGCGGGTATACTGGCGGGACTTTTCTGTGCCGTGGTGTATTTTCTGTTCCGGAAAATGAAAATAGCCGGAGCGACAATTCTCCTGGCGGCATCCGTTTTTGCAGGGCTGGCAGTATGTACCGTGCTCAACAACAACGGTATCACCGTCAGTATTCTGTACGTGCCGCTTATGCTTATCGTCTCCTATATATACTGTCTGGTATTCCGTTATCTTGCAGCAAAGCTGAAGCAGCGAAAGGTACTGAACGCCTTCAAAAAATATGTGGCGCCGCAGGTTGTGGAGGAAATCGCAAAGAAGGGTGATTTCCGGATAAAACTCGGCGGGGAAAACAGGGATATAGCGGTTCTCTTTGTAGATATAAGGGGCTTTACCACTATGTCGGAGGCATTGGAACCGGAACAGGTGGTGGAAATACTGAACCAATATCTGGAGCTTACCACCGAGTGCATCTTCCGGAATAAAGGAACACTGGATAAGTTTGTGGGGGATGCTACCATGGCAGTGTTCAATTCCCCGTTTGATCTGGAAGACTATGTATATCATGCGGTCTGCGCAGCCATGGATATTGTCAATGGCGGCATTGCCCTTGAAGCGGATTTGAAAAAACGTTTCGGCAGGAGTGTTGGGTTTGGCGTAGGTGTCAACTGCGGTCCTGCGGTCGTGGGAAATATCGGATGTGAATTCCGTATGGATTTTACGGCTATCGGGGATACGGTCAATACGGCCGCCCGGCTGGAAGCCAATGCCGGGAAGGGACAGGTGCTTATCAGTGACGAGGTGTACGAAAGACTGAAGGACCGGATAGAAGTGGACGCTGTCGGAGAAATCCCGTTAAAAGGAAAAAGCAGAAATGTGTTTGTTTATTCTCTGAAGGCAATAAAAGGAAAAGAAGATGAGCAGAAGTAAATTACTGATAATACCGGACAGGAACAGGATAGCGGAATATGCAGGACTGGCAGAGCAGTACCGGCTGGGGTTTGAATACAACGATTTTTTCTCTCCCGGTCTTCTCGAAGACGAAGAGGCGGTAGAAAGGGTCATTGAAGAATACCTGAGGTCGGACAGACAGCCCGGCTATTGCACGGTACACGGAGCTTTTCTAGACATAACGATTTTTTCGGATGATCCGCTGATTTATAAGGCTTCGGATTACCGGGTGGAGCAAAGCCTTTGCATAGCGGAAAAAATAGGAGCCGGAGCCGTTATCTTTCATACCAATTACATTGCAAATTTCAGGAATGCGGAGTATAGGGAAAACTTTGTGAGCCGGAACGCAGCTTACTGGACAGAAAAACTTTCGCAGCATCCCGGACTATCCATATATGTGGAAAATATGTTTGACGATACGCCGGAGCTTCTGGCTGCTCTGGGAGAAAAAATGAAGGAGCATCCCCGTTTCGGTATCTGCTTTGATTATGCCCATGCCCATGTATTCGGGGACGAAAACCATATAGAGGAGTGGGTAAAGACATTGGCGCCCTATATCCGGCACGTTCATATTAACGACAATCATTGTAAAACGGACGAGCATCTTGCAATAGGGGATGGAAACATAGACTGGCGGCGTTTTCTGTTTTATCGCGAAAAATATTTTCCGGAAGCCACCATACTCTTAGAAGTAAAGGGAATGGACAAAATAAAGAAATCCATGGAATATCTGAAAAGCCTGACAAACATAAAAAGCATAACGGTAAAGGCAAAGCTCACGGCTCTGGATGAACTCGGGAAGATGGTGGAAGAAGAACTTTCGGGGAAACATTGTCCGCCGGGATTTATCCGGAAAATAATGGTATGTGTGGAGGAATTATTTGTTAACATTACAAATTATGCCTACACGTCAGAGGAGGGCTTCTGCCGGGTGGATATGCAGACGGCAGGAACAGAAAATGCCGGATATGTCCGGATAACACTGCGGGACGGCGGAGTGCCGTTTAATCCGTTGGAGAAGGAGGATCCGGATATATCCCTGTCTGCGGAAGAAAGGCAGATTGGCGGTCTGGGCATCCTTATGGTAAAGAAAATCATGGATACCGTGACCTATGAATATAAAGATAAACAGAATGTTGTAACGATGGAAAAAAGATGGCAGGCATAAAGCTGCGGAAAGAGGTATAAGTATGGAAATCAGGAAGAAGCAGGACGGAGAAAAATTAGAAATCTGTATAGAGGGCAGACTGGATACCAATTCAGCACCGGTATTGCAGAAATCCATGGAAGAACTTCTGGAGGAGCCGGTACGGGAGCTCGTACTGGATATGGAGGGCTGCGATTATGTGGCAAGCTCCGGACTCAGGGTTATTCTGTGCGCACAGAAAAAAATGAACAGCCTGTCGGGAAGCATGGTTGTCAGGAATGTTCCGGATGAGGTGATGGAAGTTTTTGAGATGACAGGCTTTTCGGACATATTGGACTTTGCATAAAAGAAGGGGTGGTTACATGGATTTTCAAAATATAATCGGGAAATTTATGACGGAGAAAGTAGGATATACCGTTATTGTCTGCGGCGACACATCGGAAATTGTATATACGGATCCTCTTTATCTGGAAAAATGCGGAGAAGATATAACCGGAAAAAAAGTGAGGGAGGCATGTGGCTGGCATCAGGAATGTCCGGAGCTTATTACGGACGGCGATGCGGTGGAATGGGAATATATTGATGCCTCGGACAAAAAATATTACAGCATAAAATCCGCACGCCTTTCCGAAGAAAAAAGAGAATATGAAATACATCTGCTTACTGATATTACAGGATATATGAGCCTGAACCGGGATGTTACAAAATACATGGGATTTTTTAAGAAGCTTTCAAAATTCCAGACGGCGGTACTTGAAAAGCTTTCCGACACATATTATGAGCTGCTGCCGCTTGTTGCCGATTATCTGAAGACTGACAGGACCTGTTTTCTGCTTCAGAGAGGAGACAATGTAGAAATTATTACCTTTGACCGTAAGGAGAAAAACTACAGCAACGAAAGAATTTCCCGGAACGAGGCGGAAAAACAAGGCTTATTTGCGGAAGACAAAGAAAAGGGGCAGGACGGGGATACCATGCCGGCATCCGGCGATTATACACTGATAAGCGGGGAAATTTCTGGAGACCGCTATGCAGTAACCGTACATAACGGACCGGGTACAGACGGAGATGCCTTGCGGGAGCCGGCCTTCAAAAGTGTAATAAGGCTTTACATAGAAAATGGCGTTATGAGGGAAAAGCTGGTTTATGAAAGTGAACATGACGGACTGACAGGTCTGCTCAACAAAGGAAAATACCTGTCCATGGCAGAGAAAAACTTTGTCGGTCTGGACTCCATTGCCATATTTAATTTTGACGTGAACAATCTGAAAAAAATGAATGACCTGTTTGGCCATGAAGCCGGCGATAAACTGATTATCAAGTCCGCCGACAGTATCCGGAAGGTGATTAACAACAAGGTACACGGATTCCGCATGGGAGGCGATGAATTCTTAATGGTAGCGGAAAATGTTACCAGAAAGGAAACCGACACCATAAAAAAACGCTGGGAGGAAGAGCTTGCCAGACTTAATACGGCAGACGACGGCATCAACTGTGTGATAGCCCTGGGAGTTGCCTATGGGGAAAAAGGCTATGACTATGCCGCACTTCTGAAACTCGCGGATGAACGTATGTATGAGGACAAAAAATCAAAGAAAAAGCCGGGAGAAGAAATCCGCTAAACACAGTAGCACAAATGCATAAGAAAGTGGTATAATAGCAGATGATTATAAAAGTGAGCAGTGCTTACGAAGGAAAGGCGGGTTACAAAAGATGGTTATTGATTTTAAGAATATAGAGGAGCAGGCGCTTCCTGCCTTTAAGGGCGGCAAGGGAGAGCTTTGCGTGAAAAGACATGTGGACGAAAAGTGTACCATTATGTATGACAGACTGACACCGGGGTCCTCCATCGGATTCCATGTCCATGAGGGCAACTGTGAGATTATCTACATTTTAAGCGGAAAAGCGGATTTCATTTACGATGAAGGCACGGAGTGCGTGGAAGCCGGCGGATGCCATTACTGTCCCAAGGGGCATGGTCATTCCATGATTAACAATGGTACGGAAGATATTGTTTTCTTCGCTGTGGTACCGGAACAATAAACCGTTGTACGGTGCAGGCGAAAGGGGATATCGGTTTGTCTATATCAGAACATACAAATAAACATATGGAGCAGCTCTTTCTATCCCAGGTAAACAGACCGGATGTAAAGCAGTTTGCCCAGAAAAAATCCATGCCATACCGGGAGCTTATGTCGTATTACCGGTGTGCCATGATGGAGGTAGAAACAAAATTCAGTGTTCTTAATGAGGAATTGTCCATGCAATATGACCGCAATCCCATTGAGACCATAAAGACCAGGCTGAAATCGCCGGAAAGTATTCTTGAAAAATGTTACCGGAAGGGCATCAGTGTAACTACGGAAAGTATCGAACAGAATTTGTTTGATATTGCCGGTGTGCGTGTCATCTGTTCCTTTCCTTCCGACATTTATATGCTTTCCGAGGCATTTTTAAAACAGGATGATATTGAGCTGATTGCGAAAAAGGACTATATAGAGCATCCGAAGGACAACGGTTACCGCAGTCTGCATCTGATTGTGGAAACACCGATTTTCCTTCACAACCAGAAGAAGCTCATGAAGGTGGAGGTACAGTTCCGCACCATTTCCATGGACTGGTGGGCAAGTCTGGAGCACAAAATCCGCTACAAAAAGGACTACACCATCACGGAAGAAACAGCCCATGATCTGAAGCAGTGTGCTGAAGTCAGCGCCATGCTGGATGCCCGTATGGAAGCCATCCACAAAAAGGTGGAGAATACCGGAGATTGATGTTATTTAATGTAAATATCTAAAAAAAGTATTAAAAAAAACTGTTGACAAATGCTTTTCAAAAGACTATTGTATAGTCAATTCAACAAACAAATGCGAGGAACAGGAAATGACTTCCCCTTATCACCGCTTACAGAAAGCCGTAAATTGTGAGAATCGGCAGCAAGGAATGGGAGGGCCCTCACCTGCGAGCTGCTTTTATGAAAGACGCATCATTCCGAGAGAAATGGCAAAGCTTTTACCAGCCGTAAAAGGAATGCTTGATGTATCGTGTCCAGTAGTGAAAGCCGGTATCCACCGTTAAAGGGACATGTCTTCTGACAGATTCGATGTTCAGGTGACAGGAGAGAGGTCGGGCAACCGGCAAACAAAGTGGTAACGCGGAAGTAATGTAAATGATAAACCTTCGTCTTTGTACAGAATCCATGGGATGATGTATGGGGACGGAGGTTTTTTATTTTATAAAGAAAAGAGGAGAAGTAATTATGAACACACTTGTAATCGTATTAATCGCAGCAGTTGTTTTGGTAGCAGCGTATGTATTTTACGGACGCTGGTTGGCAAACAAATGGGGTATTGATCCGAAAGCAGAAACACCCGCTGTCAAATTCAAGGACGGCAAAGACTATGTACCTACAAACGGATGGACCGTTTTCAGCCATCAGTTTTCATCTATCGCGGGCGCAGGCCCTGTCACCGGTGCCATTCAGGCAGCAGCCTTCGGCTGGTTACCCGTTCTGCTCTGGATTTTAATCGGCGGCGTATTCTTCGGAGCTGTTACCGACTTCGGCGCCCTGTACGCATCTGTTAAGAACGAAGGCAAGTCCATGGGTATGCTGATTGAAAAATACATCGGCAAATTCGGACGTAAGATTTTCCTTCTGTTCTGCTGGTTATTTACTTTGATTGTTACCGCAGCATTTGCCGACATGGTAGCCGGAACCTTTAACTCCTACACCGTTGTAGACGGCGTTTCCCAGTTATCCGATGCCGCAACCACCAACGGTGCAGCCGGTATGGTTTCCATCATGTTCATGGTATTCGCTGTTGTATTTGGCTTAATCCAGAAGAAATTCAACCTTTCCGGCTGGAAAGAGGCAGCACTCGGCATTCTTTGCATCATTGCTTCCTTTGCCATCGGTATGAACTTCCCGTTAATCTTCAACAAAGATACCTGGAGTTACATCACCTTTGTTTATATTTTCTTCGCAGCCGTACTTCCCATGTGGCTCTTAAAGCAGCCCCGTGATTATATGACGACATTCATGTTTATCTGCATGATTGCCGGTGCGGTTATCGGACTTTTCGTAGCACATCCTACGATGAACCTTCCTGTATTTACAGGCTTTACCAACGATAAATTAGGAACTCTGTTCCCCATCCTGTTTGTAACCGTTGCCTGCGGTGCCGTTTCCGGTTTCCACAGCCTGGTTTCTTCCGGTACTTCTTCAAAGACCGTTGAGAATGAAAAAGATATGTTAAAGGTCGGCTACGGCGCCATGGTTCTGGAAAGCTTACTGGCTGTACTTGCCCTTTGCGTTGCCGGTGCGGCAGCCGCTGCAGACGGAACCGCAGCAGCAGGTACTCCGTTCCAGATTTTCAGCCGCGGTGTTGCAGGCTTCTTTGAAATGTTCGGTGTTCCCGTTTATGTGGCAACCGTATTCATGACCATGTGTGTATCCGCTCTGGCTCTTACCAGCCTGGATGCTGTCGCACGTATCGGCCGTATGAGCTTCCAGGAACTCTTCAGCGTAGATGATATGGAGCATGCCGCTCCTTGGAGAAAGCTTCTCTGTAATACCTATTTCTCCACCATCGTTACCCTGCTTTGCGGTTATGTGCTGACCAAAATCGGCTATGCAAACATCTGGCCGCTGTTCGGCTCCGCAAACCAGTTGTTAAGCGCTCTGGTACTGATTACCCTCTGCGTATTCTTAAAGGTAACCGGCCGCAGTAACAAGATGCTGTTCCCGCCCCTTATCATTATGCTTTGTGTAACCTTTACCGCTCTGGTACAGCGTCTTATCGCAATGGTTAAGGCTATCCAGAACGCCGCAGCAGTTACCATTCCCGCAGGCGAAACCACCTGGGGCAAGGTATTCATTGCCAACGGCTTACAGTTAATCATCGCTGTCCTGCTTATCGTTCTTGGCCTTATCATTGTCGTAAACTCCACCAAGAGCTACGCCAAGAGCAAGAAGAACTCCGAAAAGGCAGCTTAAAAGCAAAAGACTTAAGAACAAAAAACTTAAGATCAAAATCAGGCTGGACACTGCCTGACAGACTTAGCTTTCTTGTAATCAATATAGAGGCAAAACCCCGGTTTCATTTCAGGTGAGACCGGGGTTTTGTTTTGGCATTTAGGAATAAAGAAAGGGAAGATTTACCCTTGTTCCAAGAAGATATAATAATCGACAAAACACCCTAAAATGTTGTATAATTAGTATCATTTGTTGGAACGTATACACAGTACGAGCAGAATGACAGAATTTGTCTATGCAATTTGATAGAATCCATTTAACAAAGCGAAATGGAGGTTCCGGAATGGAAAGTGAAGGGAATAACAAAGTAGGTAGGGTTCTTAGCATTTACACTAAGTTACTAAATGGTGTTGTGATTAATAAAGCAGAAGAAGCACAGTGCTATGGAGTGAATGAGAGAAGTATTCAGCGTGACATTGATGACATCAGGGAGTTTTTAGATGTTGAGGCAATGGATAAGGGCGAAATAAATTCCGTGATTTACGATAGAGTAAAAAAGGGTTATTGTATGGAGACCATCTATAAGGTTAAGCTGACCAACAGTGAAATCCTTGCACTCTGTAAAATTCTACTGGACAGTAGAGCTTTTACCAAAGAGGAAATGACAAGTATGCTCCAACGCATGATTGATTGCTGCGTACCAAAGAGCAATCAGAAACTGGTGAAAGATTTGATCTCCAACGAAGAATTTCATTATGTAGAACCAAGACATAAAACGGAATTTTTAGACACCATGTGGGATATCGGACAGGCAATCCGGTCCTCTAAATACATAGAAATCGAATATACCAGAATGATGGACAAAAAGACGGTAAAACGGAAAATTAAACCCGTTGCCATTATGTTTTCTGAGTACTACTTTTATGTCACCGCTTTTATTGATGACGAAAAGGTACGGGAGAACTTCGATGTGATTAACGATTCTTTTCCTACCATTTATCGTATCGACCGCATTCAAAGCTTAAAGGTATTGGATGAGCGCTTTCACATACCATATGCCAGTCGTTTTGAAGAGGGTGAGTTCCGAAAACGCGTGCAGTTCATGTACGGCGGTAAGTTACAGAAGGTACGTTTTAAGTATTCGGGACCGGACATTGATGCCGTTCTTGACAGACTTCCCACAGCAGTAATTGAAAACGAAGAAAATGGTGTTTATACCGTGAAGGCGGAAGTGTTCGGCAAGGGAATTGATATGTGGTTCCGGAGCCAAGGGGAGCTGGTAGAAGTCATCTCATAGGAGAAATAACGAAAAAGGTAAACGTTACATACAACTTCAAAAAGAGAAGGAAGCGCGTAGAAATTTGAGAAACTAAGAATACGCATATGTCAGGAGGTGGATGACATCAATACAGCATATTTAGCAATGGGACAAATAATACAAATGAATCCTATTATAAACGATTCGTATGAAACAAAACAGGAGTACATTAAGAGACTAAAGGATTATTTAAGGGTAGTGGGTTGGAATAGGCGCAAGTTTGTAAACGCGGAATTAGATGCTTATGGGAAAATCATTATCAAGAGCAGGTCATATGACATACCACATGACATAGATTTTTATAAGTATTTTATATTAATGGACCTGTTGCACATTATGGCATATGACTTTAAAACTGCAGATGGATCAAAATTAGAAAGGATACGTTCATTATATGATCATGATTTTGCGGATGCAGATGTAAAGATTGTAAATCAATTTTTCAAAATTGCATTAATTCCTGAAAAAAAGATAAGGGAAATAATTAAGAGCAAGAAATTAGATATAGAAAAAGATTATCTGGAAGCAATTTACAGGAATATGATGTTTAAGAAAAGGGAACCGGCGGGCATTATGGTCACTGCAACTATGAGTGCAGGAAAATCTACTTTTATTAATGCACTTGTGGGTAAATATGTTTGCCTATCACAGAATATGGCATGCACAAGTAAAATTCACTGTATTGTAAACAAGGCATTTGAGGACGGTTTTTCTGCAGAATATGACCATGATTTAATTTTGACTGCGGGCAAGGAAGAACTGCTTAATGACAATGAGTTAAATACTTCAGATAAGATTGTCGTAAGCACAAGCTTTATAGGTGGTCTTTCTGAGCAGAGATTGATAGTGAATGATTCACCCGGAGTTAATTATAGTGGGGATGTAAAGCATAAGCAGATAACAGATAGACTTATAAAGGCAAAGAACTATAACATGCTTATATACATAATGAATGCTACACAGTTATCTACAAATGATGAAAGTGAGCATTTGGATTATGTGAAGAAAACCATAGGGCATACGCCGATACTGTTTGCAATAAGTATAAGACGGTTATTCCCTTTACAAGTTCACTTAAAATGATTTCTCTGTTGAGAGAAGCAAACTGTTGTACAAACTGAATGTCATGAAGGTAATCGTCCATAAGTTCGCCATCAAGCCAGGTGATTTCATAGGGAACGGTCAGTCCTTTTTCTTTCAGATGCTTCTGACCTTCCTTTAGATAGTATTCAGTAACTTCTTTGCCAAGATGACGGCTTCCTGAGTGGATTACGAGGTAGAGGTTTCCGGCCTCATCCTTATCCAATTCAATAAAATGATTGCCGCCGCCTAAGCTGCCAAGACTTAATATTGCCTTGTCCGTACGGATGTGACCGGCGCATTTAAGCATATTAAAATCAAATTCATACGCCATTCGGTGTGCTTTTGTCCGGATATGAAAACCCGACGGAACGCAGTCTCTGATGACAGTATCTAATTTCTGAAATTCTAATTTTTTATCTTTAATCTGCGCAAGGGTCATACCGCAGCCAATATCGATACCTATGAGATTAGGGATGATTCTGGTTCCGATAGTCATGGTAAGCCCAATGGTTCCCACCTTACCGGGATGAACATCAGGCATGACACGAATGCGGCATCCGGCGGAACTTTCCTGATCGCAGATCATCAGAAGCTGTGCGAGGGCATATTGGTCGATTGCAGTATTCTTGTTGTTAGTGGTAAAAATTTGAGCAGAGGTATATGCTCCTTTGATTGTCTCCATAATAATTTCCTTTTCTGTTGATGCGAGGGCATAAAAATGCACCTCTTTTGTTAAAGCAGAGGTGCCGGAAATCCTATGAAGTCTGTAGCTGTGATAGACAGAGTATGTCCGCTACATACAAAGAGAAGGAAGGATGACCATACCTCTTGCTATTAAGTTGTTTTCGGTTGTTCTGTAATTCTGTGTCATGATAATGGCCTCCTTTCTGTGAAAATAGATAATCAGTTACATTTTACTACATAATATATCGAACAGGTTTGAAAAATAATAATACCCGGAAAGAAAAAAACAGTAACATTATTTTCAGCTATCTGTGCTCACCCAGTCAAAGATGGTTAGGTCACTGCCTGATTCAATCGCCTGGTAGGAGAAATCCATGAAATGTCCGGTAAGCCCACGCCTGTCATAAGGATAGAAAAAGTGGTACCAGCAATGGCAGTCATCCAAAGTGGATTCTAATATTCCGGAAAGAGGTCTCCGCATGAAAGGAGTTTGGAGTTTTACTTTGCTCATTGTGGGAAAGGGAAGACTGTAGCGCCCCATCCATCCACCTGCTAAATAATCAGTAAGGTTATGTTTAAAGCAGTGAGCTTCGCCCCATCCGGAATCTGCATGGATTGCGTAGATGCCAATCGTGCCGTTAAACCAGGTAGCGGAAAAATGGATGGGGTTATTATTTTTGTAATTCTTGCCCGGATATACTAAATCAATCTCATAACGTGGTAATGGCTGGTTTTCCTCAGGAAGGTAATCTGCATATTGTGCAAGAAATTCATTGTAAGAGGAATAGTAACCGGTACAGTGCAGGCCTTTCACAGAGACTTCATAAGAGTTCAGATAGTCTTCATTCATACAATAGTATTCGTTTACGGAAAGAATAGCCGGGTTTTCAGGACAATAGATTTCCTGCAGGATTCGCTCTGCATATCCGGCTGTATACAAAACATGGCGTTTCTCCTGCTCGGAAAGTCTTTCCTCCTGCGCCAGTATTTTAAGTGCTTCCAGCTTGATTTCCCAGGGATTCATGCTTTTCAGTATGAGAAATATGGTATCAGACAAATTGAAAGTCTCATTTTTTCGCATGTATTCACGAATCTCCGGTGATCTTATGAAAGCATATATATCCAGGTTTCCGTTTTTATCTATCATTTCTTCTTTGGAAATAGCTTTTAACACATCATTCCTCCATTAGTCGGCTGCCGGCTGCTTTTTGCTGTTCATTCTTTTCACCGTGCATCTTTTTTCGATGTATGCATTTACCGATGTTTACAGTGTAGCATCCGTGAATGACAAATAATGGCATTCTGATCTTTGGGGGGAGTAATTTTATGGAGAATAAGAAATTAATTTTCGGATGTAGTTTGCAATGTTTTCTCATGAAACAGTATAAAAAATCACATTAAAATTATACCTTATAGGGTATAAAAATACATAAATATATTGTTCCTACACCTTATAGGGTATAGAAGCATATAAATAGATTGTTCCTACACCCTATCGGGTACAAAACAACATAAAACACTTTACTTTATACCTTATAGGGTATAAAATGAATAATAAAAACTGAGCATAAGGAAATAATAGCAATGAACAGGATAGCACAATTTGTAAAGGAACATAGAAGGGCTGCAGGGCTTACTCAGGAGGAGTTTGCCATGCGATCCGGTCTGGGACTCCGGTTTGTGAGAGAATTGGAACAAGGCAAGGAAACGGTTCGGATGGATAAAGTTAATATTGCACTTGCCATGTTTGATTATGAGGCGGTGCCGGGCAGAAAGGATGAATGCTGATGGAAATATTCAGAACTGCGTATGTGTATGTGAGAAATGTATATGCCGGACAGCTCAGTGAAACGGACGAGGGCTACCTCTTTACTTATGATGATGACTATATGGAAAAAACGGATGCCGGTGCGGTTTCTCTGACAATGCCCTTAAGCAGAAAACAATATACATCCAATATTCTGTTTCCGTTTTTTGACGGACTGATACCGGAGGGGTGGCTGCTCGATGTGGTCAGCCGTAACTGGAAAGTTGACAGGAATGACAGATTTGGACTATTGCTCATTGCCTGCAGGGACAGCATAGGAAATGTAAGTATCAGAGGAGAAAAAGAATGAAATGCTTGTGTTGCGGAAAGGAATTTTCATCGGAGAATTTGCAGAATGGATGGCATAAAAGATGCATCCGAAATTTCTTTGGAACCGATAAACTGCCGGTACTTGAAGTAGATAAGGAACATCTGGAGGTTCTTGCAGAAAACAGTGTGCAAAAAGGTCTCACGGTGCCGGGAGTGCAGAAAAAAATGTCATTGCATTTATTCTCGGATGCGAAAAAGCCGAGACTTACGCTGGTGAATTATCCGACCGGCTATATTTTGAAGCCGCAGGTGGAAGAGTTTGAAGCATTGCCGGAAGCGGAACAGCTTGTTATGAGCATGGCGGATAAAACGGGTATTGCTACGGTGCCCCATGCGCTGATGCCGTTACAGGATGAATTGGCCTATATTACCAGGCGGGTGGACAGAATCTGGGGAAAAAATGGAGTTGCCATGCTGGCAATGGAGGATTTCTGCCAGTTAGACCTCAGACTTACACAGGATAAATATAAAGGTTCTTATGAGCGATGTGCTAAAATTATTGATAAATATTCTTACACCAAAGGGCTCGACAGAGCGGAAATGTTTATGCGCCTGGTATTTTCTTTTATGGTGGGGAATTCGGATATGCACCTGAAAAACTTTTCCCTGATAGAAAGTGAGGAAGGTAGCGGGGAATACCATTTATCCCCGGCGTATGACCTTCTGCCGGTGAATGTGGTTATGCCGGAGGATAAAGAGCAGTTTGCACTGACAATGAATGGGAAAAAGTTGAATATACGGAGAAAGGATTTCTTTGTGTTTGCGGAAGAATGTGGTTTGCAAAAGGCATCCGCAGAAAAAATGATAGAGAAATTTATTTCCATGAAAGAATTGTATACCGGTATGTGTGAGCAATCCCTATTGCCGGAATATATGAAAGAACGGTTTTGCAATTTAATAGAAGAAAGAACGAAAATCCTGCAAGGTGACTCATGACTGCAATGAATATGTATGTGATTTGCTTTAAAATGCGGGGTATGGAGTGAGGAATAGAGTGAGATACAGCTGTAAAAAACACTTGCATATTATCAGGTGAAGAGGTAAGATAACTGGCAGAGAGAAATTTATGCAGAGAACAAATTAGAAATGATTTCAGGGAATGAAGTTCTCCCTTGGGAAACCTAAACCGCTTAGTAAGCTGATGACTTCTGTGATGCAATGTCGCAGAAATTGTCAGCTTTTATTGTTTATAGGAAAGGAGCTTTTTATGTTAACATCACTTGCACTCATCTTTTTGGTCGGATTGTCCATGGCGGCAATCTGTCAGAAATGCAGACTCCCGCGGATTGTGGGAATGCTGCTCACCGGTATCGTATTAGGACCTTATGTACTGGACTGGTTAGACCCTTCGATTTTGTCCATTTCGGCGGAACTCCGTAAAATGGCACTGATAATTATTCTTTTGAAAGCGGGACTTTCTCTGAATATAGCTGATTTGAAGAAGGTGGGGCGGCCTGCGGTGCTGATGTCCTGCCTGCCGGCAAGCTTTGAAATTTTAGGATATTTTCTGTTCGCACCGTATCTGCTTGGCATAACCCGGATTGAGGCGGCTGTCATGGGAGCGGTTCTGGGAGCGGTTTCACCGGCGATTGTGGTGCCCCGCATGGTACAGCTTATGGAACAGAAATACGGAACGGAAAAAAGTATTCCGCAGCTTATCTTAGCGGGAGCATCCTGCGATGATATTTTTGTTATTGTCCTGTTTACCACTTTTGTCAATATGGCGCAGGGTGGGCACGCCAATGCCATGGACTTTATCAATATTCCCGTTTCCATTGTGCTGGGCGTGCTGCTCGGTGCATTGGCGGGTTTTGCGCTGGCGCTGTTTTTTGAAACGGCATATGCCCATAAAAACTGTGTGCGGAACAGTACAAAGGTGGTGATTGTGCTGGGCGTTTCCTTCCTGCTGATTGCGGTTGAAGAATGGTGCAAAAACATTGTATCCGTATCCGGGTTGCTTGCCGTTGTCAGCATGGCATGTGTGCTGAAACTGAAAAGTACGGAATTTGTGTCGAAAAGATTATCGGAAAAGTTTGGAAAGCTATGGATTGCAGCGGAGGTTATTTTGTTTGTGTTAGTGGGAGCTGCAGTGGATATCCGCTATACGCTGAGTGCGGGCGGAGCGGCGGTAGCCATGATTTTCATTGCGCTCGCCTTTCGTTCCGTGGGAGTGCTTTGCTGCCTGATTGGCACAAAGCTTTCCGGGAAGGAACGGTTATTCTGCGTGCTTGCCTATCTGCCCAAGGCTACGGTGCAGGCTGCCATCGGTTCCGTGCCTATGGCAATGGGGCTTTCCTGCGGAAAAATCGTGCTTTCCGTGGCAGTGCTGGCTATTTTAATCACGGCTCCGCTGGGGGCGCTCGGCATTGATGCCGGCTACAAGAAACTGCTTATGAAAGAAAATAAAGAACCTGTGGAAACAAATCCGAAAACCGTGTAAAATAGAACATAGTATTAAAGAATATGGAAACAACAGGAAGAAACAAACGGAAACTATAGATGAACAAACAGAAGCTATAGGCGTAAAGAAACAGAAACTATAAACAGAAAGGAACAGAAACTATGGCATGTACAACAATATTAGTAGGAAAAAAGGCCTCATATGACGGCTCTACCATGATTGCAAGAAACGATGACTCCGGTTCGGGAAGCTACACCCCGAAGAAATTTCAGGTAATGCATCCGGAGGAGCAGGCAAAGGTGTATAAATCCGTGATTTCCCATGTGGAGATACCTCTGCCGGGCAATCCCTTGCGCTATACGGCGGTGCCGAACGCACTGGAGGGCAAGGGCATCTGGGCAGCCAGCGGTGTCAACGAAGCGGGCGTCGGAATGACGGCAACGGAAACCATTACTTCCAATCCGCGGGTGCTGGGAGCCGACCCTCTGGTGGAATATATTCCGGCGAAGAAGGATGCCACAACAGGTGAAAACGATGCAGCATCCGGTGAAAACGGCACAGAGATGGGGAAAGAAATCCCCGGCGGAATTGGGGAAGAGGATATCGTTTACTTAGTGCTTCCGTACATTCACAGTGCAAGGGAAGGTGTAAAGCGCCTGGGCAGCCTGCTGGAGCAGTATGGAACCTATGAGATGAACGGCATTGCTTTTCAGGATGTGAATGAAATCTGGTGGCTGGAAACCATCGGCGGACATCACTGGATTGCCAGAAGAGTGCCGGACGAGGCATATGTGGTGATGCCCAACCAGCTCGGCATCGACTGGTTCGATATCGAGGATGCCCTGACGGAGCAGAAGGAATATATGTGCTCCGCAGATATGAAGGAATTTATGGCAAAGCATCATCTGGACCTTACCATCCGCACGGAGGGAGAGCCGGAGAATATTTTCAATCCGAGAGATGCGTTCGGCAGCCATGACGATGCCGACCATGTATACAATACGCCCCGTGCGTGGTTTATGGAGCGGTACTTAAATCCCGGCACCTGCATCTGGGACGGCGAGGATGCTGATTATTCCCCGTATTCCGATGACCTCCCCTGGTGTCTGATTCCGGAGAAAAAGATAACGGTGGAAGATGTAAAATACGTGCTTTCTTCCCATTTCCAGGGCACACCCTACGACCCGTATGCATCTTACGGGGACAAATCCATGAAGGGTGCGTTCCGTTCCATCGGCATTAACCGGAACGATTTTATGGCGCTTATCCAGATGCGTCCCGACAGGGCGGAGGATTTCCGGACCTTGCAGTGGATTGCTTTTGCGTCCAATGCTTTTAATGTGATGCTACCGTTTTATGCGGATGTGGAAGAAACTCCGGATTATGTTTCCAATACGACGGAGGATGCGTCCACGGACAATTTCTACTGGGTAAGCCGGATGATTGCCGCCATGGCGGACGCTTCTTACAAAAAATCGGTGTTCCATATTGAGAGATATCAGGAAAACGTACTTTCTAAGGGACATGAGCTGATTAACCGGTATGATGAAAAAATAGCGGCAGTGGAAGGTGAAGCAAAGAGCGGCGCCGCCGAAAAAGAAACAGACAGCAAAAAGCGTATGGCACTGAAAAAAGAAGCCAACGAAGCAGTAGCCGAAATGGCAAGAAAAGCCGCGCAGGACACCCTTAACAAGGTTTTGTATGAGCTTAGCAATGAAATGAAAAACGCCTATTCCCGTTCCGATGCGTAAGGAGGTATAAGTATGCAGCTTCTTATTAAACAGAGAGTTTTTTCCTGGACGGACACCTATGACATTTATGATGAATGGAACAACCCGAAATATTTTGTAAAAGCGGAGTTCTTTTCCCTGACGCACCAGCTTCATGTGTACGACAACAACGACCGGGAAATCGGAATTATCCACCAGAAAATGTTTACGTTTCTGCCTACTTTTGAAATTGAGGTGGACGGTGAGATACGGGGCGTTATCAAGAAGAAATTTTCCTTTTTCCATCCCCAGTACGAAATTGATTACCGGGGATGGCATGTGGAAGGGGACTTCCTCGGCTGGGATTATGATGTTTACGATGCCTGCAGCTCCGTGATACATATTTCCAAGAAACTCTTCACCTGGGGTGACACGTATGTGATTGACATTGCAGACCCGGAGGATGAAATTGACGGTCTGCTTCTGGTGCTTGCCATCGATGCGGCAAACTGCACGCAGAACGAGTGATAACCGGGACAATAAGCAGGTCATCCTATTCATTTCCGGATAATGGCGGATTATGCAATTTCTGTTCGGACAGAAAAGTTTACGCAAAATATCAAGAAATCACAGGGGAACAGGGCTACAATAGACTTACGATATCGTAAGGAAGGGGAAACGGCGTATGGAGCATTTGCAGCTTCTGACAAGGGCACTGCAGTATATAGAGGAAAATTTACAGGGCAGCCTTAAGACAGAGGATGTGGCGGCATATTGCTACTGTTCCAAATCTTCCATAGAAAAGCTTTTCAAAAATGTAAACAACATTTCCGTTCACGATTACGTGGTGCGGAGAAAAATGGTGATTGCGGCGGGACAACTGCAGAAGGAGGACGTCAATATCTTACATCTGGCGCTTTCTTTGGGCTATCAGTCCCACGAGGCTTTCACCAGGGCATTCAAGCAGGTCTGGCACTGCAATCCGTCGGTGTATGCAAAGCAATACCGTTTCTCGGAGCTTTATCCGCGGTTTGCTGCCACACCTATGGAGGGAGCAATTTCTATGAAGAAAAATGTAGACATCAGCGAATTGTACGATTTGCTGCAGGAAAGAAAAAACTGTTATTTTGTGTGTTGTGATATCTGCCATCTGATACCGATTAACGAGATTTCCCGGAAGGCGGGAGACCTGGCTATTTTAGAGGCCATGAAACGGATTTCGGAGGCGGCGGGAGAAGAGGATGTCATGTTCCGAATTGGGGGAGATGAATTTGTACTGCTGACCAATTCCGGGGATGAAGCATACGCACAGGAAACGGCAGCCGCTATTCTGCGGCGGAACGGAGAAACGGTTTCGTTTGAAGGCAGGGAAATTCCGGTATCCTTGTATGCGGCGGTAACCAGAGTGGAGATGCAGCCGTTAAAGTATCAGGATTTATTTGTCAGCCTGCATGCGGCGATTGACGGGCAGAAAGAGAAGGTAAGCGCATCCGGAATACCTGTGAACAAGATGTAAAATGTATGTAAAAACAATTATTACATTACTATAATATGGAATAAAAACTTGCATCTGCTTTGCTGTCTGTGATACACTGATGGCGAAGCAGATTTTGTATACAACGGGGCATCGGAGGAAAGCCATGGGATTATTTTCAGATTTAAGTATGAAGGGAAGAGAAGTGGTGGCAGAGCCGGACGGCATTGTTTTATTTAAGGGAGCGGTGCTGATGGCGGTGGGAATTACCGCCGTATCCACGGTGCTGACGGAATTTGATCCGGCGCCGAAAATGATATTTGTGATAGTGGGTTTGGTGTGCGCCGTTTTCGGTGTACATTTTGTTCTGCAATACATAAAAGACTACAAAGCGTTCAAGGCATTTGTCCCGGTGTGGGATACGGGCAGAGGCATATATGATAAATTTGCCATTGAGCTGAACAACTGGCAGCAGGGAGGTCAGGTACCGAATTGCTGCGACGGTGATACCGCTTATTATCTGAAACTGCAGAGGGAAAGACTTAGGAAAAAGGGCATACAGATGCAGGACAGCATCATGCCGGTAAAAGGAACCGGCTTTGGCACGGCTACTTTGTCCAGAAAATCGGCATGGTATACCACGGATATGACCTATGAGAACATTCATCGGAAAATGGCATTTGTGGGTGCCCGGGGCACGCTTTATGAGCGGGAAGTGGATCAGGTCATGTACGAAATCATTGCGCATACACCCAATGATGCGCAGACGGAGAATATTACCGTAACGTGTCCGAACTGCGGCTCATTAAGCCCGGTAAGCGAACTGGAAGAGGGCTGCCGTTACTGCGACACCCGTTTTAAGATTACGGATCTATTCCCCAGAGTGGTGAACCTGTATTTCTTGAAAAGCTATTCTATCGCCAATACCAAGCTGATTTTACAGAATACCATGGTGGCTACGATGCTGGGGATTTTTCTTGTGTTTGTGCTTGTGGGTATTGTGAAAACACAGACACCCGGGGAAATACCGGGATATCTGGCATCCACCTTTTTCGCCTCCTTAATCCTGGGCGGATTTTTAGGCTACATTTTAGGAGGCTTCCGGATGATTGCCGTCCAGTTTGACAGGGATGGACAGAAGAGGATATCCGCGTTTAAGTGGGCGCGTACCAAGAGTAAAATAACCAACACCCTGAACAAATATGACCCTGCTTTTTCCTATGATAAATCTGAGGGACAACTGGTATCCCTTATCCGTATGGCAGTCTTTGCGGAGCAGCCGGAGGAATTGGCGTGCTACCGGGGAGGGGCGAGGGATGCCCGCTTTGCGGATATTCTGGAAATGACCTATACTAACGGAACGGTGCTCAATAAGGTAAGACAGGATGGCAATAAGCTTCAGTTATCCTTACGCACCTGGTGGGTAAATTACAGCGAAGAGAACGGACAGGTGAAAAAGACGGGTGACTGCATTGATGTGGTAGTGAGCCGTGATATGACGAGACAGGAGGCTCCGGGCTTTTCCATTACATCTGTACAGTGTGAAAGCTGCGGAGGTAGCTTTGATGCGGTAAGACAAAGAAAATGTCCTTACTGCGGCAGTGAATATCACATGGAAAAAGAAGGCTGGGTTATTGAAGACATGAAACTGGTGCGATGAAAGGAAAAACATTTATTATATTCAGATGAATATAGAAGTTTGGGTATATCGGATACAAAAGTCAGATATATACCCAGAGAAAGAAACAACTTTGCCCTCCACAACAGGAGCCTTCCACAACAGAAAAGGGCACATGAAAAGAAAATTTTCATGTGCCCTTAAATTTTACCTTGTCATAAGCAACAAACAGGCTGGCAATATACGGTTAAAGTTTAACATAATATGCCGCGTCATGATGCTTCTGCAATTAGTTTGCAGCGGTTACGGAAGTGATGTGAGGGTTTACACCTTCATACCAGTACAGGAAGCCTTCCAGGTCGATTACATCGCCGATAGAAAGGTTCTTAACGGCTGCGTATACATCGGAGTCCTTGTCGCACAGATAAGACTCAACGGTGAAGGAATAGGAAGCGCCGTCCTTGGAAACGGTGAAGTATAAGTCGTCACCGTCGGTACCGGAACCGTCCCAGTTGTAAAGGAAAGCAACGTCGTTGCCTGCATCGTCCTGACCTGCTGCTTCTACGGTCATACCCTTGAAGGATACGAACTGGTTCTGGTAGTTGATTAAATCGTCGCTTGCAAGATCTGCGGTAACATCAACGGGTTCTGCAACATAGCTGCCGTCTTCGATCTCAAAGGTTGCATCGATGATTTCTACTTCGCCGGACCATTCGGACTTGAAACCGGTTACTTTAATCTTGGTACCCTTTTCCAGCTTAGCGTAGTCCTCTTCGGAGCAAGCCATGTTGTAAAGGAAGTAGCCGCCATCGTGATCCTGGGTGTAAACGGTAGCCTTGTTGTCCCACCAGGACTGCTTAGCCTGTACGTAGGTTTCAACGGTTACTTCGGTATCCAGGTCTGCTGCTACATATTCTGCATAAGTCATAACACCTTCGGACTTAACGTCTTCTGCATCGTCAGCAGGAGTGGTTTCTGCATCATCGGTAGCTTCTGTAGTATCTTCTACAGTGCTTTCTGCAACAGTGCTCTCGGTGGTAGCAGGTGTGGTTTCGGTGTTGGTGTTGTTGTCAGTAGCATTGCCACAGCCTGCGAATGCAACGGTAAGGGTCAGTGCTAAAGCCATTACTAATGTTTTTTTCATAATTTCTCCTCTTTTCTGAAAAAAATTAAAAAGTTACCTGTCTGACCGGTACCCCGGTCAAACAGGTATATTATACAATAAAAACTATATAAATCAATGTTTTTTATCAATTGTTTTCTTTTTTTTCAGATATTCGACACTGACATACAGGATAATCAGCACCCACGCAGTGATAAGGGAAGCAAGCAGAACTACGGCTTCCATGGGAAGTTTTCCTAAGTTTTTTTTGCCGGAAATACTGTCGGTTCCCTGTCCAAGACGATATAGGGACTGCACATCGGTAAAGAGCTTATCCATGTAGGTATCGTCTATGGTTTCCTTGCGGCGGCAGGACTTGGTGACGTTTTCGATAAGCTGTCCGGCGGCATCACGTAAGGAAGCGGAGCCGTTGAATACCGGTGTGACAAAGGTATCGTCCACATGCTCCAGTAAAAGCTCGGATGCCTTTATTTTTACGTCATAGTGCGTGCCGTTGTCTTCTCCGTAGCGGGAAAGATAATCCTGATAGGAGGGATCCGCCTGTGCTTTTACGGTAACCGGCACATAGCCTTCCGTTTCCGCATAGGCAATCTGCACCTTGTTGGTCAAAAGGTACTGGGTAAACAGCCAGGATGCCATGACCTCGCCGGAGTCCTTTTTATTGAAGATGCAAAGGGAAGGTCCCTGGGAAATCATCTGCGGGTTTTCCGGGTCCGCCTGCGGTATCATGCGTACGGCGGTTTCAAAATCTACAAAGGCTTCTTCGCTGATGTCGGACAGGGGAGCATGTGTGCCCATCCAGGTTGCACCCGCCGTGGAGTCGATGGCAAAGACGCACTGGCCGGCATTCAAAAAGTTAGCCGGATAGCTGGAAATCTTAAAGGTGGAGAAAGCGCCGCTTTTGGCATGCTCCGCAATGGTGAAAAGCAGGCTTCTTGTGGTGTCGTTAAACAGTTCGATAGCCCCGTCCGAGGTGGAATAACCGGCATCAAGCTGCTTTAACATCTGAATCATCATATTGTCGGTGGACTTGTAAATAAAAGGTATCATAACCTTTTGTCCGTTCAGAAGATACGTGCCGTCGGCATCTTTTTCGGCTGCTTTTTCCGATACTTCCCAGATAAAATCCCAGGTTACCACATCGGGCAGCTCGTAGCCCAGCTTTTCCACATAGGTTTTGTTGACATACAGGGCTTCCGTGGAACGCATGTAGGGTACGGCGTAGTAGTGTCCGGCAAAGGAGCATTCCTCTAAAAACTGGGGGATGATTTCGCCCGGTGTTTCAAAATTCACATCGCTGCCGGAAAAACCGTACTTTTCGTCCGTCATCAGTTCATCCAGCGGCACCACCACGTTGTTGCCGGTCAGATACGTGGCAATGTGGTCGGGATAGGTGATGCAGACATTGGGAGTGGTGTCCGTGGCAATGTTGGTGATGACATCGTTGTAAATCTTGCCGTAGTCGGTATAAAGACGTAAGTTTACCTTGATGTTGGGATAAAGACTTTCAAAATCACTGATGGCCTGCTTATAAATATCGGTCTGGGTCTTGTTGGTATCGTTCTTTGCCCAGAAGGTAATTTCATAGTTTTTGCCAGTGTCAAAGGTATCGGGAACGGTAAATTCCTTCGCACCCTTAGAACCGTGGCAGCCGGTCAGCAACAGAGCGGAAGCCGCCCCCAGAAGGAAGGGCAGGGCTTTTTTCCATACATGTTTCATCCTTTGGTACCTCCTCTTGCCACACCCGCCATGATTTTCTTGCGGAATACTAAAAACAGAATGATAAGGGGCAGAGAAATAACCACCACAGCCGCCATCATGGCAGGAATGTTTTCCCGTCCGAAGCCGTTTTCACGGATTTCCTGAATGCCGTTGGATACTAAAAAATAGCGGGAGTCGTCCGTAATCAGACGGGGCCATACATAGGAGTTCCAGCATTCGATGACCTTTAGGATGGCAATGGTAATCAGCGTGGGCTTGCAGATGGGTATCATGACCTTCCACAGATAACGCAGGTCCGGCGTACCGTCCACCTTTGCCGCGTAGTAAAGCTCATCCGGTACCTGGGCAAAATTTTCTTTCAACAGATAAATGTAAAATACCGAGGTGACGGAGGGCAGTATCAGACCTGTGAAGGTATTGCGCAGGTTTAAGTTGGTGATGGTCACGAAGTTGGTGATGACAACCAGTTCGTTGGGAATCATCATCAGGGATAAGAACAGGGTAAAGGCCAGGTTCTTGCCCTTAAATTCCAGGCGGGCAAAGGCAAATGCCGCCAGGGTGCTGACAACGATCATCAGCGCCGTGGTAATCACGGTGAATAAAAAGGTGTTCAGCAGATATTTTCCCAGAGATACCGTGGTAAATGCATCCACATAATTCTGCAGTGTGGGTGACAGGGTAAAAAAGGAAGGGATGTATTCTGCGTTGTAGGAGCCGTAGCTTTTTACGGAGGTTAAAATCATCCAGTAAAAAGGAAACAGCACGATGAGCGCCCACAGGGTGAGCAGCACATAAATGAGGGTTTTCTTCAGTTTTCCCATAGTTTCGACCTTTCTTGCGATATTCATGCGCTTGCGCAGCGGCTGCCGTTACACATATGCGCATGCTTTTGGAGGGCGGCAGCCGCTATACATAATGTACATGCTTCTTGCTGACGAGCAGGTTGATACAGGTGATGGTCAGCACGATGGCAAACAGAATGATGGCAGCCGCAGAGGCATAGGAGGGATAACCGCCGCTGTCTCCGTAGAGCATATCGTAAACATAACCCACGATGGTGTTCATTTCCGCCGCGTTTAAGTCCGTGCCGAACAGAGCCACCGCGTCGCTGTATGCCTTGAAGGCGCCGATAAATCCCGTGATGATAAGATAGAACAGCATGGGAGAAATCATGGGCAGCGTAATCTTGTAAAAAATACGGAAGGGAGAAGTGCCGTCCACCTTTGCCGCATTGTAGTACATGGGATTGACGGAGGAAAGGGCGCTTGTCAGGATCAGAATCTTGAAAGGCATAACGACCCAGATGGTGTAAAAGCACAGGACAAACATTTTTGCCCAGTAGGGACCGTCAATAAAATCCACGGAGGGACCGCCGAACCAGTTGATAAGCAGGTTGATGAGGCCTTCCGAATAGGCTGTTTTCTTGAACAGAATCATAAAGACCAGACCGACTGCCAGAGTGTTTGTCACATAGGGCAGAAAATAAATGGTCTGGAACAGCTCCCGCAGCTTCTTAATGGAGCTTAATGCCGCCGAAATGAGCAGGGCAAACAGGGTGGAGAGGGGAACCGTAATAATAACTAAAAGGAAGGTATTTTTCAGCGCCTGCAGAAAATACGGGTCATGCAGCACGTAGGAATAGTTGTAGGTGCCGGTGCCGAAAAAGGTCTGGGACGCCGAATTGTAGCCCTCTTCAAAAGAATATACAAATACGTCAATCAAAGGATAAATCATAAATACGCCGAGAAACAGAAATGCCGGCAGAAGATAGAGCCATCCTTTTCCATTTTGTTTTTCCATAGATAACTATACCAGCCTTTCTCCGCTTTCTTTCTCAAATAAATAAACCTTGTGAGGCTTTAAGGAGAAGCTGACGGTGGGGGAAGTGACGTCGATTTTCACATCCGAGCCGATAATGGAGCGGATAACGGCATTCTCGCAGTCCTCATGGGTGGAAACCACGCTGACGTCTCTGCCCATGACTTCCACACGGGAGAGATTGCAGACTAATTTGCCGTCCGGGTCGGGAATAAATCCTTCGGGACGGATGCCCACGGAAACCTCCCTGTCGGAAATTCCTTTGGCGGGAAGAACCGCATCCTTTCCTATGAAAAGGGTTTCGTCCTTTACATGGCCGGTAAATACATTGATGGGCGGTGTGCCTAAGAATTTGGCAACAAACAGGTTGACCGGGTTGTCGTAGACATCCTGCGGCTTGCCAATCTGCTGCACCAGACCGTCCTTCATGACGACGATTAAATCGGAAATGCTCATGGCTTCGTCCTGGTCGTGGGTAACGAAAACCGTGGTAATGCCGGTCTGCTTCTGGATACGGCGGATTTCTTCACGGGTCTGCAGACGGAGTCTGGCATCCAGGTTGGAAAGGGGCTCGTCAAGGAGAAGCATCTTGGGCATTTTAACCAGTGCTCTGGCAATGGCGACACGCTGCTGTTGTCCTCCGGACAGCTCGCTGGGCTTGCGGTCCATAAGACCTTCAATCTGGACTAACTTCGCGGCCTCCAGGGCACGTTTTTCCATTTCCTCTTTAGAAAGCTTGTCCGCTCCTCTTAAATTTTCCAGAGGGAAGGTGATGTTTTTTAAGACGGTCAGATGGGGATAGAGGGCGTAGTTCTGGAAAACCAGTCCCACACCGCGCTTTTCGGGCGGAAGATGTGTGACGTCTTCTTCACCGAAGAAAATTTGTCCGTCCGTGGGCTTTAACAGACCGCAGATTAAATTCAGGGTAGTGCTTTTTCCACAGCCGGAAGGTCCCAAAAGACCGATGAGCTTACCGTCGGGGATTTCAAAATCGAAATTGTTTACGGCAATGACATCTTCGCTTTTCCTGCCCCTGCCGGGGAATTTTTTGGTAAGATTTTTCAAAATGATTTTCATGTGTTTCTCCTTGCAAAAAGTATTCCGTAAGAAAGATGCTCTACGGCGGTTACAGACCGTAAGAGTTTTTCAAATCGCTGGATATATGGTCAAGGTCGGGATAGATGAAGCCCTCCGTCATGCCGAATACGCGAAGGCTGTTGATGAAGTAATCCTTCCGGTAGCCGGGAATGATGATTTTATACAGGGTGTTTTCATCGCAGATATCCTCTAAGCGGCGCAGGGAATTGTGGATGGTAAAGCTTGCCTGCTGGTAGTACATACGCAGGTTTTTCTCCGTGGAGTGACAGGCAAGAATTTTGTCCACCAGAGCCGGATTGTGGTGCGTGTGCTTGAAAGCGGGCAGCAGCATTTCCTGGCTGGTATCCGCATCTATGGGGAAAATGCAGCGGCCGAAGCCCTCCTGCTCATTTAAGATATCCGGAGCTAAAATCCAGATGCCGGCGTCCATGTCGTAGGTGGTCTGGTAGGTCTCCGATGCAAAGAAGGAAGCAATCAGGGGTGACTGGCTCCAGTCTAACATCCGGGTGGGCAGACCGTAGTGCTGCATGATGGAAACCCAGGCAGCGTAGTTGTGCTTTTCCGGCGGATTGTTCAAAATCTGCTTGGCGCGGATGTAAAAATCGTTGGTAATGTAGCGTTCCTTTTCCAGACGCTTTTCGCTCCGCTGGATGGAAGGAACCAAAGACAGGGAAGCATCGTCCACACCACGGTACCAAAGCCTGAGACCGTGCTTCTGATACAAGCCGTTGACGAACTGCAGAAGCTCATCAATGGTACGAATTTCTTCAATAATCATTTCAGTATGCCTTTCTGTATTGATGTTACTTATTATAGAAGATTTTTTCACAGGGTACAAGCTAAGGATAGCGATTTCAAAAAAAATATGCTACAATGCCTTTGAGAGAATGTACATGCAAAAGAGAAGCTGCGGTTTTGCTTGCAATTTTTATGGAAGGGATTGGTGACAAACGTGGAAAATATCAAAAAGAATTTCGGCTTCGGCTGTATGCGGCTGCCCATGAACGGCAGTGAAGTGGACACCGAAGAAACCTGCCGTATGGTGGATGCCTTTTTAGAGGCGGGATTTAATTATTTTGATACGGCGCACGGTTATATACAGGGAAAGAGTGAGCTGGCGTTAAAGGAATGCCTGACCGGCCGTTACCCGAGAGACCGCTATATCCTGACGGATAAGCTGACCGATTTTTATTTTAAGAAGGAAGAGGATATCCGTCCCTTCTTTGAAAGCCAGCTGCAGGCGTGCGGCGTGGACTACTTTGACTTTTATCTGATGCATGCCCAGAATGCGGAAAATTATAAATTTTTCAAAGCCTGTCATGCCTATGAAAATGCATTTGCCTTAAAGAAAGAGGGAAAAATCCGTCATGTGGGCATTTCCTTCCACGATACCGCGGAAGTGCTTGACCGTATTCTGACCGAGTACCCGGAAGTGGAAGTGGTGCAGATTCAGTTCAATTACTTAGATTACGACGACCCCGCTGTACAGAGCAGGCTCTGCTACGAGGTGTGCCGCAAACACAACAAGCCGGTGCTGGTTATGGAGCCGGTAAAGGGCGGCAGCTTGGTCAACCTGCCGGAAAAAGCCAAAGCCGTATTGGACGAGCTTCACGGCGGCAGTCCCGCCAGCTATGCCCTTCGTTTTGCAGCCGGTTTCCCGGGCATGATGATGGTGCTTTCCGGCATGAGCAATATGGAGCAGATGCAGGACAACATCAGATTTATGAAGGATTTTAAGCCCTTGAATGAAGAAGAAATGGAAGCTGTGAAAAAGGTGCAGCAGATTTTCAGGGAGAAGGATTTAATTCCCTGTACCGCCTGCGGTTACTGTACGGAGGGCTGCCCGAAGCACATTGCCATTCCCGATTTGTTTGCGGTTATGAACGCCAGGATGCTTCACCACGACCGGAACGCGGATGATTACAACGAAATACATACAAGCGAAGGCAGAAAAGCCTCCGACTGCATCAAATGCGGTAAGTGTGAAAAAGCCTGTCCCCAGCATCTTCCCATCCGGGAACTGCTTGTCAGCGTAGCAAAAGAATTTGAAAAGTAAGTGAGGTAAGAAACATGATACAGACGATTGCAAAGAAAAAGATTTCTGTAAAGGCACAGACATTTGCGGCAATAGGCGCTATGGCGGCAGCCGTGGCACTTCCGCAGGTACTGCATCTTTTAGGCAGATATTCCGGCATCGGCACGGCACTGGGAGAGGTATTTCTTCCCATGCATCTGCCCATCCTGTTAGTAGGATTTTTAGCAGGTCCTTATGCCGGTATGGCAGCGGGACTTTTAAGCCCTCTTATCAGCTTCGGTCTGACTGCCATGCCCGGTTCCGCCATGCTGCCCTTTATGATGCTGGAGCTTTTCTCCTACGGACTTCTGGCAGGACTCCTTAAGGATGTGAAGCTGCCTTCCGTTGTAAAGGTGCTTGCCGTACAGGTGGGCGGACGCGCCATCCGTGCGCTGGCTATTCTATTTGCCGTATATGTTATCGGCTCCAACCGCATTCCGGCAGCCGTTATTATAAACAGCATCAAGACCGGCATGATTGGCATTGTGCTTCAGTGGGCGCTCATTCCGTTAATTCTTTACCGCGTAAACAGTGTTTCCAAAGAGCAGTAAAGGGAGTTTTACCATGCATTATTACACAAAGTTAGCGAAAAAACTCATGGAAGAGGACCGGTATACCTGCGTCATCTGCGGGGAGGGCATCACTTATTTTTCCGAAGAAAGCGGTGTGCGACCCCTGATGCAGTGGACGGCGGAAAAAACCAATGTGAAAGGTTGCTGCGCTGCCGATAAAATCGTAGGAAAAGCGGCAGCCCTTCTCTACGTGGGCCTCGGCGTAAGGGAAGTGTATGCTTCCGTTATGAGCAGACGTGGAGAAGAAACCCTTAAAAAACACGGCATAGAAGCCTTTTACGGGGAGCTGTGCGAGGACATCCGCAACCGCACGGATACGGACATCTGTCCCATGGAAAAAGCAGTGCGGGAGGCGGAAACACCTGCGGAAGCGGTGGAAGCCATTAAGGCCGCCATCAAAGCCATGCAGGCACACAGAGGGTAAAAACCGCATGATGCAGTCATGCGGAAATACGGATAAAGGATTTATTTTATGAGAACTTGCCTGTATATTTTAGTAGGGTACCTGAGCGGCAGCATTTTGTTTGCCAATGTATTTTCCACTCTGTTTCACGAAAAAGGTGCCATAGAAGAAAGTAAGGACAAAAACCCCGGGACCGCCAATGCCTTTTTGTACGGGGGCTTCCGGTGCGGCGTACTGACCCTTATCTGCGACCTGGGAAAGGGCATACTGCCGGTGCATTTTTATCTTGCGGGCAGCCGCCCGGAAGAAGCGGCGGCACTCTCCCTGGCGCTGGTGCTGGCGGCACCGGTCGTGGGGCATATCTGTTCCGCGTACCACAATTTCAAAGGAGGAAAGGGCATTGCCGTAACCTTTGGCAGTCTTCTCGGCATGTTTCCAGATTTGCGTCCGGCTCTGCTGCTTGCTTTTTTCTTTCTTTTTTATTCGCTTATTCTGCGGATTATACCTCATTTTTACCGTACACTGGTGACATATCTGTGTACCATGGTGGGACTGCTTTTTGTCCCCTGCCAGCCGGGAGTGCGAGCCGGGTTCTTCTTGATTTCCCTTGCCGTACTTCTGCATTTTCATTTCAGTAAAGAGGAAAGAGAGCAATTTCAGGTTAAATTATTATGGATGCATTGATATTATCATGCGGTACCGGAGGCGGACACAATGCCGCCGGCCGTGCCATTATGGAGGAACTGCAAAGAAGAGGGCATCACGCGGAGATGTTCAATCCCTACAACCTGGTCAGCGACAGACTGGCGGAGGAAGTGGACAAACTCTATATTAAAATGGCGCAGAAGACACCAAAGGCGTTTGGTTTTGTATACCGGTTGGGAAATCTTTACCGGAAGCTGCCGGTGAAGTCCCCCGTATATCATGTGAATAAAAAAATGGTGCCGGTGCTGGAGCGTTATCTTGCGGAGCATCCGGCGGATGTGATTTTCATGCCCCATCTGTATCCGGCGGAAATCATTACCCAGATGAAAAAACAGGGCAGCAGTCTGCCGCTTACCATATTTGTGGCGACGGACTACGTCTGCATACCCTTTACGGAAGAAACAAACTGCGATTATTATGTCATCCCGAACGAAGAACTGAAGGATGATTTTATAAAGAGAGGCATCCCGGAGGAGAAGCTGCTTCCTTACGGAATTCCCACCGCCGCGGCTTTTTCGGAAGAAAAGAGCAGGGAAGAGGCAAAGGAGGAGCTGGGCTTACAGAAGGACAGGCATTACCTTCTCATTTCCGGCGGCAGCATCGGGGCGGGGCAGCTTTGCAAGGCGGTGCGCGTTTTAAAAAGACATTATGCCGGCACGGACAAGGAGCTCATCGTTATATGCGGCAACAATACCACCCTGTATGAGAAGCTGAAACGCGAGTATGCGGCGGATAAGGATATGGTACACATCCTGATGCATACGGACCGGATGGCGGACTATATGAAAGCCTGTGATGTGATACTTTCCAAGCCGGGAGGACTTTCTTCCACGGAGGCGGCGGTTTCGGGGACGGCGCTGCTGCACATTACCCCCATACCGGGTTGCGAAACCCTGAATATGGAGTTCTTTGGGGAGAGGGGCATGGCGGTGCCGGTGGAGACGATTGATGCCAGACTGGGAAAAATCTGCGACAAGATGCTGAAAGAGGAGCGTTACCGGAGGATGGCGGACAGACAAAGGCAATACAGCAACCCGCATTCGGCGGCGGATATCTGTGACTTTGCACAAAAGTATGCAAATTTCGCAAAAAATATTTCAATATAAGCAAAAATAGTGTAAAATAAGCGCAAAGCAAAAGGGAAAATGAGGAACAGCATATGTATGTTTTCTTTCTGACCGTTCAATATGTGGGAATTGCGGTATTGATTACGGAGATGATGTTTATATTAAGCAAGCCGGCTTCTAAATTACAGATGACCCTGCTTGTTATGACAACGGCGACGTTACTGAATTTTATCGGCTACCTGATGGAGATTACGTCGACTTCCATGGAAACGGCACTGATGGGTGTCAAGGTGGAATACCTTGGCAAACCTTTTATTATGCTGAGTCTGTTCTTTTTTGTGATGCATTACTGCCATATAGAGATTCCCAAGATTGTGTCCGGGTTTTTCATGATTATGCACATAGGCATTACCACGCTGGTGTTTACCTGTGATGACCATAACCTGTTTTATGACAGTTTAAGCTTCACCACAGAGGGCGTTTTTCCCCATCTCTTAAAGGGACAGGGTCCCATGTGTATTTTCTTCATGGTAATGACCGGATGCTTTGCGACCATCTGTATTTTCTGCGCTGTACGGGAGTGGCACATAGCGGAGACAAAACTTGCCAGAAAGCAGGCAGCATACATTCTGCTCATGATTGTAACCCAGGCAATCGGATTTGCTTTGTATTTAAGCGGTATTACCGGTGGGTATGACACTATGAACATTGCATATCTGATCAATGTCATACTGCTGGCAGTTTCCATTTTCCGCTACCGTTTGTTCGAAGTGCTTACCCTTGCCAAGGAAAAAGCACTGAACGATTACCAGGACGGACTGATAGTGCTGGACAACCGCAATACGGTAATCTATTCCAACTCCCTTGCAAAGGAAATCTATCCGGAATTAAAAGGAGAGGATTACCAGGGAGTGATAGAACGTCTGGATGCTTATATGAATCTGGATGAGAAGCTTTTTTATAAAAATAAAGTATTTCTGATTAAAAGACAGCCCATTCTGCAGGAGGGCATGGAGTACGGCAGGACCTACAAGATTATCGATATCACGGACAGCTACTATTATGCAACACGTCTGCAGAACGACGTAGAGGAAAGAACCAAACAGATTAAATCCATGCAGAGCTCCGTTATTGAGAGCTTTGCCAACATGATTGAAGCAAGAGACGGTATTACCGGACAGCATGTGAAGCATACAAGTGCCTATGTGCGAATACTTATTTATGGACTGAGGGAAACAGGGCTTTACAAGGATCTGCTGACGGATGAATACATAGCCACGGTTATTGACGTGGCGCCGCTTCACGATATCGGCAAGATTGCCATTATGGACCAGATTCTAAAGAAAAACGACAGACTGACCGATGAAGAATTTGAAGCTATAAAGACCCATCCCCAGGTGGGAGCCGTCATTGCGGAGGATATCCTAAGAGGCGTGGAAAGCGATTCCTATATTAAGGTGGCTCACGACATCATTCTGTATCACCACGAAAAATGGGACGGTACCGGTTATCCTACCGGCTTAAAGGGCAACAAAATTCCGCTTTGTGCCCGTATTATGGCAGTTGCGGATGTATATGACGCCCTGCGTTCCAAGAGAAGCTACAAGGAAAGCTTTTCCAAAGAGAAGTCAAGAAAGATTATTGTGGAAGGCGCAGGCGTACACTTTGATCCGGATATTGTAAGAGTATTCCAGGAGCATATTGATGAAATTGAGAGGGTTGAGTAAATAAGGACCTGTGTGTATGGAGCAAGATAAGAAATCAGGCAACAACGGATACGAACTTAGGAAAGCAGCCGGGCTCTATTGGCTGCTTGATTTGCGCCAGGACGGAGAGCATTACAAGCCTCCCCTGGCAATGAATGAGATGGGGGCTGAGATTTTTAAATATCGGCAGTTGGGGGACAGCGAAGAGGAGATTATCAGAAAAACAGGTAACACTTATGATGCCGATGTGGAAACCATAAAAAGGGATGTAACATCTTTTCTGAAGAAGCTTAAGGAGTATGAAACAGAGTAAGAAAGGTGCGTTGAGAGGATGAATGTTCTGTTAATAGGGGGATGCAGTAATGTTATTAACAATCTTATCATCAAATTAAATAAAGAAGGACACAGAATCTATCTTCTGACAGGCAGCCGTTATGAAAAACAGCCCTATCAGAGGGTATTTGAAAAATATCACTTTCCATATGATGCCGGCTGTCTGAATGAAATTTTTGAAAGTATTAATCCGGACCTCACGGTTTTTATGGGAGCTTACGATACGAACTTCCACTGGGACAATGAGGAGTCCGAAGCGGTGCGGTATTCCGCCTGTGTGATGAACATCCTGATGGCGTATGCCATGAAGAACAAGGGACGGTTCATCTATCTGTCTTCGGATGAGGTGTATCAGGGGGATTTCCCCAAGGACATTTCCGAAGAGACGCCTACGGCGCCTCAGGGCTTTAAGAGCATGGTACTTTCCCAGGCGGAGGAAATGTGCGAAAGCTACGGCAAAAACTGCGACAGGGATATTATTGTTCTGCGTCTTGACCATCTGTATTCTATGCCGGATACCATGGCAGATGTCACCGATATCTGTACAAAGATGTGTCAGGAGTCTTTAGACAAATACATTATCACGGTAGATGACAACGATACCTTTTCACTGCTTTATGTTACGGATGCAGTGGAATATCTGTACCGGCTTGCCGTCTGCGAAACCCACAAATACCATTTATACAATTTATCTTCCGAAACACCCGTTACCGAGCGGCAGCTTGCGGAATTAGTGCGCAAAAATATGTGGTTCAACGTGGAAATTGTGTCCGTGGGCACCAATACCAAACGGAAAATATTGTCCTCCGCCCGCTTTGCGGAAGAGTTCAAGCCCTCGTTTCTGTGCGACACACCCCATGTGGTGGCAAGAATTGTTGCCCGGATGAAGAAGTACCGACATATCTTTTTATACGGAGAAAAGCGGAAGAAAACCATAAGGGAAAGAATTCTGGAACGGGCGGGCTGGTTTACGAAAACAGCGATACCCTATATCGAAAACGGCATCTGCTTTGTGATTTTCTTTATGTTAAATAACAGGGCGGTGGGCAGCAAATATTTCCACAGTCTGGATTTTTACCTTTTGTATGTACTTTTATTTGCCATTGTGTATGGCCAGCAGCAGGCGACGCTTTCCGCAGCACTGGCGGTGGCGGGCTACTGTTTTAGACAGATGTATGACCGGAGCGGATTTGAACTGATGCTCGACAGCAACACCTATGTATGGATAGCCCAGCTATTTATTCTGGGTCTTGCGGTGGGCTACATGCGTGACTACATTACCAAGCTGAAAAGGGAGCACAGGGAAGAAAAGGAATTTTTAAGCCAGCAGCTTGAGGACATCAAGGAAATCAACGACAGCAACGTGCGCGTAAAGGATGCGCTGGAAACCCAGATTGTGAACCAGAACGACAGCGTGGGCAAGATTTACAGCATTACCTCCTCCTTGGACCAGTACAGCCAGGAAGAAGTGCTTTTCTATGCGGCGGAAATGATTGCCCGCCTGATGAAGAGCAGGGACGTGGCGATTTACACCGTATCCGGCGGCGAATACGCCAGACTGTTTTCCGCAACCTCACCCAAGGCAAGAAGCATGGGAAACTCCATCCGTTACAAACAGCTTGGGGAAATGTACGAGGCGCTGGGAGAAAAAAAGGTATTTATCAACCGGAGCTTAAACGACAAATACCCGCTTATGGCAAATGCCATTTTTGAAGAAAATGAAATGCAGATGATTATTATGATTTGGGGCATCCCCTGGGAGAGCATGACGCTGGGGCAGGCAAACCAGCTCGTGGTAATCAGCGCCCTCATCCACAATGCGGTGGTGAGAGCAAATAAATATCTGGAAGCGTTGGAAGAGGAGCGCTACATTGACGGCACCAAGATTTTGGATGAGGAAGCCTTCACTACCCTTGTCAACGCCTATCTTGCGGCGGAAAAGAAAGGGCTTACCGAATGTATCGTGTTAAAGGTGGAAGCGGCGCCGGACATTACCTATAAGGATCTTGCCATGCGGATTTCAGCCAGACTGCGGCATCAGGATTATGTGGGACTTCTGTCGGACAACCGCCTGTATGTGCTGCTTTCCAATGCCAGAAGACAGGACGCGGTACCGGTTATGGAACGACTGGCAGCCATCGGCTGCAGGAGTGAGATTATGGAGGAATATGAGCAATGAAGCGGCGGTTGAAGAAAAGCCATATTTTTATCCTGATTGTCATGCTTATCTGCCCCGTGGTGGGACCGCTTTTTTTCCTGCTTGCCTGTCTGTGGTATAAACTGTTCTTTTCCGAACCGGTGGATCTGGACGATGTCATTTTCAGTAAGGAAAGGGTAAAAGCTTCCGTCCGCGCGGAGGAGGAGCAGGAGAGGAACATGGTTTCCTTAGAGGAAGCCATAGAAGTCACCAACGAGTCGGATTTACGGAACCTGATGATGAATATTGTAAAGGGAGATATCCGTAAGTCCTTAGCATCCATTTCTCTTGCCTTAAACAGTGAGGACACGGAAACGGCGCACTATGCGGCAAGCGTGCTGCAGGACGCCTTAAACGATTTCCGTATGACGGTGGAAAAGCAGAAAAAGCTTATCGAAGAGGGCGGCGCCGACAAGACAGCCTATGCGGATATGCTCCTAAACTATATGAATGACGTTCTGAAGCAGAAGGTCTTTACGGACATGGAGCAGAAAAGCTACGTGGCGGAAATGGACTATGTGGGCGAAGTGTTGTATGCGGAAGCACCGGACGCCATGAGCATTGAACAGATGGAGGCGCTGATTCTGCGTCTGTTGGAAATTGAGAATTTTACCGACTGTGAAAAATGGTGTGAACGTGCCAAAGGGAAATACCCGAATACGCTGGCGGCGTATACCTGCCGGCTGAAGCTGTATTTCAGCAGCGGGCAGAGAGAAAAATTCTTTGAAACCATCGAGGAGCTGAAACATTCTCCGGTGGTGGTGGACAGAGAGACCCTGGAGCTTATCAGAGTGTTCCGATAATAGAGGTGGAAGATGATATCCCGCAGAAATTTTTTGATTATCCTTCTGATGATGGGTGTGCTGCTGTTTATGTTTCAGTTCTCCCAGTTGGTGAAGGAAAACGGCAATGACTACGAGACAAATGAATATTACAGCACAAGGCTTCTTTCGGGAGAGGATGCCTGGCAGCCGGCGCAAAAAGAGTCTGCGTTTGCTTCTCTGGAGGGCTATGCCCTTTTCGTGGGAGACACGGAAGGTAGCGTGGCAAAGACTGTGGAAGAATGGTGCCGCTATGTGAAAAAAGACCTTCTGTGCGAGGAACATCTGACGGAAGGAAGAACGCCGGGACTTCTTTTGGTAGACGGCGCTTCCCTTGATTATGAAAAAGAGGAAGCCGCCATTTTATCCTATGCTTCGGAAGGTGTGCCCATTGTTTTCTGTACCCTGCCGGAGGCATCCTGCATTGAGGAATGGGAGTCCCTGCAGGCGCTCCTTGGCATTACGGAAATAAAGAATGAGGAAACGAGAGTGGACGGCATCCGCCTGTTTGACGGATTTCTTCTGGGCGGCGAGGCGGTATACAAGGCGCAGAACGACAAGGAAGCAAAGGAACTGCAGGACTTTACCCTGACCATGCCCTGGTATGTGACGGGCAAGGGAAGCAAGACCTATATGGTGGGGCTGAAGGACGAAACGAGGGTGGAACGGGAGGAGTTTCCCCGTATTCTCTGGCGAAACCGCTACGAGGACACCTTCGTTTTTGCCGTAAACGGCGACTATCTGACGGATATTGAGGGACTTGGCATTTTAGACGGCTTTCTTTATGAAATGCAGGAATTTACCGTGTATCCGGTGGTCAATGCCCAGAATATCAGTGTGGCGGACTATCCCAGTCTTTCTTCGGAAACAGATGCGGTGATGCAGGCATATTACAGCCGGACCAGCCGCAGCTTTGTGCGGGATGTAATGTGGCCGGGAATTTTAGCCATGTCCTCCCGGCAGGATCTGAAAATGACCTGTTTCCTAAATACCGGCTATGAAAGAACCAGCCTTGCCGGTATTATGCCGGAGGATTTGATATTCTACCTGCAGCAGTTCAAGGAAGCAGGAGCGGAAGCGGGCTTAAGCATGAACCGCGCCGAGGATGTGTCCGTAAGCGAACAGATTGCCGAAGAGAGAGGTTTTTTAGGCAGAATGGACTGCGGGTATTCCTTCGGAGCCGTTTATGAGGAAGCCGTGTCGGAAGAACTGCGGGAAGCTATGGAGAAAAATGCCTATTTTTCCGGCATTCATACACTGACTTGCAAGGACAGGGGAGAAAATTTCCTATTGTCCTATTATACCGGCGATGTGACCCTGCAGGGGGTGACGGCGGAGGCGGAAACATACAGCTACCGCACGGATTTCAGGAACAGGAGTCTGGCAACGGCGCTTGCTTATTCCAACACACTGCTTGACATGCACCGGATTATGTGGCCGGAGACGGAGGATGACCGCTGGGAAAAGTATTTTAACAAGGTGTTCAGCAATGTCAGCACCTATTTCCATAATTTTACGTTCATGGAGGACACCACCCTTTCGGAAAGCGACAGCCGTGTGCGCTCGCTGCTCAATCTTTCCTATGAGATTGAGAAAGAGGATGACGGCATTGTGGTATATGCCACGGGCATCCGGCAGGAAGCGTGGTTTTTACTGCGCACCCACGGACAAAAAATTGCCGACATCACAAACGGTGACTATGAGCAGGTAGAACAGGATGCCTATCTTGTGAAGGTGCAGGTGGGCGGCACCCATATCCGGCTGGCACAGGCGGATGAGGTATTGCAGTATAAGGAGCCTTTCATGGCGCCCTGACGGGACGAAAGGCAGCAGTAAAGGAGAACAGTCATGAAAATCTGTATGGTGGCGGAGGGCTGCTACCCTTATGTGGTGGGCGGTGTATCCGGCTGGATTCACAGTATGATTAAAGCCTTTCCGCAGCATGAATTTATCATATTGGCGATTATCTCCGACAGGAAGCAGAGCGGGAAGTTTCAGTACGAAATGCCGGATAATGTGTCGGCGGTGTATGAGGCTTACTTAAACGATGTGGACTGGTCAAAGGGAAAGCATAAAAAAATAAAATTAGATAAGAAGCAGTACCGCGCGCTGCGCAGCGTGATTTTGGGTTACAAAACGGACTGGGATACCCTGTTTGCCATGTGCCAGAAGGAAGAGTTTTCCATTGATGCGTTCCTGATGGGAGAGGACTTTTTCCATGTGGTTGAGGAGTGCTACGAAGCGAAGTATTCCCAGATTGTATTTTCGGATTTCCTGTGGACCATGCGTTCCATTTACCTGCCGCTGTTCTTAATCCTGCATACGAAAATTCCCAGAGCGGATGTGTACCACTGTGTGGCTACGGGCTATGCGGGTGTTTTGGGCGGCATGGCAAAATATTTATACAACTGCGGACTTCTGGTGTCGGAGCACGGCATTTATACCAGAGAAAGGGAAGAGGAAATCCTGAAGGCTTCCTGGGTCAGCGGTATTTACAAGGATATCTGGATTGAACAGTTTAAGAAAATGTCCCGGCTTGCCTACGACAGGGCGGATGCGGTGACGGCGCTGTACGGTCATGCCAGAAAGCTGCAGACGGAGCTGGGCTGCGACATTTCCATCACCCATGTGACGCCGAACGGCATTGACGTAGACAGCTTTGCCGATATTCCCGGTAAACAGCCGGATGATGAGGGATTTATCAATATCGGCGCCGTTTTACGTGTGACACCCATTAAGGATGTCAAGACCATGATAAGGGCATTTGCCTTTGCGGCGGAGCGTGTGCCCAATTTAAAACTCTGGATTATGGGGCCCCGCGATGAGGATAAGGAATATGCGGAAGAGTGTTACGAACTGGTGGAGGTACTGGGGCTTAAAAATGTGATATTTACCGGCAGAATTCAGGTAAAGGAATACTTGGGCAGGATGGATTTTACCATTCTTACCAGTATCAGCGAGGGCCAGCCGCTTACCATTCTGGAAAGCTATGCTGCCCATAAACCGGTCATTGCCACGGATGTGGGAAACTGCCGGGAGCTTATTTACGGGGAAGAAGGGGATACTTTCGGAACCGCCGGTATTTTAACCCATATTATGAATACGGAAGAACTGGCGGAGGCAATGCGGAAGCTGGCGCTTTCTGCGGAGCTTCGGCAGGAAATGGGAGAAATCGGATTTAAGAGGGTCAATACCTATTACCGGATAGAGCAGATGCGGGAGAAATTTGACAGCCTGTATAAAGAAGTGTATCCGGGCATGGAGGAATAAGGATGGCGGGAATCGGTGTCAAGCTAAACAGAATATACAGTAAAAATACCATCGCATCCAACCTGATGGGTTTCGGTTACAGTACGGTCATTACTATTGCCCCCATGTTTCTGGTAATTGCGGCGGTCATCATTATGCAGCGTTTACTGGGCTTTTCCTCCGTGGGCTATGCGCAGAGGGAGCTGTATTCCTGTACAGTGCTCTACATTTTTGTGTTTGCGCTGCTGACGGCGTCGCCCTTCAATGCGGTGCTTTCCAAATACATGTCGGACGTGATTTACGAGGAAAAATACGAAAATATCCTGCCCTGCTATTATGTGGGACTGCTTCTTAATACCCTGCTCAGCGCAGTGCTCGGCATTCCCTTCTGTATTCACGAATACGTGGTGGGGAAGGTGGATATCTTCTTTGTTTTCGCAGGGTACTGTGGATATATGGCGCTGATGTTTGTTTTTTACTCCATGCTTTATCTTTCCATCTGCAAGGTGTATAAAAAGATATCGGCATTTTTCCTGATAGGAATGGGAACAACGGTGCTGCTTTCCCTGCTACTGACCAAGGTTTTTCATGTAAGTGTTATTTATTCCATGCTGATTTCACTGGATGTGGGCTTTATGCTGATTGCCAGCCTGGAATATGCGCTGGTGCGGAGCTATTTCCGTAACAGCAGCGACCACTATGCGGATGTACTTCGGTATTTTAAGAAATACTGGCCCCTCGTGGTGACGAATTTCCTTTATACGCTGGGACTTTACATGCACAATTTTGTGTTCTGGGGCACGGAGGAGCATCTGGTGGTGGCGGACAGCTTTGTGTGTATGCCCACCTACGATATGGCAACCTGTCTTGCCATGTTTACCAACATTTCCGCCAGTGTCATTTTTATTTCCCGTGTGGAAATGTATTTTCATGACCGTTATAAAAAGTATTCCGAGGCGGTTATCGGCGGCAGGGGCATGGATATCCGCATAGCGAAGCAGAGGATGTTTGAACAGCTCTCCGATGAACTTTTGAATCTGGTGCGCATCCAGTTTATCGTGTCGGTAGTGGTATTTTTCCTATGCACGGTCTTTCTGCCGCAGCTTGGTCTGGGCGGGTTAATCATGCAGATATACCCCTGTCTGGCAGCCGGGTATTTTATTCTGTTTATTATGTATGCCGCCATTATTTTCCTGTACTACTTCAATGACCTTGTGGGGGCAGTGCTGACGGCGGCAAGTTTTACTGTGGTGACGCTGTTAGGCAGTCTGTTTTCTTCCACCCTGCCGGTCATCTGGTACGGTATGGGGCTGGTGGCAGGCGCTCTGACGGGCTTCTGCGTGGCGTATGACCGTCTGCGCACCATGGAAAAAAATATGGATACACATATTTTCTGCAAAGGCAGTCTGTTGAAAAAAGGAGAAGGAAAATGTCCTTCCAATCGTGTTTATGAAAACAAGGCTGCGGAGAGGAGTCGGTAATGGAACCGGGTTTAATGCTTCAGATTATCATGATTTTAACGGGAGTCTACCTGCTTGTAAGAACCATCTCTTCCCTGGCAAAGCGGCGGATGACGGAGCCATTCTGCCTGACCTGGGGACTGGTTGCCATCGGCATTATTTTAGCCGGCTGTCTGCTGCGCCCGGCGGGCTGGAACCAGTATATCAGCTATACGGGCATGGTGCTTCTTCTTTTGATTGGCTTCTGCCTTCTGTACGGCGCTTATTTTATAAGCTGCCGGGTTTCCGAGCTGATGCGCCAGAACAACGAGCTGGCGATACAGGTTTCTTTATTAAAGGAAGAAGTGGGCAGATTGCAGGAGGAAAGGGCACATGATCATAACGGTGTATAGAATTCTCTTTGTCATCAATACATTAGGACAGGCGGGTGCCGAGACGGCGCTTCTTTCCCTGCTGCAGACACTGGCAAGGGAGAAGGGGGAAGCCCGGTATGAGATTTCCCTTTATGTGCTTACGGGTCAGGGAGAAATGGCGTCCCGGCTGCCGGCGGATGTGCGGCTCTTAAATAAGAAATACAGGGAAGAGTCGGTGCTCACGGCTAAAGGACGGAAATACCTGAAAAAAACGGTTTTGAAGGCTATGTTTACCAGAGGAACGGTAGTTAAGTTGTTTCCTTATCTGGTAAAAAATACCTGCGCCATGCTGGGCAAAAAGAGGCTTCTTCCCGATAAATTGTTGTGGCACGTTCTTTCCGACGGTGGTATGGTATTGCCGGAGGAATACGATCTGGCGGTGTCCTATCTGGAGGGCGGAGCGGCTTACTTTGTGGCGGACCATGTAAAAGCGGTGAAGAAAGCGGCGTTTATCCATGTGGACTATGAAAAGGCAGGTTACACAAGAACCCTGGATAAGGACTGTTATCTTAAATTTGATAAAATATTTACCGTATCGGACGAAGTGCGGGAGGCGTTCTTAAAAGCCTATCCGGAGCTGCCGGAGAAAACGGAGGTATTTCACAATATCTTAAACAAAGAGGAGATTGTAAGACGTGCCGAAGAAGGAGAGGGCTTTACCGACGGCTTTACCGGCATACGGCTGCTTTCCGTGGGCAGGCTTACCGCACAGAAGGCATTTGAGGTTTCCGTGGATGCCATGAAGCGGCTGAAGGATGCAGGAAAAAACGTGAGATGGTATGTTCTGGGAGAAGGCGACCAGCGAAAAAAACTGCAGGAACAGATAGATGCCCTGAGGCTGACGGAGGATTTTATCCTGTACGGCGCCGTAAACAATCCCTATCCGTTTATGAAGCAGGCAGACATTTATGTGCATGCCAGCCGGTTTGAGGGAAAAAGCATTGCCATACAGGAGGCGCAGATTTTAGGGAAGCCCATGGTGGTGTCGGACTGCAGCGGCAACCGCGAACAGGTGTGTCACGGCAAGGACGGTCTGATGTGCGGTCTTACCCCGGAAAGTCTGGCGGAAAACATCATGCTTCTTTTGGAAGATGAGGCACTGCGCGGAAAATTAGGAGCTGCCGCAGCTAAAAAAAATGCGGACGCCGCAGAGGAGATACAAAAATTACTTTCCATGCTGAAAGGATGATTTTTGATATGAAAAAGGAACTTTTAATAATTATTCCGGCTTATAATGAGGAAAAAACCATAGGAAAGCTTTTAGATGCACTGCAGAAGCCGCCGGTTTCCGAAATGGCGGATATATTAGTCATGAACGATGCTTCCGTCGACGGGACGGAGCGGGAAGTAAAAAAAAGACAGGTACCTGTTGTGACGCATATTTACAATTTAGGATACGGAAACGGGCTGCAGCTCGGTTATAAGTATGCCTTAAACCACGGCTACCGTTATGTGATACAGATGGATGCGGACGGGCAGCATGATCCTTCCAATATTCCGGTGATTTATGAAAAACTGACGACAAAGGATGCGGACGGCCGCTGTCCGGACATTGTACTGGGCTCCCGTTTTATAAAAGGAGCGCCAAAGTATCCGGCGGGCATCTTAAAACGTATGGCATGGGCTGTTTTCCGTTTTTTTATACGGCTGGGAACGGGCAGAAGGATTACGGACCCGACCACAGGGCTGCAGGGACTTGGCAGGAAGGCCTTTTCCTATTACGCGGGCTATCGTCATTTTGATGACAGATACCCGGACGCCAATATGATTTTACAGATGCTTCTTTTAGGTTTCCGCATTGAAGAAGTTCCGGCGCTTATGCATGTGAGAACCACGGGAAAAAGTATGCATTCCGGCTTAAAACCGGTGGCTTATATGTTTCGCATGACCTTTTCCATGCTGGCGGTATTTATCAGAATCAAATGGCTTCGGGTAGATTTGGAGGCAATAAAGGATGAAACTGTTTAATCGAAATTTTCAGAAGGGGGATTTGACAGAACAGACTAATCTGCCGGGCAATCCGGACAGGGGCTGGTATCGTTTATATACGTTTTCTCTTGACCAGGGAGTGGATTTGCAGGTGCTTAAGGAAAGCATCAGTGCGGATGACAGTCTGGCGCTTATAATGTTTGACATCGGCTGCTACCGGGACAGGGATCTGGATGATGCCGCCATGCAGTATATGCGGGGTGTGCTGTCCTTTTTTGTGGCAATGGACAAAGAAATTATCCTGCGCATTGCCTATGACCATGAGGGAAAGGCACTGGAGAGGGAGCCGTCCCTGTTTGCACAGGTCAAGAACCATATGCTTAAGGTCCGGGAGCTGATTGCCGAGTTTGACAGCCGCATTTTTGTTTTTCAGGGCGTGCTGACCGGCAACTGGGGCGAGATGCATTCTTCCCGCTTTCTGGAAAAAGATAAGCTGCGGGAGATGACCGCCATTTTAACCTCCGGCATCCGGGAGGATACGTTTTTCTCCGTGAGAAAGCCGTCCCAGATAAGGTGTATTTATACGGAAGCGGCGCTGTTCAGCCGGGGTAATTTTCAGGATATTCACGGAACGGTGCGGCCGTTTGGACTGTTTGACGATGCCATTCTGGGGTCTGAAACGGACTACGGCACCTATGCCGGCAATACCGCCGGAGACATGGACTGGGAAAGTGCATGGAGCCGGGACAAAGAGCTTGGCTTTATCGAAAAGATAGGCAGGGAGGCGCCGGTCGGCGGGGAAGCCATTTACGGAGAAGGCTACATAGACAGCATCTCCCAGGAAAGACTTTTAGCGGAGCTTCGCAGACTGCATGTTACCTACTTAAACAGTATGTACGACAGGAATGTGCTGGACAACTGGGCACGACACAACTACAACGGCAGGGGTCCCTGGATGGGCATTAACCTGTATGATTATATCGGAGCGCATCTGGGCTACCGCTTTTTAATCCGGGATGTGAAAATTTCATTTCTGGGCAAATCCGAGGGCGAAAGAGCCTGCGAAGTGACGGTTGACATAGAAAATGTGGGCTTTGCCAATCTGTACCGGGAGGCGGAGGTCTACTTAAGCTGGCTGACCGGAAGCGGAGAAAAGGGCAGCAAGAAAATAAGTTGTGATTTGCGGCTTCTGGATGCCGGAAAGAAGGAAAGCTATACGGCTGTGGTCGGACTGTTCGGAAACGCAGGCACCAATTATGCATTTTACCTGACCATCCGCAGAAAGCAGGACGGCAGGGTGATTTATCCTGCCAACAAGATGATGGGCGAGAGCGTTTATCTGGGCTATATCAAATAAGAATTTTAAGGAAAGGAGGAAACATCATGACAGCGTTATACTGGGGACTGGAATTTACAAAAGTACTGGGCGCCTATTTTGTCCTGATGATTGTGTATCCTTCTTTTCTGTGCAGAAGGTTTTTGAAGGGGAAATCCCTTACCTTCCGCTTCGGTTTCTGTACGACCGTATCGGTGCTGGGCATCAATACGGTGGTGCTTCTTTTAGGACTTATACATCTCTTAAATCCCTGGGTGGTGCGGATTTTGTTTTACGGTCCGCTTGCGTATTTTATTGTGAAAAAAATTCTGTCCGGGAAGGCAGACTTTCCCATGCTTCTGCATGTGCTGAACGGCACCTTCGGCATCCGGCAGTTTTTCTTAAAATCCGGGAAAAAATTGCAGAGAAAATGCGCCGGTATCTTAAAAAGAGGTTTTCAGCGGGTAAAGGGGCATTTTGCGGAATACGGGCTTCTTTTCGTGCTGCTGGTGTTCGGATGTATGTATTTCAGCTACGGCGCTTTTCAGGATTATTCCTATGGTTTCGGCGACATTTATCCCCACAACCAGTGGATTTATGCCCTGACACAGGGGCAGATTTTCTCGGACGGCGTGTATCCGGAGGGAATGCACTGCTTTATCTACGCCATGCATACGTTGTTTGGCATCCGTATTTACAGCTGTATGCTGTTTACCCAGGGCATTCATGTGATGGTTTTTCTGCTTTCGGCATACCTGTTTCTGAAAGAGATTTTCCGGTTCCGCTTTACCCCACATTTTGCACTGGCATTGTTTCTGACACTGGATGTGGTCTGCATTGACAGTGTGTTCGGCATGTCCCGTCTGCAGTGGACCATTCCGCAGGAATTCGGTATGTATGCCATGTTCTTATGTCCTGCTTTCCTGATACGGTATCTGAATACGCCCAAAGAGGAAATCCGACTGCCGCAGAATAAATGGGGTAAAAAACTGCAGTTTCTGAAAAAGGCTTACTATAACGAAAATTTACTGGTATTTATGCTTGCCATTGCCGTGACGCTGGCGGTGCATTTCTACCCTACCATTATGGCTTTTTTCCTGTGCGTGGCATTTGTACCGGTTCTGTTTTCAAGGATTTTCAAGTCCACCCGTTTTGTATCCCTTGTGGGCGCCGTACTGGTGGGCGTGCTGATAGCCGTGGTTCCCATGGTGGGGGCACTGGCTTCCGGTATTCCGTTCCAGGGCTCCATTAACTGGGCGATGAACGTTATCAACGGCGTGGAGGGCGCCGCCTCCGGTTATATGGCGCCGGACGAAGAAACCGACGGCTCCGGCAGCGCAGACGGGCAGGGAAACGACGGTTTGGAAAATGGCGGTGCTGGCAGTGATGCAACCGGCGGCTCCGGTACCGATGCGAACGGCAATCAGGGAGCGGACGGAGAGAACAGCGGCGCCGGCAGCGCAGACGGTAGCACCGCCGGCGGGAAAACGCCCCAGCCGCCCAAGGAGCCACTGTTTACCCGGCTGAAAGCATTTATTTTGAAAGAAGCAAACGCCCTGTACCGGGCGGGCTACGTGACCCTGTATAAGGAACAGCGGGCGGACGGCTTCCTAAAAATGACGGCGCTGGCACTGGCGGTTTTTGCATTCTGCCGTATATTAGCCATGTTATTGCGGTTTGTTTTCCACAGAAAGGGCATACAGGCGGGAATATTTGACCATTATCTGTCCCTGACACTTTCTACGGTTATTTTCATTGGCATGTACTGTGCGGAAGCACTGGGACTGCCGGCACTGATTGCGGGAGCCAGACTCTGCTCCTCCATACAACTGCTTCTGACTGCCATGTGCATGATTCCGGTGGATGCAGCCTTTACCCTGCTGGCGGTATTCCTTCCCAGGGCGGTTATGAAAACGGCGGCGCTTCTTTTTACCGGTGCGGTTTATGCATTTACCAACATGACGGGAACGTTCCACGGCTATTTATATTACGAGCTGACACGCTTTAACGGAGCGGTCATGAGTACCTACCGGATTACGGAAACCCTGCCGCACAACAGTTATACCATTGTGTCGCCGGTAGATGAACTGTATCAGGTTATTCAGTACGGCCTGCACGAAGAGGCGGTCAATTTTGTGAACGAATGTACCAAGGACGACTACACCATTCCTACGGAATATGTCTTCTTATTTGTGGAGAAGCATCCGCTGGGCTATGCCCAAAGCCATTTCTTCGGAGGCCCGTCCTGGCTGGCGGCGGAAAAATATCCGGCGCTGTACGAAAGCAATGTAAGCCAGTGCCCGGCTATTTTCACGGCAACCATTTCTCCGGAGCTGGCGGAACCACCGTTTTATGCGTTCCCGATTTCCTCCGCAGCGTATTCGAATTTGCTGTCCCGTACCGTGGTGGAGTCCCGTCTGCAGAAATGGTGTGAGTCTTTTGAAAAGCTTTATCCGGGCGAACTGAAAACATATTATGAGGATAAAAATTTTGTATGTTACTATTTCCGGCAAAATCCGGCATGTCTGTATGAGCTGGCAATAGAGGATGAATGAAAGGGGAAAGAGTTTGGCACAACGGGTGAAACGCAGGCAAAACAGAATAAAGACGGCGCTGCGTTTTACGGCAGGAATGCTGTTGCTTGCCCTTCTTCTTACCGGACTTCTCTTTGTCTGGGGGAGAAAACGGGGGCATGGCAGAGTTACCTTTTCGGAGGAACATTTTACGGAGTCCTCCCGGTATTTATCCAATCCCAACCGTGGTTTTTACTATATGTACGGATTTGTGATTGCGGATGAAAATGCGGAGTGGGAGGAAACGGTGGCAGAGCGGTTCCGGGACGATACCGGAACGAATCTGACCATGATTCAGATAAATCTTTGCAATTACCGGGACCGGGAACTGACAGAGCAGGGGCTTGCCAGCATCCGCAGTCTGTTTCAGGCGCTCCGCGGGACGGGAAAGCAGCTGATTGTCCGCTTCCTGTATGACTGGTCGGGAGAAAATGCGGAAACGGAACCGGAAGACATTTCCGTTATTCTGCGGCATATGGAACAGGTCGGTCCCCTTGTGGCGGAAAATAAGGACATCATTTTTACCCTGCAGGGGCTGTTTACCGGCAACTGGGGGGAAATGAACGGCACCCGTTACAGTACGGCGGAGGACTGGCATAAACTGTATGAAACCTTAAGGACGGCAACCGGGGACAGTGTGTATCTGGCGGTTCGGATGCCCATGCAGTGGCGGAATGCCACCGGCTTTGCGGAAATCCCGGAGGTGTTTAAGGACGGCTGCAGACTGGGACTTTTCAATGACGGTATTCTGGGAAATTACAGTGATTACGGCACGTATGGGGAAGCCTCCCGTAAGGAAGCGGGGGATTTTTTCTGCTGGAACCGGGAGGAAGAACTTGCCTTTCAGGAGGAGCTTTGTGGATATGTTCCCAACGGCGGGGAAGTAATTGTGGATAATCCTTACAACGATTGGAAAACTGGCATGCACGACCTTGCCGTTATGCATATCAGCTACCTGAATGAGGATTATGACAGAGGGGTTCTGGAAAAATGGGCAGCCGCCACGGTAGAGGAAGAGGGCTGTTATCAGGGCATGGACGGTCTTTCCTATGCGGAAAGGCATCTGGGCTACCGCCTGCTTCTAAAAGAGGTGAGCGGAGAATATCATTTCTGGAAGGATATTCTTTCCTTACGTATAGACTTACAGAATGTGGGTTTTGCGCCGATTTTAAAAGAAACGGTGCCGGAGGTTATTGTAGTGTGTGAGGATACCGGAGAATGCCGGGAAATCCCTTTGGACGTGGATTTTACATATCTTGTGGGCGGAAGAGGAGCAGAACGGGTGGAAACGGTTTCGGCGGACGTTTCCCTGACAGGGTGGCAGTCCGACAGCTGCCAGGTGTACCTCCGCCTTACGGATAAGGACAGCGGCAGGCAGATTTATTTTGCCAATGAGCAAAATCCCACGGAATACGGTTACCTGCTGGGTACCGTAGAGCTGGAAAGCCTGAAAAGCCGGTGAGGAAGCGAAAGTGCGGCAGAGATGAGAGGTCTGAAAGCCGGTGAGAATGCAAAAAGGTGATAGAAACGAGTGAAGGAAAGGCAGATTTTATGGAAAGGGCAGAGAAAGTTGCGATCGGTCCCGACAGAGAAGAGCGGGAACTGCTCCGGCTGCTGAAAGCAGCATTGGCAGGCAATTCGGACCGGGAAAAAATAAATAGTTCCGGACAGACGGACAATATAAACTATGAAAAGCTTTTTGCCATGGCGCAGGCACATCAGGTACTTCCCCTTCTGTATGATGTGCTGGAAACTGCCGCACATGAGGAAACCGGGGAAGCGCCTGAGACTGCCGCACATGAGGAAGTCGGGGAAGAGCCTGAGACTGCCGCACATGAGAAAGTCGCGCAAGCGCCGGAATGTATGGGCGCATGGAGGACGGTCTGGCAGCAGGCAGCCCGGCGGACGGTGAGCCAGAATTATCATCTTTTGTTTACCGGTAAGTTTCTCACAGGACTTTTAAGGGAGGCGGATGTACCGGTTGCTTTATTAAAAGGAACGGCGACCTCGGCTTATTACCCGGTGCCGGAACTGCGCAAATCCGGCGATGTGGATTTGTATCTGCTGAAGGAAGGCGATTTACCGAAGGCCCGGGCGCTTTTTCTGGCACATGGCATGACGGTAAAGGAAGAACAACATTCCCTGCACCATCTGGTGATGCAGACTGCGGAAGGAATAGTGGTGGAACTGCACACCCTGATAGCGGAGCCGTTTGACAATGCCGCCATGAATACCTATCTGGAGAAATGCAGGGAGCTTTTCGCAGCACACACGGAGGAAAAGGAAATTATGGGGGTTACCCTGCCGGTGCTGACCGGCGCCTGCCACGCATACGAACTGCTTCTTCATATGCTGCAGCACTTTCTGCGTGCCGGATTTGGGCTGAAGCTTCTATGCGACTGGGTGGTATTCTGGGAAAAAGGAGTATCCGGTGAAGAACAACAGCTTTATGAAAAGCTGATAGCGGAAAGCGGTCTCAAAGGTTTTTCCGATGTGGTAACAGCTACCTGTATGGAATATCTGGGACTGCCGGAGGAAAGCGTAAGCTTTCTGAAAAGCGGTCCGAAGGAAGATACAGCAGAAGTGTTCGGCAAAGGAGTCCGGACGGTAGGGGATACTCTGCAGACGGCATTTTTAAGGGATGTACTGGACAGCGAAGAATTCGGCAAGACCTCGGAGGACAGGATGGTAGCGGTGAGAGGCAGCGGCTTTGGCGCTTATACGCGCGAGTTTCAACATCAGATGCATCTGAATTTCCCCCGGGCCGGGAAATGCTTTTTACTCTGGCCCCTGCTCTGGTGCATGACACTGGTACGGTTTCTTAGGAATAACCGGAAAATCAGGCACACATCCGTTAGGGCGGTGTTAAGAAATGCCAAAGCGAGAGGCGAACTGGTAAAAAGGCTGTTCCTGTTTGAAAAATAGGCAGTTATGGTATTTAAAAAAGTACAAATTTGTAAATTATGTTACCTTGACATAAGGTAAAAACTATTTTAAAATAAAGGTAATCGGGGAACCTTTATAGAAGATAACGCATATCATAAAGGTAGAGGTTTTTGTAAAAGGAGATGAGATTATGAAAAAATATGAGAGTCCTGTTATTTTAGAAAATGAAGATCTGGCAGAAGGCATTTATGCCAACAGCGGAGCCAATCCTTCCGGACCGGAAGAACCGCAGTGCTGGACGGTATCCGTCAGCAAGGAACAGGTAGTATCACAAGAGAAGTATGCAAACTTCCGTGTCAGAGCAAACCACATCGGCACCGTGCATATTTCCACGGCTTCTACCGTTACCATCGTATTTAACCTGCCTATTACCAGTGCATACTTTGAAGGCTTCGGTGTCAGTGTGAACGGCTGTACCGTGGTACTGACCAGAGAGCAGCATGGCAATGCTTATAATTGTAATGATCAGTACGATACCTTATTGAAGGTTTATTGTGAAGATCCGGATGGTCTGGCAGTTATTTCTTCCACAATTTCCTGTACGAAAGCACCGAATGTGCAGGGCGGTTATGACGGCTGAGAAAAGAATAGATGAAATTTGGACAGCATCGTCTGAAACAGGCGGTGCTGTTTGTACGTTAAAGGGTTTGTGAGGGAGTGAGTATGCAGCAGACGTGGAAACGAATAAAATGGATTGGCGGATACGCCAGACAGCATATCTGGGCGATTGCGGTGTATACGCTTTTGGGCCTTGCCGGTACCGGCATCTCCCTTCTGGGAAGTCTGGTATCCAAGGATCTGATTGATATTATTACCGGACATGAAACGGGGCAGGTTGTTATGACCTTCTGCATCATGATAGGCATGAACCTGGGAAGTGTTTTCCTGACACAGATTTCCAATTACATTTCCACCAAAATCAGTATGAGTGTGGATGCCGGTATTAAAGCGGATATTTTTTCAAAGATTTTAGTGACGGACTGGGAATCCCTGACGGAGTACCATACCGGGGATTTGCTGACCCGCTGGAACGGGGATGCTTCCAATATCGCCTCCGGCATTCTGAGTTTTGTTCCCAATTTAATCATATATCTTTTCCGGTTTGGAAGCGCCCTGTGGATGGTGCTTTATTATGATGCGTCGTTTGCCGTGTTTGCCCTTGTGAGCATGCCGGTTTCTTTCCTTATGTCCCGGTATCTGACGAAAAAAATGCAGAGCAACAATAACAAAAGCGCAGCCATGAATGCGAAAATGTCCGGCTTTAACCAGGAAGCATTCTCCAATATCCAGACCATTAAGGCCTTCGATATGATTTCCCTTTATATAGAAAGGCTGAAAAATCTGCAGAAGGAATACATTACCATGCGTATGAGTTATCAGAAAATGAGCATGGTGATTTCCGTTCTGATGACGTTAATCGGCATGGCGGTTTCCTATGCTTCCTACGGCTGGGGTATTTACCGGGTGTGGAGCGGAGCTATCAGCTACGGTACCATGACCATGTTTCTCACTCTGTCCAGTACGCTGACAAGTACCCTGAACAATCTGATTTCGTTAATTCCCACATTCATTTCCCTGACCACTTCGGCAGGCAGACTGATGGATATTGTGGAGATGCCGAGAGAGGACTACAGTAAAAAGGAAGAAGTGAAGGATTTCTGGGAGCGGCATAAAGAGGAAGGTGTTGGACTTTCCGTGCAGGATGTTTCCTATGCTTACCGGAACGGCACCGTAGTCTTTGAACATGCTTTTATGGAGGCTCATCCGCACGAAGTGGTAGCGCTTATCGGCCCTTCCGGCGAGGGCAAGACTACTATGTTAAGACTCTTGCTCTCCTTAATTTTATCACAGGAAGGCACTGCACAGCTTTGCACACGGGAGGAAAACATGCCCCTCAATGCTTCCGCCAGACAGCTGATATCCTATGTACCGCAGGGAAATACCATGTTTTCCGGTACGATTGCGGAAAATATGAGAAATGTAAAAGAGAATGCTACGGATGAAGAAATCCGGAATGCTTTGGAAATTGCCTGTGCGTGGGATTTTGTAGAGAAACTGCCGGACGGTATCAACAGCCCGATACAGGAACGCGGCGGTGGATTTTCCGAAGGGCAGGCGCAGCGGCTTTCCATTGCCCGTGCCATCCTCCGCAAGTCCCCCATTTTACTGTTGGATGAGGCAACCTCTGCTTTGGATGTGGCAACGGAACGAAAGCTCTTAAAGAACCTGATGAAGGACGATTACCCGCGTACCTGTCTGGTAACCACCCACCGTCCGACGGTTTTAGAGGTCTGCACCAGAGTGTATGCAATCCGGGACAAACATCTTGATGCCCTCACGGAAGAGGAGATTAATTATTTCCGGCTGTAGCGGAAGTCACAGTAATCGGCACCGTCAGCGATGGTGCCGGTTCTTTCTAATTTCATGTTCATGATATCTGCCAGTACGAAATCCATACGGCACAGATAGGAAGCCAGTTCCGGACAACCCTCATCTTGACATATCTTGCAGATGCCGCATTCATGGTAATCGTAACCGAGGTCGTATTCCCCGTTTCCCGGCAAAATATCTACTACCCAGTCGTTTTCATACTGATGCTTATGGCTGTCCGCCGACCACTGCAGACGTCCCGGCATTTTCTTTTCATCAAGGTAACTGTCTGCATTCCCCATTGTTTTATGGAAGAGGTGTGATGCGCACAGCCCTTCCTTAAATATCGAATAATTTTCTTCTGCCGTTTTGCCGGTACTCCGGTTTAAGGCAATAAAATAAATACCCATGATATAGGAGCTTAAGAGCCTGGAGTGACCAATGTCCTTGGCACGTTCTGCAATTTCCTTATATTCTTTTTTGATTTTCTGCGAGGTATCCTTTGCAAATCCCCGTCTTTTCAATTCCGCCGTGACAGCACTGTGATAAAACTGAAATAAGATTTTAGCATTAAATGTATTTTTCATGCTTCTATTTTAACACAGGAAGAAGAGATGGAAAAGGTACTTTAACGATAAAACGTCAAATAAATTAAAAAAGTATTAAATTACGAATAAACTCTTGCATCTGCTTTGCGGTCTGTGTTATCATGATTGCAAAGCAGATTTTCTTTTGTCGAAATAACATTCTAAATGCAAATCTTTTTGTGAGGAACCTTAATTCATTGGTAAATTTCTTAAATGGTTCCGCACAGGTCGGAAATTCCTGCTTTATTCTCAACTATCAATCAGGCAGGAAGCCGGAAACCTTGTGCAGAAAGCAAAAGGATGCCGAAGTACGGTTACTGCCGCAATACAGGCAGAAGGTGTGTTTTGAGGGAACAAATTTCCTAAGAAAACATCATTCTGTCGGAAAAGAGGTAAGATGAACCGTAACCGTAACTTTAAAAGCAGTGTGTTTTCTTTAATGATGCAGGACAAAGTAAAAGCACTGAATGTTTATAATGTGCTGGGGAACAGCCATTTTGACAATCCTGAAGATGTGGAAATTATTACAACGGATGGCGGAATTTCATTGTCTGTCCGAAACGATGCATCTTTTATCATCGGAACGGACATGAATTTTTACGAACACCAGTCAACTTACAATCCCAACATGCCCATGCGCAGCCTGATTTACTGTACGGATGCCATAGACAGGCGCATTAAAGAGAAGAATGAGAACCTGTACGGACACAAGCAGATTAAGATACCCACTCCCCGGTTTGTAGTATTTTACAACGGGCGGGAAAAGCGCCCGGCAGTGGAGAGAATGTATCTTTCTTCGGCATATATGGGAGAAAAGAAAAATCCGGATTTGGAGCTTGCCTGTACGGTGTATAACTTAAATGCACCGGAGAATAAGGAGCTACTGGAAAAGTCGGAAGTTTTATATGGCTATACCTTCTTTGTAAACAGGGTGAATGACAATAAAGAAAACGGGATGGAACTGGAGCAGGCGATTGATGAAGCCATTGATGCATGTACGAGAGAAAATATTTTGAAGGATTTCTTTGGAACGTATAAGAATGAGGTGAGAAGGATTATGGCACTTGATTTTACTTTTGAAAGACAGATTGAATTGACGA
>Ga0129313_1000230_pt1 | contig 54659 bp, 52 predicted proteins | sample O1105metagenome_FD_94436 | JGI IMG/M metagenome (GOLD analysis project Ga0129313, IMG submission 94436) | Orangutan group fecal microbial communities from fecal samples from Wisconsin, USA - O1105 metagenome | ecosystem: Host-associated > Mammals > Digestive system > Large intestine > Fecal...
GGCATGCAGAAAAATGATGATGCTTCGGACAAATCATATCTGGATGAATTGGTACAGGATCAGCTGCCACAGCATGTGGCTATTATTATGGATGGCAATGGCAGATGGGCTACTGGCCAGGGGCTGATACGTACTGCCGGTCATAAGGCCGGTGTTAAAACACTAAAAAGAATTGTTAAAACATGTACTGCTTTGGGAATGAACGCCTTGACGGTATATGCTTTTTCTACTGAAAACTGGAAACGTCCCCATGCAGAGGTGGACTTTCTGATGAATCTATTCTCGGAGTATCTGGCTAAGGAAATTGACGAGATGGATCAGGATAATGTGAAAATTGATTTTATCGGCCGTACCTGGGAGCTATCCAAGGGGTTGCAGAAGCAGATTGCAGATGCCAGACATAGAACCAGGGATAATACGGGGGTAAAATTTACAGTTGCCGTAAATTATGGTGGGCAGGATGAACTGCTTAGAATGGTGCAGGAGCTGGCAGCCCAGAGTCAGCGGGGTATGATTAAGCCAGAGGAGATTACAGCAGAGATGATAGAGGCTCAGCTGGATACCTATGGTTTGCCTCCGGTGGATCTGGTTATTCGCACCAGCGGGGATATGCGGCTTAGCAATTTCCTGCTGTGGCAGACAGCTTATGCAGAATTTTGGTTTACGGATATAAATTGGCCTGATTTTACGCCAGAGGATTTTGGCAGGGCCTTGTATGAATATTGTCATAGAGACAGACGTTTCGGGGGATTGTCCAAAAAGTAAGGTAGCTGCTGGCTGTGGAAAAAAGGCAGTCAGAGCTGGAAGGGATGTACTTCATGTTAACAAGAATAATCACCGGTATAATCGGTATTGGGGCAGCCGCCTATGTAATTCAGACTGGTGGCTTGGTTTTTGCTGTTTGTGGCATGGTTCTGGCTGTGGGAGCCTGGGTGGAATATTGCAACGCCTTTGACCGGAAGGGCTATCGTCCGGCCTTGTTGGTGGGAGGCCTTTTAATTGCAGGTATGTGCTATACAGCCTGGTATGGTCTGGATACCAATATGTTGGTGCTGATAATGACAGGAGGCACCCTGCTGTTGTTTTTGATGACGGTGCTGCTTCATGGCTCCTTTAGTGTGCCTTCCGCGGCGGTATCCGTAGCGGGAGTGTCCTATTTGGGACTGTCCTTTGCTCACTTGATTGGATTGCGGGTTATGGATCATGGCTTTTCGGCAGTGACTACTCCCTTGGGAGTGTTGGAGCCAGGCTGTGCTTTGATTTGGACTGCTCTTATTGGTACCTGGGCTAGTGATACCTTTGCTTATTTTGCTGGTTCCTTTTTTGGCAGTCACAAGCTTTGTCCAGCTATCAGTCCTGGCAAAACCATTGAGGGACTGCTTGGCGGCTTGATAGGTACTACTGCTTCAGTGGCAGGTCTGGGTATCCTCTTTAATTTTGATGTGGAGACTATGGCTATTCTTGGCCTGTGCATTTGTATAGTGGCTACCTTGGGAGATTTGGTAGAATCTGTAGCCAAGCGTTATACAGGCATTAAGGATTCCAGTCATTTGATTCCTGGTCATGGCGGTATCTGGGATAGATTTGATAGTGTAATTTATACTGTACCTTTTGTTTACTATTTTGTACAGTTTGTGGATATAGCAGCCAAATAGAGGTAATGTAAAATGAAAAATCTTGTAGTATTAGGCTCCACTGGATCCATTGGTACTCAGACCTTGGATGTGGTAAGGGAGCATCCAGATTTGTTTCATGTGTCTGTACTGGTAGCCAATCGCAGTGATGAACTGTTGGAAAAGCAGATAGAGGAATTTCAGCCACAGCTGGCGGTGCTTTCTGATGAGGAAGCTTACAGCAGATTGCGGCAGAGATATAGCGGTAAAACCGAGCTGGCAGGAGGCCGCCAGGCTGTAATTGAAGCAGCGGCTTATCCAGAGGCTCAGGTGGTAGTAACCTCCCTGATGGGATTTGCTGGGTTGGAGCCTACTTTGGCAGCTTTGGAGGCTGGCAAGGATATTGCTTTGGCTAATAAGGAAACCTTGGTGGTGGCTGGCGAGCTGGTTATGGCTAAGGCCAAGGAGCTGGGCCGGGCTATTTTGCCAGTGGACAGCGAGCATTGCGCTTTGTTCCAGTGTTTGCAGGGACAGGATAGAAAGGCTGTAGAAAAGCTGATTCTTACTGCTTCTGGTGGGCCTTTCCGGGGCCGTAAGGCAGAGGAGTTGACCAATGTATCCAAGAAGGATGTATTGGCTCATCCAACTTGGAATATGGGACAGAAGATTACGGTAGATTCCGCTTCTTTGGTAAATAAGGGGCTGGAGGTTATAGAAGCCAGATGGCTCTATGACGTAAGCTATGATCAGATTCAGGTAGTGGTTCATCCCCAGAGTATTGTACATTCCATGGTACAGTATCAGGATGGCACGGTTATGGCTCAGCTGGGTTGTACCGATATGAGATTGCCTATTCAGTATGCCTTGACCTATCCTGATAGAGTAGCCTCTCATTTTCCTCGGGTTGATTTTTATGAGCTGGGAAAGCTCACCTTTGAGAAGCCGGATATGGAAACCTTCCGTGGTTTGAAGCTGGCCTTTGAGGCAGGCCGTACCGGAGGAACCATGCCATGTATTATGAATGGTGCCAACGAGGTGGCAGTAGAGGCCTTTTTGAAGGGACAGGCAGGTTTCCTGGATATATATCGTTTGATTGAAAAGGCTATGGAGGCTGGCCAGGTAGAGTATAAGCCAGATTTGAATCAGCTGCTGGCTGCTGACAAATGGGCCAGAGATTATACTAGAAAACAGCTGGCTCAAATCTAAGAGGTGATTCCATGATAATTAAGATAATAGGAGCGATGTTTGTATTCGGCCTTTTGGTATCTGTCCATGAGCTGGGCCATTTTATGGTAGCTAAGCTTACGGGGATGCGGGTAGATGAATTTGCCATAGGCTTTGGGCCAAAGGTTTGGAGCAAAAAACATGGTGAAACTCTGTACACTCTCCGAGCAGTACCATTGGGAGGCTTTAACCGCATCGCTGGTATGGATTATGAGATAATCGAGAATATGGACAGAGAGGGCGGCCGGAGCAAGGAGAAATTGTTTGTGGTACCTGATGAGGAGGATGCCGGGGAGAGAGCATATTTCCGTCGGCCTATCTGGGCTCGTATGGCGGTGATTCTGGCAGGATCTATTATGAATTTTATTCTGCCATTGTTCATTTTCTTTGGCCTATTCTTGACACAGGGAGTGGCTACTCCTTCCCCAGAGCCAGTAATTGGTGCTGTTATAGAGGACAGGCCGGCAGCTATGGCAGGCTTGCGGGCAGGAGACAGGATATTGACTTTGGACGGACAGCCGGTTAATCAGTGGAGTGAGATTTCTCAGCAGCTGCAGGGAAAGGCAGAGCGTCCTTTCAAGGTAACCTACCAGCGGGATGGTAAGGAACTGTCTACTACTCTGATACCAGAGGAGGATGCAGCTACCAATAGAGCTGTTATTGGTATTACCAGCAGTGCTATGTATTATCAGCCTGGGGTTATAGAGGCGGCAAAATTAGCTGTTACCAAGGAGATATATTTGATAGGGGCAATGGTCGGCGGTCTGGTTCAATTGGTTCAGGGTACAGTTAGTACAGCAGAGCTGTCTGGGCCTGTTGGTGTGGCACAAATGGCCGGTCAGGTGGCTGAGCAGGGTATTTGGCCGCTGCTGGGCTTTGCTGCCTTTTTGAGCCTGAATTTGGGCATAGTTAATCTTTTGCCTATTCCTGCTTTGGATGGTGGACATTTTATTATGCTGGTGCTGGAGGCCCTGCGAGGCAAGCCTATGAAGCCGGTAGTTATGTACTATATTCAGGTAACAGGCGTTGTGATTCTTGTTAGCTTGATGCTATTTACCACATTTAATGATCTGACCAAATAGGAAGTGACAGATAAAAATGATAAATCGGAAAAAGACCAGAAGAATATATATTGGCAATGTGGCCATTGGTGATGGAGCACCGATTTCTGTTCAGTCCATGACCAATACCAAAACTACCGATACAGAGGCTACCGTAGCTCAGATTAATGCCTTGCAGGCTGCTGGCTGTGATATTGTCCGCCTGGCTGTGCCAGATATGGAGGCAGCTAAAAATCTTGGCAATATTATAGCCAAGGTAAAGGTGCCATTGGTGGCAGATATTCATTTTGATTATAGTTTGGCCCTGGAGGCTATTAATCAGGGCATCTCTGCCCTGAGATTGAATCCGGGGAATATTGGCAGTGAGGAACGGGTAAGGGCTGTGGTTAAGGAAGCCAAGGCTCATCATATTCCAATACGCATCGGTGTTAATGCTGGTTCTCTGGACAAGACTCTCTTGGAGAAATACGGCGGTGTTACGGCAGAGGCTTTGGTAGAATCTGCCCTGCAGCATGTTAGAATTTTGGAACAGCAGGGATTCTATGATATGAAAATATCTTTGAAGGCTCATGATGTACCTCTGACCTTGGAGGCATATCAGTTGATGTCTGAAAAGGTGGATTATCCTTTGCACTTGGGTATTACAGAAGCAGGCACAGCCCGTACAGGCATGATAAAATCTGCTGTAGGCATTGGCGCCTTGCTGGCTCAGGGCATTGGTGATACCTTCCGTATCTCCCTGACAGGAGATCCTGTGGTGGAGGTAAAGGTAGCCAACGAAATCCTGAAATCCTTGGGCATGAGGGAATATGGCCCTACTTTGATTTCCTGTCCTACCTGTGGCCGTACCTGTATAGATTTGGCAGGTATTGCTGAGCAGGTTGAGGAAAGATTATCTGATATAAAAGAACCTATTTCTGTAGCCGTTATGGGCTGTGTGGTTAATGGCCCAGGAGAGGCAAGGGGGGCTGATGTAGGCATTGCTGGTGGCAATGGTGTTGGCCTGGTATTCCGCAAGGGAGAAATCATCCGCAAGGTGGATGAAAAGGATCTTGTGGATGAGCTTTTCAAGGAAATAGATGCTATTCTGGTTGAGGAGGAAAAATAAAATTGCGTACAACTAATCTTTATGCACCAACTTTGAGAGAAACTCCTGCTGAGGCTGAGGTAAGAAGCCATCAGCTTATGCTGCGGGCTGGTATGATCCGCAAGGCTGCGGGAGGTCTGTATAGCTATTTGCCTTTGGCTTGGCGCACCATCAAAAAGATAGAGGAGATTATTCGTGAGGAAATGGATGCTGCCGGCGGACAGGAAATTTCCATGCCAATTCTTCAGCCAGCTGAAATCTGGCAGGAAAGCGGCCGCTGGCCTGTATATGGTGCAGAGATGGTAAGAGTTACTGACCGTCATGGCCGTCAGTTCTGCCTAGGCCCTACCCATGAGGAAATGGTTACTACCCTGGTGCGGGATGAGGTTCGCTCCTACAAGCAGCTTCCTCTGATGCTGTATCAGATTCAGAACAAATACCGTGATGAGATTCGTCCTCGCTTTGGCCTGATGCGGGGCAGAGAGTTTATTATGAAGGATCTCTATTCCTTTGATAAGGATGAAGAGGGTATGAATGAGTCCTACAAGAAGATGTATGACGCTTATACCAATATCTACAATCGCATGGGCTTGAATTTCCGCCCTGTTGAGGCTGATAACGGCGCTATTGGCGGCGGTCATTCCCATGAGTTTACCGTTCTGGCTGAGGCTGGTGAGTCCAGCATTGCTTATTGCGATACCTGCGACTATGCAGCCAGCGATGAAAAGGCAGAGCTGAAGGTTATCAAGGCTGCTGAGGAGGAAATCCTGCCTCTGGAGAAAAAGAATACTCCTGATTGCTCCACTATTGAAATGGTGGCTGAATATCTTGGCTTGCCTATGGAAAAGTGCATTAAGGCTGTAGCTTTCCAGACAGATACTGATGAAGTGGTGCTGTGCTTTGTTCGTGGTGACCATGAGGTCAATGACGTAAAGGTTATTAATCTGGTAGAGGGCGCTCTGGAGCTGCGTATGGCTGAGGATGATGCTATTCGTGCTGTTGGCGGCTGTCCTGGCTTTATGAGCCCTATTGGCATCAAGGAAGGCACTAAGATTATTGTGGACCATACTGTTATGGAAATGTACAATGCTTGTGCTGGTGCTAATGAGAAGGATATCCACTACATTAATGTAAATCCAAAGCGGGATTTCAAGGATGTAGTAGTAGCTGATATTCGCATGGTGCAGGAGGGAGATTGCTGCCCACACTGCAATGGTCATATGAAGATGACCAGAGGTATTGAGGCTGGTCAGGTATTTACCCTGGGCACTAAGTATTCTGAGGCCCTCCATGCTACCTTCCTGGATGAAAACGGCCGGGAGAAGCCTATGATGATGGGGTGCTATGGCATTGGCGTAGGCCGTACTATGGCTGCTGCTATTGAACAGAATAATGACGAAAACGGTATTATCTGGCCAAAGGCTATTGCTCCATTTGAGGTAGTAGTAGTACCAGTTAATGGCAAGAATGCTCAGCAGCTGGAGCTGGCAGAAAAAGTATACAAGGAGCTGAAGGCTGCCGGTGTGGATGCTTTGCTGGATGACCGCAAGGATAGAGCCGGTGTTAAGTTCAAGGATGCAGATCTTATTGGCTATCCTATTCGTATCACTGTTGGTCCAAAGACAGTGGAGGAGGACGTGCTGGAGCTGAAGGTTCGCCGTACTGGTGAGACTGTTACTGCTTCTGTTGGTGAGGCAGCAGGCAAGGCTGTAGAGATGCTGGCTGACCTTTGATAATTTTTGCCCTGTGGATAAGTTAAAATCCTATGTGTTGACTCTAGATAAAAAATTGTCTGTCAAGAACTTTTACTTGACAAAGCATTAGGGGATAGATATAATTATCATCAGTGCCGCAAAACTACAATTATGCCCATAATTATTTTTGTGGTGGAAATATTAATGAGGTTGATACTTTTATGAAAATAAATATCTCCGATTTAGAAGATCGTTTGGGTGAGGCAGTGCCCTTTGAGTTTGTAACCAATGCTCAGGAGCTGGACGCCCAGACAGAGACATATTCCTTTGAGGGCGATATTATCATCAAGGGGGAATATGTAAATACTGGGCGCTGTTACCGGTTTACCGGTAGTATTTCCTGTACCAAATCCTTTGTTTGTGACCGTTGTCTGGAGCCATCTACGCTGCAGCAGGTTCACGAGTTTAATGAGGAGTTCCAGCGGGGCAGTGAACCAGCAAAGAATGGTGAAAAAACCAGAATAGTGAATTATTTTAGTGGAGATGTGATAGATTTGGCTCCTGTAATGCGGGATGTGCTTCTGTCAGATCAACCATTGAATAATATATGCAACGCTGATTGTCGCGGTTTGTGCCTGAAGTGCGGTGCCAACCTCAATCATGGCGATTGTGGCTGTGACCGTACTGTTATTGACCCAAGACTGGCGGCATTGCAGCAATTATTAAAAAAGCCGTAAGATTCCTAGCCCTGGCTATTGGGATACAAGGCAAATAAATAATTCAATTTTACAGAGAATTTAAGGAGGTGTATCCTGAAATGGCAGTACCTAAGCGTAAGATGTCCAAGGCTCGTCGTGATTCCCGTCGTGCTAATTGGAAGCTGGAAGTTCCTGGTTACGTAGCATGTCCACAGTGCCACGAGCCAAAGTTGCCTCATCATGTTTGCACAGAGTGTGGTTACTATGATGGCAAGGAAGTTGTTTCCGCAGCTGAATAATTGAGTAATATGAGCAGATTTCTACTTTTGGGGTGGAAATTCTGCTCATTTTACTTTGTTGTGAGAAAGAGTTTTGGTCAATATTGTGATTGATTTAATATATAAATAAAGCCGTAAGCCATAGGTAAAAAATACTGTACTTAGCAGATGATTTTTATTATAATGGTTTTAAAGGTGATATGTAGTCTATAGACTATTTTTCAGATTTTGTGTTTTAGGGCTTGCCTTTTTTTGCATAATTTTGTATAATTGCAATCAAGTTATATGAGCTGGTACTAATTTTTGAAAATGACATATGGGGGTGAACTGCTTCCCACATGTCGTGTTTTTATGTACAGGTGAAAAAGATGGCAAGATTGAAAAAAAAAGAAAGACATGAAATCCTGGTACGTCAGGTACAGGACAAGCCTTTCCTGACGGATGAGGAGCTGGCAGGGCTGTTCGGAGTCAGCATACAGACCATCCGCCTGGATCGGATGGAGCTGGGGATTCCCGAGGTACGGGAGCGTATCCGGCAGGTAGCCGAAAAAGCCCAGAATAATATAACAGCTCTGGAAAAGACGGAAGTGGTAGGGGATGTTATTGACTTGGAGAGAGGACATTCCGGCATATCACTGTTGAAGATAACCGAAGATATGGTATTTGCCAGAAACAAGATTGCCAAGGGGCATTATATATTTTCCCAGGCGAATTCTCTGGCTTTGGCTCTTATAGATTCTCCGCTGGCCGTTACAGGTGTAGCCAATATAAAGTATAAGGTTCCTGTGAAGGTAGGGGAGATGCTGATAGCCAAGGCGGAGGTAATCAAGCAAAGAAGTAACAAATTCTTTGTCTGGGTTAAGACTAGAAATGAAAAGCAGGAGGTCTTTCGTGCTAAATTCATTATGGTATCGCTGGCAGAGGTGAATTAGGAGGCTTTTTTGTGAGGATTGCAGTTGATGCAATGGGAGGCGATTATGCACCTGGGCAGATTGTGCTGGGTGCGATAGAGGCCGTCCACAAATATGAAGAATGTGAAATAGTTTTGGTTGGCGATCAGGAGAAGATTCAGGCTGAGCTGGACAAAAACGGCATCAAGGATGAGCCGAGATTAATTGTGCAGCATGCCAGTCAGGCTATAGAGATGGGTGAGCATCCTGTGGAGGCCATCCGTCATAAAAAGGATGCCAGCTTGGTAGTAGCTACCAAATTGGTTAAGACTGGTGACTGCGATGGCGTTGTGTCAGCAGGCAGCACCGGAGCTGCTACTGTAGCAGCTAAGATGTTTCTAAAGATGATTAAGGGCATTGATCGGCCATCTATTGCTACCCCTTTGCCCTCCACTCATGGTGTAGCCCTGCTTTTGGATTCAGGTGCTATCGTGGATTCCAAACCTAGGGATCTGACTGAAATGGCCATGATGGGTTCCATCTTTAGTAAATATGTTTATGGCTTGGAGAATCCTACGGTTGGCTTGTTGAATATCGGCGAGGAGGAAACCAAGGGCAATAAGAAGGTTCAGGCCACCTATCCTATGCTGAAGCAGGCCAAGGATGTGAATTTTATCGGCAATATTGAGGGCCGTGATATTCCTACTGGCAAGGCAGATGTTGTAATTTGTGATGGATTTGTTGGCAATATTGTGCTAAAATTTGCAGAAGGGTTGGCTGTAACTTTGTTCCAGTTAATCAAGGATGCAATTAAACAAGGAGGCATTTTTGCCAAGCTAGGTGCAGTGCTGGTTATGCCGGCATTGAAGAAGTTAGGCAAGCGACTAGATGTTTCCGAATATGGCGGTGCACCTCTTTTGGGTGTTAACGGCTGTTGTATTATATGTCATGGTTCTTCCAACGCTAAGGCTATATGCAGTGCTATCGGCGTTGCTATAGAGTGCGTAAGGAATGATGTTACGGGACATATCCGTGACAGTATCGCAGAGGAGGAGTTGCTAGCGAATGACAGCGAAACTTTGTAATGCAGGTATTCTGGGAACTGGCTTTTATGTTCCTGAGAAAATAATGACCAATGCAGATCTGGAGAAGATTGTAGAAACCAGTGATGAATGGATTGTAGAGAGAACCGGTATCAAGGAGCGTCGTATAGCTGAGGATAATCAGCCTATGTCTGATCTGGCGCTGAGAGCAGCTAAGGATGCTTTGGCTGATGCCGGTGTAGCTGCTGAGGATTTGGATTTAATCATTGTAGCTACCTTGACTTCTGATAGAATTATTCCGTCTACTGCGTGTATGATTCAGAATCTTTTAGGAGCCAATCATGCGGCAGCCTTTGATTTGTCTGCAGCCTGCTCCGGATTTGCTTATGCTGCCAGTGTGGCAGCTCAGTTTATTGAGACTGGTGCCTATAAGAAGGCGCTGGTAATTGGTGCAGAGACTCTTTCCAAGTACATTAATTGGGAAGATCGTAATACCTGCGTATTATTTGGTGATGGTGCTGGTGCAGCTGTACTGGGACAGGTTGAGGAAGGCTATGGCATTCTCAGCTTTGATCTGGGCAGTGATGGTTCCGGCGGAGATGCCATCCAGATTCCTTCCAGTGGCAGCTTGATGCCTGTTAGCAAGGAGTCCATTGATCAGAAGTTAAATCTGATTCATATGAATGGCCGGGATGTATTCAAATTTGCTGTTAAGGCAATGGGCAAAACCGTCAAGAACTCTTTGGCAAAGATTGATATGCCACAGGAGAAGATTGACTGGCTGGTGCCTCATCAGGCTAATATCCGCATTATTGAATCTGCAGCCAAGCGTTTGTCCATGCCTATGGACAAGGTAATTGTGAATATTCACAAGTATGGTAATATGTCAGCAGCATGTATTCCTATTGCGCTGGCAGAGGCAGCTGCAGCTAAGCGGTTTAAAAAGGGAGACATCATAGCACTGTCTGGTTTTGGTGCAGGCTTGACATGGGCCTCCTGCATTATCAGATGGTCTAAGGAGGATTAAGATGTTTGAACAAAATCCAATATGTAAATTATTAAATATTAAATATCCTATATTCCAGGGCGGTATGGCCTGGATTGGTACTGCTGAGCTGGCCTCTGCTGTATCCAATGCTGGCGGCCTTGGTATTATTGGTGCCGGCCATATGCCTCCTGATCTGCTGCGGGCAGAGATTCAGAAGGCTAAGAAATGGACTGACAAGCCATTTGGCGTAAACATCATGCTGATGTCTCCTTTTGTCAAAGAGGTTATGGAGGTAGTAATTGATGAGCGTGTAGCTGTAGTTACGACTGGTGCAGGCAATCCTGCTGAGTATCTGCCAGCCCTGAAGGAAGTAGGTACCAAGGTTATTCCTGTAGTAGCTTCTGTTGCCTTGGCTAAGCGCTTGGTTCGTTCCGGCGTAGATGCTGTTATTGCTGAGGGTACTGAGTCTGGCGGCCATGTAGGCGAGATTACTACTATGGCTTTGATTCCACAGGTAGTAGATGCTGTAGATGTACCTGTTATTGGTGCTGGCGGTATTGGTGATTCCCGTGGTATTATGGCAGCTTTTGCTTTGGGTGCTTCTGCTGTACAGATGGGCTCCCGCTTTGTAGTATCTGAGGAGTGTATTGCTCATCCAAACTACAAGAATTTGGTTTTGAAGGCTAAGGACCGTTCTACTGTTGTTACCGGTCGTTCCACTGGCCATCCTGTTCGCGTTCTGGCTAACAAGATGACTCGTGAGTATGCAGAAATGGAAAGCCACAATGCTTCCGTAGAAGAGCTGGAGAAATTTGGCGCTGGCCGTTTGAATCTGGCTACCCATAAGGGTGATGTGGAGAATGGTTCTGTTATGATTGGCCAGATTAGCGGTATGTTCCATGAGATTAAGCCAGTTGCTACTATCATTGAAGAGCTGGTTAGCGGCATTCCAGCCGTAGGTGAAAGAGTTCACAATACATTAAAGTAATTTTTCTATAGATTACCAATTATCATAAGGGAGTGCTTTTAGGGATTATAGCTCCCGGCCTATCTTTGAGGGTAGGTTGATGTAGTAAGAAAGAGGTAAAAATGAGTAAATTAGCTTTTGTATTCCCAGGACAGGGTGCACAGAAGGTTGGCATGGGCAAGGATTTCTATGACAACTATGATGTGGCAAAGAAGATGTTCAAGGAGGCCGATGAGGCTCTTGGCTATTCCATCATGAAGATGTGCTTCGAGGGGCCTGAGGAGGACCTGAAGCTGACTGCTAATACTCAGCCAGCTATTTTGACCATTAGCTGCATTGCCAATGAGATTTTGAAAGAAAATGGCATTCAGCCAGAGATTACTGGTGGTCATAGTCTGGGTGAATATTCTGCTCTGGTGGCAGCTGGTGTTCTGAGCTTCCAGGATGCAGTTGCTTTGGTACACAAGAGAGGTTCCTACATGCAGGAGGCTGTACCTGTAGGAGAGGGCGGCATGGCTGCTATTATCGGTGTGGATCGTGCTAAGATTGTAGAGGTTTGTCAGCAGGTTTCTGCTGAGAGCCCTGTTCAGGCCGTAAACTTCAATTGCCCTGGCCAGATCGTTATTGCTGGTGCCACCAAGGGCGTAGAGCTGGCTGTAGAGGAGCTGAAGGCAGCAGGTGCCAAGAAGGCTGTTATCCTGCCAGTAAGTGCTCCATTCCATAGCACTCTTATGAAGCCTGCTGCTGAGAAGCTGGCTGTAGAGCTGGATAAGGTTACCATTTCCGATGCTAGGATTCCTGTAGTAGCCAATGTAAGTGCTGAGATTCTTACCAAGGCTGAGGATATCAAGGCTAGCTTGGTAGCTCAGGCTGCCAGCCCTGTACTGTGGGAGGACTGTGTAGCCCGCATGAAGGAGTTTGGTGCTGACGTATTGTTAGAGGCAGGTCCTGGCAAGACTCTTTGCGGTTTTAACCGTCGCATTGACAAGACAATTACCAGTCTTAATGTGGAAGATGTAGCTTCTTTGGAAAAATCTCTTGACTATTTCAAGGAGGTTCGCTAATATGCTTTTAGAGGGTAAAGTTGCGCTGGTAACAGGAGCCTCTCGTGGTATAGGACGGGCCATTGCTTTGCGCCTAGCTCAGGAGGGTGCTGCTGTAGCTATTAACTATGCAGGCAATACTGCTGCTGCTGAAGAGGTAAAATCCATGATTGAGGCTCAGGGCGGCAAGGCGATTATTGTTCAGGCTGATGTATCTGATGGCCAGGCTGTAGATGCTATGATTAAAACCGTAGTAGATGAATTAGGCGGCTTAGATATTTTGGTTAACAATGCAGGCATTACCAGAGATAATCTGCTGATGCGGATGAAGGAAGAGGATTGGGATGCTGTTCTCAATACTAACCTGAAGAGCGCATATTACTGCACCAAGGCTGTAACCAAGCTGATGATGAAGAAGCGTTATGGCCGTATTGTAAATATGACTTCTGTAGTTGGTCTTACCGGCAATATCAGCCAGGCCAATTATGCAGCTGCCAAGGCAGGACTGATTGGATTCTCCAAGTCCATGGCCAAGGAGCTGTCCAGCCGTGGTATTACTGTGAATATGGTAGCACCAGGCTTTATCGAAACCGACATGACTGCTGTTCTTTCCGATAAGGTAAAGGAGGCTATGGTGGCAGGCATTCCTATGGGACGCCCTGGTAAGCCAGAGGATGTAGCCAATGCAGTATTGTTCCTGGTTTCTGATTGTGCATCTTATGTTACTGGCCAGGTCATCAACGTTGATGGTGGCATGGTTATGTAATAAAGATATATAGAGATCTGTTAAGAGGAGGTGAAACACACATGTCTACTTTTGAGAAAGTAAGAGATATCGTAGTTGATCAGTTGGGCGTTGAGCCAGACGAGGTTGCTATCGAGTCTACCTTTATTGATGACCTGGGTGCTGATTCCCTGGATATCGTAGAGCTCATTATGGCCTTCGAGGAGGAGTTCGGTATCGAGATTCCTGATGAGGCTGCAGAGAAGATTAAGACCGTTCAGGACGTTGTTTCCTACATTGACCAGAACAAATAATTAGTGTCTTACCTTTGGGAAAGTCCCGTGATGTATTTCGCGGGATTTTCTGACAAAGGCAAGTGGCCTAAGAATGGAGGAATAAGTTTGAAGCTTCCTGAACTAAAAATTGGTACTAAGATTGCAAGAGTTCCAATTATGCAGGGTGGTATGGCTATTCGTTTGTCCACTGGTGCTTTGGCTGCCGCTGTGGCTAATCAAGGTGGAATAGGCTTGATTGCTGCCTCTGGCATGACTCCACAGGAACTCCGTTATGAAATCAGGATGGCTCGGTCACTGTCCAAGGGTGTTATTGGTATCAACATCATGTTTGCGGCAAAGAAGTTTGCCGAAATGGTTAATACAGCCATTGATGAGGGTATCGACCTGGTGGTGGCAGGTGCAGGCTTTTCAAGGGATATTTTTGCCTTGGGCAAGGCTTCCGGTACGCCGGTGGTTCCAATTGTATCATCAGTAAAATTAGCGAAAATTTCTCAGCGTCTTGGCGCGGCTGCCATTGTGGTAGAGGGCAAGGAGGCAGGAGGACATCTAGGCACTGACCAGTCTATCAAGGAGATTATTCCTGATATTGTGGCAGCTGTGGATATTCCTGTTATTGCCGCCGGTGGTGTTTTGCATGGCCAGGATATTGCTGATTTAATAAACATGGGTGTAAGCGGTGTCCAGATGGGTTCCCGTTTTGCCGCTAGTGTAGAGGCTAATAGCGCCCCTGCCTTAAAGAATTTTTATCTCAAGGCTAAGCCAGAGGATGTAGTGGTTATCCACAGCCCTGTAGGCTTGCCTGGCCGTGCAGTTCGCAATCCGTGGGCCGAGCGCATCATGGAAGGTCCTGTACCGCCAACTAAGTGTGACAACTGTCTCAAGGCCTGCAAGCATAATTTCTGTATTATCCGTGCTCTGAGCCGTGCTCAGCAGGGTGATGTGGAAACAGGTCTTGTATTTACCGGCGAGTATCTGCCTACAATCGACAAGATTTTGACTGTGGAGGAAATCTTCCAGCAGCTTCAGGCAGAGCTGGCAGCTATTTAATTTGAATAAATTGAGAGGTGTTATTTTTGTCTAATCGCGTTGTTATTACCGGTCTGGGCGTTGTAAGCCCTGTAGGTATCGGCAAAGAGGCATTCTGGGATTCCATGATGTCCGGAAAGAATGGTATTGATAAAATTACCCGCTTCGATGCAGCAGAGTACAAGGCACAGATTGCCGGCGAGGTTAAGGATTTTGACCCAGCCGATTATATGGACAAGAAGGAATCCAAGCGTATTGACCGTTATGCTCAGTTTGCTATGGCAGCAGCCAAGCTGGCTGTTGAGGATGCCAAGCTGGATCTGGAGCAGGAAAATCTGGAGAGAATTGGTACTTTCGTAGGCAGCGGTATTGGCGGCATTGAGACTATGCATGGCCAGTATGAGAAGCTGTTCGACAAGGGACCTTCCCGTATCAGCCCATTCTTCATTCCAATGATGATTGGCAATATGGCTGCTGGCCATGTATCCATTGCTTTTGGTTTGAAGGGCCCAAGCAGCTGTGTTGTAACTGCCTGTGCTACTGGCACCAATAATATTGGTGATGCTTTCCGTGTATTGCAGCGTGGTGATGCAGATGTAATGCTGGCAGGTGGTACTGAGGCAAGTATTTCTCCTGCTGCTGTAGCAGGCTTCTGTGCTATGAAGGCTTTGTGCATGGACCACAATGATGATCCAGCTCATGCTTCCCGTCCATTTGATGCTAACCGCAGTGGTTTTGTTATGGGCGAGGGTTCCGGTATTGTTGTATTGGAGACTTTGGAGCATGCTGAGAAGCGTGGTGCTCATATCTATGCAGAGGTTGTAGGCTATGGCTCTAACTCTGATGCATATCATATTACCAGCCCAGCTCCTCATGGTGAGCTGCAGGCTAAGTGCATGGCTTTGGCCTTGAAGGATGCAGGCTTGGAGCCAGCAGAGGTTGATTATGTAAATGCTCATGGTACTTCCACTCATCTGAATGATCAAGGTGAGACTGAGGCTATCAAGACTGTATGGGGCGAGGCTGCTAAGGATGTATCCGTAAGCTCCATTAAGTCCATGACTGGTCATCTGCTGGGTGCTGCTGGTGGTGTAGAGGCTATTGCTACTGCTTTGGCTATAGAGAATGATATGCTGCCTCCTACTATTAACTATGAGACTCCAGATGAGGGCCTGGATTTGGATTATGTACCAAATAAGGCTAAGGCTAAGACTGTTCGTGCTGCTATTTCCAATAACTTTGGTTTTGGCGGTCACAATGCTTGTCTGGTGCTGAAGAAATACGCAAAATAATTAAATATAAGGAAATGAATTAGAGTTGAAGTGTTTTATTATGAATGATCGAGTAAATGATCGGATTACAGCTGAACGCCGTCGTCGTTTGGAGGAACTATCCAGACGATTGGGAGTGAATTTTCGGCACATCGGCTGGCTACATCAGGCCTTGACTCATACCTCTTATGCTAATGAGGCTAGAACCAAGGTACAGCATAATGAGCGCTTGGAATTCTTGGGAGATGCGGTGCTGGAGCTTGCTATCAGCACCTATCTCTTCAATCATTTTCCTGGACTTCCTGAGGGTGATCTGACAAAGGCCAGGGCAGCGGTGGTATGTGAAGCCAGCCTGTCCAGCAGGGCAGCGGAGCTGCATTTGGGAGATTACCTGTTGTTAGGACATGGAGAGCAGACATCCGGCGGACGTAGGCGGTCATCTATTCTGGAGGATGCCTTTGAATCTGTGATTGGTGCTATCTACATGGATCAGGGCTGGGAAAAGGCTCAGAGCTATGTATTGAGACAGTTGGAAGATCATCTCAACAAGGTTGAGGATGGCAGCACCAAGGTCAGGGATTACAAGACCATGCTGCAGGAATTGGTACAGCGCAAGGCAGATAGCCATGTGGTATATGAGCTTTTGTGTGCCAGCGGGCCTGATCATGCCAAGGTGTTTGAATTTGCTGTGAAGCTTAATAACGAAGTTTTAGGAACAGGTAAGGGTCCAAGTAAAAAGGCGGCTGAACAACAGGCAGCCCGCCAAGCTTTAGAAATTTTGAATAAACGTATAAAAAAAGAAGCGTAATTGCTTCTTTTTTTGTATAATGAAATAAATTGATATTTTAGAGAGGCAGGCAAAGGACACTGTTTCTTATTGGCGAATATGGTTAGGAGCGATGTATATGAAGAAATTGATTATGCTGGGAACTGGCAATGCTATGGTAACAAAGATTTTTAATACCTGTTTTTTGATTGAGCTGCCTGATGGAGAGCTGTTTATGACTGATGCAGGCGGCGGCAACGGTATTTTGCGCCAGATGGAGCAGGTTGGGGCAGACTATAGCCGGATTCATCATATGTTTGTTACCCACGGTCATACCGATCATATTCTAGGTGTAGTGTGGATGATTCGCAAAATAGCCTCTCTGATTAATACTGGCAAATATGAGGGGCAGCTGCATATTTATTGTCATGATGTAGTGGCAGATATGCTGAATACCATGTGCACAATGATGTTGAAGAAAAAGGATTTGGCCAATGTAGGCAAGGACATCCTTATTCACGAAGTAAAGGATGGTCAGGTGGTAGAACTGCCACAGCTGAAGCTGACTGCCTTTGATATTTTCTCCACCAAGGCTAAGCAGTTTGGCTATCGCATGGAATTTGCTGATGATGGTCAGGTGCTGACCTGCTTGGGAGATGAGCCTTATAATCCTAAATGCATTCAGTATGCCCAGGGTGTGGATTGGCTTCTGTCTGAGGCCTTCTGCAAATATGGTGATAGGGATAGATTCAAGCCATATGAGAAAAATCACAGCACCTCCAAAGAGGCTGGGGAGCTGGCTCAGGAGCTGGGGGTAAAGAATGTAGTGCTTTATCATACTGAGGATAAAACCTTGGCTACCCGCAAGGAAGAATATGGGGCAGAATGCAGCAAATATTTCCAGGGTAATGTTTATGTGCCAGAGGATTTAGAGGTTATTGATTTGGGATAAAACTTTGAGATTTTATGCCTTGTATGGTATTGGAAGGTAATTTGTATCTTTCAAGGTTTTTTCATAATAAATTCGTATACTATATCGTGGTTTCATGAATCCCATATATTATGTTGACTTTTACTATGGGCGAATGTATCATGTATGGGGATGTATGTTTTTTTATGTTGGATATATATTAATTAGGAGGTAGGTAGATTTGTTATCTAAGAAAGGAAAACTGATAGTAGGGGCAGTTATTGCCATAGCTGTCATTGCTGCAGTTGTAATGTTTAGTGGCATGGGAGGCCAGCAGGCTAAGAAAATGGCTGGCGGTGCTCAGGTAAAGGCCATGAACGTGCTGGTGCAGGATACCCCATTGGAGCTGGCATACGCTGGATCTGTTAAGGGTAAGAATGAGGTTAAGGTACAGGCCAGAGTGTCTGGTACAGTTACTGCCAAATATGTTAAAGGCGGTCAGTATGTTAGTGCTGGACAGCCTCTGTACAAGATTGATGATCGCACCTATAGAGCCGCTCTCTTGCAGGCTCAGGCCAATCTGGCTCAGGCTCAGGCCACCTATAACAACAGCCTGATTGATTTGCAGCGCAATGAGCAGCTGCTGGCATCTGCAGCTGTTTCCGAGCAGACTGTTACCACTATGCGTGCCCAGGCAGAGGCTCAGCAGGCCAATGTTAATGCTATGGCTGCCTTGGTAGAGCAGGCTCAGAAGAATGTGGATGATACTGTAGTTTATGCCCCTATGAGCGGCAAGCTGGCTGTTGACGATGTGGCTGAGGGTACTTATGCTGCAGCAGGTAATACTGTGCTGGTAACCATTGGCTCCAGCAATCCTGTATTTGTGCAGTTCAGTATTAGTGAAAGTGAATATTTGAAGTATGTAGGGGCTAATGTTACCCCAGGCCATGCTTTGCCAAGCAAGTCTGTGCGCATTGAGCTTAGTGATGGCTCTGAATATCCTGTAGATGGTCATATTGTAGAGGTAGACCGTGCTATGCAGGATAATTCCGGTTCCCTGATTGTTAAGGCCCAGTTCGATAATCCAAATGGTATTCTGGTACCAGGTATGTTTGCTAGAGCTAAGCTGGTAGGCGATACTCTGCACAACGCCAAGCTGGTGCCTGAGAGAGCTGTTCAGCAGCTGCTGGGCAAGTCCTTTGTGATGATTGTAGGAGAGGATGGCAAGTCCAAGGCTGTTAATGTAGAGCTAGGTAGCAAGGTAGGCAGCTATTATGTTGTCAACAGTGGTCTTACCGGCAATGAGCAGGTTGTGGTAGAAGGTCTTACCTCCTTGACTGAGGGTATGGACATGAATGTTACCACTGTAACACCTGAGGATATGGGCTTCTCTCTGACTGAAAGCAATTTGTAAGGAGGCGTCCACTTGTCTAAGTTTTTTATACATAGGCCGATATTTGCAATCGTTATCTCTTTGCTGATTGTTATTATCGGTGTATTGGCGGCAGTTCAGCTGCCAATCGCACAGTACCCTCAGATTTCACCACCGACAATTTCTGTAAGCACTACCTATGTAGGTGCTAATGCCAAAACTGTAAATGAGACAGTAGCTCAGGTTATTGAGCAGCAGGTAAATGGTACTCAGGGTATGGACTATATGTCCTCTACTGCAGCAGATTCCGGTCGTTATAGTCTGAGTGTTGTTTTTGACTTGGCCACCGATGGAGATATGGACTCTGTAAAGGTGCAGAACAATGTTGCCATTGCCAATGCCAGTCTGCCAGATTCTGTTAAAAATAATGGTGTTGTTACCAGCAAGTCCTCCAGCGATATGGCTTTGATGATTGCCATGTACTCACCAAATAAGACCTATGACAGAGTATGGATGAAAACCTATGCAGATATTTATCTGCTGGACAAAATTAAGCGTGTTAGCGGTGTAGGTTCTGTACAGGTATTTGGTGCGGATCATTCCATGCGTATCTGGGTAAATCCTGCTAAGATGGCAGAGCTGAATATTACTTCCTCTGACATTGTAGCTGCTATTAATGAGCAGAATGTGCAGGCACCTGCTGGTACCGTAGGTGCTCCTCCTTTGGCAGAAAGCCAGGAGAAGCAGGCCACCGGTAAAATTGATGGTCGTTTGACTACACCAGAGGAATTTGGCAATATTATTATCAGGGCTTCCAATGATGGGCAGTATGTCCGCATTAAGGATATTGCTAGAGTAGAAACCGGTGCCAAGGACTATAACTTTGGTACCACCTACAATAATATGGAAGCTGTAGGTTTTGGTATTCAGTTAACCAGTGACGCCAATGCCATGACCACTGTAGCCGAAGTTAAAGAAATTATTGAGGAAGCCCAGAAGGACTTCCCACCAGATTTACAGGCTAACGAGATTGTAGATAGCACCAAGTTTATTCGTGCTTCTATAACCGAGGTTGTGGAGACCTTTGTTGAGGCTCTGCTGCTGGTTGTGCTGGTAGTATTTGTCTTCCTGCAGAATTGGCGGGCAACCTTGATTCCGTTGCTGGCCGTACCAGTATCTCTGATTGGTACCTTTATCGCCTTTACCTTCCTAGGCTTCTCTATCAACACTCTGACTTTGTTTGCCATGGTATTGGCTATCGGTCTGGTAGTTGACGATGCTATTGTAGTTATCGAGAATGTAGAAGCTCACATGGAAAAGGGCTTGAATCCTGTGGATGCTACTGAGCGTGCTATGGATGAGGTACAGGGACCTGTAGTAGCCATTGCCTTTGTATTGGCTGCGGTATTTATACCAGTAGCTTTCCTGGGCGGTATGATGGGTGTGCTGTATCGTCAGTTTGCCTTGACTATTGCTATTTCTATGGCTTTGTCAGCTTTTGTGGCTTTGACATTGACTCCTGCTCTGTGTGCCACTATTCTGAAGCCTCATACCAAGGAGGATGATGAAGGTCTGCTGGGCAGATTCTTCTGCAAATTTAACGAAGCTTTCAATGTAGCTCGTCTGAAATATCAGGGTGTGGTTGGCTGGTTTATTGGCCATATCAAGGTTGCCGTAGTATTCATTGTTATTGTCTGCGGTTTGACTGGTCTTTTGTACAAAATTGTTCCTTCTACCTTTGTACCTAATGAGGACCAGGGTTACTACGCTGTAGCTGTTAATTTGCCAGAGGGTGCTTCTCTGAATCAGACTGAAAAGGTTATTGAGAAGCTGTCTGGTGCTGTGCAGCAGGTGGATGGCGTTGAGAGCGTTATGGGTATTCCTGGCTTTGATATTATGGCCTTTAGTGGTAAGTCTAGTGCTGGTGCCATGTTCGTAGGCCTGAATGGCTGGGAGGATAGAACCACTGCCGAAACTCAGATTAATGCTATTATTAACAAGACCTTTGGCGTTGGTGCCAAGGTAGCACCAGAGGCTAGAGTAATTGCCTTTAATATGCCTGCTTTGCCTGGTTTGGGTACCGTAGGCGGCTGGCAGATGGAGCTGCAGGATTTGTCCGGCCATACAGATGAAGAGCTGGATCAGATCACTAAGAAAATTTTGGCTGCGGCCAATCAGCGGCCTGAGCTGCAGGGTGTGCGTTCCACCTTCTCCATTAATTCTCCTGTTTATCAGTATGATATTGATAGAGAAAAGGTTAAGGCTATGGGTGTCAGCATGTCTGATGTATTTACAGCCATGCAGATTTTCTATGGTGGCAGCCAGGTAAATGACTATAATGAATTTGGTCGTACCTTTAAGGTAATGGTGCAGGCAGATGAAAGCTTCCGCAGCAGTGTGGATGGTATGCGCTTTATGTATGTTCGCAGTAAGACTGGTCAGAATGTACCTCTTGATTCTCTGTTGAAGCCAAGAGAGACAACTGGTGCCAGCACCATCAGTCGTTTTAACGGTTCCCGTTCCATCAGCATTCAGGGTAATGCTGGTAACGGTTATTCCTCTGGTCAGGCTATGACTGCTATTGAGGAAGTAGTTAGAGAGATAGCAACTGATGGCTATGGCATTGAATGGTCTGGTCAGGCTCGTGAGGAGAAGAAGAGCAGCAGCTCCACAACTCAGGTATTGGCCTTGGCACTGGTCTTTGTCTTCCTGTGCTTGGCAGCTCTCTACGAAAGCTGGAGTGTACCATTTGCAGTATTGCTTTCCGTACCTGTAGGTGTATTTGGTGCTTTGTTCTCAGAGTATTTCATGTCCATTGTGGAGGCTTTGGATGGCGTGCCAAATGCTGGTCTGCAGAACAGTGTATACATGCAGATTGGTGTTATTATGATTATCGGCTTGGCGGCTAAAAATGCAATTTTGATTGTAGAGTTTGCCAAGATTCGAGTAGATGTAGGCATGAATCCATTGAAGGCGGCTATTGAGGCGGCAGGCTTGCGTCTGCGTCCAATCCTTATGACCTCCTTTGCCTTTATTATCGGCTGTCTGCCACTGGCTACAGCCACTGGCGCTGGTGCTGCATCCCGTAATGGTATGGGTGTGGCAGTAGTAGGCGGTATGCTCTTTGCTACAGGCTTGGCTATATTCATAATTCCGGCCTTCTATGTAATGACGGAATATATTGCCAAATCCTTGGGTATCCGAAAAACGGAAAAGAAAAAGACCTCCAAGGATTATATGTAAAGTTAATATGATTGTCTTATGACAGCTCGCTAGAGAAGTCATAAGCGTGTAAGGTACAGTACCTCTGATTTTTCTAGAAAAGTCTGGGGTACTGTTCTTTTATATATATATTTATATAGAACAAAAAGCGAAAAATAATGGAAATTATTCTTGCCTAAAAAACTTTTGTTTGTTATAATATTAGTAAAATATGTTTGACAGTAAGGAGATTTAAGTATATGGAGAAGGAAAGAGAAGAATCCCTGAAAAATGCCATGAAGCAGATAGAAAAGGACTATGGCAAGGGGGCCATTATGCGCCTGGGAGATGCCGCAGCCAATATGAATGTGGAGGTTATCTCTACCGGTATTTTGCCTTTGGACATTGCTCTTGGGGTGGGCGGTATTCCTAGAGGCCGTATTATTGAGATTTATGGCCCTGAGTCCTCTGGTAAAACCACAGTAACCTTGCATATGATAGCAGAGGCCCAGCGTCAGGGCGGTGTGGCAGCTTTTATTGATGCAGAGCACGCTCTGGATCCTATTTATGCTAGAAATTTAGGTGTAGATATAGATAATCTGCTGGTTTCCCAGCCTGATACTGGTGAGCAGGCCCTGGAAATCGTAGAGGCTCTGGTACGCAGTGGTGCAATTGATATTATTGTAGTGGACTCTGTGGCTGCCTTGGTACCAAAGGCTGAAATCGAGGGAGATATGGGTGATGCCCATGTAGGTTTGCTGGCTCGGCTTATGAGTCAGGCCATGCGTAAGCTTACAGGTATTATCAGCAAGTCCAGAACTACGGCTATCTTCATCAATCAGATTCGTGAGAAGGTAGGCACCATGTATGGTAATCCAGAAACCACCACTGGCGGTCGTGCTTTGAAGTTCTATTCCTCTGTCCGTCTGGATGTGCGCAAATTTGATACAGTTAAGCAGGGGACTAATATTTTGGGTAATAGAACCAGAGTTAAGGTAGTGAAGAATAAGATTGCCCCTCCTTTCAAGGTAGCAGAATTTGATATTATGTATGGTGAAGGTGTTTCCAAGGAAAGCAGTCTTATTGATATTGCTGCAGATTTGGATATTCTCAACAAGAGTGGTTCCTGGTATTCCTACAATGGCAATCGCTTAGGTCAGGGTAAGGATACTGTTAAGGATATTTTGCGGAACCAGCCTGAGCTTATGGCAGAAATTGAAGGTAAGCTCTATGAAATGTTGAAGAATGAGGCTGTGATGCAGAGATTAAATGCTCCAACCAAGAAGGCGAGAGGTGCTGAGGATTAATGGAAGCAGCAGAGCCTAAGCGCCAGCGTCCCCGTTCTTCCTGCAAGGCTAAGGCTGTGGATTTTTTGGCTCGAAGTGATCAAAGCATCAGACGCTTGACGGAAAAGCTGCAGCGTAAGGAATATACAGATGAAGAAATTCAGGAAACTATTGACTGGCTGCAGGAAAAACATTTTTTACGGGAAGAGGATGGCTGTCAGCGACGGTTTGAGCATATGTATCAGAATACTGTTTATAGCCTGCGGCAGATTGTGGTGAAGCTGCGTCAGCAGGGCTATGATAAGGATTTGGTGCAAAGCTTTGTGCCTGATGATACTATGGAACGGGAATATAAGGCTGCCTATAAGGTTATCAGCCGCAAATTCAAACCAGGAGCAGATAAGCAGAAGATTTACCAGCATCTTTGCATGAAAGGCTTTGACTATGATGTGGCAAGAAATGCTGTGGAAGATTTGCTTTATACATGGGAAAAGGAAGCTGATGAATAAATTGCTGACAGGTGGTTTTTCTGATATAATTATTGGGATAAAGGAAGCGTGAAAACTGTGTCTTTAGACATGGAATGGTTATTGCAAAACGCATGAGGAGGAATATAGAGAGTGACTAATGAAATGATTATCGTCCTGGATTTTGGTGGTCAGTACAATCAGTTGATTGCACGTCGTGTACGTGAGTGCAATGTATATTGCGAGGTACATCCTAACACCTTGAGTCTGGACAAGATCAAGGCTATGAAGAATTTGAAGGGTATTATCTTTACTGGCGGCCCTAACAGCGTTTATACCCCTGAATCTGCTACTATTAGCACAGAAGTATTTAAATTAGGTGTGCCTGTATTGGGTATCTGCTATGGTTCTCAGCTGATGGCTCATCTTCTGGGAGGCAAGGTAGAAACTGCTCCTGTTAGTGAATACGGCAAGACTCAGGTAAAGATTGCTTCTACAGGCTCCAAGCTCTTTCAGGATGTTTCTGAGGAAACTATCTGCTGGATGAGTCATACTGATTATATTTCTCAGGCTCCTGAGGGCTTCAGCGTAACTGCCAGCACTCCTGTATGTCCTGTGGCAGCTATGGAAAACGAGGCAGAGGGGCTATATGCAGTGCAGTTCCATCCAGAGGTATTGCATACTGTAGAGGGCTCCAAGATGCTGAGCAATTTCGTCTACAATGTATGTAAATGTGCTGGGGATTGGCGAATGGATTCCTTTGTGGAGTCTACCATTCAGCAGCTAAAGGAAAAGATTGGCGACGGCAAGGCTTTGTGTGCTCTGTCCGGCGGTGTTGATTCCTCTGTAGCAGCAGTTCTTATGTCCAAGGCTATTGGCAAGCAGCTCACCTGTGTATTTGTAGATCATGGACTTCTCCGTAAGGATGAGGGAGATCAGGTTGAGGCTGTATTTGGCCCAGAAGGCCCTTATGATCTGAATTTTATCCGAGTTAATGTACAGGATAGATTCTATGAAAAGCTGAAGGGTGTAACAGAGCCTGAGCAGAAGCGTAAGATTATCGGTGAGGAGTTTATTCGCGTATTTGAGGAAGAAGCCAAGAAGATAGGTGCCGTAGACTTCCTGGTACAGGGCACTATTTATCCAGACGTTATCGAAAGTGGTTTGGGTAAATCTGCTGTAATTAAGTCTCACCATAATGTAGGCGGTTTGCCTGATTTTGTAGATTTCAAGGAAATCGTAGAGCCTTTGCGTCTTTTGTTTAAGGATGAGGTAAGAAAGGCTGGCCGTGAGCTGGGTATTCCAGATTATTTGGTAAATCGTCAGCCATTCCCAGGTCCAGGCTTGGGTATCCGCATTATCGGTGAGGTAACTGCAGAAAAGGTAAAGATTGTTCAGGAGGCAGATGCTATCTATCGCGAGGAGGTAGCCAAGGCTGGTGTGGATAAGGATCTGGGCCAGTATTTTGCAGCCCTGACCAATATGCGCTCTGTAGGCGTTATGGGTGATTTCCGTACCTATGATTACGCTATTGCCCTGCGAGCTGTAATGACCAGCGACTTTATGACAGCTGAAAGCGCTCAGCTGCCTTGGGAGGTACTCCACAAGGTAACTAATCGTATTGTCAACGAGGTAAAGGGCGTCAATCGCGTAATGTACGATTGCACCAGCAAACCACCAGCAACTATTGAGTTTGAGTAAATAGCACAAAATCCCTATAAAGTCTGTATTTATGGACTTTATAGGGATTTTTTAGAAAGTAAAGTAGCAATCCATCCAGCGTTTAAAAATGCATAAGCAGATTGATTGACACCATATACGACACCATATATAATTTAATCAGGAGGTATAACAAATGTCAAAGTGGGATAAACTGATAGCACGTATATGCAATTTATCAAAATACCTCTGGTTTGATACCAAAGCATGAACCAATCAAGAAAGTGTATGTAGAAATGGTAAGGCAGATTGTAGAAAGTGAGGTGCAGAGTGATGAAGACGATGAATGATTATATGGCAATGTCTTATCGCATGGAAATTGTGGAAGATAAAGATGAAGGCGGATTTGTGGTTTCTTACCCGGATTTACCTGGATGCATTACTTGTGGTGATACAGTGGAGAGTGCAGTAGCAAATGCACTGGATGCAAAAAAAGCATGGATTGAAGCTGCGTTGGAAGATGGTGTTGAAATTCATGAGCCAGACAGTCTGAAAGACTATTCAGGGCAGTTTAAATTAAGAATTCCTAGAAGCCTGCATAGATCACTGGCAGAGCATTCTCAAAGAGAAGGTATTAGCATGAATCAATATTGTGTATATCTTCTATCCAGAAATGATGCAGTATACTCTACATAAATGGTGTTAAACATTTTATTGTTAGTTATTAAATTAGGAGGTGGGGAGATGCAGGAGATTAAATGCCCAAAATGTGGCGAGGTTTTTGTGGTTGATGAGTCTGGCTATGCTAATATTGTGAAGCAGGTTCGGGATAAGGAATTTGCCAAGGAACTACAAAAAAGAGAGGAAGAGCTGAAAGACGCCCAACAAAAGGATTTAGATTTAGTTATACTGGAACAGAAAAATCAATTAGATAAAGCTCTTTCAGCCAAGGATTCAGAGCTGTCCGAAAAAGATAAAAAAATACAGGAATTAGAGGCCTGCATTAAGAACAATGAAATATCTAGGAATTTGGCAGTGTCAGAAGCTGTAAACGCAAAGGAAAAGGAAATTTCCCAAAAAAACGATGAAATCAATGCTCTAAAGGCGGATTATATTGCTAAGAACATGGAGCAAGATAAAGAAATTGCAAAACTGCAAGCAAAACTTGCTAATGGTGAAAATGAGAAAAAGATGGCAGTTTCCGAAGCACGGCAGTTAAAAGATAAGGAATTGGCAGAAAAGAATACAGAAATTATCCGTCTTAAAGACCAATTATCTAATAAGGATACAGAAAAGCAGCTGGGAGAGGAATCCCTGAAACGGGAATATGAAGCCAAGCTGAAGCATAAAGATGAGCAACTAAAGGAAAAAGACGAGCAGATTGATTATTACAAGGATTTCAAGGCTCGTCAGTCCACCAAAATGGTGGGAGAAAGTCTGGAACAGCATTGCCTGACTCAGTTCAATTCCCTGCGGATGACGGCTTTTCCCACAGCCTATTTTGAGAAGGATAATGATGCCAAAAGCGGCAGCAAGGGGGATTTCATCTTCCGGGAAAGCATGGAGGGCACAGAATTTATTTCCATTATGTTTGAAATGAAAAATGAGATGGATGAAACGGCCACCAAGCATAAAAATGAGGATTTTTTCAAGGAGCTGGATAAGGATCGCCGGGAAAAGAAATGCGAATATGCAGTTCTAGTATCCCTGTTGGAAATGGACAATGAATTATACAACAATGGTATTGTGGATGTTTCCTATCGCTACGAAAAAATGTATGTAATTCGTCCCCAGTTTTTTATCCCCATGATTACCCTGTTGCGGAATGCAGCCCTGAATAGTCTAAAATATCGTCAGGAGCTGGAGGCAGCCAAGAATCAGCAGCTGGATATAGCCAATTTTGAGGAAAATATGAATGCCTTTAAGCAGGGCTTTGGCCGCAATTATGAAATCGCCAGCAAAAAATTCAAAACCGCTATAGATGAAATAGACAAAACCATCACCCATTTGCAAAAGACCAAAGATGCGTTGCTTTCTTCTGAAAACCAGTTAAGGTTAGCCAACAATAAGGCGGAGGATTTGAGTATCAAGAAGCTGACTAAAAACGCTCCCTCAGTGCGGAAAATGTTTGAGGAAATATAGCTAGGGAAAATTTGACAAGGAAGTAAAAATTATGCTAAACTATATAAGCTGATGTGCGGGCGTGGCGGAACTGGCAGACGCGCTGGACTTAGGATCCAGTGCCGCAAGGCGTGGAGGTTCGACCCCTCTCGTCCGCACCAAATTTTATACCACAAAGACTGTGAAGAAGAGGAGTACCTGCTCCAGATGAGTGTAGAGAGAAAGGCGGTTGGTGAAAGCCTTTACTATCCAGCAGGGAAGGTAGCTTTGGAGTTGTCTGGCTGAAGGATTGCTGGTAGGCTGGAACGCTGGACGGCGTTAGGTCTTGAGTGTGCACATAGTTCATGTGCAAATTTAGGTGGTACCACGGAAGATATGCTCTTTCGCCCTTGCTGGGCGGGAGAGCTTTTTTGATTTGAAATAAAGGAGTTTGAGAACATGGAAGAGAATAATATCCCCAAGGTTTATGACCCCAAAAGCTTTGAAAAGAAATGGTATGGCTTCTGGGAGGAAAACAAGCTGTTTCATGCTGTTGTAGAGGAAGAAAAGGAACCATATAGCATTGTTATCCCACCTCCAAATGTAACTGGCCAGCTTCATATGGGCCATGCATTGGACAACACTTTGCAGGATATTCTGATTCGTTGGCGCCGTATGCAGGGCTACAATACCCTGTGGATGCCTGGTTGTGACCATGCTGGTATAGCTACTCAGGCCAAGGTAGAGGGTGCTCTGCGGGCAGAAGGCACCAATCGCTATGAGCTGGGCCGTGAGAAGTTCCTGGAGAGAGTTTGGGATTGGAAGGAAAAGTTTGGCAGCCGTATTATGAGCCAGCTTCGTTCCTTGGGTTCCTCTCTGGATTGGGACAGAGAGCGTTTTACTATGGACGAGGGCTGTTCCAAGGCTGTCCGTGAGGTTTTTGTCAGCCTTTATGAAAAGGGCTTGATTTATCAGGGAACCCGCATTACTAACTGGTGCCCAGATTGTAACACCGCTATTTCTGATATTGAGGTGGAGCATGAAACTGAGGCCGGTCATCTGTGGCATATTCGCTATCAGATTAAGGGTGAGGACAAATACGTTGAGGTAGCTACTACCCGTCCTGAAACCATGTTTGGTGATACCGGTGTAGCTGTAAATCCTGCTGATGAGCGTTATACTGATTTGGTGGGCAAAACTTTGATTCTGCCAGTAGTAAATAGAGAGATTCCTCTCTTTGCTGATGAATATGTTGATTCTGCCTTTGGTACTGGTGCAGTAAAGGTTACTCCAGCCCATGATCCTAACGACTATGAAATGGGCCTCCGTCACAATCTGGAGCAGATAAAAGTTATTTCCAATACTGGTAAAATGACTGAGGGTGCTGGCAAATATGAGGGCATGGATCGCTATGAGTGCCGTAAGGCTTTGGTGAAGGAGCTTGAAGAGATTGGTGCTCTGGTATCTGTAGAGGATCATGAGCATGCTGTTGGTCATTGCTCCCGTTGTCATTCCACTATTGAGCCAATGATTTCTACCCAGTGGTTTGTCAAGATGGATTCCTTGGCTAAGCCTGCTGTAGAGGCTGTCAAGACTGGCAAAATCAAATTCGTACCAGAGAGATTTACCAAAATCTATTGCAACTGGCTGGACAATATTCGTGATTGGTGTATTTCCCGTCAGCTGTGGTGGGGCCATCGGATTCCTGCCTGGTACTGTGATGATTGTGGCGAAACCACTGTTTCTCGTACTGATATAGATGTATGTCCAAAATGTGGCAGCAAGCATCTCCATCAGGATGAGGATGTACTGGATACCTGGTTCAGCTCTGGCCTGTGGCCATTTGAAACTATGGGCTGGCCAGAGAAAACTCCTGAGTTGAAGCAGTTCTACCCAACCAGCACTTTGGTTACTGGTTATGATATTATTTTCTTCTGGGTAGCCCGCATGGTTATGATGGGACTGGAATTTGGCAAGGATATCCCATTCAAGACTGTTTACATTCATGGTCTGGTTCGAGATGAACAGGGACGGAAGATGTCCAAATCCCTGGGTAATGGTATTGATCCAGTAGAGGTTATTGACCAGTATGGTGCTGATACCTTGAGATTTATGCTGATTACCGGCAACACCCCTGGTAATGATATGAGATTTATCAATGATCGTGTTGTTGCTACCAGAAATTTTGCTAACAAGTTGTGGAATGCCTCCCGCTTTATGCTGATGAATCTGGAGGGCTTTGACAAGTCATTTGTACCAGCAGAGGAGGATTATACTCTGGCTGACAAGTGGATTATGTCCCGCTATGCCAAGACCGCTCAGGGTGTTACTGCCAACCTGGAGAAGTTTGAACTAGGTGAGGCAGGCCGTCTGATTTATGAATTTATTTGGAATGAATTCTGTGACTGGTATATTGAGCTGGCCAAGGCTAGACTTTATGACAAGGAAAATCTCCGTCCTCGTCAGACTGCTCAGTATGTATTGGGCTATGTACTGGAGGGTACACTGCGTCTCCTGCATCCATTTATGCCATTTATCACTGAGGAAATCTGGCAGCATATTCCTCATGAGGGTATCAGCATTATGGTATCCCAGTGGCCTGGCAATGATGAAAAGGCTTTGTCCCAGCTGATAAATGATGGTGATGAGGCTGCTATGACTGCTATTATGGAGTCCATTAAGACCATTCGTGCTCTTCGTTTGGAGGTAAATGCAGCTCCTGGCAAAAAGAGTGAGGTTATTTTGAACTTTACCGATGAATCTCTCCGTCAGGTATTTGCTGACAATGAAGGCTATCTTACTGTACTGGCTGCAGCAGAACCTGTTACTATGCTGGCTGTTGGCTCTGACAAGCCAGAAAATGCTATGGCTGGTGTGGTTAATGGTGTAGAAATCTATCTGCCATTGAAGGGCCTGATTGATGTGGACAAGGAGGTTGCCCGTCTGAACAAGGAAATGGCTACTTTGGAGAAGGAAGTTAGCCGTCTGGAGAAAAAGCTGGGCAATCAGGGCTTCCTGGCCAAGGCTCCTGCCGAGGTAGTTGCTGGTGAGCAGGAAAAGCTGAAGGGCTATCAGGAGAAGCAGGCTGCTGTCAAGGAGCGCCTTAGCTATTTGGCAACTCTGTAAATTTACATAAAAACAATGATCGTACCATAGATGGGCCTCAAAACAGGCCTGCTATGGTACATCATTTTATCTGGCAGAATTATTTCGAGGAGGGAAGGATATGAATTATCAGGAAGCTCTGGAATATCTGGAAGAGCTGAATGTATTTGGTGTAAATCTGGGCTTGGCAAGAATCCAAAGGCTGATGTTTCTTTTGGGAGATCCCCAGAAACAATATAAAACCATTCATGTTACAGGTACCAACGGCAAAGGTTCGGTAACAGCTATGCTGGCTTCCTGCTTGCAGGCGGCAGGGATTCGGACAGGTATGTATATTTCTCCCCATCTTTCCTCTTATACGGAAAGAATGGTTATTGATGGCCAGCCTGTTTCTAAGCAGCAATTTGCCGAGACTCTTAGCGTGGTGCGGGATATTTGCGAATTTATGCAGGGAGAGGGAGATGAGCATCCTACCCAGTTTGAGGTTCTTACAGCAGCGGCTTTTCTTCTTTTCCAGAAAGCTGGGGTAGAATATGCAGTTATTGAGGTAGGCTTAGGTGGCCTCTTGGATTCTACCAATGTTATTGTGCCAGAGGTGTCGGTAATTACCAATGTAACCTTTGAGCATGCAGATAAATGCGGCGGTACTCTGGAAGGTATTGCTACCCATAAAGCTGGTATTATCAAGGATGGTGTGCCTGTAGTAACCGGGGCAGAGGGTGAGGCTCTGGAAATTATTGCCAAGGTGGCTCAGGAAAAAAAGGCCGACCTGTATGTGGCAGGCAGAGATTTTGCAGCAGAAGCTATGAAGCCTTTGGGGCAGTTGTCCATACCGCCAAATCTGGGAGCTACCGGCTATGGTGTGCAGGATAGAGCTCTGACAGATATGCAGATGGAGGCTCTTTCCAAGCTGCATTTGGATTGCAATGAATGTGAAGCTGGCCAGCAGTTGGTGGCCTTTAATGGTAAAAATCCGCTTTTTGCCAATATGAATTACAAGCTGTCCTTGCTGGGACTGCACCAGGTGTCAAACAGTGGTTTAGCGGCAGCGGTCTTTATGGTGCTGGCAGCTAATGATTTGCGCTTCACACAGAAAGCTTTGAAAAAAGGTATGAAGCAGGTAATCTGGCCTGGGCGGTTTGAACTGCTCTCTGGCTATCCATATAAGGTGCTGATTGATGGCGCCCATAATCCTGCAGGTATTAAGACCTTGCGACAAAGTCTTGATTATTACTTCCCCCATGGCAAGAGAATTTTCCTCTTGGGGATTCTCAAAGACAAGGATTATAAATTTATGTTGGAATATCTTCTGCGGCCAGAGGATGTGGTGGTTATGACTACGCCAGATTCCCAGCGGGCAGCAGAGCCAGAGCAGCTGCTGCTATATGTGGTATCTGAGGCCAAGGAAGCTGTACCAGAGCCAGCAAAGGCCTTGAAACGGGCCCAGGATTTGGCAGAGCAAGCAGGCAATCCAGAAGAAACCACGCTGATATGCGCAGGTTCCCTGTATCTGATTGGAGCCTTGCGGGAAATGATCATAAAAGAATAAATTGTCAGGATGGAGCTATGGAAAGCAGTGGCTTCATGATTGATAAATATAACCAGTGTACTTGTAATATAGCAGGTATGCTGGTTTTTTGTTGCATTTTTTTAGATGGAAAAATGTAACTTTCATAGCGGAGGGCTGTGATGTTGTATGGGGCAGGATTTTCACAAGACATTTGATTCGAATTTTGAAAAAATTCGCTCTAATGTCTTGTGGGGGGGGGCATTTGTGATAGTATACTAGACAGTGTGGATAAGTTGAATAACTTTATCTTAAATAAACGCATTGGAGCGACGATTTTGGGAGATATGGGATTTAATGAATTGGGAAATGAAAATCAGGATTATGTAAAACGAGGTTTGGATTTATTGCTTACAGTAGGAGGTGGCTTATGTTTGCTACCTTTTTTACTGATAATTGCTTTATTGGTTGCTATAGACAATAATGGCAGTGTAATTTTTGCTCATAGACGCATCGGTCAAAATGGCAAAGAATTTAAATGCTACAAATTTCAGACTATGATACCCAATGCGCAGCAAGCATTGGAGGAATATTTGTCTAAAAATCCAGCAGCTCGTAAGGAATGGGAAGCAAATTTCAAATTGGTTAATGATCCGAGAGTAACAAAGCTGGGAGGATTTTTGCGCAAGACCAGTCTTGATGAAATGCCTCAGCTTTGGAATGTCATTGTTGGAGATATGAGTCTGGTGGGACCAAGGCCGATTGTGGCTAAGGAAGTGGAGCGTTATGGCGAAAATTTCAAGGAATATGCCATGTGCAAGCCAGGTATTACGGGAATTTGGCAGGTAAATGGTCGTAGTGATACTACCTATGAGGAGAGAGTGGCCATGGATACATGGTATGCCTATAACAGAACTAATATATTGGATTTAAAATATCTTTTTCAAACTATTAAGGTTGTATTATTTGGCAAGGGTGCCTATTGAGGGAGAGTTTATGAAAAAAATAACAACATTGGCAGCAGGAATATTGCTGGGTATGAATATAGCTTTGACAGGAGGAAATATCCCTGTGGTTCAGGCTGAGGAAGCACCAAGTATAACCGCTGTTGAAAGCAAAGATAATACAATTTTCAAAGTGGCTCAGCTGCGGCCAGATTATATTATGGGAGAATACAGACTAGCCAAATACGATGTTATCAATATTATGGCTTTGGGGCTTACTGAGGATATCGGTGAGAATGATATTACTGTTGGTGTGGATGGTATGGCAGCATTGCCTTATGTAGGCAATGTAAAGCTGGCAGGTCTTACCATAGATGAAGCTAGAGCAGCTATTCTAACAAAACTGGGACAGTATTATAAATTACCTGAGCTTAGTGTCAGCATCAAGAATTATGGAGTACGCAAGGTTTATGTTATGGGTAATGTAAACAACCCAGGTATTAAGGAAATGAATGTAGATAATATGAATGTCTATGCAGCTGTTTCCAGCGCCGGCGGGGTGGATAAGCGAGGCCGTTCCAAGCATATTCAGCTTATACGACAGCAGGATGGAGTTCTTTATTATCGAGAAATCAATATAGATGCATTTGTCAAAAAGCATGATTTAAGTCAGAATATCCAGCTGGAAGATGGGGATATTGTCTATGTACCAGATTCCGGCAAGGTGATATTCAGTGAAGATGTTGCACCATATATCAATATCTGGGCAACCTACAAGTCAATTATAGATTAGTTTTAGGAGTAGGAAATGAATCAAATAGAGCGGGAAGAAAATATAGATTTGTCCAAGGTTTGGAGCTTGATGTGGGCGAAAAGACGGGTATGCAGTGGTATTGTGATTGGATTTACCATATTGGCCTTGATAATTTCCCTGGTATGGCCTAAGGAGTATACATCTCAGGTTACAGTTCAGACCTCTAGCAGTGGTATGGATATTGGTGGTGCCGCTGCTGCTATGGCAGCCTTGACAGGGGGCAGCCTTGGCGGTGGTAACAAGGCTATGACTTATATAGAACTAATGAAAACTCGTGTAGTATTGGATCCAATTATTGCTCAGGTTTTTGATGATGAGCCAGAAGAGGATAGACCAGAGGCAGAAAAATTTGCCAAGAAATATTTAACTATTGCCAATACAAAACAAACTCAGCTTATTACCCTTGAAGCCAAGGGGCGGACTCCAGAGGAAGCACAATATATAGCAGAAAATGTTGTTAATAACTTTTTGCAGTTAATGACTAGCCTGAATAAAGAAAACAAATCACTAGTAGTGTCTTTTTTGGATGAACGCATTGATGTAGCCAAAAAGGAAGCTGATGATTCTGCTCAGGCTTTGGAAGTATTTAGCAAGGAGCATAAAATCTATGGTCCAGAGGATCAGGTCAAAGCACAGCTAGAAAAATCTGCAGCATATGAGAAAACCCTTGGGGAGCTGGCTGTTCAGAAGATGGCTCAGCAGGCTAGTTTGTTCAGTATCTCAGCCCAGCTAGGGGCGCAGAATAGTGATGCATTGGAATATGCTATGACAGATAATCCATCAGTGCAGAAAATCCACAATACCATTGTAGAAAAAGAAACAGAACTGGTGAAGCTGAGGATTCTGTATCAGGATAAGCATCCTGCCGTTGTTAATGCCTTGGCAGAGTTGGACAAACTGAATCAGCAGTTAAATAGCGAGGTACAGAAAGCAGTTGCCTCCAAGGCCGTTGCCATTAGTGAGACTCAAGCAGAATTACAGCTGGCTAGATACCAAGCTGCTACAGCATTGGCAGCGGCTCAGGCATCAGAGTCCCAGGTACAGTCCTTGCAAAACAAGTCTGATGAAGATATGGCTGGCATGGCAGATGATATTCTGGAATACCAAAAGCTATACAGAGAGGCCACTATTAAGCAAGAGATATATAACAATTTAACTAAGCAGATAGAACAGGCCAAAATTCAGCAGACTATGGAAAGTATGGACATACAGATTGTAGATCCAGCTAATTTGCCTAGAGAAGATAAGCCAACCTGGCCAAAGAAAAAGATAATCACCCTAGTCGGCATGGTAGTAGGTATAGCTGTGTCATTTGGATATGTGTTGGTGCTGTATAGAAAAATAAATTAAAGTTAAATTTTTATAGTATATTGAGAAATACTATGTGTACATATATAACGAATATAATTTCGAGAGTGAAGCGGAATTTTACTACTTTTGTAAGGCTTATTCATAACAGTGTTATTTTTGACTATGAGGAGGAAACTGCATGGTTGATTGGCAGAAAATACAGGTGATTGTGCCAATTTATCATCCTGATAATAAATTTATAGAATTACTGAAGATGCTGAAAAGGCAGAGTATTGGAAGAGTGACTGTTCTAATAATCGATTCAGGTTCTCATAAAGATTGGTTGAATTATACAGAAGGATTGGATTTGCAGGTTGAGGATATTGATAGTAGTGATTTCAATCATGGTGGTACTCGTCAGATGGGTATAAACATGTGCACTGACAAGGAAATATTTGTGTTTTTGACGCAGGACGCTATACTAGCGGATGAATATTCATTGGAAAGTTTAGTTAGTGTATTTGAAAATCCTAGCGTTGGATGTGCTTATGGTAGGCAGATTCCACACAAATCTGCCAACAGCTTTGCTACATTTGCTAGATTGCATAATTATCCGGCTGAAAGTAGGGTATGTTCTTTTGAGGATAGACATAAGTATGGATTAAAGACAGCGTTTATGTCTGATTCATTTGCTGCTTATAGAAAATCAGCGATGGAACAGATTGGCGGATTCCCATTAAATGTTGTGGTGAGTGAGGATATGTATGTAGCAGCAAAAATGCTTATGCATGGATGGAAAGTTGCCTATGTTGCCGAAGCTAGGGTGTATCATTCGCATAATTTCACTGTATGGCAGGAGTTTAAGCGATATAGAGATATCGGAAGATTTCATGCAAAGGAAAAGTGGATCAGAGAAAATTTTGGCAAAGCTGAAGAAAATGGAAAAGAATTTGTATTGGCACAGATAAAATCATTAGAAAATAATCCATTGTTATTAGGAAAAATGATCTTTAGTAATGGAGTAAAGTTTCTGGGCTATAGGATAGGGTTGTTTCACAAGGGGGGGATCAAGTAGTGAATGATGGTTTGATAAGGCACTACATAATATTGACTGTATTTATGAAATTCAATGTAGAAGCCTACAATATTGCCGGGGTGTATTACTTGACTGATATGGCGGCTGTTTTGCAAAATGCATGCAGGATATAAGAGTAGAGGATGTAATGAAAGCAATAGCTATATTGCTACAATATTGAGGAAAAGGTGATAAAATGCCATCAGAAGCAGGTATGGAAGAACTTCACAAAGATTTATTGGTATTATTAAACGACTTTCATCAGTTGTGTATGGACAATGATATTAAATATTCATTGCATGGTGGTACTTTGCTGGGAGCTATAAGGGAAAAAGGATTTATTCCTTGGGACGATGATTTGGACGTAACAATGACCAGGCCAGAATATGAAAAGTTCAAATATTTTATGCAAAATAACAATGCTAATAAGAGTATCTATCTAGATGAATTAAATGGTAATGGTCCTATGTTGTGGATGAAAGGAAAAAATGGCAATAATGTATGGATAGATATATTTGTATATGACTATATCTCGGAAAATAAGATTGAACAAAAGCTTAAAACTGCTATTTTAGCATTGTTTTTGGGATTATTGAAGACCAGAAAAAGATTTGAAATTTCCAAACATGGAAAATACAAAGGTTGGAGATTGGCTGTAATTTATATTTTGTATTTCTTGGGTACATTTGTATCCCGTGAGAAAAAGAATAAACTGCGAGATTATTTTTCTGCAAATTATCTTTGTGGTTCAAAAAAATTTATGGTTAGGAGTACTGACCAATATGGCGGATTAAAACTTTATATATCCAAAGAAGCAATAGATACATATACTATGGTTCCATTTGAAGATATAAGTGCAATGGTACATGCTGGATATAAGGAAATACTTACATCTGCATATGGTTCAAATTACATGATACCTGTTCCACCATCTGATGTAGAAAAAATTGGTCATCAGATGATAAGAAAAAATAGTTAATTTTAGAAGAAAAGACAGTTTGGGCAAATAAATATGTTATTATGCTTGCACAATTACTGCACGAGGAGGATATCACATGAAAAAAATAGCCTTGATTACAGCAGCAGGTGTTGGAAGTCGTATGCATCAGGAGATACCTAAACAGTTTTTAAATGTAAATGATAAACCTATCATAATTTATACATTAGAAGCATTTCAAAAACACCCAAATATTGATGCCATTGAGGTAGTATGTTTGGAGGGGTGGCATGATATATTGCGAGCATATTGCAGGCAATTTGGCATTGATAAATTAGATGGTGTTGTATCAGGTGGTGGCAATGGGCAAGAATCTATTTTTTATGGACTAAAAGATATTTCATTGAGATATAACAAAAAAGATATTGTATTGGTGCATGATGGCAATAGACCGCTGGTATCAGCAGATGTAATATCAGATAGTATATCAGTTTGTGAAAATTATGGAAATGCAGTTGCTGTAACGCAATGTGTAGAAGCAATGTTAAGGAAGAATACGAGTGATGGTACATACGCATTAGAACAAGTAGATCGAGAGGATTTGAAGAAAACGCAAACACCACATGCATTTCCATTGGGAACATTAATAGATATGCATAAACAAGCATCGAGTAGAGGAATTAAAAATACGGTGGCTTCATGTACAATGGCAATTGATTTGGGGATGAAAGTATATTTTTCACATGGTTCTGAGAAAAATTTTAAAATTACGACGATGGATGATTTAGATATGTTTAAAGCTATTTTAAGGACTGAGTAATTATAAGATAATAGAGGGAAAAATGAAAAAAAACGAATATTATAAGCAACATTTATTAAAATATATTGAAAATTTAAATATGTCATGGCTGACAAACAAATCTTTATTAATAACAGGCGTAACGGGTATGATTGGTTCCGCATTAGCAGATATGCTTTTATTGGCAAATCAAAAATACAATTTACACTTAAGGATTATAGGTATTGGTAGGAGTAAAAACAAAGCAGATAAATTATTAGATTATGAATGGTATAAGCATAGCGATTTTATATTTATAGAGCAAGATATAATGCAGCCACTAAAGGAAAATATCTTAGGTGTAGATTATATAGTGCATGCCGCTAGCAATGCATATCCAGCTGCTTTTAAGTGTTATCCTGTAGAAACTATGTTAGCAAATATTATTGGAACTAAGAATTTGTTGGATTTAGCAATTAAAGAAAGTGGAAAGTTACTGTTTGTTTCGTCTGGCGAGGTATATGGTGAATGTGATTGTGATGCAAAATGTGAAGATGATTATGGATATGTTAATAGTATGGAATTAAGATCATGCTATCCAAATTCAAAAAGAGCAGCGGAAACATTATGTGTATCATATGGTGAAGAATATGCTGTTGATACTGTGGTAGTTCGTCTTAGTCATGTATATGGACCATCATTTACCGATGAAGACAATAGGGTGGTGTCGGATTTTATTAGGTTGAGTAAGAATGGAAAGAACCTAATATTGAAAAGTACTGGAGAAACAATACGTTCATATACTTATGTGTTGGATGCATGTAATGGTATTCTGGTAGCCCTAGAAAAAGGGAAAAATGGGGAAGCTTATAATGTTGCAGATGAAAATAAAGCTATATCCATTGTTGATATGGCAAAAATTATTGCAGAACTTGGCAAAGTAAAATTAAATTTTGAATTAGTAGATAACAAATATGTAGGTCAAACATCAATAAGCAAACAAATTATGTGTGGGAAGAAATTGAAGAGTCTTGGATGGAACTGTTCATATCAAATCAGGGATGGGTTAATAGAAAGCTTTAAATGTTTGGATGTTAACTAAATTTTGTAAAGTAGGGTTTTTATATAAATGATGTATTTGAGGTGTTGAAGTATCCTATGATATAAAGAAGGCTGCATAAAATACATTTAAAATGTTATATATATATTAAAATGCACAATTATAGGTTGCTGACTTCAGTTATGAGAGAATATTATATTTTAAATATAGATGATAATAATTACATATAATCTGATTCATAATAAGATTGTTAGGTGATAAGAAATGCAGTATATATTGGTTACGCCAGATGTTTCTGTAGAAAAAATATGTTATCAAGATATGATTGCCATGGATGATGTAAAAGAATATAGTACCGACAGTCAGGAGTCGGTTACTTTTTGTAGCATATTAAAAAAAATACATACGGGATTACGAGTTGCAGCATGTATTGATATGCCATTCAAGGAAATATACTATAAAGATTTATTTGGGATGATAGAAGATAACACATGCATCATTTTTAATCATATTTCCGCAGGAAAAATGGGAAAACGAATTTTAAATAAAATAAAAGCTTATAAGAAAAATGTAAAAATTGTGTTGCTATTGTGGGATTCTTTTGATGCGAATTCTCCATCATTATTTAGGTCTTGGAATTCTGTGAAAAATGTGAAATGGGATGTTATTTTTTCATATGATGAAAAGGATTGCAAAAAATATGGTTTTGTTTATATGGGGAAAAATTATTATTCAGTGAAAAAAGGCATCATACCATCGTGTAATGCTAGCGATTTGTATTTTATAGGCAGAGATAAAAAAAATGATACAAGAATCGAGCTGGTCGCAAAAATATATAAATATCTAAAACAATATAATATTAATTTCAATTGCAATATTGTAAAGAATAGTGCTTTGTCAAAAAAACATATAGAGGAGATAAAAATACAGAATCAGAATATACCATATGATTGTGTTTTAGCAGATGTTATGTCTAGTAACTGCATATTAGAAGTTTTGCAACGAGGGCAGGAGCAACAGACATTAAGATATTTTGAAGCAATTTGTTATAACAAAAAATTACTTACGAATAATCCTAAAATAGTAAATTTGCCTTTTTATAATGAAAGATATATGAAATATTTTTCACGGCTAGAAGATATAGATATTAATTGGTTACAAAAAAAAGAGAATATAAATTATGGTTATAATGGAGAATTTTCATCAGCTAAACTTATAGATAGAATAAAAGAAATTGAAAAATCTAATGCATGGTAAAATAACGAAAATGAGGCTTGATCATGAGAGAAAAAGAAGATTTTAAGATTGCTGCAGTAGTAGTTACATATAATAGATTGAATAAATTAAAAAAAGCATTACTATCTTATGAAAATCAATTGCATAAGCCTGATTATATGATTATCGTAGATAATGCTTCAAATGATGGTACGCCAGAATGGTTGAATGAGTGGCAATCAAAAACGCATGGATTTATAGTAGATATTATTAGAGCAGAAAAAAATCTTGGAGGTAGTGGTGGATTTTACTTGGGACAAAAAAAGGCCATGGAAACAGGTGCAGATTGGATAATGCTTGCCGATGATGATGCTTATCCAGCAAATGATTATATTATGGGATTATACAAATATATACGTAGTAATGTTGTGGATGATATTTCGGTAGTTTGCGGTGCGGTTGAAGAAAATGGCTCATTATACAACCATCATCGTTCTGTAATAAAAAAGTTTAAATATCAATTAAATTTTTTGGATAATGCACCGAAAGAGAACTATAAAAAAACAGAATTCTATATAAACCATGCGTCATATGTTGGTATATTGATAAATGCACTAAAATTAAAAAAAGTTGGATTGGTTGATAAGGATTTTTTTATTTGGTGGGATGATGCAGAACATATTATAAGGCTAGGGAAAGTTGGCAGGTTGATCTGTCTATCAAGTATTATTATGCAACATGATGTTGAGTCGATAAATAAAGCATTATCTTGGAAATCGTATTATGGATGTAGGAATAAATTAATTTGTCACAAAAGGCATATGCCATTTACTTTTATACCTATTGTTATTTTTCTTGGATTTAAAACAATATTAGCACCGCTAAAAGGGAAATCAATAGAAGAGGTGAAGATGCGTTTTGTGGCCATAAAGGATGCTATTTTGGATAATATGGGCATGAATAGTACCTATAAACCAGGGTGGAAGCCGTAAAATAAATAAGTTAGTGGTGGTTGCCGTGAATGACATTTGTAAAGTGATATTTAGTAAAAGTATATGGCTTTATATATTTGCATTGCTAATTATTTTAAATGCAAATTCATTATATATTAAAGATTATTCTGCTGGAAAATTTCCGGATTATGCAATATTGGTGTTTTCTTATATTTGTATGGCCGTATTAGTAATAAAACAAAAAATGCTATCTAAAAAGGTAGTAACGACAGCATTAAAATTATGCATGGGTGTAGGCATTTTTGTTCTGATTCTTTACGCTGTAAATCCATACAATATCAATGTTAATATTCAGTGGTTGATTAGAGTGGCCGTGTTAATAATATATTTTGTTATATGTAAGGACAACGAATATTCATTACTAATGGCATATAAGAATATAATGACTTTTATAGCATGTGAATCGTTATTCTTTTGGTTATTTGGTTCAGTTTTGGGCGTTATAGAGCATACAGGATATTTATATTCTACATGGGCAGCTAATGAAAACTCAATAAAGGTATGCAATAGCTATTATGGAATATATTTTGAAACGCAGATGACAGATAGTTTTGGCAATGCAGGATTGATTAGAAATACAGCCATTTTTACAGAAGGGCCAATGGCATCACTGAATTTTTGTATAGCCCTGATGGTAGAGCACCTATTAAAACGAAGACCATATATGCCTTTTGTCGTAATATTGGTCATAGCGATATTATCAACAGTTTCAACAACGGGATATTTGGTATTATTGTCTTTGGTGTTGTTTAAATTGATTATGTATCCAGTTAATACACCAATTTTGAAGTTTGTTAAATTTGTGGTGTTACCAATTGCCATTGTAGTTATTGCTGGGGCTGGTATATATGTTTTGGCAGATAAACAGGATACAATGTCACTTTTATTGAGGGTGGATGATTTTATAGTAGGTTATAATACCTGGATAGAACACCCAATATTTGGATGGGGAGCTGGTAATACCTATCCTTTACAACAGCATATGGATTTTTGGCGCGGTGAGCAGACAGGGTTTAGTAACTCTATTTTTTGGGTATTAGTGCAAGGAGGCATTTATTTAGCAGCACCGTATATTATATCTTCAATATACATTTTGTTTTATCTGAATAAAATGAAGGAATATAAAGCTTTATGGTTTATGATAGTGTATTTGATAATGTTATCATTTACCATAGCACCATATCTCAATATAACATTTGTGGTATTTATTTCATTTATTATGTATGTACACGAAAAAAAATTAAAATAGAATGAAAGTGAATGTTATGTTAGATTAACAACTGCGGACAGGAGTCATAAGCTTATGAAAAAAATAAGATTTAAGGATTATTGCCTTCAATTCTTTGCACAATTATGGAAAGATGTTAGACATAAGCCATTAGAATCCATAAGTGTGTTTGTATCAATGGTTATGTCATTTATATCATTTTTGGTTTTGTTGCAAAATTGTCAAATTGCTAAAAATTCAAATGAGTTAGCAGAAGAATTGTCTGAAAAACAACTACAACAGGCCAAAGTATTATCAGATGCTGATGATGTTCTCAAGAAAAGGTTAAATGAAATATATTGTTGATTCTGATTATTTATATAACTATCTGCCAAAGCCATATTTTGAAGATGATTAAAATAGACTAATGATGTGATACTATATCAAAGCATATTATTAAAAAGGAAAATATTAGTGAGGGAAGATGACAAAAGTTATAATGTCTCAGACAGACGCAATTATAATTTGGATTTATTGAGAATAATGGCTTGTATAGCTGTTATAGGACTTCATACTAGCAGTAAGGATGTTTCTGTACTTAATACCCTTATATATTATTTTTGCGGGTTTGCAGTACCATTATTTTTTATGGCTATTGGATATATACTTATGCAGCGTACAGAAATAACAAAGAATTATGTGAGAAAAAAATATAACCAAAGTTAATTTGTCACAAAAAGCAAAGAAATATGTGTCAATATTTACACCATTCGTCATGGTAATTTATATAGTACATCCATTAATTTTATGGATAATTAATCATTTTTGGCGGGTAGAAGTTCCGATATATGCACTCTATCTATTTTTAGGAGTACTATTTGTTACACTTAATGCTGTAGTATTTATGAATAAAATTCCGTATTTGAATAAATTAATAAAATTGTAAAAAATAAATTGGTAAATTGCAAGGCGTGATCTCTGAGCCAAAATAGAAAAATCCCCACAGTCGTGAGCAATTCTGCGACTGGGGGAAAATTCAATCATAGCATCATAAGGTATTTTTGGTACTCTGATGGTGAGATGCCTAATGCACGCATAGCATTTTCAGCAGACCAATTTGTAGTGTTCATTAGGTTTTTTATGGCATTTAATGTTCCATTGGTTTCGCCGATAGCCTTGCCTCGTGCTTCGCCCCGAGCTTCGCCCCGAGCTTCCCCCCGAGCTTCGCCGGCTTTGAATAGTGCCTCTTTTTCTTCCCGTTCATTCCATTCAAATCCAAACATATCTATTACCTCCTTTTGGTTATTTAACAGATATTCTTTCATGACATCATTGTCCAGACAGTAGCGCACTGCTGCTCGTACAGCAGTATCAATATCCTGACCTTGCCGACGAAATTCCTTGTACTTATTGGAAAATATGCAGTATTCCTTTAGCGATTGACAGCGATTTAAAAAGTCAGCATTCATTCCATCAGCAAGATTGTACACATGGACGATTAGCTCTAAATTATTAGATTCTGCTGTAAATGCATTGCTAAGCTTCAGCGTTTGTTGTTCAAAAGATGTATTCTCACCGTCGTAGAAAACGAAGAATTCTGGCGCAGGTATTTTTACCAATTCCTGACTATAAATCTTGTCGTGACATGATTGGGTGTATCGGCGGTAGAGTTCGTCAACATAGCTTAAAAACCGTAAGGGCATGTTTGGGTTAATGGTAGTTTGATGTTCAATCAATACTACCATCAAATCATCCATTAAAAAGGAAATATCATTTTTGATATTACTGAAAAAACTTCCTTCAAGGGTGTTGATACTAATATTGGATGAATCTGTGAAATCAGTGCCATTCAGTGCATTGAATAGCTCTAGTAAATTAGACTCAGTAGCCATGTAATGGCAGAATACAGTGTCTCGAATTTTACGATTTGTCATATAATCCCACCTTTGTAAAGAAAATATGTTTCTATCAAGATTATAACATAAATACGGGATTAGAACAATATAATTACATAGAAAGGTTGTGTATCATGCAGTTAGTTTTACCTTCTGGTGGATCTGGCAAGAGGTTGTGGCCTTTGTCTAATGATATCTATTTTCATAGTCTTTTTAATGGTAAAGATTAAAATTGAGGTGCTAAAGTATGCCTGTTTTACAAGATATAGAAAAATTATATACTGAGGTATGAAAGAGTAATTGATATGATTGAAGTAGATGGGTATTGGTTTATTGGATATAAATTAAGTTTGCTAATGCCGTGATATGGTGATTTAGATGTCAATATATAGATACAGGTAAAAGATGGGAGAAAATATTGGTGATAAAATATGAAAAATATTATAATTTCACAGACAGACAGACAGACAGACAGACAGACAGACAGACAGACAGACAAGGTGGTTGAATATGATATTGTTAGAGCACTATTGATGATATTAGTTGTACTAGGCCATTGCACATATTATCAGATTTCTACCAACTATGGCGGGGCATATTATCAGGATCTTATGTTGCAAGCAGGAGTGAATGATACCCTAATACATCGTATAACATCTTGGGTGACAGGTGCAATCTATGCATTTCATATGCCGTTATTTATGGCACTATCTGGTGCAGTATTTTCATTGCAGCTTTCTAAGGGAAAATATGGAGAATTAATGTTATTCATTAAGAACAAATTTCGACGGTTGCTGTTACCATTCCTTTTGACTGCTTTATTTGTATCTATACCACTGAAGTATTGTTCAGGATATTGGGAAAAATCAGATAATCTTATTTTGGATATCGTTATAGGCCAGTTATTATTGCAAGGAAATACACATTTGTGGTTTTTGCCAACCTTATTTTGTGAAATGCTAATATTTTGGGTATTGCATCGTTATACTAATTGGCTTAGCAATAAGGCCATTTATATGGTTGTAATTCTGAGTTTGATGCATTTGCTAATTAAATCACCCTTGGGGATTTTTACATGCGTTGTAAAGTTTGGTATTTGGTTTTATTTAGGGATGCTTTTTAACGAAAACCGTCAGGATTTTAATAATGTTGTAAGCAAGCATAAAGTGTTTGTTACAGACATTATATTTTTAATTTTGTTTATAATAGAACATATATTGGTAGGTGGAAATGGTTTAGTATGCCATGGGTTGCACAGGGTAGCAGCCTTTGCTATAGCTATAGTGGGAATGTGGCTATTTTACAGTAGTTGCTATTGTATGTGGAAAAATAATATTATCAGAGAAACGAAATGGATAAGTTTTTTATCTATAAATTCCATGGGTATATACTTGTATTCTGATCCACTGAATTACACCATACTCTCTTGGTTTTATCATGCATATTCTATTAGTGCTTTTGGCAATGAGGTATATGCGTTTTTACTGTATATAGGAAGATTTGTTGTTACTTTTACAGCAGCTTCTATTATGACAATTGCTGTTCGTATTGTAACAGAAAAACTTAGAAGGAATACTTTATGCCAAATAACAAGCTAGCCGGTAATATCATATCCCTGTTTACCCTAAAAGGAGCAGAGTATATAATCTCATTTATTACTTTTCCTTATCTTTTGCGTGTATTGGGGCCTGAGAAATACGGTGCCATAGCTTTTGTCCAGGTAATTATCAATTATGGGGTGCTGTTAGTGGATTATGGGTTTAATTTGACAGCTCCTAGGGATATTGCCAGAGTTGAGGCAAGTGATAGACCACGACATTTTTCTGCTATTATGGGAGCCAAAATAGCAATATTGACTATCATACTTTTGATAGGAATGCTGATATTCTCAACTATTCAAACTACAATTGATATGTATTTACTTGTGTGTATGCTGCCAATGCTGATAGGCAATGTAATATTTCCTATATGGTATTTTCAGGGGATTCAGCAAATGAAATTTATTACGGTGTTTAACATCATGGCTAGAATTGTATCCGTATCAGGAATTTTTATCTTGGTGCAAAGTAGGGAAGATTATTTATGGGCAGCCTTCTTACAGTCATTTACACCATTGTTAGCGGGAATTATTGCGATGTTTGTATTGCTGAAACAAAATCCATCGTTGTTTTGTTTGCCTTCATTGGTAGATATCAAGGAAAAGCTATATGATGGCTGGGATATTTTTATATCTACTTTGTTTATAAATTTATATACTAATAGCAATATTTTCATTTTGGGATTGATGACAAATGATATTGTTGTGGGATATTATGCAGCGGCAAGTAAGCTGGTAGATGCAGTTAAGGGACTGTTTTCGCCTATATCTAATGCTATATTTCCACATGTTTCCGTGCTTTTCAAAGAATCCAAGGAGAAAGCTGTTAATTTCCTGTGTAGTGTATTGCGTATAATAGGTGGCTTAAGTTTTACTATATCCCTCTTGGTATTTGTATTTGCTGAACAAATCGCGGGTATTGTTATGGGACAGGGTTATGAGGAATCAATCTTTATTTTGCAAATAATTAGTTTTTTGCCGTTTATTATTGGTCTTAGTAATATTTTTGGTATTCAGACTATGGTTGCTATGGGAATGAAGCGAGTTTTTAGCAGGATATTAATGCTTTCGGCTTTGCTTAATTTTATATTGGTGTTCCCATTCGTTTATATGTGGCAGGGAATAGGATTGGCAATGACTGTGGTGATTGTAGAGTGTTTTGTTACAATTACCATGTATATAGCCTTGCGTAAAAATAATATCGTTCTTCTGTGATATATGATGTAAGAGATAGTATGGGGAGAGGACTTTTTATGTACGATTATTTAGTAGTAGGCAGTGGTTTGTTTGGGGCGGTTTTTGCTCATGAGGCGCGTAAAAATGGCAAATCGGTATTAATGTTGGAGCGTCGTAATCATGTTGGTGGCAATATATATTGTGAGGAGCTTGATGGGATTAACATACACAAATATGGTGCTCATATTTTTCATACGTCTTATAAGGATGTATGGGAATATGTGAATCAGTTTGTAGAGTTTAATAATTATGTAAATTCTCCTGTAGCTAATTACAAAGGGGAGCTTTATAATCTGCCTTTCAATATGAATACTTTCAGTAAATTGTGGGGAGTAGTGACACCACAGGAGGCTGCCAATCGTATTGCAAAGCAGCGGACAGTAATTCAGGGAACACCTCAGAATCTGGAGGAGCAGGCTATTTCATTGGTAGGAACTGATATTTATACCAAATTGATAAAGGGATATACCGAAAAACAATGGGGGCGTAGCTGTACAGAACTGCCAGCCTTCATTATCAAGAGATTACCAGTGCGTTATACCTTTGATAATAATTATTTCAATGATAAATATCAGGGAATACCTATTGGTGGATATAACAAACTGATTGCTGCATTGCTGGAGGATATTGAGGTTCGTCTGGGAATTGATTATAATGATAATCCTGCAGAATACAGTAAGCTAGCAGCTAAGGTAGTTTACACTGGTCCTATAGATGCATATTTTGCTTATAGTCTTGGGCGGTTGGAGTATCGTGGCTTGCGTTTTGAAACTGAGCGCCTAGAAGAACTTAATCATCAGGGTGTGGCTGTTATGAATTATACTCAGCGAGAGATTCCCTATACTCGTATTATAGAACATAAACATTTTGAATTTGGGACACAGCCTGTTACTTACATAACTAAAGAATATCCAGCAGATTGGCATCCAGGAGAAGAGGCTTATTATCCTGTGAATAACGATAAAAATCAACAGCTATATGAAAAATATGCTGCACGGGCAAAGCAGGAAAGTAATGTTATTTTTGGTGGTCGTTTGGCAGAGTATAAATATTATGACATGGATGATGTTATCAAAAGTGCTCTAATATGTGCTGAGAAGGAATTTTGTAATTGACAAAAAGCCCCCTATATGAGCAATCGCTGAGAGATAGTGATTGCCTCATATAGGGGGCTATAATTTATGCATTTTAGTATGTGTCTTGTTTAAAGCATCATAAGGTATTTCTTATACTCTGATGGGGCAATGCCTAGAGCCTTCATAGCAGCTTCGGCAGACCAATTAGTGGTTTTCATTAAATTCTTTATATTGCTTATAGTGGCATTAAAACTTCCTTTAGCTTCGCCCCGAGCCTCACCGCGAGCTTCACCTCGTGCTTCGCCAGCTTTGAGCAGAGCTTCCCGGGCCTCTTGTTCATTCCATTCAAATCCAAACATATCAATGACCTCCTCTTGGTGGTTTTTCAGATATTCTGTCATGACATCGTGTTCCAAACAATAATGGACAGATTTGTGAACAGCCTCATCAATGGACAAGTTTTGCTTTCTGTAGAATTTGTAACGGTTGGAGAAATACTACAAAAATCCCACCTCTGTGTAAGAAAATACTCCTCCATACGATAACAGTATGCTTTCTAGTGCAAATCATCATATAGAGGAGTATCAAATCATGTTCTGTTAATAATTACATCTGGCGATACATGCCGATAACCTTGCCCAGAATGGTTACGTCCTTCTCATAGAAAGGCTCCATAGAATCATTCTCAGGCTGGAGGCGGATGCAATCTGCTTCCTTGAAAAAGCGCTTTACAGTAGCACCTTCGCCGTCTACCAGGGCTACAACAATATCGCTGTCCTCGGCAGTGTTCTGCTGACGAACCATCAGATAATCGCCATCATAAATGCCTGCCTTAATCATGCTTTCACCAGCAACCTTCAGCATGAAGCACTCGCTGGAAGTGCCCATCAGATGAGTAGGGAAAGCAAAGGTATCCTCAATATTCTCCTGTGCCAGAATAGGAACACCTGCGGTAACAGTGCCTACCAAAGGTACATTTACAGTACGTTCCCAAGGCTTGTCCTCCAGCAGATCAATAGCACGAGGCTTGGTTGGATCGCGACGGATAAGGCCAGCAGCCTCCAGCTGATTCAAATAGCCGTGTACAGTAGAGCTGGATTTCAGGCCTACTTCTTTACCAATCTCGCGTACAGAAGGTGGATACCCCTTCTTCATCAGCTGTTCTTTAATAACCTTGTAGATTTGTTCCATTCTTTTGTCAGCGCAACGCTTACGTCCCATATTCATACATCCTTTCAATATTATTGTAGAATAAGCAGATTCCCATTAATTGAGATAATTGTACCATATAAATGTTTGTTTGTAAAGTGTTCCGCAAACAAAAGTGTCAAGGAATTTCTGTTTTCTAAAAGCTAATTTAGAGAAAATATGTTGCAGATAACCTGTCTTTATGCTACAATAAACTAAGAAATACAGAGACAGTCTTTGGGGCAGGGTGAGATTCCCTACCGGCGGTATAGCCCGCGAGCCTGATGAGGCAGAGTAATTCTGCAGCGGATAGGCAGGATTCGGTGAGATTCCGAAGCCGACAGTATAGTCTGGATGAGAAAAGACATGTTGTGTGCATCTTTTTATGTATTGTCAATGGCTGTTGAGGATTATTTCCTGACGGCCTTTTTTATTTGCAAGAACCGAAAGGTAATCAGCAGTATACATAGGCTGCTTCTGTACTTCAGATATTATGTATCAGAGGTGATAAGATGCAAGAAGATTTTGATGAGCAAATGATGAGGCGGGCCATTGAGTTGGCCAGAAATGCTACAGGCCGTACCTCCCCTAATCCCTTAGTGGGAGCTGTGGTAGTCAAAGAGGGACGGATTGTGGCCGAGGGCTGGCATCGGCAAGCTGGTACTCCCCATGCAGAGGTTCATGCCCTGAATATGGCTGGTGAGCTGGCCAAGGGGGCTACAGTGTATGTGTCGTTAGAGCCTTGTGCTCATTATGGCAGAACAGGCCCTTGTGCCAAGGCACTGGTGGAGGCTGGGGTAAGCCGGGTGGTTATAGCCATGACAGATCCCAATCCCAAAGTAGCAGGCAAGGGCATCCAGATTCTCCGGGAGGCTGGCGTAGAGGTTGTTACAGGAGTACTGGAAAAGGAAGCCCATGAGCTGAATGAGGTTTTCCTGAAGTGGATAACTACAGGCAAACCCTTTGTGGCACTGAAAACAGCCATGTCTTTGGATGGCAAGATTGCCACTGCTGGGGGAGAATCTCAGTGGATAACCAATGAAAAATCCCGTTATGAGGGACATCGTCTCCGGGATATTTATGATGGTATTCTGGTAGGAATTAATACTGTCTTGCAGGACAATCCCAGCCTGACCACCAGATTGCGGGAGTATCAGGGACAGAATCCTGTAAGGATTGTCTTGGATAGTCAGGCCAGATTGCCACTGGATAGCAAGCTGGCTACAGATGGCGCAGCTAGAACTATTGTGGCTGTATCGGCCCAGGCTCCTGCCAGCCGTAGGGCTGCTTTGGAGGCAGCAGGCTTGGAGGTTCTAGTGGCAGAAAATGATAAGGTTGATGTGGTGGAGCTGATGAACCAGCTAGGTGCTATGCGCATTACCTCCATATTGGTGGAAGGTGGCGGCAGGGTGAATTTCTCCTTGCTGGAAGCTGGCTTGGTGGACAGAGTATATGCCTTTGTGGCTCCCAAGCTCATAGGTGGCAGTCAGGCCTTGACTCCGGTAGAGGGAGAGGGCTTTGCTCAGCTGGCTCAGGCTGTGGAGCTGGAGAATATCCAGACCAGTTTGCTGGACAACGATGTGATGATTACTGGCAGGGTTCGTAGACCGGAATGTGAATAAAGGGGTATGCTATGTTTACAGGAATTGTTGAAGAAGTGGGCCAGGTGAAAGCCATAGGCAATGGAACTCTCCAGATTCAGGCCACCAAGGTATTGGAGGATGTTAAGCTGGGAGATAGTATTGCTGTCAATGGCATTTGTCTTACGGTAACAGGCTTTAGCAGCCATAGCTTTCAGGCAGATGTTATGCCTGAAACCATTAAGCGAACCTCTTTGGGGGAGTTGAAGCTGGGCAGTCCAGTAAATCTGGAGCGGGCCTTAACCTTAAGCAGTCGTCTGGGGGGCCATATTGTCAGTGGACATATTGATGGCACTGGGCGGATAGTTTCTCTTAAAGAGGACAAAAACGCCATCCTTATGAAGATACAGGCTGATGGAGCTATTCTGCGGTATATTGTGGAAAAGGGCTCTGTGGCTTTGGATGGTATCAGCCTAACAGTGGCTCAGGTTGGCAGTAAGGATTTTACAGTATCCCTGATACCCCATACTAGGCAGGTAACAAATCTTTCTGCCAAGGGAAATGGTTCTCTCATTAATATTGAAAATGATGTGGTGGGCAAATATGTGGCCAAGCTGCTGCAGCCTGCTGGTGAGTCAGCGGATGTGGCGGCCCAGTCCAGTATTACCATGGATTTTCTTAAGAAAAACGGATTTTAAGAAGCATGCCCTATAAAGGGTTAGAGATAAAGGAGCATAGATATGGCAAAATTTGCAACAGTTGAGGAAGCAATTGACGAAATCAGAAACGGCAATATGATTATTGTAGTGGATGATGAAGATCGTGAAAACGAGGGCGATATTATTGTAGCGGCAGAGAAGTGTACTGCTGACCATGTTAATTTCATGGCAACTTATGCCAAGGGACTGATTTGTACTCCAGTAGAGGGGTATATTCTGGACAGATTAAAGATTGGCCAGATGGTTACCAATAATACTGATAATCACGAAACAGCCTTTACTGTTTCTGTAGATGCAGTTAGTACCACCACTGGCATTTCTGCCTATGAGAGATGGGAAACCGTTAAGAAGATTATAGATCCAGAGGCAAGACCAGAGGATTTCCGCCGTCCAGGTCATGTATTCCCTCTGCGCTCTGTTCCAGGTGGTGTATTGCGCCGTGCAGGTCATACCGAAACCACCACTGATTTGGCTCGCTTGGCTGGCTTGATTCCTGCTGGCTGGTGCTGCGAGATTATGGATGATGATGGCCATATGATGCGTACACCAAAGCTGATGGAGTTTGCAGATAAGCATGGCTTGAAGATTATTACTGTTAAGTCCCTTATTGAGTATCGCAAGAAAACTGAGTGCTTTGTGGAGAAGATTGCCGAGGCAGATCTGCCAAGCAAATATGGTCACTTTAGAATCCATGCTTATGAAAGCAAGCTGGATGGCAAGTGTCATTTGGCTATTATGAAAGGTGATGTTCGAGGCAAGAAGGATGTGCTGGTAAGAGTACATTCTGAGTGCCTGACTGGCGATGCTCTAGGCTCCATGCGTTGTGACTGCGGTGAACAGCTGGCTACTGCCCTTAAGAAGATTGAGGCTGAGGGCTGCGGCGTGGTTCTCTATATGCGTCAGGAGGGTAGAGGTATTGGTCTGGCCAACAAGATGCGTGCTTACGAGTTGCAGGATCAGGGCAAGGATACTGTAGAGGCTAATGTACTGCTGGGCTTTGCTCCTGATGAGCGGGATTATGGCATTGGTGCTCAGATTCTGGCTGATTTGGGCCTCAGCAGCATTCGTCTCATGACTAACAATCCTGCTAAGAGAGCTGGTTTGGAGGGCTACGGCCTTAGCATTACTGAGCGGGTGCCTTTGGTTATGCCTGTAAATGAATATGATAAGAATTATATGAAGGTAAAAAGTGCCAAGATGGGACACATTCTGGGCTAAGCTGTTGAATATTAAGGAGGATTTTTCATGAAAGAGGTAAAGGTTTTGGAGGGCATGCTGAATGCCCAGGGTTTGCGTTTTGGTATTGTAGTATCCCGTTTTAATGAGTTCTTTACATCCAAGCTGTTAGGTGGGGCACTGGACACCTTACATCGTCACGGTGCCGATGAGGATGATATTACTGTAGCTTGGGTACCTGGTGCCTTTGAGCTGCCATTAGTTTCTAAGAAGATGGCTGAGTCTGGTAAATATGATGCTATTATTGCTTTGGGCACTGTTATCCGTGGCTCTACTACTCATTATGATTATGTTTGCAACGAGGCTGCCAAGGGCATTGCTCAGGCTAGCATGGCTACCGGTGTACCTGTTGCCTTTAGCGTAGTAACCACTGAGAATCTGGATCAGGCTATTGAGCGTTCTGGTACCAAGGCAGGCAACAAGGGTGCTGATGGTGCTATGACAGCCATTGAAATGGCCAATCTGCTGCGCCAGATTTGATAGGAGGCGGCAGGCTATATGAAAATCGGTGTAATTAGTGACACTCATGGCTGCCGTGACCATTGGGCCAAGGCCTATGACAAGTTTTTCAAAGATGCGGATTTGATTATTCATTCTGGAGATGTGCTTTATCATGGGCCTCGGAATCCTATGCTGGAGGATTATAATCCAGCGGAGTTGGCAGAAAAAATCAATGGTTGTAGTCAGCCGGTGTTGATTTGTAAGGGAAATTGTGATTCAGAAGTGGATCAGCTGGTGCTGAATACACCAATTCAGTCTCCTTATGTCCATGCCTTTGCGGATGGGCGTCATATTGTGGCTACCCATGGCCATATGGTAGAGTCTGACGAGGCAAAGGATGCTATGGCTGCTGCTATTAAGGCGGATATTTTTATCAGCGGTCATGTGCATTATACAGTGCTGGAGAAAAGGGGCAATACTGTGTTCCTGAATCCTGGTTCCCCATCCCTTTCCAAGCGGGAGGATGGGCGCCAGACCTGTGCGGTGATTTCTGATGCTGATATTAAGGTGTATGATGTCAATACTGCTGAGGTGTTGATGGAGTATAATTTCTGATTCGTCAAATTGCTATCACCTTAAAGATTGGAAATGAAAGTCGTTATATCAACAGGTTCTGAAATACAGCCTGCGGTCATAACGACTTTTGCTCTGTACGACTTAATGGCCCTATTTGATGGTTTATCCTTACGCAGTAATACCGCTTGTCGCTGAGCCATTTCACAGAAGCCGTAATGACAGAGAGTGCTACCGGGGCCACTTTTGCTGCGCAAAAGCAGGAGTCTCCCGACGCAAAAGTGTCATGCCCCTCCGGCTGTTGTCGAATCATCAGGGTTTATCGATACTGTCAATCCCTAATAATTCTGCCATCTTCGTAGAAAATAGATAGTTCCAAACAGTGCCAAGGCGGAAAATTGCGATGAATACGCTAATAAGCGGTATGGGAGTACCCTGCACAGGTACTCTTCGCGCCTCGGTACTTAGCGATTCATGAGCTTTCGGGGCGTTAGCCACGAATTGCCTCA
>Ga0129313_1000231_pt1 | contig 54640 bp, 54 predicted proteins | sample O1105metagenome_FD_94436 | JGI IMG/M metagenome (GOLD analysis project Ga0129313, IMG submission 94436) | Orangutan group fecal microbial communities from fecal samples from Wisconsin, USA - O1105 metagenome | ecosystem: Host-associated > Mammals > Digestive system > Large intestine > Fecal...
GACAGCGACAACCTGACCCAGTTCATGCAGGCAACGGCGTATGTCCGCTTCAAGCCCGACACCGAGGAACGCTCCACCTATCTCTACCGCGCCTACACCAAGTGGTGCGAGGATAATCTGGAAAGTCCTGTTCCTCAAAAGAAGTTCAGCCAGTTCCTGCTGAAAAATGCGGGGAAGTATGGTCTGACCTTCTCCAAGCACATCGAGGGAAAGTTCGCGTTTGTGAAGCGCAGCGAAACAATAAAGTCCCCAGTGGGGACTTTAAGTGACCGAACGGTCTTGCGCAGCAAGATGGAGGGGCTTTGCCCCGACAAGTTCTGCGGCTTCCGGGGCGTATGCGTCCACCCCGCCTTTGCCGCTGCTTAAAAAAATGCAAAAAGTGAAAATCTCACGCCCTATGCGCCCCAAATCAGCGGTTTCGACCTGTTATCGCTATTTTCTTCGGGCGCGTGTCTGCCCTTTCCGGGCGGATGCAGGGCGGTAACACGCCTTTCGGGGCGCGAGATACACCAAGACGCGCCCCAAGAGGGCGCGTACAATCCATCAATGCGCCCTGTAAAACCAACATAGAAAGGTACTTTTGTGTAGTTTGGGGCGCGTGGGGCGCGTAAATTCAAGTTCTCGCACTTTTTCGGGCTGCTGCTTCGGGTCAGGAGCGGCAGACCCTTACATATTTACCAGCCCACAAGGGTGCAGTTCAACCGGAGCTGCGCTGGGTCTGGAGAAGTGCAAAGGAGACATGCCTATGACGAATGTCCGCAAAAATTCCGCAAAACTGACCCGTGAGGACTTGAAAATTGCGCCCGAATCTCCTACAATGGAATTGTCCGAAACCCCTGCCGTAGAACCTTCTGACCAGACCCGCAAAACAGTCCGACACGCCCCGCTTGTCTACCGGGTAGATGAGATTGCCCAGCTTTTAGCGATTTCCAACTGCGCTGCGTACAATCTGTGCAACACCACGAAGGACTTCAAGGTGATCCGCCTCGGTACCAGCATCCGGGTAAGCAAGCAGAGCTTCGACGATTGGTTTGCTGCGGTCTGAGGGAGGGAACATCTATGGCATCTATTCTCAGGTGCGGAGATTCCTACTCCGTTCGTTTCAAATACAAAGACCATGCTGGTCGAATCTGTGAAGGCTGGGAGAGTTTCAAAACCAAGAAAGAAGCGCAAGACCGCAAAATCTCGGTGGAGAAAGAACTTTTGGACGGTACGTTCCTCATACCCGATGCAATGACGGTAGAGGAGATGCTGTACAAGTGGCTCCCCATCCAGTCCAGTAAGCACAAGTGGGCACCCAAAACCTACACCCACACGGTAGCCATGATTCAGAATCTTGTCGTTCCCTATCTCGGCAAGAAGCAGATTCAAAAGGTTCAGACGTATGACCTTGAACAGTTCTACGCCACTTTGAGCCGGACACTGCGCGGACTGTATAAGCAGGGTGTCAAGCAAACGCTCACCGACAAACAGAAGCGGCAGTTTCTGACGGGTGCTTCCATCCGGGAAGTCCACGCCATGCTCAAGACTGCTTTTTCCTATGCCGTTGAGTGGGGTCTGCTCCTCAAGTCACCGATTCCGAGAGAAGCCCCGAAATCGACCTCGGAAGAACGTGCCATCTGGGACGAAAAGACCATGCTTGCTGCGTTGCAGACCATGACCGACCCTACGCTCCACCTTGCTGTTCATCTGAGCATGATCCTCTCGCTGCGTGTCGGAGAGATCCTCGGCTTGCAGCCGGGAGACATCGACTTCAATGCAGCGGATGGACGTGGGACCATCACGGTCGTCCGGAGCTTGCAGCGCACCGAAAAGGCCGCACTGGAAAAGACCGACCCGAACCAGATCTACCACATCTTCCCCGACCAGCGTGAGGGCAGCAGCTCCGCACTGGTGCTGAAGAAGCCGAAAACCAAGAAATCCAGCCGTACCCTTTATCTGACGAAACCCTTGAAGGAAGAGCTGCTGGCTTGGCTGGAAAAGCTCCGGCAGGACGAGCTTGCCATGGATGGCAGGTATCGCAACTGCGGCCAGCTTTTCCGCCTGCCCAACGGTATGCCTGTTGCCCCGGAAGCCCTTTCTAAATGGTACCGCGCATGGCGCGCGGAGCACCCGGAGTTTGAGAAGATCGTGTTCCATGGTCTGCGCCACTCCAGTGCTACTTACCAACTGATTGAATCTGGCGGCAACATCAAGGCCGTGCAGGGCAACACCGGTCACGCCACCACCGGCATCCTGATGGACACCTACGCCCACACGCAGGACAAGCCCCGGTTGGAGCTGGCTGAGAAGCTGGAAGCAGACTTCTATTCACAGGACATCGGCTCCCCCAAATCCGGCTCTGCGCCGGTAAAAGAAAATCTGCCGGACAGCATTCAGATTACCCCCGAAGGGATGCTGAAAGTCGTCCGACAGATGAACCCCGAACAGCGGCGTGAGTTTATGCGACTGCTGTTCGCCTGAAAAAAGTATGGAAAAATCGCTCACGATGCACAGAATGCAGACAATGCAAAGAAAAACACGGCTTTCCCGCCGGTGTGCAAAAAGTGTGCAAAAGTGTGCAGAGCCCCAGAAAAAGGAAAATCCCACGAGGAATCTTACGATTCTTCGTGGGATTTTGGTGCGCTCGAGGGAACTCGAATCCCTGGCCCTCTGATTAAAAGTCGCAAAATACCGGCTGAGCTACGAGTTATCTCGTTTTAGAACGATAATACGTTTTATAATTTTTAGGACATCTGATTTTTCAGTACCTTGTACCTGTGATTCACCAAATACAGTATAACGGTATATCGTCAAGAAGTCAAGTTTTCGATTCAATTTAATGATGCAATATTATAGAATACTCCCGGCGGGCATATCTCATCCGCCGGGAGTTCTTTTTTGCTTTAATTTAACAAAAAATATTATTGCTGATTATGCTTCGGGGTAGACAATAGGCTCATTAGCCGCTCCATGCTTCGCCATCTCAATCAAGCAGTCATTATAGCCGATACCATGGCTTTCTTCATAGAAGTCTTCTACACAGGATTCAATAATGCTGTAAACATCATCCTGAATCTGCTTATTATCTGGCATAACGGTTGATAGAGCTAACCTCAATGTTTTAGTACTTCTTTCCAAAGCCTTCTTATGTCTTTCATTTTCAGATTGCAGACGAAAAAACTCTTTTAAGTAATCCAAAATCTTTTATATCCTTTCTAAATTTAACACAAAGCATCTAATTGTGTGGTGTCGATTACTAGGTTAATATTATATAGAATCGGGTGTTTTTACTCTTCAAAGTAAAGATAATTGTCCTTATTAGCGTAATGTTTCTTAAATTTCAACACCATGCGTCCATCTGGTGCGTGCCATGCTCCTGTATCTCCAAAGGTTTCTTCCGGCTCACTGTTGATTAACTTGCTAAACTCTTTTTCATCTATATTTAGATAAGCAGCAGCTTCGGATACTTTAATAAAGCGCTTCATATATGTATATGGAAATTCATGTCCATTTCTATTAAACGTATCCGCATCAACCACTTTAGACTCAATTCCAATTACAACTTTACCATCTAATAAAGCGTGTTCCGCTTCTGTCACCAATTTGAGATTTTCAATTCTGTTATCAGTTGCATCTCCGTTAATGTGATGGACTACATAGCCTTCTTGAATTGGGCAATTTCCGAAAGCTTTCCATACTAAAATATGTGCATATACTTTTTCAGTCTTTCCATCTCGATTGACTAGATGATACTGAATATATGATTTTTTGCCTTCACCTCTCTTTTTCTTGCCAATATTATCATCCAATTTCAAAAAGCGATTTACATTCCAACTATATGCACGTCCTTCGGATGTAAAATGATAATTAGGATATTCTTCAAGCTCTCTTACTTTTTCATTATGGTATAAAAGAATCTCTTTTGTCTTATCACCATTTACAATAGTGTGCTTATGCATTGGGCCTTGTTTTCTAAAATCCATATATAAATCTCCTTCACTTTTTATACGTCTCCCTTTATACAGAGGTACGTTTATTTTTTGCATCATGCTGCTTTTTCTATCACCCAATAAACCTTTCTTTTCTCTTTTCCATCATTGATGTGATATTTAAAACCATATTCTTTTAAATAATGATTTAACATCTTTCTGGATTTTAATAGATGACCGTCCTTCTTTAAATCAAATACTTCAATTAAAATTTCTCTATCCGGCTTGAAAAATTTCTTTCCAACATTCGATTCAAGATACTGCGTCAATCTATAGTCTTTAGATACTTTTTCGTAGAGCAAGCAAGGAATTCCAAGCAATTTCTTTACCTCATCAATCATAGAGGTTTCTTTCTTTACGACACTACGATAGAGCCGAAAATCGTAACGTGCTTTAAAATATGCTGGATATACAATGTGCATAGAGTTATCAAAGAATCTTGGCATATTGGGTGCAAGACGATACTTGTTACTAAATGATTCAAAATTATAGTCTTTCACCATATAATATTCTTCTGCAACTCGCATTGCCTTTTTCAAATCACCATATCTGCCTGAAATGCTATCAATTCCAGAATAGAAGTAAACCGTTATACCTTCATCCGTATTTAAGATACGCCTTCTGCCCAAACACTGGATAAATTCTGTTAAATCGCTCAAATCAATGATGATATGCTTGATTGAGTTATCTTTTAAATTGATTCCATTATCAAGAACTTTTGTGGTGAACAAAATTCTACAATCAAAGCGTTCAGTCGTAATAATTTGCTTAAATACTGGATTAATCTCCTTGTTTTGGCTTTCCAAATAAGAACTATCCTCATACAAAAGATGAAGATTCTTTAGCCTTTTCTTACTATCTCCAAAGAAAATAATCTTCTCATCTTTCGGCACATCATTGATAATTTTGTACACAGCTTCACGGTTTGCATAAGCATATAATTTTTTAATATAGCTATAATCACGTTCAACTGTATAGGTTTTATTAATCTTTGAACCGTAATACTCCTGTAAGAGCTGCGGAGTTGCAGACAGCATGAGAACAATCTTTGAATCCCGATAGTGGTCTACCATCTTCACAATCGTTTCTGTTGCTAAATTGAACGATGCATCTTGAAACAGATAGTGTGCTTCATCTAGAACCAAATAATCAAACTGTTCTACAAGAGGCATTAAATCTTCTGGCTGATATGTAGAAATAACCTCTATACCCTGTTGATACTGGTTAAATTCCAACTTCTGATAGGTCATCAGCATAATATCTGTACCTTGCGTTAGAATCTCCTGCTGTCCCTTCAATGCCAAACGATTAGAGAACATCAAGATTCTTTTATGCTGCTCTTTGGCAAAAGGGTACAATTCTTTGATAACAAAAGTTGATTTGCCCGCATTGCATCCGGCATCAACAAGATATAGCCCTGGTGTCCATTCTTTATAGTCTGGGATTGTCAAATAGTTCATAGCGCTTATAATTTATTCATCCTTTCTTATTTCACGCTTTGTAGTCTGGTCAGATTTTGGTCATCCACAAAATCAGAATTTTATACCCTTCATCCAATCAGACATTTTCTCAATTTAACGAACAAACAGATTGCGCTCTCTGTGCATCGGAAGTCTTGCTCCCATCCGCATGAGCTATTATACTCAGAAAAAATCAAATTTCAATACTTTTTGCACAAAAACTTTAAAAATAATTGTCTGCAATTTGTGCATAACTATTAAAATATTTATTTTATACTTAGGACACTCTAAACAATGATATTGCGTACTTATTGTTCCTTTGAACTCCGACCCGTGCCAACCGCCGTAAAATGGTGTGGACAGACCCCTATGCGACGATGTGCGGCAAAGGGCTATCCCGGTGATTTCAGAAAATGCTTCTTGATATTTGTAAATTCTGCTTTCTTTTAAATTTAGCTAAAAGAAAAGGACACTTCCCGATGTGAGAAGCGTCCCTATCTGTTTACTGCTGTTCTGCTCTAAGTTCTTTCTTATACTTATAGAAAGTGTTCGGTGCAATCTTCAAATACTCGATACATTCCTTATCATCCAGACTGCCGTTAAATGTCCTGCTGTTCTTGAGGATAAACTTTTTAGCTGCAACAGATTTTTGCGTTGTGAGCTTTGCACCCTGCTTCTGTCCAATCTGCTTTCCGTTCAATTTAGCGGTCTGAATGCCTTCTTTGGTGCGCTGGTGAAGGTCATCCACTTCTTTCTGCGCCTGCTCAAAGGCAAGTTTGATTTGTTTCGCTGCCAATCTCAGCAAATAGGCATTGATGCCCTGAAAGATGAGGTCTGTATCTTCGCCCGTCATTGCAAGCTGATTGCGCATAGCGCCTTTATAAGTATCTGTGTCAATGTGGTGCTCCTTCAGGAAAACCAGATTGATACCTCTACTATACAGGTCTTGGTACAGATTATATCCATCTTCTGCATTACGGCTCATTCTGCTGACGCTGTCAAATACAATCGTCACATCTTCGCCGCTGTCCTTCTTCTCCTTGGCAGATACAATCATATCATCAAAGGCAGGACGTTCAATCTTAGTTCCAGTAAAGGCTTCTTCTACAATCTCAGCATTGGGATAAGCTGCCTTGATGTTCCTAATTTGCCGCTCAATACTTTGCTGCTTCGTGCTGATTCTGCAATATCCGTAAGTCATAGCCTTTACCTCTATTCTATATCCAACCTGACGAACCACAATTTTTACAGTTTGATTATATCAAATCTAACGTTATAATTCAATAGTAGCAGGGGAGTAATTAGAGAAAATTCAAATTTGATAGTTAAATTCAAAAGAGAAAGCCCTTCCCGGTAAAAGGAAGGGCTGAACTCATTCTTGCGATTAGTATTCAATTCAAGTGGTCAATTGCGTACTGCGCTTCGGATGCCGTAAACTGTTCACCGTATTCAGAAGTAAGCTGGTCATAGACTGCGCTTTTAGACATAGACATTCCCGCGTAATACTCCTGTGCTTTTGCAAGAGCGTTTGCGTTCCAGTCTACGCCTGTCATATTATCAATAGCATACTGTGCTGCATCCGCAGAGAACCCCTCACCATAAGAAGAAGTCAATTGGTCATAAACGCCCTTCTTCGACATATGAAGATTTCTAGCATAGGACAAACCTTTTGTTAGCGCATTTTGATATTCCTGCGGAACAGAGGTGTTTTGCTTTGAACTATCCGTTGCCGTATTGGCTGTTCCATTTGAAGTGCCATTCGTTGAACTGCTCGTTTTCTGCTTTTCCTCAAATTTGGTAAGCATGTCCACATAAATTGTTAGCTGGTTATACAATCCATCGGGATATGCAAAAATCTCTCCGTATGCAACTTGGTCGGACTGAACACGCCTAGATTCACCAGTGCTTATGGATACGCAATTCAAATTGCCTGAAATCATCAAGGCCATACTGTACGTCATTAAACTTGAAGTATCGCTGCCGGCTAGTTGCTTTGCAGCTCTTACACATTCATCACTGCTAAATCGTGCAATGTAGTATATTTCATCGTTTTTAATTACAAAAGATTGAACTCTCGTATCCTTGACCAGCTGATTAGCACTTTCATCTCCTTCAAGAGGCACTTCGTAAATACCTGCTTTATTAGAAAAATATAATTTCCCACTATCGTAGATAATATTATAGAAAGTTGCATACTCTTCCAAAGACTTTAGTTGTGTTGATTCTTTTGTTTTCAAATTATAGGAATACACCGTATTATCTGCGATATATAGCAATTTTCCATCAGACAATACAAACCACTGTACTCCTGATAAAAGCTCTTCCTCCGTATTATCCTTCAAATTGTGCTTATATACAACCTTATCCTTACAATAGTAAAAGCTGTCTTTATCTGCGTCAAAGTCACTCACATACGTATTTTGCTCATTCGGAAATGTTGCAAGCACCTTTTTATTTTCGCCAGTTTTGTCCATCACACCAAGCTCATACTGGCTGTCAGTATACTTTTCATAGTAGATTTTGTTGCTACAAATCCGAATCTTTTTAATATTACTATCTTCCGCCAGCAACGTTTTATCTGTTTCATCATACTTCGTTGAGTACAGACAGGTATCACTATCACTGCTGTTATAATAGCCCACAAAATAAAGTCGGTCAGCATCATACGCTAAAATGCCACCATTTTGAAAATTTGCTTGTGCCAGTATATCCGCACTGTTCTCTTTTGCACCACTACTATTTTTTGAAAGAATAAACACGCCTGCTAAAATTACAATTAGAAGTACTCCCACAATTGCGAATACCTTAGTGTGTATGACGGTGGTTTTAGGTTTTGTTGTTTTCTCTTCTTTCTGAACTTCCGTCACCTTATTTCCGCAGTATGTACAAAAAGCCGCGTCATCTTCAATCTGCTTTCCACATTTAGGGCAAATCATTCTTCACTCACCGCCTTTTTTGACACATAATGAACAACCACAAGACCGATTGCAGCAAGCACAAACATTGCAGTCAGCACAAAGAATGCCGTTGCATACGTTCCGTTAATGATGTAGTTGTAAGCATCACCTCCAACATAGGCATTCACATATTTATGAGGGTAGGAGTCACCGGAATCATACCGGAACATCTTATCAAGACCTTTATAGAATGTAAAAGCTCCACAGCACAGGGAAACAATCGCCAGATAGCACCAAACGCTCAGCTTGGATTTTTCGGCTACTTGACTGTTCTGCCCCGGTGTAGTCAGCGCCTGCTCACCAATAGAAGATGTCGTTTCCTGATTGTTTTGCGGCACTTCCCAACCGCATTTTTCACACTTTGATTGCCCGTTCGGAATCATTGCTCCACATTTTTTACAGTACATCGTAATTCCTCCTAGTTTCAAAAAATTGCACTTCCTAACAGCTGGCTTCTTCGTCCTCCTTCCTATTTTCTTCATTATACATCATTAAACTACAAATGTATACACTTATAGTGCAATTCTTATAATTGTAGTCTACAAATCATTTTCTTTTTTAGCTACACTTGTAGTGAAAAGAGGTGCATTATGGAGAACTATTCAAACAAAAAGTTAATAATCCGTCCCCGCCGGGCTGCATTAGGTAAGACTGCCGTTGTCTCTGTGCGCCTTTCAGAAGATACCATCAAGCGTCTGGACGCCATCACCACCCGCACCGGACACAGCCGCAATGAACTGATTCAAATGTGTGTGGAGTTCGGTTTAGAGAATATGGAAATCAAAGAAGATTAACGAAATCTCTGTTAAATTTAAAAGAAGAAGGGCAGCTGTACCGGTGTTATACCGTGTACTGCTGCCCTCTATTTGTTTATAATCCGTTGATTATGATAGCTTTATAATGCTCAACAGTCCCTTTGCCTTTAATGTCTTAACTGAAATTATCTTCATGGTCTTTTGACACTTATCCGTATAAGAATAGAACTTCTTTGACTTAAATTCCTGTTGCAGGGATTCTTCCTGCTCTTTCAATTTAGCAAAGTGAACCATGTACAAGCTATTATCAGCAGGACTTACAAAAATCAGGAAGTCGCATTGTGAATAATGATAGTAGCCCTCTCGTGTTTCCGTCTGTCCTGTTTCCTTATCTTTTAGATAGAACACATCTTCAAAGGCAATGTTCTGTGTTTCAGCTAAACGGGTATCTAGCTTGACTTCAATTCTGCTTGTGCGTCCGTCTTTCTGCACAATAAAATCAACGTCATTTTGGTAATTATCCTGTTCTTCACTCACATCCTGCACAGTATAGCCCCGGCCTGTCAGATAGTCTTTTACAATCTGTTCGGACTGTTTTCCTTCCTTGTTCTTCAAGACAAAGTAGCTGCTGTGCATCTGGGTTACCTCCGCTTTGCCGTCTTTGTGATAGCAGTACGCCGCTTTTTCTGCAATCCGTCCAGTGCAGCGTGACTATCAAATCCTTCTCGCAAGTCGTTTGAATATAGGTTAGCATAATGCTGTGTCATGGTCAAGGTGCTGTGTCCTAACACCTTTTGCAGCTTGAACACATTACCGCCAGACATACACCAGTTCTTAACAAAAGAATGCCGCAACAGGTGAACACTGGTCTTTTCAACGCCACGGCTGCGATTGTAGCGGGCTTGACTATGTTTCAGTGCGTTTGTGGATAACTGCTCATCATAGAAAGAAGGGAACAGATACGCTGTTTCGTCTGCATCCTGCCGCCAAAGGGAAATGTATTTCTTTAGGCAGCTTGCCAGAGCTTCCGACATAGGCAGCAGTTGAACGTGTTTATTCTTTAGACGTCGAAATGTAATCGTTCGGTCATCAAAAGATATATCCTGCATCTGCATTTCACAGACTGTTGCTTCTCGTGCTGCTGTTCCCAAAATAAAGTTGATGATAGCCCAACTGCGCCAGACAACAAAGCTATCCTCACGTTTCGGCGGCTGAATCAGTGCACAAAGTTCTTCCTGCGTGTAAACGTCCTTGATGGTTTCTTGTGCCTTTACCATCTTGATTTTGAACGGTGCTATTTCGTCCTGCTCCATGCACCAGTAAAGGAACACTTTCACCGAACGGATATAGTGGTTGACGCTGTTTGCAGTCATTCCGCTATCCGTCAAGTGGATAACATACCGCTTGAATCCTGCTTCATTCACGGCTAACTGCTCATCTGAAAGGAACCTCAAGAACCGTGTAATATCATACCGATAGCCGTTCAACGTGGCTTCTGCCGTGCCAGAATACTTCTTATCGTCTAAAAAATCTTGCTTTAGATTATCAAACCAGGCTGCATTCTTCTGAATCTTCTTCATTTTTGTACCTCTGACCTCTGCATTTTTTGAAAAAATCACAGGTACAAGCCCAAAAGCCCGCATAAAACAAAAAAGACGACAAACCGTTTCTTTCAACGATTTATCGTCCTTTTGGTGCGCTCGAGGGAACTCGAATCCCTGACCCTCTGATTAAAAGTCAGATGCTCTACCGGCTGAGCTACGAGCGCATATGTGCAAAACAATATTGCCGAATAATATTACCACAACCTGCGTAAAAAAGCAAGTACTTGGCGGCAAATCGCAGCAAAAATCTGTTCACCGCCGCCCTGCAGGGACCACGTTTGCATTTCATTGCACACGAAAGACCCCGGCAGAGTTCCACCATGGGAACTCCGCCGGGGTCTTGTTTTGTCTGCAGGGTCTTACACGCCGGAATAGGCGGAGAAGCCGCCGTCCACCGGCAGGCAGATGCCGGTGATGAAGCCCGCTGCGTCGTTGTTCAGCAAAAAGAGCAGTGCGCCCACCAGGTCCTTTTCGCTGTCGCCAAAGTGTCCCATGGGAGTGGCGGCAAGGATCTTTTTGGTGCGGTCGGTGGGGGTGCCGTCCTCGTTGAACAGCAGCTTTGCGTTCTGCTCGCTGGCAAAGAAGCCGGGGGCAATGGCGTTGACCCGGATGCCCACCTTGCTGAAGTGCACCGCCAGCCACTGGGTAAAGTTGGTCACCGCTGCCTTGGAGCCGGAGTAGGCGGGGATCTTGGTCAGAGGCAGGTAGGCGTTCATGCTGGAGATATTCAGGATGTTGCAGCCCTCTCTGCCTACCATCTGCCGGGCAAATGCCTGGGTGGGCAGCAGGGTGCCGATGAAGTTCAGGTTGAACACCATCTCCACGCCGCTTTCGTCCAGATCAAAAAAGGTGACGGTGTCACTTTCCAGATCGGTCATCTCAAAATATTCCTTGTCCGTGTTGGCACGGGCGTTGTTGCCGCCGGCGCCGTTTACCAGAATATCGCAGGGACCAAGATCTGCCAGCACATCCTCTGCCACCTGCAGGCAGTTTGCCTTGTTCATCACGTTGCAGGTGTAGCCTTTGGCGATGCCGCCCTCTGCCTCGATCTGGTCTGCCAGCTCTTTCAGCTTATCCATATTGCGACCCAGCAGCGCCACCTTTGCCCCCGCCCGTGCCAGTGCCTTGGCAAAGATGGAGCACAACGTGCCGCTGGCACCGGTGACCACCGCCACCTTGCCGGTGAGGTCGGTGTTCAGTACATTCTTTTCCATAACATCCTCCTTGTTTCCGATATCCGTGAGCCTAGTATAACAGACGCCGCTGCTGAATGGTAGAACGTTCTTATTATAAAGAGAGAAAAAGTTACGATTTTATCGTGGAACAAGCACGATGTGTTTTCCACTCTCCTGTGCAGAATCGTGCAAAATCGCAAAATTGACCTTGTTTTCCTTGAAAATCTTCTAACCCCTTCCGGGGCAAAACCAGTATGATAAATGCATCACAAACACATACTGACCCAGACCCGGGATGGTCTGCGGGTCAAAGCAGAATGAGAAGAAGTAAAGGAGATTTTTATGGCATCTGAAAAGAAAGCTGCCCTGCGTCCCTTCGGCATGAAGGACAAGCTGGGCTACATGTTCGGTGATTTCGGCAACGACTTCACCTTCATCCTCTCGTCCCTGTTCCTGATGAAATTCTACACCGACGTGATGGGCGTTTCTGCCGGTGTGGTGGGCATCGTCATGATGGCGGCACGCATCGTGGACGCCTTTACCGACATCACCATGGGTCAGATCGTAGACCGCTGCAAGCCCACTGCCGACGGCAAGTTCCGCCCCTGGCTCAAGCGGATGTGCGGTCCCGTGGCGATCGCCTCCTTCCTGATCTTCCAGTCCGGTCTTGCCGGTATGCCCTACGGCTTCAAAGTGGCATGGCTTGCCGTCACCTACATCCTGTGGGGCTCCATCTTCTACACCTCCATCAACATCCCCTACGGCTCCATGGCTTCCGCCGTTTCTCCGGAGTCCAAGGACCGCGCTGAGCTGTCCACCTGGCGCACCATCGGCTCCAGCCTCGCCAGCCTGGTCATCGGCGTGGGCACTCCCATGATCGCCTACGTTACCGTGGACGGCAAGACCATGCTCTCCGGTTCCCGCATGACCATCATCGCCGGCGTGTTCTCCGTTTGTGCCATCCTGTGCTACCTGCTGTGCTTCAAGCTGGTGCAGGAGCGCGTGCAGCTGACCACCAAGACCGAGAAGCTGGACTTTGGCAAGCTGCTGAAGAGCATTGCCACCAACCGTTCTCTCATGGGCATCATCGCCGCAGCCCTGATGCTGCTGCTGTCCCAGCTGACCATGAGCGGCATGAGCAGCTACGTGTACCCCAACTACTACGGCAGCGCCGCTGCACAGTCTCTGGCAAGTCTGGTGGGCATGGCAGGCACCCTGCTGATCTGCGCTCCCACCGCCGTCAAGCTGTCCCAGAAGTTCGGCAAAAAGGAGCTTGCCACTGCAGGCGCCATCGTGGGTGCGGCAGCCTACCTACTGTGCTTCTTCCTGCGCCCCGCCAACCCCTTTGTCTACGTTGCTTTTGCCGCCGTTGCCACCGTCAGCATGGGCTACTTCAACACCGTGGTGTGGGCAATGATCACCGACGTCATTGACGACACCGAGGTCCGCACCGGCGTCCGGGAGGACGGCACCGTCTACTCGGTCTACTCCTTTGCCCGCAAGCTGGGTCAGGCGATCTCCTCCGGTCTCATCGGCGGTCTGCTGACCATGATCGGCTACTCCGAGGCAACCGCCTTTGATCCCGCTGTCACCTCCAAGATCTTCAACCTCTCCTGCCTGGCACCCTTTGCCGGCTTTGTGGCACTTGCCCTGATCCTGATCTTCCTCTATCCCCTGAGCAAGGCTCGTGTGGAAGAGAACATCGCCACTCTGGCTGCACGCCGTGAGGGCAAAGAATAAGCCATCCTCTTCTCCTTAATGATTTACCCGATCTTTCTCGGGGGAACAGGCACCCTGCCGGAGCAAATGTTCCCGGCGGGGTGCTTGTTCTCTTTGGCGCAAGAGGGTATACTGAGGTCGTAGGAACCACCCCCATGGGAAAGGAGCAGAGCCATGAAAGTCGATCCGCTGCAGGTGCTGGCAAAGCTTGCCGCCGTCTATAACATCCCCGTCTGCCGGGTGACCCCGCCCTTTGCCGGGCTGGAAAATTTTGATTACGGTCTGCGGAAGGCGCTGGACCCGGAGTTTGACTGGCAGGAATTTGGCTACACCCTGCTGAAGCACGCCCCGGAAAACACCCTGCTGATCGCAGAGGGCACCTTTGAGCTGAAGTTTGCTCTGTTCCGTGTGCCGGACGAAAAAGATACCGTGTTTATGATCGGTCCCTGGACCGATGGTCCCCGCAGCGAATACTCCCTGCAGTGGACAAAAAAGTATCTGGGCGGCGCCGGCAATGAGGCGGTACAGGAATACTACAACGGGGTCCACATGCTTTCCGGTGACGACTTTGCCGCCGCCATCTACGCCGTGGTGTCTGTCCTCATGGGGCAGGAGGAGCTGAGCACCCGGCGGGTGAAGGAGTTTCTGCCCTTTATGTTCCAGCCGGACATCCGCTACTTCACCGAGCCCAGTTTTGAGCGGGACATTCCGGTAGCCATGATCGAGCAGCGGTACCAGACCGAAAACGATCTGCTGACCGCCGTGGCAAGGGGAGACGACACCGCCGCTCTGCTCTGCATCCACCAGTACAGCCGCTTTTCGCTGGGGGACCGGTTCATCGGCACCCTCTACCGGGAAAAGAGCCAGTTCATCATCATGAACACCCTGCTGCGGAAAGCCATCGAGCAGAACGCCGTGCACCCCTTCTATGTGGATAAGATCTCCTCCAGCTACGCCCGCCGCATCGAGGCGCTGAACACGGTGGAGGATGTCCAAGCCACAGCACAGCAGATGGTGCGGGATTACTGTGCCTACGCCCGCCGCTACTCCCTGAAGGGCTACTCTCCCACGGTGCAGAAGGTGATCAACCACATCAACCTGAATCTGTCGGAGCCCCACACCCTCAAGAGCCTTGCCGCCCTGTGCCACATCAGCCCCTCCTACCTGTCCTCTTTGTTCAAGCAGGAGACCGGCACCACCCTCATCGACTATATCAACACCCAGCGGGTCAGGCGTGCCGCCCAGCAGCTGACTGCCACCGACCGGTCCATCTCGGAGGTGGCGGAGGAGATGGGCATTCTGGACGTCAATTACTTTGCCAAAATTTTTAAGCGCACCTTTGGCATGACCCCCACCCGCTACCGCCGGGAGCACCGGAAAAAGTAAAAAAATCTACGATTCCGGCACAAAAATGTTCTATCTATTCCAGCGTTTTCCATGCTAGAATAGCATCAGTAAAAGAAGATGCCCAAACCCTAAACGATAGAAACAAAACAAGAAATAAGACAGGAGAATTTATCATGCGACAGATCCTTTCCCTGAACCAGAACTGGACCCTGACCTTCCCCAAGGGGGAGCGTGCTGCCCAGGCAGTCACCCTGCCCCACACCTGGAATGCCGTGGACGGCATGGACGGCAACGGCAGCTACCTGCGCACCACCGGCGTGTACAGCCGCACCTTTAAAAAGCCGGAGCAGCCGCTTGCCGGCGGTCGGGTCTATGTGGAGGTCCTTGCCGCCTCTCTGGACGCCACCGTCAAGGTAAACGGCACCGTCGCCACCACCCACGAGGGCGGCTTCTCCATCTTCCGTGCTGACATCACCGACCTGTGCCACGAGGGCGACAATGAGCTGACCATTGAGGTCAGCAACGAGGACACCCCCTCCATGTATCCCGCCTCTGCGGACTTTACCTTCTACGGCGGTCTGTATCGGGGCGTCAACCTCATCAGCGTGCCCAATGCCCACTTTGATCTGGACTACTACGGCGGTCCCGGCATCATGGTGACCCCCAAGCCCACCGCAGACGGCGGCGCAAACTTTGAGATCAAGAGCTTCGTCACCAACCCCGACGACAGCTTTACCGTCATGTACAGCATTGAGGACCCCTACGGATGCGAAGTCGCCTCCGCCGTGCGCCCTGCCGATAACACCGCTGTCACCATCTATGTGCCGGACGCAGAGCTGTGGAGCATGGACGAGCCCAACCGCTACACCGTGGTGGCACGTCTGCAGCGCAACAACGAGGCATACGATGAGATCTACGCCAACGTGGGTGTCCGCAGCTACACCGTCACCCCTGACGGCGGCTTTGCCATCAACGGCGAGGCAACTCCTCTGCGGGGCGTTTCCCGCCATCAGGACAAGCTCTACAAGGGCAATGCCCTGACTGCAGAGGACCACTACGAGGACGCACAGATCATCAAGGAGCTGGGTGCCAACACCATCCGTCTGGCACACTACCAGCACAGCCAGGACTTCTACGACGCCTGCGATGAGCTGGGCTTTGCGGTCTGGGCAGAGATCCCCTTCATCAGCGTGTTCAAGTCCGGCAAGGACGCCCACACCCATGTGATGGAGGAGATGAAGGAGCTCATCATCCAGAACTACAACCACCCCTCCATCCTGTTCTGGGGCATCTCCAACGAGATCCTCATCGGCGGCATCAGTCAGGAGCTGGTGGATACCCACCACGACCTGCAGAAGCTGTGCAAGGAGCTGGACCCCACCCGTCTGACCACCATTGCCCACGTTTCCAACACCCCCACCACCGGTCCCATGCACCGCATCACCGATGTGGAGAGCTACAACCACTACTTTGGCTGGTACGGCGGCAAGATCGAGCAGAACGGTCCCTGGCTGGATAAGTTCCACGCCGAGAACCCGGACATCTGCCTGGGCGTCTCCGAGTACGGCTGCGAGGGCATCATCAACTGGCACAGCAACACCCCCCAGTGCAAGGACTACTCCGAGGAGTATCAGGCTCTGTACCACGAGTACATGGCACAGGCATTTGAGGATCGCCCGTGGATCTGGGCAAGCCATGTCTGGAATATGTTCGACTTTGGCTGCGCAGCCCGCAGCGAGGGCGGCGTAAAGGGTCGCAACAACAAGGGTCTGGTGACCATGGACCGCAAGACCCGCAAGGACAGCTTCTACGTCTATCAGGCATACTGGGCAAAGGACCCCATGGTCCACATCGCCGGTCGCCGTCACGCCCAGCGCGCAGGGGAGACCACCGAGGTCAAGGTGTACTCCAATCAGGACACCGTGACCCTGTACTGCAACGGCAGGGAAGTTGCCACCCAGACCGCCCACCGTGTATTCAAGTTCAATGTGGCGCTGGACGAGGGCTTCAACGTGCTGGTCGCTGTGGCCGACACCGTGAAGGACAGCATCACCCTGGAAAAGGTGGACGCCGAGCCTGCCTGCTACACCCTGCCGGAGTTCAACGAGCGTCAGGAGGGCGTGGCAAACTGGTTCCAGCAGATGGGCAGCCTGGACCTGACTGCGCCCATGGAGTTCCCCGAGGGCTATTACAGCATCAAGGACAGCCTGGAAGAGCTTGCCAAGAACGAGGAAGCTTTTGCCATCGCTGCCAAGGCTGTAAAGCTCGCCAGCAACTTTGACATCAAGCCCGGCGAAGGCATGTGGGCAATGATGAAAAAGATGACCCCGGAGGCAATGGCATCCATGATCTCCACCATGCCCGACGGCTTCATCGAGAGCCTGAACGCACAGCTCATCAAGATCAAGAAGTAAACCGTTTTTTCGACCCGTGGAGCGGCTGCAGAGCCGTTCCACGGGTCTTTTTTATCACAGGAGGAGATCCGGGGCGGAGATATCCGGAACTTTCCTCTTTACAAACTCCCAAAGAATGGCTACAATCAAAGCAGCTGCTTTTCTCCCCGGCAATGCAGGGGAAGCATTTATATACAAAACCTGTTTTTACAGGCAATGCAGACAAAAACCGCGATACACAGGAGGTTTTCCGCCCATGAAGATCACTCGCCGTGCTGTTTTGCGCCTCACCGGTCTCACCGCCGCCTCTCTGGCACTGACCGGCTGCCGTGTTTCCGGAAATCTCGCCCTTGGCAGTAGCCTGCCCGGCTGGCTCCACAAGATGTTCGGCTGCTCTGCAGCATCCTCCGCTGCCTCTTCCGAAGCCGCCTCCGAGGCTGCCGCCTCTTCTGCCGCCCCTGCTCCTGAGCTGCCCGCCTACGATGCCGACCCCCTTACCGGAGAGGCAAAGCGCAGCAACGGGCGCATCGTGGGAGTCATGGTCAACAACATCAGCAACTCCCAGCGGCAGAACGCCCGCCCGCAGCGGGGGCTTTCCTCTGCGGATATCCTCATTGAGTCCAAGGTGGAGGGCGGCATCACCCGGTTCTGCGCCGTGTACCACGACGCCGACGCCATCCCGGAGGTAGGACCCCTCCGGTCCGGTCGGGACCAGTTCCTGCAGCTGCTGATGCCCTATCAGGCGCTGTACTACCATGACGGCGAAAGCGCCGCCTGCACCAAGTTTATCAGCGTCTACGACTACTCCGGGCTGAACATCGGGGGCAAGAGCTACTTCAACACTCCCACCCATCCCCATGCGGCACACCGGGACAGCCGAGGGCGGGATGTGGCATACGAGCACACCGAGTTCACCTCCGGTGCCGAGATCCGGAAGGCTGCCGCCAACGCCGGCATCAGCCTGAAATACGACTACGACACCACCTTTTTCCGCTTTGCGGACTACCGCACCAAGGAAGAGAATGCCATGAAGGATGCCGCCGTAGGCAAGACGGTGCACATCGTCCACTCGGACCACTACAAGACCACCTTTACCTACAGCCTTCTCAGCCGCAGCTACAAGATGCAGATGTACAGCCGTGCCGCCGGCAGCTTCCAGAACACGGTGGATGAGCTTACCGGCAAGCAGCTGAGCTTTGACAACCTGCTGGTCTGCTTTGCCCCCATCGACCGCTATCCCGGCGACTCCGGCGACGTGCAGCAGGTGAGCTACATCTCCGGCGGCGAGGCATTTCTGTTCAGCCGCGGCGGCGTGGAGACCGGCATCTGGCAGAAGGCATCCCCGGAACACCCCCTGCAGGTCTTTGACCGCAGCGGTGCCCAGATGGTCTTTAACCGCGGCAAGACCTATGTAGCGGTGGTGGACACCGACGAACGGTCCAATTTCAGCTACCAGTAAACGAGGAAACGCCATGAAACATATCTGGAAGCAGGCAGTGTGCACCGCAGCAGCGGCAGCGCTGCTGCTCAGCAGCTGCAGTCCGCTGCATACGAGAGAGACCGCATTCAGCACCCCGTCGGACCCTCTGACCGGGCAGGAGCTGCTGTACCCCGGAGAGCGGGTGGCTGCCGTCACCATCGAAAATACCCAGAACGACTCCGCCCAGTGGGGCATGGGCAGCGCTGCGGTGGTGCTGGAAGCACTGACCCAGAGCGGTTCCGCCCCCAGCCTGTGTCTGGTGTACCCCTCGGTAAGCTCCATGCCGGTGGTGGGTCCCGTGGCACCGGGGCAGGACCTGTACTGGCGGCTGCTCAGCGGGCAGCAGGTGATCCCGGTCCAGCGGGGCTGCGGGGTGTACACCCGCAACTACATGGACTACTACAACATCCACGCCGTGGACGCTCTGGAAGTAGGGCGCAACGGCTTTGTCTGCGACAGCGGCTGGACCGCCGCCCCGGCGTGGCGCACCAGCGGCAGGCTGCTGGAAGGGGTGCTGAAGGAGCTGAACATCTCCACCGGCATGAACCGGGCAGAGCTGTCCGCTTCCTCCTCCGGTGCCGAAAGCGGCAGCGGCAGCCCCCCGGTGCTGCCTGCCCTGCTGCCGCAGCAGACCGAGGGCAGGCTGCCGGATGCGGACACCGCCGATGCTCTGGAAGTGACCCTTGATTTTCAGGGGCAGGGGACTACCCGGTTCCGCTATGACCCGGACCTTGCCACCTACACCATGCTGCATCCCGACGGCAGCCCCCGCACCGACGCCAACACCAGCGCACCGGTGGCGTTTGACAACCTGCTGGTGCTGTACAGCTCCTCCTCCCTCCGGGACGACAGCCGGACTCTGGACTACGACCTGACCATGGGCGGCGGCGTCTGGCTCAACGGGGGGCACCTGTGGCACATCACATGGACCCAGGGCACCAGCTCCACCTTTGCCTTCTACGATGCCGACGGCAGTCCCCTCCACATCAAGAGCGGACGCAGCTACATCGCCCTGCTCTCCAGCCTCACCGGAGAAGAGCTGACCGTCACCGGATAAGATAACAAAAAACTGCTGCACCTTGCGATGCAGCAGTTTTTGTTTTGGTTTTTCCGGCTCTTACAGGTCCACCACACTGCCCACCTCGGCGGGGGTAGTGGGCACGACCCCAAGGGTCATCTCGTCCAGCTCCCGGTGCACCGTGAAGCTCACGGCACCGCCGGCGGCAAAGTCCGGGTGGTAGGTCAGCTCCAGCACCTGCCAGTCCTCCGGCACGGCGCAGAAGCAGTGGAGCAGCGCTCCCCGTCCCGCAGCAAGGTTCAGGGTGAACACCGAAGCGTCTGCGGCGTTCTCGCCGTAGAGGGGGGCGGCAAAGCTGCCGCAGTGCACCGGCTTGCCGTCACACACTGCCGTGATGCCGCTGCCCATGCCAAACAGCTCTCCCCGGGTCCGCACCTCCCGGCTCTGCAGGTAGCTTGCGCCCACCGGCAGCGCAGAGGCGGAAAGATTTTCCACCGAGAGATAGACCAGCGCACAGCCCAGCTCCTGCGCAGGGGCATAGCCCAGCAGCTCTACGGCAGCCCTGCCGTCCAGCAGCGCAGGTTCTCCTGCAAGCCGCGGCTCCTGCGCCCCGGCAGATACCCCGGTAAGCAGGGCAGCCGCAAGGCTGACCGCACCGGAACCGGCACATTTCAGGAATGACCGGCGGGAGATGGATTGGGACATGATGTTCCTCCTTGGATGGAAATGGGATCGTACCTTTATACAATAAAGGATTCTGCAGGCGATGTCAAGTCATGCACCGGCATCCTAGCCGGTTCTTTTCTCCGGAAACGGCTCAGTACTCCCCGTCGTCGTATGCCTCGTTTTCCTCGGTCTCTGCCTGTCCCTGCAGGGTGTCGGCATAGCCAAAGGGCACGATGTCGATTGCCTCTACCAGACGGTCCCGCATCCACAGCTGCACATCGGTCTGCACCGTGTAGCCGCAGCCCGGGTCTGCCATCCACTGTTCCGGATGGCGGGAGGGCAGGGCACGCTGGCTCAGCATACTCATAATGACGCCGCCGTGGGTGACGCACGCAGCCTCGGTGATATCCATGCGGATCATGTACTCAAAGAGCTTCAGCAGGCTTTCGGCGCAGCGGGCATGGAACTGCTCCGTGGGCTCTGCCCCTTCCGGCACAAAGCCGGAACCCGGGGTGATCCACTTTTTGAAATCCTCGTCCTTCACCAGCTCCTTCACCGGGCGGTTCTCGAACTTGCCAAACCCCGCCTCCCGCAGGTCGTGGACCGTAAAGGTATGCGCCGCATCCGGGAACAGGATGTTGGCGGTCTCCACCGCACGCAGCAGGGGAGAGGAGAACACCGTGTCCACCTGGGGATAGGCAAACCGCTCCTTCAGCTCGGCAAGCTGGGCACGCCCCTCCTCGCACAGGGGGAGGTCGGTGCCGCTGCCGATGTACAACCCCTGCAGGTTGCCGGCGGTCATGCCATGGCGGATGAGATGAAGTTTAAAGGTTTTCATGGAAAAGCACCTCTTGTCTTTCGGAGATTTTCAGGTGGCTGCCCCGCCGACCGCTTTTCAGAAGTGGTTGACCTCCACGGTCTCGGGGAAGACGTTCAGGTCCAGACGGCAGTTGTCCCGGATGGTAACGCTGGTCAGGGCGCTGCAGTCCTTAAAAGCGCCGGTCTTGATGTAGCCCACGCTCTCGGGGATGGTGATGTCGGTGAGGGCGGAGCAGCCGTTGAAGGCGCCTGCCTCGATGTACTCCACGCCGTCCTCGATGGTCACGGTGGTCAGGTTGGTGCAGCCCTTAAAGGCAACAGCGCCAATGCTGGTGACCGTGCCCTCCACCTTCACAGCGGTGATCTGGTCAGCCTGGTCTGCCCAGGGAGCCTGATTGTCGGAGGTGAAGTTGGTCATGCGACCGGTGCCGCCCACAGTCAGGGTGCCGTCTGCCAGTGCCCAGGTAACGCCCTCGCCGCAGGTGCCTGCGTTCTCGGCAGAAGCAGCAGTGCTGGTGCTTGCAGCAGGGGAAGCAGCGGTGCTGTCCTTCTTGCCGCCGCAGCCGGTCAGGGCAACGCAGCTCACAGTGATGATGGCAGCCACAGCCAGGCTGCACAGGCGGGTCTTGTTGATGAGTTTCATGGTTTTGTATCCTCTTCCTATTCCTGAGATAAACATTCTGGCATCTGCTCCTGCCGTCGTAGACTGTGCGTCCGGCAAGAACAGCACCAAGAACGTATTATAGCACAAAAGTGCCAAAGATGGAATATAAGAGTTGCGGCTTTTTCACCGCAGCGGGGCATTTCTTGCCGTTTTTTGGCAAAAAGCGGTGTATCGCCGGAAATTTTATTTTATCTTTCTAAAACTCAGCCACAAAATGTATGCGTTAATACCCATAGTTTAACATAGATGTGGTGCCCATGGCAATGCTTTTGACGAAAATGACGAAAAACATCGAAAAAAATCGTCACTTTTCTTGCTTTACAAGTCGTTTTCCGTTGTGTATAATCAACCTGCTGTAAACCAAAAATCAAGGATGTCCCTATGTCCGAACTTGAGGAGTCGATATCATGGAATTCAATCGTATCATCAAACTGCTGCGCAAGGAGCGCGGCATCACCCAGAAGCAGGCGGCAGAGGATCTGGGGGTCTCTCAGGCACTGCTGTCCCACTACGAAAAAGGCATCCGCGAGTGCGGGCTGGACTTTGTGGTGCGTGTGGCGGATTACTATAACGTCTCCTGCGATTACCTGCTGGGCCGCAGCGCCGAGCGCAACGGCATGATGCTGTCTGCCGAGGATATCCCCAACCCCGACAAGATGAAGGACAGCATCTACCACGGCAGCGTGCTGCCCACCATGAACAAAAAGCTGATCTCCAACAGCCTCAACGTGCTGTATGCCAAGATCGGGCAGTGCCACAGCAAGGCATTGACCACCGAGGTGAGCGCCTACCTGATGATGGCGGTTGCCAAGATGTTCCGGCTGCTGTACTCCGCCGAGCCCCACAACGCTGCCAGCATGTTCAGCATCGGGCAGCACAGCTGGCGGGGCTACTCCGACGCTGTGATGCGGATGTCCGAGGCAAACGTGGAGGCGCTGCTTGCCGGGGAAGAGGTCCACGGCGGCGAGGGGGTCAAGGACCCCGCCTGCCTTGCCATGACCACCGAAAGCCTGACCCGGGAGTTCCCCCTGTACACCCCCAGCCTGCTGAATCTGGTCAAGACCAGCGAGACCCACGTGAAGGGTTTGACCCCCGAAGGGTGACATTCCTGTGAAAATGCTGTAAATTGTGCTCCAAACCCCTTGCATCTCACCGGCAGAAACGGTATAAACAGGGTAGAGGATTTTGAAAAGCAGATTTTTATCAAGTTTCTATCTATATAAGGAGGACAATCTAATGTCTACTAAGATCTCTCGCCGCTCTTTCCTGAAGTGCACCGGCGCTTCCATTGCTGCTGTGAGCGCCGCCGGTATGCTGGGCGGCTGCAAGAGCAACGGCAACTCCACCGTGGTGGAAGTCAAGGTGGGCGATAAGGTAAGCAACTGGAATAATCTGGGTGTTCAGCTGACCAGCCTGTTCAAGCTGACCAGCGACCCCGCACAGGCAGGCTACGAATACATCGGCGTGCTGGTGACTGCAGTGAACCGCTCCAAGAAGGACACCTTTGCCATCGGCGCACAGAACCTTGCGGAGATCAATGCCGCTTACCCCGTGCCCCCGCTGGAGAATGTGGACGCCAACTTCCACGCCCTTGCTGCCGCTTCCACCGATTTTGCCGCCAGCTGCGACGGTCAGAGCGTGGAGTGCGGTGCCAGCATCGCCCTGTACAACAAGAACTCCCAGAGCTTCTCGGATTCCACCAGCCTGCCTCCTCAGGGCAGCGGCTACGTCCAGCTGATGCTCATGGTCCCCACCGGCTGGAAGCAGATCAACGTGACCTACATGCCCACCTTTGTGCAGGACAAGACCATCACCTTCGTCATGACCTCTGCTGATGTCACCAAGGCATAAGCGCCTTGGACAGGACTTGAATTTCGTCTAAATTGCACGTTGCTGCCACAAAATCTTCACAATTATTTTGTGAAAAGCATTGACATTCCGGCGTGGTTCGCCTATTGTATAGGTAATGCCCCTTTGGGCATAATTGTGTTTTGATCCTAAGGAGGAACGAATATGTCTATGGAATTTTCCCGCCGCTCTTTCCTGAAATATAGTGCCCTTACCGCCGTTGCCGTTGCCGGTTCCGGTCTGCTGAGCGGCTGCGAGCTGTTTGGCACCACCCAGCCTGTGGGCAAGGCAGGCGACACCCTGTCTCTGGAAGGCGCTCATAAGCTGGAGAACCCGGTCTACAACCCCCTGACCAGCACCCTCACCTGTGATCTGACCATCAAGTGCACCAGCAAGAACGGTCTGTCCCTGCGTCCGGAGCGCTTTGAAGTTGTGGTGACCTCTGCCGACGGCAAGACCACCACCACCTACAATCCCCTGGGCACCAAGAACAATGCCGTCAAGCTGACTCAGGCATACGGCGTCATCAACAAGGGCGAGACCAAGACCAGCCAGCTGGTTGTGGAAGGCATCACCATCCAGAAGGACGATACCGTTGCCGTCAAGTTCTGGCCCCGTAACTTTGCCACCGTCACCGGCGACCCCTATCAGGACATCTACGCCACCTGGGTGCTGCAGAACACTGCCAAGAAGATCGACACCATTACCACCGTCTGATCTTTTTACCCGTTGCATTGCAAGCCCGCGCCGCTCGGCGCGGGCTTTTTGCGTCCATCTTTCCGGCAATATGCAGCAAAATATCCAAAGTTTTTTAGTTGTTTTGTGCCTTGTGCACAGGCATATTTTCCTGTAAAATAGAATCATCCAATTGTGCAGGATGCGCAGCGGCACGCCGGGTGCTGCCGCGCTGTTTGTATTTTGCGGCGCTTGCGCCCCACCGGAAAAGGAGTGTTGCCTGTATGATCAACATGGTCAAACTGCCCACCAAGAAAACCAACCTGTTCCTGCGTGTGGCAAAGGGACATTTTGCCACCAGCCACAGCCACATCAACTACTATATTGATGTCACCACCCAGAAGTCCCGTCTGTCGGAGGCTAAGGCGGTCGCCAAGGAGCTGGTCAGCGCCTATCAGCACAATACCATCGTGGATACGGTACTCTGTCTGGACGGCACGCAGGTCATTGGCACCTGCCTTGCCAACGAGCTGACCAAGGACGGCTTTGCCAACATGAACGCCCACCAGACCATCTACGTCATCACCCCGGAATACACCACCGGCAGCCAGATCATCCTGCGGGACAACCTTGCCCCCATGGTCAAGGGCAAGCATGTGCTGATCCTTGCCGCCTCCCTCACCACCGGCTACACCGTACAGGCAGCCGTGGAGGCAGTGAACTACTACGGCGGCACCGTGGCAGGACTTTCTGCCATTTTTGCCACCACCCACGAATGTATGGGCTACGAGGTCACCTCCATTTTTGACCCCTCCAGCCTGCCGGATTACGCCAGCTACGATTCCCGGGACTGCCCCCTGTGCAAGGCAGGACAGCACATCGATGCGCTGGTAAACAGCTTTGGCTACTCGGCGCTGTAATTTTAACGGAAGATGCCAAAAGGCTGCTGCACCCCCGGGTGCAGCAGCCTTTCTTTGTTATGCTTCGCTTTTTACATGGAGATCCAGCCCAGAGCGTTTGCCACGGAGCTGGCAAGGATGATGGCGGCGAACACCGGGCACAGATACCGGATCATAAAGTCAAACACCGGCTTGCGGCGGAACCGCTGCCCATCCTGGGTGACTTCCTCTGCGATCTTCTCCACCCCGATGACCCGGGACACCAGCAGGCAGGTGGCAATTGCCGCCACCGGCATCATCACCGAGTTGGTCAGGAAATCGAAGAAGTCCAAAAACTGCATTCCGAACACCGTGACCTCTGCCAGAGGACCGTAGCCCAGAGCCGAAAGGCTGCCCAGCGCCACCATGATGCCGGCGATGAGCACCACCGATCGGGTGCGGCTCCAGCCCAGCTCATCCTCAAAGGTGGACACAGCGCTCTCGGTAAGGGCAATGGAGCTGGTGACCGCCGCAAAGAGCACCAGCACAAAGAACAGCACACCTGCCGCCGTGCCCATGCCCATGCTGTCAAAGACCTTGGGGATGGTGATGAACATCAATGCAGGACCTGCCTGCAGGGTGTCCGGGTCTCCGCCGGAGAAAGCAAAAACCGCCGGAATGATCATCAGACCTGCCATAATGGCAATGGCAGTATCAAAGATCTCCACGTTTTCGGTAGATTCCTCAATGGAGACGTCCTTTTTCATGTAGGAGCCAAAGGTGACCAGAATGCCCATGGCGATGGACAGGGAATAGAACATCTGTCCCATTGCCGTCACCACCGTCATCCAGGAAAAGTTTGCGGGGTTGGGCACCAGAAAATACTTTACGCCTGCCAGAGCGCCGGGGCGGGTCACCGAGTAGCCTGCAATGACCACCGACAGCACCACCAGCACCGGCATCATCACCTTGGACACCCGCTCCACGCCGTTGCGGACACCGGCAAAGATGATGCCCAGAGTGATCACGGTAAACAGCAAGAAGGACAGCTCCGGCAGCAGACCGTTGCTGATAAAGGTGGAGAAATAGCCGTCTGCCGCCAGCGCACTGCCCCTGCCGCAGAGGTACTCTGCAAGGTAGTGCACCACCCAGCCGCCAATGACCGAGTAGTAGGGCACGATGAGAATGGGGATGATGGCGTTGACCCAGCCGCCCAACCGGAGACCCTTGCCCTTGCCAAAGGTGCCGTAGGCGCTCACCGGGCTTTTGCGGGTCATGCGTCCCAGAGCGGTCTCTGCCACGATCATGGTGTAGCCAAAGGTGGCTGCCAGCAGGATATAGACCAGCAGAAAGATGCCGCCGCCGTACTTTGCCGCCAGATAGGGGAACCGCCAGATGTTGCCCAGACCCACTGAGGCACCGGCGGCAGACAGCACGAACCCGATCTTACCGGAGAACGCACTGCGCTTGTGCTGTTGTTCCATAATAATTTCCTCTTTTCCTTTTCTAAACAACGATCCCTGTAAAAAGATCAGAGCAAGTGTACCACAATTGCCCCGGGCTTTGCAACCGACCCGCCTTATAGTTTTACTTCCGGGGGAACACAAAGGGATTGCGGCGGTACACCGCCACCAGATACAGCGTCATAAAGCACCAGACCACCGGCTCGCAGAGGATCACTGCATCGTAGGCAAACCGGGGGATGAACACCAGCACAAAAAGGATCTTGCCCACCAGCTCAATGACGCTGGAAAACAGGGGCAGGATCTTTTCTTCAAGGCTCTGCAAAGCGTAGCGGGTGGACAGCAGCACCCCCAGCACCGCATAGAAGGGAGCGTTCCACCGCAGGTAGCGGGCACCGTTTTCCAGCACCACCGGTTCCACCGAGCCGGAGATCAGCCGCACCATCCACTCCGCCCCCACATTCATCAGCAGCACCGAGGCGACCGTCACCACCACCGAGTAGATCCACACCTCCCGCATACCCTGGCGGATCCGCTGGGGCTGCCGCGCCCCGTAGTTCTGGGACACAAAGGTAGACGCCGCATTTGCCATGGCGATAAGGGGCATATCCGTAAAGGCAAACAGCTTCCGGGCGGCGGTGTGTCCCGCAATGGTCAGGGTGCCCAGACCGTTGATGCCGTACTGCAGCACCACCGACCCGGCGGACACGATGCTGCTCATAAGCCCCATGGAGATGCTCTGGCTGAACAGGTCCCAGTACAGCTTGCCGCTCACCGCAAAATGCCGGCGCTCCGGCAAAAGGATCCGGACCCGTGCCGCCACATACAGCACGCACAGCACCACCGACACCCCCTGCGCAAGGACCGTGGCGACTGCCGCACCCTTTACCCCCATGCCGAGCCCTGCAATGAACCACAGGTCCAGCACCACGTTCAGCGCCGAGCTGATGAGCAGGAACACCAGCGGCATCACGCTGTTGCCGATGGCACGCAGCAGCCCGGCGCACAGATTGTAGGCAAACATCACAAGGACCCCAAGGTCAATGACGATGATGTAGCCGTAGGCATCCTCCAGGATCTCCGCCGGGGTGTCCAGCAGCTCCAGCAGGGGACGCAGTCCAAAAAAGCCCGCAGCGGTGATCACCAGCGAGGCAATAAGCCCGATGACCAGCGACCCTGCCACCGTCTTTTTCAGCAGGTCCTCGTCCTGCGCCCCGTAGGCACGGGCGGCAACGATCGCCAGACCGTTGCCGATGCCCAAGCCAAAGCCTACCAGCAGCTCGTAGATGGCGCCGCAGGAGCCAATGGCGGCAAGGGCGGTATCCCCCAGCACATTGCCCACGATCATGGTATCCACCGTGTTGTACAGCTGCTGGAACAGGCTGGAAACAAGGATGGGCAGCATGAACAGCACCAGACTCTTAAAGATGGGACCGTGCATCAGGTCCACATTCATGCGAAAAGGTCCTTTCTTGCGGGACAGGGTTTGGGTCATAGGGTTCCTCCTGATCTTTCTTTTTCCACAAAAGGACCCTCTCAGTCTCGCTGCCGCTCGCCAGCTCCCCCGAAGGGGGAGCTTTTCTGTGCTGCCCGGAAGCAGCATTAAAACCTCCCCCTTTCGGGGGAGGTGGCAATGCGAAGCATTGACGGAGAGGGTTTGTTTGCAGCTTCTTTGTTGTTTTTTACAGCTCCTGCGTCTCAAAGCCGCTGCCGGTGAGCACCTCCACGCTGCCAAAGCCTGCTGCCCGGATGGCGGCAGCAGCTTCGTCAAAGCCGTAGGTCAGAGCGGCGGTCTCGTGGGCATCGGCGGTGATGATCACCTTGCCGCCCATGCGGCGCCACTGCTCCAGCAGCCACGCCCCGGGGTAAAAGTCCTTCCGGTAGCCCCGGTACACCCCGCCGGTGTTTACCTCCAGCAGGCAGCCGTTGTCTCTTGCCGCCTCCAGCGCCTTCAAAGCAGCCGCCCGGTAGCGGGGAGACGTCTCGTCAAAAAAGCTGCCGTCGCCGTTCAACTTTTTGATCAGGTCCATGTGCGCCAGAATGTCCGGCTTCCGGGCAGCCATGGTCTCCACCTGCGCAAAATACGCTTCCACTGCCCTAAGGGGGTCTCCGTCAAAGTCCTGCCGGATGCAGTCCCACAGATCCTCGGAGCGGAAATCCACCTCGTAATATCTGCCGGTGTTTTTACCGTGGAGATAGTGGGTGCTGCCGATCCAGTAGTCGTAGCCCGCCGGGCGCTCCCCGCTGAGCAGGTCCCACTCGATGCCGCAGAGGATATCCACCTTGCCCCGGTACTCCATTTTGAGCCGGGCAATGGTCGCCCGGTACTGGGCGGTGCGGCTGGGGCTCATGCAGTATTCCCGGTCCTGAAGGGTGTAGCTGTGCCCGGTAAAGCCCAGAGTGGTCAGCCCCTGGGCACACGCCGCAGAAGCCATTTCCTGCAGGGTGTTTTTGCCGTCGCAGAGGGTGGAGTGGCAATGGACGCTGGACTTTTTATACTCTGCCATGGAGCCTCACTGCATCCTTTCCTGCTTGACCTTGTGGTCGATGACGTGGCGTTTTTCCAGCTCACGGGTCACATCCTCCACCGTGATGCCGGCGCTGACCATCAGCACCAGAACATGGTAGGCAAGGTCGCTGATCTCGTAGACCGTTTCCGCCTTGTCCTCTTTTTCGCCGGCAATGATGACCTCGGTGCACTCTTCGCCCACCTTTTTCAGGATCTTCTCCTTGCCCTTTTCAAACAGGTAGGTGGTGTAGCTGCCCTCCTGCGGATGGGTGCGGCGTCCCCGGATCAGCTCATAAAGCCCCTGCCAGCTGAACTGCTTCAGCTCCGGGGAAACATACACCGGGTTGAAAAAGCAGCTCTCGGCACCGGTGTGGCAGGCGGGACCGTCCTTTACCACCTCCACCACCAGCGCATCGGCATCGCAGTCGGCGGTAATGGACACCACCCTCTGCACATTGCCGCTGGTCTCGCCCTTGCGCCAGATCTCCTGACGGCTGCGGCTCCAGAACACGGTGCGTCCCTCCGCAATGGTCAGTGCCAGGGTCTCGGCGTTCATATAGGCAAGGGTCAGCACCTCTTTGGTGTAGTGGTCCTGCACGATGGCAGGGATCAGACCTTTTTCGTCATACTTCAGTTCCATAACGGTTCTCCCTCCCCGGACGGGGATAATGTATATAATATCGTATTCAAGCCAAAAATGCAAGATTCCGGCGCACTTTTTTACAGCCGCATCTCCACGCCGCTTGCGTTCAGGTACTCTTTCAGCTCCCGGATGGTCAGCAGCTTCTGGTGGAAGATGCCTGCCGCCAGCCCGGCGTCGATGCCCTTGTGGCGGAACAGCTCCAGAAAGTCCTCTTTTTTGCCGGCACCGCCGCTGGCAATGATGGGCACATTCACTCGTGCCGCCACGGCGTCCAGCATCTCCAGATCAAAGCCGCTGCGGACGCCGTCGGTGTCGATGCTGTTGAGGCAGATCTCTCCGGCACCGTGGTCTGCGCACCAGCCGATCCATTCCAGCGCATCCCTGCCGGTGTCCTCCCGTCCGCCCTTGGCAAAGACCCGGAACTGCCCGTTCACCCGCTTTACGTCCGCCGAAAGCACCACGCACTGGTTGCCGTAGCGCTGCGCCGCCGCCGGGATGAGCCCGGGGTCCTTCAGGGCACCGGAGTTGACGCTGACCTTGTCGGCGCCGCATTTCAGCACCCGGTCAAAATCCTCCAGCGTGTTGATGCCGCCTCCCACGGTCAGGGGGATAAAGATCTCCCCGGCGACCCGGGTAAGGATGTCGGTAAAGAGGGCACGTCCCTCAAAGCTGGCGGTGATGTCGTAGAACACCAGTTCGTCGGCACCGGCGGCGTTGTACATCCGTGCCATCTCCACCGGGTCCGCCACATCCCGGATGCCCTCAAAATTGGTTCCCTTGACCACCCGTCCGCTGCGGACGTCCAGACAGGGGATAATGCGTTTTGTGATCATCTGCGGTCCCCCTTTGTTACGGCTGCACCAGCTGCACGCAGCGTGCCAGGTCCAGTGCCCCGGTGTACAGGCTCTTGCCAAGGATCGCTGCAGCGACCCCCATTTGCTGCAGTTCCAGCAGCTCCGCCTCGGTGGAGATGCCGCCGCTGGCGGTAAACGCCACCTGCGGCAGCTGTGCGGCAAGCTGGCGGTACAGTGCCAGATTGGTGCCCTGCATCGCCCCGTCACAGGCAATGTCGGTGTAAATGATGGCGGTGCAGCCTGCATCGGCAAGCCGCCTGCAGAAGTCCGCCCCCTTCTGGGCGCTGACCTCCTTCCAGCCGTGGATCGCCACATAGCCGTCCTTTGCGTCCACGCCTACGGCAATGCGGTCTCCGTACTGCCGCAGCATCCGGGCGGTAAAGTCAAAATCCGTCACCGCCACGCTGCCAAGGATGCAGCGCCCCACCCCCAGCGAGAGGTATTTTTCGATCCGCTCCTGGGTGCGGATGCCGCCTCCCACCTCGATGTACAGCCCGCCCTGCTTTGCCAGAGCGGCAATAGTATCGTAGTTGGAAAGGGTGCCGTCCTTTGCCCCGTCCAGATCCACCACATGAAGATTTTTTGCCCCTGCGGCAAGAAACTCTCTTGCCTGTCCGCAGGGGTCCTGCCCATAGACGGTCATGCGGTCATAGTCGCCCTGCGTCAGCCGCACCACCTGTCCGCCCCGCAGGTCAATTGCCGGAAATAACTGCATTGTTGGTCCTCCTTTATGGGGGAACGAGCCCTCTCAGACTGTCACCAAAGGTGACTGAGAGGGCGATTCCACTTATAGCTCCGCAAACGCCTTCAGGATCCGCAGCCCCGTGTCCCCGCTTTTTTCCGGGTGGAACTGGGTGCCGTACACCTTGCCGGCACGGACCACCCCGGTGACCGGGATGGAATAATCGCTGGTGGCAAGGGTGCTTTCGGCACAGTTTTTGCCGTAGTAGCTGTGGACGTAGTAGACATATTCTCCCTGCCGGATGTACCGGAACAGAGGGTCCTCCCGCACCAGATGCAGGGCGTTCCAGCCGATCTGCGGCACCTTCAGGCTCCGGTCCGCAAGGTCCGGCTCCAAGGGGCAGACCTCCCCTTTGACAAAGCCCAGTCCGGCGTGCTCGCCGTACTCGTAGCTCTTTTCAAACAGCAGCTGCATCCCCAGACAGATGCCCAGCAGAGGCTTTTTTTCCGCCTCTTCCCGGAGCACCGGCACCAGTCCCGTGGCGGTGAGCTTGTCCATGGCGTCGCCAAACGCCCCCACTCCCGGCAGGATCAGCCGGTCCGCAGCACGGATGGTATCTGCATCGGCGGTGACCACCGCTTCCAGCCCCAGCTGCCCAAGGCTGGAACGGAGGCTGAACAGGTTGCCCACCCCGTAATCCAAAATTGCGATCATACCAGCAGTCCTTTCGTAGAGGGGATCTCGTCCCGGTGTGCTTTGTCGATCTTTACCGCCGCTCCCAGAGCACGTCCCGCTCCCTTGAAGCACGCCTCCAGTATATGGTGGGTATTTTCCCCTGCAAATTGTACAAAGTGGAGGGTGGCGGGCACGCTGCGGGCAAAGCCCAGCCAGAACTCCTTGGCGCATTCCACGTCAAAATCTCCCACCTTTTCGGTCTGGCAGCGGATGTCCCAGTTCAGGGTGCACCGCCCGGACAGGTCCACGGCGCAGAGGACCAGTGCCTCGTCCATGGGCAGGTGGAAGCTGCCGTAGCGGCAGATGCCCCGCATATCTCCCAGCGCCCGGGCAAATGCCTGCCCCAGGGCGATGCCCACATCCTCGGTGGTGTGGTGGTAGTCCACCTGCACATCCCCGTGGCAGGTAAGCACCAGATCGAACCGCCCGTGGCGGGCAAACAGCTCCAGCATATGGTTCAGAAATCCGCAGCCGGTGTCGATCTCATAGCGCCCGGTGCCGTCCAGATCCAATGTCAGGTCGATCTGGGTCTCGTTGGTGTTGCGCTCCATGGAAACGATTCGCTCAGACATGGTTCATTCCTCCAGGATCTTATCCAGCGCCGCCAGCAGCCCCTGCATCTGCTGCGGGGTGCCGATGGTGATGCGCAGCCAGTCGGCAATGCGGGGGGCATCAAAATGCCGCACCAGTACGCCGTTTTCCTTCAACTTTTTGTATAGTGTTCCGCCGTCTTTCCGTTTGGTACTGGCAAACAGGAAGTTTGCACGGCTTTCCAGCACTGCAAAGCCCCTTGCTTCCAGCTGCTGCTTTGTCCAGTTCCGGGTCTCCACCACGGCGGCGCGGGTGCGGTCAAAATAAGCGGTGTCCTCCAGCGCTGCCTGCCCCGCCTTCAGGGTCAGGCGGTTGATGTTGTAGGGGTTCAGACTGAACTTTACCCGGTTCAGGTCTGCAATGAGCTTTGCATTGCCCATGGCAAGCCCCAGCCGTGCCCCTGCCAGCTGCCGGGATTTGGAAAAAGTCTGCACCACCAGCAGGTTGTCGTACCGGTCAATGAGGGGCACACAGCTTTCCCCTCCAAAGTCTACATACGCCTCGTCCACAATGACCACATTGTCCGGGTTTGCCTGCAGGATGCCCTCGATCGCCTCCCGGGGCAGGGCGATGCCGGTGGGGGCGTTGGGGTTGGCGATGACGATGGTCTGCCCCAGCCCGTAGTAGTCCGCCGGGTCCAGCATAAAGTCCTCCTTCAGGGGGATCACGTTGCTGGGGATGTGGAGCAAAGAGCACCACACCCCGTAGCAGCCGTAGGTGATGTCGGCATAGGCAAGGGGGTGCTGCTCATCGCAGAAGGCACGGAGGGCAAAGAACAGGTTCTCGTCGCTGCCGTTGCCTGGCATGATCTGATCCGGCTGCAAGCCGAAATGCGCCGCCGCCGTCCGCAGCAGCTGGGCGCAGGCGGGGTCGGAGTAGAGCCGGAGCTTTTCCACTTCTGCCTCGTTTACCGCCGCCACCACCGCCGGGGAGGGCATATAGGGGCTTTCGTTGGTGTTCAGTTTGATGTACTGCTGGTCCTGAGGCTGCTCCCCGGGGGTGTAGGGGGTCAGCGCCTCCAGCGTGGGGGAAAGAAAACGACTCATATAAAAACCCTCTCAGTCAAAGCCTTGCGGCTTTGCCAGCTCCCCCAAAGGGGGGAGCTTTTTTGCATCTTACGGTTCCCACTCTCAAATCTCCCCCTTTGGGGAAGCTGGCGCATATGCGCCTGAGAGGGTCACTTCTCATACCGGATGGTCACGCTTTTTGCGTGGGCGTGGAGTCCCTCCCGCTGGGCAAAATCCGCAATGCGGGGTGCCACCTGTTCCAGTGCCTCCCGGGTGTAATAAAGGAAGCTGGACTTCTTCACAAAGTCGTCCACACCCAGGGGGCTGGAGAACCGGGCGGTGCCGCTGGTGGGCAGGGTGTGGTTGGGTCCTGCAAAGTAGTCTCCCAGCGCCTCCGGCACGTTGCGTCCAAGGAAGATGCTGCCGGCGTTGCGGATCTCGTTCAGCACCCCAAAGGGGTCCTCCACGCAGACCTCCAGATGTTCCGGGGCGATGATGTTGCACGCCTCGATCGCCTTGTGGAGGTCGGTGCAGAGGATGATCTTGCCGTTGTCGTCCACGCTGGCACGGGCAATGGCGGCACGGGGCAGCTGGGGGATCTGCTTTTCCAGCTCCTCCTGCACCGCCTTGGCAAGCCGGGGGCTGTCGGTGACCAGCACCGGGCTTGCCAGCTTGTCGTGCTCTGCCTGACTCAGCAGGTCCGCCGCCACCCATGCGGCGTTGCAGCCGTCGTCTGCCAGCACAAGGATCTCGCTGGGTCCGGCGATCATGTCGATGCCCACCTTGCCAAAGACCTTGCGCTTGGCGGTGGCAACGTAGATGTTGCCGGGTCCCACGATCTTATCCACCGCCGGGATGGTCTGGGTGCCGTATGCCAGCGCCGCCACCGCCTGTGCCCCGCCGGTCTTAAAGATCTTTGTCACCCCGGCGGTGGCAGCAGCGGCAAGGATCACCGGATTCACTTTCCCGTCTTTTCCGGCGGGGGTCACCATGACGATCTCGGACACCCCTGCCACCTTGGCGGGGATCACATCCATCAGCACCGTGGAGGGGTACGCCGCCGTGCCCCCGGGCACATAGACTCCTGCCTTTTCAATGGGGGTGTATTTCTGTCCCAGCAGCACGCCGGGGGTATCGTTCAGCACAAAATTCTTGTGCACCTGCTGGCGGTGGAAGTGCTCGATGTTTGCCGCCGCCTGCCGCAGGGTCTCCAGAAAATAGGGGTCCATGGAGGCAAGGGCAGCGTCCATTTCCTGCCGGGTCACCTGCAGGTCCTCCAGCTGTGCCCCGTCAAATTTCAGGGCGTATTCCTTCAGCGCCTCGTCCCCCCGGGCACGGACGTCCGCAATGATGGCGTCCACCACATCCTCCACGTTCTTTTCGGCGCGGATATCCCGGTTCAGGATCTCTTCAGGCTTCAGCTCATCAAAGTTGTACAGCTTGATCATTTTGCGTCCTCCTTGTTCTGCAGCTGCCCCCGCAGCTTTTCCAGCATGGTGTCCATCTCCTTGTGCTTGAACTGGTAGCTTGCCTTGTTGGCAATGAACCGTGCGGAGATGGGCATGAACCGGGTGACCACCTGCAGCCCGTTTTCCCGCAGGGTGGTGCCGGTCTCCACAATGTCCACGATGACATCCGAAAGCCCCAGAATGGGGGCAAGTTCAATGGAACCGTTGAGCTTGATGATGTCGATATCCCGCCCCATGGAGGCGTAATAGCTCTTTGCAATGTTGACGAACTTGGTCGCCACCCGCACCGGGCGGCTGGGGTCCTCCTGATAGCCCTCCGGTGCCGCCACGCACATCTGGCATCTGCCCAGCCCGGTGTCCAGCAGCTCATAGACGTCCGCCGACGCCTCGGTAAGGATATCCTTGCCCACGATGCCCACATCGGCGGCACCGTGCTCCACATAGATCGCCACATCGCTGGGTTTTACCAGAAAATACCGGATGCCTGCCGCCGGGTTCTCCACCACCAGTTTCCGGGTGGCGTTGTAGTCCTCCGGGCAGCCGTAGCCGATGCCTGCCAGCAGCTGGTATACCTTATCTCCCAGCCGTCCCTTGGGCAGCGCCACGTTGAGCATGCGCTTGCCGGTCTGTTGCTGCTGCACCGGAGGCAGGGGAGCGCTGAGCCGGTCCAGCTCGTCCAGATACACCGCAAAGCCGATGGCACCGGCACCGGGGGTAAATTTCTGCATCAGCAGGTCGTACCGTCCGCCCTTCAGCAAAGGGCGGGGCAGGGAGGGCAGGTAGCCCTGAAAGACCAGACCGTTGTAGTACTCCATCTCTCCTGCCAGGGTCATATCCAGCCGGATGACCCCGCCCAGTTCCCGCAGGGGCTCTTCCAGCGCCCGCAGCTCTGCAGCGGCAGCGGTCATTGCCTCGTTGCGGCACAGTGCCTCCACCCGGGGCAGGATGTCCGGATAGCTGCCCGCAAGGTCCAGCACCCCGCAGAGGGTCCCGGCGGCGTCCTCCGTCAAGCCGGCGGCAAGGGCGGCGGTGCGCAGCTCATGGGCATTCTTGGCACGGAGCTTTTCCAGCAGGGCGGGGCGGGGAGCGGCGGGGACCCCCAGAGCATCCAGCAGCCCGAAAAGATACCCCATGTGGCTGATCTCCAGCACCCACGGACGCCCCAGAGCCGCCAGAGACTGCGCCGCCAGACACACCGCCTGCTGCACCTCCGGCTCCTCCACCCTGCCCAGCATCTCCAGACCCATCTGGGAGATCTCTTTAAAGGTGTGGCTCTCGGCGGAGGGGCGGTAGACGTTTTCGTGGTAGTAGTACCGCAGGGTGCTGCCGGGGGCAGGCTGGGCGGTCTTGGCAATGGAAAGGGTCACGTCCGGCTTCAGCGCCAGCAGCCGCCCGTCCAGGTCGGTAAAGGTAATGACCTGTTCCGAGGAAAGGAAGCTGCGGTTCTCCTGATACAGCCCGTACTCCTCAAAGCGTCCCATGTGATACTTGCGGCAGCCCGCCGCCTCGTACAGCCCCCGCAGGGCAAAGGAGGCGCGCTCCTTAGGCTGCAGTGTAGAAAGATCAAATTCCATGTAGCTCCCCCTGTTCCTCCCTCCGGTCCAGCGCTTCCGGACCGGGCGGCTCTGCCGCCGGTAATGCACATCCCACTGTGTGCAGACCTTTGTTCTCTGCTTTTATTTTACTTTATCTTGGTAAAGCTGTAAAGTGTGAAAGTGAACGTGTTTTGCACTTCCATGATACATTTTTTCTGTGCGTTTGTACAGAAAGGCGAAATTCTTTCATGGAAACGCCCCTCCATGTGATGGACAGTAAAAAAGGGAGGATGCACCAAGCCGTGCATCCTCCCTTTGGAGAGCCTTATTTCTCGCTGAACTCGCCCTGCGCCGGGTCAAAGACCAGCTCGTGGTCGATATAATCGTGGAAGTCTTTGGAGAAGTCCGAGGTGGTGCCGTAGTATTTACCGCCCTGCTGCCGGACGTTCTGATACATCTCGCTGATCTGTGGATGGTAGGGAACACCGTCCTTTACGCCCAGAATACTGGTCACACTGCCGCTGCCGCCGGCAGAAAGCTCCCACCGCAAAAACTTCTGGTTTCCTGCCGTCAGCAGGCAGCTCTGGGGATCTGCGGCATAGCCCTGACTTCCCAGCAGGTAGCCGTAGAGCTGGGCACCATCCGCCCGGCTGCTCTGGACGCAGAAGATAAAGCCGTCGGAGCTGATATAGTAGATCCGTGCCCAGTCGGAATACCCCCAGTCGGCTTGATCCTCCGCCAGGATCCCGAACGCCTCCTGCTTTCCGTCTCCGTCATAATCGGCAGGGATGAAATACTCCAGCGCTCCGGCGGTGTTTAAGCCGTAAAGGTCCGCCAGCTCCTGCAGGATGCCGCTTTTGTTCTTTTCCCATGCCTGTTCCGGGCTGCGCTGTCCCGTCACGCCGTTCTGTGCCGCCAGTGCATCCGATGCACCGGTGCCCACCTCCACGAGCTCGCCTTCCCGGACCCTGTAGACAAGCTGCTCATCGTAGCCGTCTGCCACATACCAGCCCTCTGCCGCCGGACGGAGTCCTGCTTCTGCGTAGGAGCACAGCGGTTCTCCCCCGTAAACGGTCCATGCCATGGTAAAGTACTCGCTGTAGGGATAGCCCACCTCAAACAGGGCAAAGGTCTGGTTCCCGCTGGTCAGGTAACTTGCCGAAAAGTCTGTGGGGTCCATGGCTTCCTGATTTGCCGGTGTGCCGCACAGCATATCGTCCTCGCTGAATTCCTGTTCGGGGTCGCACAGCACCGTGACTGCCCCCTCCGAGGAGATGTAATAGATGTGCAGCCGCTCCCAGCGGGGGTAGCCGTTCATGGGCGATGCCTCCCCAAAAAAGCCGAACGCCTCCTGCTTTCCGTCCCCGTCATAGTCGTTGACCATCACATAGCGCTTGCAGGACGCATACCGGCTGTCCACCGAAACGGCGTCCATCACCGCCTGAAATTCCGCTGTCCGGTCCACCGTCTCCGCCGCCGGGGCAGAGGCAGTGTTTTCCGCCGCCTTGTCCAGCATGGAAGTCACGCTTTCGTTGAGGGTCCCTTCGTTCCGGCGGATGGTCTTTTTGCCGCAGCCGCTGCACACGGTCAGCAGCATACAGCAGGTCAGCACCGCTGCAAAAACTCTCTTTTTCATTCCGAATCCTCCTTGGTAATACCTTGCAGGTCCTGTTTTCCGCCGCTTTCCGCAGTGCGGCGGACTGTCCTTTCCAGTGTACCCTTTTTTGTCGGAGGGGTCAATAGCAAACGCCCGCTTCCGTCACCGAAAGCGGGCGTTCTGTCATATCCTGTGGGTTTCCGTCAGCGCTCAGCCCAGCAGGTCAAGGACGGCTGCCTTGGGGCGTGCCCCCACTGCCTGCCGCACCAGCTTGCCGTTTTCAAACACCAGCAGGGTGGGGATGCTCATGACCCCAAATTCCCCCGCAAGCTCCGGCTGCTGGTCCACGTTCACCTTGCCTACCTTTACGTCGGTGCGCTCCTCCGCCACCTCGTCCACGATGGGGCTCAGCATGCGGCAGGGACCGCACCAGCTTGCCCAGAAGTCCAGCAGCACGGGCTGGGTGCTGTGGAGCACTTCCTGCTCAAAGTTTTCTTTGGTGATGGTAATGACAGCCATATCGTTTTACCTCCTGAATGGGTGTTGTGTTTTATTGACAGCATCAGTATACCCCAAACCTTCCGGCTTTTCCGTGACCGGGTCACGCAGGACGCAAAAAGAGCCGCTGCATCCATGGGTGCAGCGGCTCTTTGTATCGGTTTATCGTTACTTATTCAGCATTTCCTTTACGGTCTTGCAGATGGTGGCAGCGTCCAGACCATACTCCTTCAGCAGGTCCCATGCCGGACCGGAGCAGCCGAACTTATCCTGCACGCCCACACGGCGCACGGGGGTGGGCAGCTTTTCGCTGAGGCAGGCGCAGACCGCCTCGCCCAGACCGCCCACGACGCTGTGCTCCTCGGCGGTGACGATCTTGCCGCACTCCTTTGCCGCCTTGAGGACGATCTCCTCGTCCAGAGGCTTGAGGGTGTGGATGTTGATGACCCGGGCGTGGATGCCCTCGGCAGCCAGCTGCTCGGCAGCCTTCCGTGCCTCGTTGACCATCAGACCGGTGGCAATGATGGCAATATCACTGCCCTCGGTGATCTGCTCGCCCTTGCCCAGCTCAAAGTGGTAGTTTGCCTCGTCGTGGAACACCGGCACTGCAAGACGACCAAAGCGCAGGTACACCGGGCCCTCCATGGCAAAGGCGGCGCGGACGGCAGCACGTGCCTCCACGTCGTCTGCAGGGCAGATGACGGTCATGCCGGGGATGCTGCGCATAAGGGCAAAGTCCTCGCAGCACTGGTGGGAAGCGCCGTCCTCGCCCACCGAGATGCCGCCGTGGGTGGCACCGATCTTGACATTCAGGTGGGGATAGCCGATGGAGTTGCGCACCTGCTCAAAGGCACGACCGGCGGCAAACATGGCAAAGCTGGAAACAAAGGGCACATAGCCCATGGTGGACAGACCTGCCGCCACGCCCATCATGTTCTCCTCGGCAATGCCGCAGTCGATGTGGCGTGCCGGGTATGCCTTGCGGAACACACCGGTCTTGGTGGCAGCAGCAAGGTCTGCGTCCAGCACGATCAGCTCGTCATGCCCTTCGGCGGCAAGCTCCTTCAGGGTATTGCCGTAGCTTTCACGGGTAGCAATATTTTTCACGTCTGCCATCTTACTTGTCCTCCTGTTCCAGAGCGGCGTAGGCGGCATTCAGTTCTTCCATTGCCACCTTGTACTCCTCATCGTTGGGTCCCTTGCCGTGCCAGTCCACGGAGTTGGTCATATAAGAAACGCCCTTGCCCTTGGTGGTGTCCAGAATGATGCAGGTGGGCTTGTCCTGCTCTGCATGGAATGCCTGCATGGCAGCCTCGATCTGGTCAAAGTCATGACCGTCGATGGTCACCACGTTGAAGTTGAAGGCACGCATCTTGTCTTCCAGCGGAGCGCTGCTCATCACCGTCTCGGTGGTGCCGTCGATCTGCAGGTGGTTGCGGTCCAGCATGACGCAGAGGTTGGAGAGCTTGTAGTGGGCAGCAAACATAAATGCCTCCCAGCACTCGCCCTCTTCCACCTCGCCGTCGCCTACGATGGTAAAGACGTTGATGCCCTTGTCCTTGAGCTTTGCGCCCAGTGCCATGCCGCAGGCGGCAGACACGCCCTGACCCAGACTGCCGGTGGACATATCCACGCCGGGGGTCTGGTTCATGTTGGGATGTCCCTGCAGGTAGCTGCCGATCTTGCGCAGGGTCTTGAGATCTTCCACCGGGAAGAAGCCCCGCTCAGCAAGGGCGGCGTACAGCGCCGGTGCTGCATGACCCTTGGACAGCACCAGACGGTCCCGGTCTGCCTTTTTGGGATCCTGAGGATCCACGTTCATCTCCACGAAATAGAGGTAGCTCAGCACCTCGGCGATGTCCAGACTGCCGCCCGGATGACCGCACTTTGCGCTGTGAGTGCCCTCGATCACGCCCATGCGGATGTGGCAGGCGTGCTTTGCCAGGGTAAGTTTTTCTGCATTTGTCATGATGGTCCTCCCGTATGAACCTCAGATTTGCAAGTGTTTAAAAAAGCCTTTCAACGCACCGGGAACAGAGATCTGTCCGCAGCGCACTCTTTTTCAAGTTTATATTATCCATTCTATGCAAAAAGGTCAAGCTTCTTCATGCAAAATGTACACTGCCGGGGAAATATTCTCCGAAATTTCCCGCTTTTTGGTGAAATTGCGATGGTCTTACCCCCGTCTTGACAGGGCAGCGGCTTTTTTGCTATACTTTTTCTGTTCCCGGCAGGAAGCCGGGTGGGCGGGCTGCAGCCTGCCGGTCCCTTTTGAGGGAGCTTTTTGCATTGCTTTGTCATATTTTTATCAAAAGACGCCACGAAGGGGTCTGCTTTCGGCATGGATGCCGGGCAGACCCCTTTTTTTGCGTCCCAAGGAGGACTTTTTATGAAGACCCGGACCCACTCTCCCGCCCGCAAACTGGTGCTGGCGGCGCTGTTCCTTGCCCTTGCCTTTGTGCTGCCCCTGCTCACCGGTCAGGTGCCTCAGGTAGGCAACATGCTGTGCCCCATGCACTTCCCCGTACTGCTGTGCGGCTTTGTGCTGGGGGGACCCTGGGGGCTGGCAGTGGGCTTTGCCGCTCCGCTGCTGCGGTCGGTATTTTTCGGGATGCCACCCATGTACCCCGTTGCCATTGCCATGGCATTTGAGCTTGCCGCCTACGGCGGAGTCTCCGGCTGGCTGTACCGGAAGGCAAAGCACACCCTGCCCATGATGTATGCCGTCCTGCTGACGGCGATGGTGGCAGGACGGCTGGTGTGGGGCGCTGTGCGCTTTGTGCTGGCAGGGCTTGCCGGCAGCAGCTTCCCCTTCAGCGCCTTTTTGTCCGGGGCGCTGTTCACCGCCCTGCCCGGCATCCTTGCGCAGCTGGTGCTGATCCCTCTGATCCTCACTGCCCTGCAGAAGGCTAAGCGGATGGACTGACGCCCCTGCCTTATATCAGAAAACGCCCCGGCAGCCGCCGGGGCGTTTTTGCGTAATTTTGCGTAAAAAGATCAGTCCTGTCTGCGCTTTGCAAGGTCTTTGGTGTACAGGGCACGGGTGGCGTTGAGCACCGCAATGATCATGACACCCACGTCCGCAAAGATGGCGGTCCACATACTGGCAAGACCCAGAGCGCCCAGCAGCAGGCACACTGCCTTGACCCCCAGTGCAAACACGATGTTCTGGTACACGATGCCCAGGGTCCGGCGGGCAATGCCCATGGCAAGGGCGATCTTGGCGGGGTCGTCGTCCATCAGCACCACATCTGCCGCCTCAATGGCAGCATCGGAGCCAAGGGCACCCATGGCGATGCCCACATCGGCACGGGACAGCACCGGCGCATCGTTGATGCCATCGCCCACAAAGGCAAGGTTCTCCTTGGGCTTCTTTTCTGCAAGGAGCTTTTCGATCTGGTCCACCTTGTCCCCGGGCAGCAGCCCTGCGTGGTACTCGTCCAGACCCAGCTGTGCGGACACTGCCTTTGCCACCGGCTCTGCGTCACCGGTGAGCATGACCGTCTTGCGGACCCCGGCTTTTTTCAGGGCACGGATGGCGGCGGCGCTGTGGGGCTTTACCACATCTGCAATGAGCAGGTAGCCGGCATAGACGCCTTCCACCGCCACATGGACGATGGTGCCTGCCTCACTGACCTCCGGCACCTGCAGTCCCAGCTTTTCCATAAGCCGGGTGTTGCCGGCGGCAACGGTCTTTCCGTCCACCTGTGCGGTGACCCCGTGACCTCCCAGCTCCTGCACCCCGGTGACCCGGGCAGAGTCGATGTCTCTGCCGTATTCCGCCTTGATGCTCAGGGAGATGGGGTGTTTGGACCAGCTTTCTGCCAGGGCAGCGGCTTCCACCAGCTGCTCCGGGCTGAAGTCCCCGGCAGGGTGGACCCCCACCACCTTAAAGGACCCCTGGGTCAGGGTGCCGGTCTTGTCGAACACCACCACGCCGGTGTGTGCCAGCTCCTCCAGATAGGTGGAGCCCTTTACCAGAATGCCGCAGGCAGAGGCACCGCCGATGCCCCCAAAAAAGCTCAGGGGGATGGAGATGACCAGCGCACAGGGGCAGCTGATGACCAGGAAGGTCAGGGCACGGTAGACCCACTCCCCGAACCGTGCCGGCTGTCCCATCATCAGCAGCACCACCGGCGGCAGAAAGGCAAGTGCCAGTGCGCCGTAGCAGACGGCGGGGGTGTACACCCGGGCAAACCGGGTGATGAAGTTCTCGGCACGTGCCTTTTTCATGCTGGAATTTTCCACAAGGTCCAGGATCTTGGACACGGTGGATTCCCCAAATTCCCTGGTGGTCCGCACCTTCAGCAGACCGGTCATATTCACGCAGCCGCTGATGACCTCATCCCCGGTCTTTACGTCCCGGGGCAGGCTCTCGCCGGTAAGGGCGGCGGTGTTCAGGGCAGAAGCGCCTTCCACCACAACACCGTCAATGGGCACCCGCTCCCCGGGCTGCACCAGGATCACGGTGCCTACTTCCACATCATCGGGGTCCACCTGCTCCAGCTTGCCCTCTTCGTTTTCCACGTTGGCGTAGTCCGGGCGGATGTCCATCAGGGCACTGATGCTCTGGCGGCTCTTGCCCACCGCCACGCTCTGGAACAGCTCGCCGATCTGATAAAAGATGATAACGGCGCAGCCCTCCACATAGTCTCCCAGCGCAAAGGCACCCACCGTGGCAACTGCCATCAGGAAGCACTCGTCAAAGGGCTGACGGTTTTTGATGCCCTTCAGCGCCTTGCGCAGCACATCCCAGCCCACCACAAGGTAGGGGATGCAGTACAGTGCCAGTTCCACCGGCATGGGAAGTTCCGGCAGCAGACCCAGCACCACCACCATGGCAAGGGCAATGAGGATCCGGTACAACGTCTTTTTCTGTTTTTTCGTCATACAAAAAACTCCTTTTTGGTCCGGTACAGCAGGGCGGGGAACACACCGGCGGTTTTTCCGCCGCAGCCCTCGGGGCGGTGGCTTTCAACATATTTTCCCCGGAGAAATTGCTTTTCCACCCTTTCCCCCGTGTTTTCCACAACTTTTTCCCAAGGAAAACCTGCATTTTCACGCTTTTTTTCAAAGTTTTCCGCAAAACGTGTTGAAAACCCCGTGGAAAGTGTTGAAAACCGTCCGTTTTTTCCACCGAAAAAGCGCAGTTCAAGGCGCCGGGGGCGTAAAAAGCTCCCCCGAAGGGGAGCGGGGCGCAGGATCCCGGCTGCAGGGTCAGATATCAAAGATCTGGCAGTCGTCCTCCACCTTCTTGCAGGCAGCAAGGACCTGCTCCATGGTGGCGTGGGGGTCTGCATCCTCGGCAAACTCCACCTTCATCTTCTGGGTCATAAAGCTGACGGTCGCCTTTTCCACACCGGCAACGGTGTTGGCGGCGTCCTCCATCTTTGCGGCGCAGTTTGCGCAGTCCACTTCGATCTTATAGGTCTTTTTCATAGTAAGTACCAGCCTTTCTTTTTATGCGGGCGGCGTGCCCGGCTTATTCCTCGATATGGTCCATCCCCATGGAGAGGATGCTGCGCACATGGTCATCGTCCAGTGCGTAGTACACGGTCTTGCCCTCCCGTCGGAACCGCACCAGCTTGGAATCCTTCAGGACCCGCAGCTGGTGGCTGACGGCGGACTGGCTCAGCCCCACGGCGTCCGCAATATCCTGCACGCACAGCTCGCTGTCGTGGAGGGCATACAGGATCTTGATGCGGGTGGAGTCGCCAAACACCCGGAAAAGATCCGCCAGTTCGTACAGCACCTCATCATCCGGCATCTCCACCGGCGGAAGGGAGGCAGAAGGTTCGGTCTGCTGGGACATCCGGCTCACTCCTTTCAATTTGTCATATGAGCATCTGTTCATGTGTTCATGATACCACCGGTCCTCTGCTCTGTCAAGCCTTTTTGACCAGAAAATCAAAAGAATTTTTTCTGCGTAAAAACGCAAAAAACCTGCATTTTTATTTTGCAAAAAGCCTGCGTTTTCCCGCTGCCCCAAAACGCAGAAAAGGCTGACGCCAAACGGCGCCAGCCTTTCAAAGATCTATGATTCAGCAGCCCATAAACTCCGGCAGAGGCTTGCCCTGCTTGCGCCACTGATGATACTCGGCGGTGGCGGCAAATTCCACGTCACCGGCAGAGTTCAGCGCCGTCTCCACAGAATCCTGCACCACGCCGATGATAAAGCCCACGCCCACCATCTGCATGGCGATGTCGTTGGAGATGCCAAACAGGGAACATGCCATGGGGATCAGCAGCAGGGAACCGCCTGCCACACCGGAAGCACCGCAGGCGCCCAGAGCGCTCATGGCGCTGAGCACGATGGCGGCAGGCAGGGACACCTGAATGCCCAGAGTATTTGCCGCTGCAAGGGTCATGATGGTAATGGTGATGGCAGCACCATCCATGTTGATGGTGGCACCCAAGGGGATGGAAACGGAATACATATCCTTGTCCAGACCCAGCTTTTCACACAGAGCCATATTCACCGGAATGTTAGCGGCGGAGCTGCGGGTGAAGAAGGCGGTGAGACCGGACTCCTTCAGGCAGCGGAACACCAGCGGATAGGGGTTGCAGCCCAGATAGATGAACATGATAAAGGGGGAGACCACCAGTGCCATAAACAGCATGGTGCCCACCAGCAGCGCCAGCAGCTTGCCGTACTGGGTAAAGATCGCCAGACCGTTGCCGGAAACGTTGGTGTACACCAGACCCATGATGCCAAAGGGGGCAAGGTTGATGATCCAGCGCACGATCTGGGACACCGCATCTGCAGTGTTTGCCATAAAGGTCTTGGTGCTCTCCGAGCCGATGCCCTTCATGGCAAAGCCGAACATGCACGCCCAGAACAGGATGCCGATGTAGTTGCCGTTCATGATGGCGCTGACCGGGTTTGCCACAAAGTTGGTCAGCAGGGTGCCCATCACCTCGCCCAGACCCTGGGGGATCACGTCAGACTGTGCGGCGTCTGCCAGCACCACGGTGACCGGGAACATAAAGCTGGTGACCACTGCGATCGCCGCCGCAAGGAAGGTGGTGAGCATGTACAGCCAGATCACCGTGCCAAACCGGCGGTCCAGCCGGGAAGAGCCCTGTGCCAGTGCGCTTGCCACAATGACGAACACCAGCACCGGGGCAATGCCCTTCAGCGCCCCTACGAACAGGTTGCCCAGCTCCGACACCCAGCCTGCACCGGGAACTGCCAGTGCCAGCACGGCGCCGACCACCAGACCCACCAGAATGCGCAGGATCAGGCTGACGCTGTTGTACTTTGCCACAGCTGCTTTTAAAGCCTTCATGATATAATAACACTCCTCTAACGTTGTACGCCCACTGCGTACATTTTTCCTGTTTCTTACTCAAGAACAGGTGTCATTATAGCACACACGGCAAGGAAATGAAAGTGTTTTCAGCCCTTTTCTGCCTGCAAAATTGTCTTTTTGTGTATTTTTACCAGAGACCCTCCCAAAACTGTATTTGTCTCAGATACAGTTTTGGGTCTGGGACAAAAAACGCCTGCCCCGGCGGGGCAGGCGTTTGGTGCTTTTAAGGTTTACTCCAGCGGCTGGGTCAGCGCCATCTTCTGGTAGGCGATGCGGGGCGTGCCGTCCGCCACATGGATGATGCCGCAGCGGGTAAAGCCGTTCTTTTCCAGCATATGCTGCATGATCTTGTTGTCGGCGTGGGTATCCGCCCGCAGGGTCTCGCAGTGCTCCAGACACCACTGGAACACCTCGGTGGACACCCCCCTGCGCCTGCCTGCAGAGGCAAGGCGGTGGATGGTGCCATAGGGCAGGGTGTCATTGAGCCAGCTGCCCTCTTCGATCACCGCATAGGTAGGGTCCGGACCCAGAATAAAGGCAAACACCGCTTCCAGCTCCCCGTTGACCACATACACAAACAACCGGTTGGAGTCGATATCCTCCTCCAGCATCTGCCGGGAAGGATAACTCTCTCCCCACTGTGTGGGGTTGCCCGACTCTGCCATCAGCCTGCGGGCACGGGCATAAATTTCCATGATCCGGTCCAGATCGGACCGCACTGCTCCACGAAACATCCTGATTCCACCCTCTTTTTGATTTGATCCGCAGCTTCCTGCGCTGCGCTGCCATAGGGATATTATACTACAAATTTCCATAAAAGACCAGTTTTTTGACACCTCCGGCAAAAAAACAGGACACAGCGCCGTTTTTGCACTGTGTCCTGCTGCCGGTCGCTCCCTTATGCTCTGGGGCGGCTGCGGGCGGTGCGCACCTGCCGGTACTCCCGGGGGCTCACCCCGTAGCGCTCGTGGAACAGGCGGTAGAAGTAGCTGGTGTTCTCGTAGCCCACCATGCTGATGATCTGCTGGATGTTCATATCGCTGCGGCGCAGCAGCCGTGCCGCCGTTTCTATGCGATGCTTCTGCAAAAGCTCCTTGTAGGTGCGCCCGGTCTGGGCGCGGACACACTCGCTGACATACGCCAGCGACACTCCGTAGGCACGCGCCACGTTGGACAGGCTCGCCTCCCGGTAGTTCTGGGTGATCTCATGCAATGCCGCCTCCACCAGCGCTTCCCGACTCACTGTTTCGGTGCGCGGTTCCAGCGGAAACCGATTCTGTGTCATGGATATTTCCTCCGTAAGGGTGCGGCGGACGGGGGACAGGGGGATGTCGGACATCCGCCGCACGGGACTTTCCGGTCCCTTGCCGGGACCTGTATATCCTGTATACGAAATAAGGACCTCCATAATTGCAGGAAGCTAAAAACTTTTTAATTATTTTTCGTCTCACGGAAAAAGGCTGCCCGGCACATTGCCAAGGCAGCCTTTTCCGAGAAGAAAATAAGGAAAACACGAACCCCAGAAGGGAAAGTGAGAAAAGCTCAGAACATATTTTCGTCCTTATACCGTCCGCTCCGCACGAACTGTACCCACTCCGCCACATTCACGGCGTGGTCCCCGATGCGTTCCAGATATTTGATGACCATCAGTAGATCCAGCGCTGCATCCACCTTGCCGGGGTCTGCGGCGATCTCCTGTGCCAGGGTGTGCTTGATGGCGTTGAAGTCGTAATCCACCTCATCGTCTGCGGCGATCACCTGCCGGGCAGCGTTCTCGTCCTCGGCGGTAAGGGCAGCAAGGGCGTCCAGGATCATCTGGTGTGCCTTTCTGCCCATGGCGATCGCCTGACTCACTGCCGGGTCTCCCTCCTTGCGGACGGTGACCAGATGGGGGATGATCTCTGCGATGTCGGAGGCATGGTCTCCGATGCGCTCGATGTCGGTGACCACCTTCATGGCGGTGGAGATGCGGCGCAGGTCTCCTGCCACCGGCTGCTGCCGCAGCAGCAGGGTCATGCAGCGGTGCTCAATGTCCCGCTCCATGTTGTTGATGCGACCGTCGCCCTTGACGATGTCACGGGCGGCATCGGCGTCGGCAACGCAGAGTGCTTCCAGCGCCGCTTCCACGGCGTCGGCGCAGTTCTTTCCCATGTCGGTCAGGGCGCTTTTCAGCGTCTCCAGATCGGTGTCGTATTGTTTGCGGATGCTCATTGTTGTTTCCTCCTTTAGCCGAACCGTCCGGAAATGTAGTCCTCGGTGCGCTTATCCCGGGGTGCGCTGAAGATCTTTGCCGTCTTGTCCACTTCCACCAGTTCGCCCAGCAGGAAAAAGGCGGTACGGTCGCTGATACGTGCCGCCTGCTGCATATTATGGGTGACGATGACCACGGTGTAGTTCTTTTTCAGCTCGCTCATGAGCTCTTCCACCTTCATGGTGGAACCGGGGTCCAGAGCGCTGGTGGGCTCATCCATCAGCAGCACCTCCGGCTTTACCGCAAGGGCGCGGGCGATGCACAGACGCTGCTGCTGTCCGCCGGAAAGTCCCAGTGCGCTCTTTTTGAGCCGGTCCTTCACCTCGTCCCACAGGGCTGCGCCCCGCAGGGAGCTTTCCACCAGCTCGTCCAGCTCCGCCTTGCTGCGGACGCCGTGGAGGCGGGGACCATAGGTGATGTTGTCGTAGATGCTCATGGGGAAGGGGTTTGCCTTCTGGAACACCATGCCCACCCGGCGGCGCAGGTCCGTCAGCTCCATTTCCCGGGCAAAGATGTCCTCACCCCGCAGCCGCACGTCACCCTCGATGCGCACCCCCGGCACAAGGTCGTTCATGCGGTTCAGCGTTTTTAAAAAGGTGGACTTACCGCAGCCGGAAGGTCCGATGAGAGCAGTGATCTCTTTTTCGCCCACATCCAGCGAGATGTTTTTCAGCGCCTTGAAATCCCCGTACCAGAGGTTCAGGTCTTTTGCCGAAATCACCGGCACATTCGTGTTTTCCATAGAATACCTCATTATTGAATTGAAACGAGCCCTCTCAGGCGCTGTGCAATGACTGAGAGGGGTCCTCTCTTTTTACTGCTTCTGCTTCAGTTTTGTTTTTGCCAGCCGTGCTGCCAGATTGATGACCAGCACCAGCACCAGCAGCACTGCGCCGATGCCCCAGGCAGAGGCAAAGTCGCCATCCTCAAAGGCACGCAGGTACAGCAGCACCGACAGGGTGGCACCGTTGGAGGTGTACGCCTTGACGACGCCCTTGGCAATGACTTCCGCTGCACCGGCGGTGAACAGCAGGGCGGCGCTTTCGCCTACGATGCGTCCCACTGCAAGGATGCAGCCGGTGACGATGCCGTCGATGCTGCAGGGCAGCACGATGGTGCGGATGATGTGCCACTTGCCCGCACCCAGACCCATGGCACCCTCCCGGTAGCCCTGGGGCACCGTTTTGAGGGATTCCTGGGTGGTGCGGATGATGGTGGGCAGGTTCATCACCACCAGGGTCAGACTGCCGGACAAAAGACAGGTCTGGAAGCCCAGCGCCTGACTGAACACCAGCATACCCACCAGACCATAGATGATGCTGGGGATGCCTGCAAGGGTCTCGTTGGTGAACTCGATGACCTCAATGAGCCGCCGGTTGGTGGCGTACTCGGTCAGGTAGACTGCCGCACCCACCCCCAGCGGCAATACGATAAGTAATGTCAGCAGAATGACATACAGGGTGTTGAGAATAGCAGGCAGGATGCCGTCGGTCTTTTTCAGCACACTGGCGGTGGTGGAAAGGAACTTCCAACTGATGTGGGGGATGCCCCGCACCAGCACCAGCGCAATGATGCCGGTCACCAGCAGGATCACCAGCACCGCCGCTGCCCACACCAGTGTGTTCATCACCCGGTTCCATGCCCGGCGGGAGGGCGAAAAGCTCTTAGTCATTCCGGTCTCCTCCCTTCAGCACTACATTCAGCACCACATTGATGATCATGATAAAGATAAACAGCACCAGCGCAATGCTGAACAGTGCCTGCCGCTGCAAGCCGCTGGCGTAGCTCATCTCTTTAGCGATGGCAGTGGTCAGGAAGGTGACGCTGCGGAACAGGCTGTCCGGCATGTTGGGACTGTTGCCTGCCACCATCATCACCGCCATTGCCTCGCCGATGGCACGACCGATGCCCAGCACGATGCCGGCGGCAATGCCGCTTTTGGCGGCGGGAATGCTGATCTTGAACCATGTCTCGGTATCGGTGGCACCCAGTGCCAGACTGCCCTGCTCATACTCCGGAGGCACCGCATTCAGCGCCGTCACCGACACCGACACGATGCTGGGCAGGATCATGATGGACAGCACCACGATGGCGCTGAGCAGGCAGGCACCGGACGCCTTGCCAAAGGTCTTTGCCACAGCGGGCACCAGCACCTGCATGCCCAGCAGACCAAACACCACGCTGGGGATGCCGGACAGCAGCTCGATGGCGGTGACCACCACCGTGCGCACCTTGGGGTCTGCTGCCTTGGACAGGAACACGGCAGTGAGCAGCCCCACCGGCACCCCGATGAGGGATGCTCCCAGAGTGCCGTAGATGCTGGAAAGGATAAAGGGCAGGATGCCAAACAGCGGCTCTGCCGCCGTGGACGCCCACTTGCTGCCAAAGAGGAAGGAGAATAGCCCGATCTTGCGGATCGCCGGCACGCCGGAGAGCACCATGTACACCGAGATGAGCACCACGCAGCCCACCGCCAGCATACCGCACAGGAAGAAGAGGAAATTCATGATGGCTTCCAGCCAGTCGGCGGGGGTGCGGGGCAGACGGACCCGGCGGGGGGAAAAAGTATTCTTCGTCATAAAACTATGCCTTTCAGCAAAACCGCACCGTCCCGCACCGTTCAGGGGCAGGGCAGTGCGGCAGTTGATTCTGCTTGGTCCTCCCAAAGGGAGAAGGAGTTACTCGTTCACCGGCACAGCGCCTGCGGTGCGGATCAGGTCCGCAGCGTCCTTGCTGGTGGCAAAGTCGAAGAATGCCTGTGCCTGCTCAGACAGGGTGACGCTCTTGTTGGTGACGAACACGAAGGGACGCTGGATCTTGTAGCTGCCGTCCTTGACGGTATCCTCGCTGCACTCCACGCCTTCCACGGTGACCATGGCGACGGTGTCGCCCACAGCGGACAGGGAAGCGTAGCCGATCGCCAGAGGGTTAGCCTCCACAGCGCTGATGACAGCGCCGGTGGCGGTCAGCTCCTGTGCGTACTTGCAGCTGTCCTTCACGTCCACGATGCTCTCAAAGCCGTCACGGGTGCCGGAACCAGCCTCACGACCGATGAGCACGATCTCGCCGTCCTCGCCGCCGACATCCTTCCAGTTGGTGATCTCGCCGGTGAACATCTGCTTCAGCTGGTCCACAGACAGGTCTGCCACCTTGCTGTCCTTGTTGACGATGATGGCAATGCCGTCCAGAGCCACGGTGGTGCCGTCCACATCGTTCTTCTCCTCGTCCTTCAGCGCACGGGAAGAAAGACCGATGTCCAGAGTCTTGTCGGTAGCACCGGTGATGCCTGCGCCGGAACCGGTGGGGTCATAGCTGACGGTGACGCCCGGCTCCACCTCGGCAAAGCCCTCGGTGAGAGCGGCAATGACGTTCTTCATGGAAGTGGAACCGCCGGTAGCAACATTGCCGGACAGGGTTCCTGCAGCCTGCGCTGCAGAAGAAGCGGTGGACTCTGCAGCAGAAGAAGCTGCGGTAGAGGCAGAGGATGCTGCACCGCCGCAGGCGGTGAGGGCAGCGGCAGCAGCAACTGCGCCGCAGGCGGTGATAAAGGAACGACGAGTGATCTTTTTCATAATTATTTCCTCCAGACTTACGCCGGACCCCCGTCCGGCAACCTGTATGTGTGTTTTCCTTGGGAACGGCTCTATTGTATCCCACCCCGCCCGCTGCCGCCACCATGGACGTGCAAAAAATGCGTAAAACTTTGTGCACATTGCCAGCCCCAATGTAAAGAACCGGTAATACGCCCCACGCAAAAAAGGCATCCCCCGCCGCTCCCAAAGGAACGGCAGAAGATGCCTTTTGCTCTTATCTGTATTTTATTACTGCAGCAAGCCGATGTTACTCCACACCGGAAGTAAGGACCTTTCCGTTGCTGTCGCAGCGGAACACGGCAGTCTTGCCGTTGTACTTTACCCGCAGCTCATAGCTGCCTTCCGTATACTTCACCGGCACCGTGTTTTCGGATTCCAGACCGAAGTCCAACCCGTTGTATCTTCCATATCCATGGGGTTCTACCGTAAGAATGTAGTTGCGGTTGCTGAAGTCCATGGGATACTGATTGCCCTGGGCATCCGTAAAGGTGCCGGTAATATCCGTCGGCTTGATGCTCACCTTGTCGGCAGTGTTGTTCCGGATGGCAAACAGGGGCTTGTACTGGATCTTAGTCCCCACCCCGCCTGTAACGATCACCGGCTCCTCATAGATAAAATCCACTCCGTCGATGGTCACCCGGACGCTTTTGTCCGTGGTGCCGCCGCAGCCGGTAAGCCCACCGGCAGCAGCCAGCGCCAGTACCCCGGCGCTCAGTTTCAGAAAGGTTCTGCGATCCATCCTTTTTACACTCCTTCCGGTCCCTTTTATCCCGCTTTATTTCTTCAGGACAAAGGTTTTTGTGGTATAGTCCAGTGTGTAGGTCTCCTTGACGTCCATGCCGCCGATCACCACACAGACCTCCGCCTTTTTGTCGGCGATCTTCTGATACAGTGCCCGGTCCGTCATCTTAAAGTTCAGGTAGCCCTTACGAGGCTCCCAGTTGCTGCCAAGCTTTGCCAGCCAGCTGTCCTTGGACGGAAGGTCCCCCGCTGCGCCGGTACCCTTCATCAGGGGCTGGGTCTGCCCGTCAACGGTCATCTGGAAATTCTGCTTGCACTGCAGGTCCCAGCCACCCTTGTCCAGATTCTTCAGGTACACCTCCACCTTGAATTCCGCCCACCAGGGGGTGCTGGAATTCAGGGAACTGGGATGCTCCACCGTATCCCAGCCCACCACTCTGGCGGTATATCCGCCAAAATCGGTGTCGGTCCCCACATCCCCGCAGCCGGTAAGCATACCGGACATGGAGACCGCCACTACGGCGGCAGCTGTGGTTTTCAGAAATGTGCGACGATCCATTTTTGCAGTCATAACGATGCCCTCCTAAAAATTCTCTGCAGCCAGAGGTACTATCCTATTCTAAGCGTACCACATTTTACCGGATAGTCAACCTCGAACCGGTAAAAAAGCCCCCTGTGCACAAAAAATACACAGAGGGTCCTGTTTGCCGTTCCGGCTCAGCAGCAGCGGCTGCCGTCGGGGGCGTAGAACTGCACATATTTGCGCCATTTGCCCTCGCCGATGGTGTGCTTATAGCAGTCCACCAGTGCATTCACCGTGTCCATGTCGGTCTGTTCCGGGGCACCGGGGCAGGGCAGCACCAGCACCCGGAACCACGCATCAAAAAGGTGCTCGGTGTAGCCTGTATCCCGTGCCCCGCACCGGGCATAAAAGCCCAGCCGCCGCACCGCCATCGCCTCATCCTCTGCCTTTTCGGGGCATTCCGACTCGATGATGATCGCCTGCGCCGCCTTTTCGTACTCCGGCAGGGCGGCAAGGAGCTGCGCTCCCAGACCACCGGCACGGTACTGGGGCACCACGGCAAAGTAGTCCAACTGGCTGACGGCGACCCCTTCCGGCTGCACCATCAGGAGGTAGGCGGCAAGTTTGTCCCCGTCAAAGACCCCCCATGTGTGTGCCATTCCTTCCGCCTCGCTGGTAAGGATCATGCTCAGGGGCTTCAGCTCCCCGGCGGGAAAATCCCGGCGCATCTCGTTCAGGTACACCTCGGTGACTTCCGGGGCAGTCAGCCGCCGCCAGGTGTAGGCGGTTTTTTGCAATGTCATGGCAGAGTATCCTCATCTTTCCTTATTCTGAAACGCTGCGGCAGTCCGCATTTAAAAAACATATAAGCAGATAGTAACATACTTTTGAAAAAAAAGATAGACCGGCACCGCCCCTTCTCACGGAAATCAACTTTTGCAACCTAACCTGAGGCAAAAGCCTTCACCCCTTGGGGACAGATTTCCCCCGACCGGGGGAAAATGTCGCACAGCGACAAAAGGGGGAACAGGTGGCTGCGAACGTAGCGAGCAGACGGATGAGGGGTGATTTCCCGCAATCAACAGCTTGCCTGCGCCCTCATCAGTCACCTGCGGTGACAGCTGTTCCCCACTTTGTCACCTACGGTGACATTTCTCCCCGGAACGGGGAGAATCTTTCCCGACCGGGGGAAGCCTTTAGAGGAAAA